>Ga0299913_10003903_pt1 | contig 12375 bp, 10 predicted proteins | sample RVTome_9_FD_201360 | JGI IMG/M metagenome (GOLD analysis project Ga0299913, IMG submission 201360) | Soil microbial communities from uranium-contaminated site in the Upper Colorado River Basin, Wyoming, United States - RVT155D38 (version 2) ... | reverse complement strand
AAGGCGGCGAGGGCCTCCACGACTGGGTGGTCGCGCTGAAGGCATGGCGTGAGCCGCACGGGCTGGAGGGCGGCGAGGTGAACGCGAGCACCCCGGTCGTCGAGGAGTCGCTGACGAACGTGGGCGCCGAGATTATGGGCCGCGGCAAGTTCGGCGGCGGGCCCGGCCCCTGGGGGGACGACCCGTGGGCCGGCTGGTGGGGCGAGGAGCCGCCGTTCCATATGCCGGTGTTCGTGCTCACGCACCACGAGCGGGAGCCGCTGACGCTCGCGGACACGCCCTTCACCTTCGCGACCGGCGGGATCGAGGCGACGCTCGAGCAGGCGCGCGAGGCGGCGGCCGGCAAGGACGTCGTCCTCGGCGGCGGCGCGAGCGCGATCAACCAGTTTCTGGCGGCGGGGCTCGTCGACGTGCTCGAGCTGAACATCGTGCCGCTAGTGCTCGGCGGCGGCGCCCGGCTCTTCGAAGGTGTCGGGCCTGGGCTGAAGCTCGAGCAGGTTCGCGCGATAGACGCGCCCGGCATCACGCACGTCAAGTACCGCGTCGGCAGGTAGACGGATGGCGACCCTTGCGCTGATCCACGGCGGCGGCGGTAGCGCCTGGGATTGGCACCTGGTCGCGCGCGAGTTGCGCGAGTACGGGCACGACCCGACTGGCGTCGATCTCCCGTGCGAAGACGAATCGGCCGGCTGGTGGGATTACGCCGACGCTGTCGTGGAAGCTATCGGCGACCGCAGCGGGGTCGTCGTCGTCGGTCATTCGCTCGGCGGCTTCACCGCGCCGCTCGTCTGCTCCCGCATTCCGGTCGACCTGCTCGTCCTCGTCGCGGCAATGATCCCGTCGCCCGGCGAGTTCTTCGACGACTGGTGGGCGAACAGCCGCTACGAGGCGAGCGGCTACGACGACGTCTTCTACCACGACGTGCATCCGGACCTTGCGGCCGAGGCGCAGCGGCGCGAACGAGACGAGACCTCGCGGGCGCTGCGCGAGCCATGGCCGCTCGCAGCGTGGCCGGGCACGCCGACGAGATACCTGCTGTGCCGCGACGACCGGATGTTTCCAGCGGCATGGGCGCGCCGTCATGCAAGAGAGCGTCTGGGGTTCGAGCCCGACGAGTTGGACGGCGGCCACTACATCTCGCTCAGCCGCCCGCGTGAGCTCGCCGAACGGCTGTCGGGGTACGCCGCCGAGATTGCGCACGTCAGTGCGGGCGCGCGACGCAGCAAAGGAGATCCGACCTAGGACCACAGGCCGGAAAGGAGACGCCGGTCCGCAACGTTCTGTGCATGTCCATGTCCCTGGACGGGTCGCCAGGTCAAACGAATCACCCGCCAACTCGCTCGGAGACGACGGGGGGAAGCTCGATCGCAGACGACCTAGAGAAGGAGAGACAGATGGGAACGATCGCCCTGAGCCAGAACATGTCGCTCGACGGGGTCATCCAGCTCGACGGGTTCATGCAGTCGCCGGGCCCCACGGACGTCCCGTTCAAATACACGGGCTGGGAACTTGACGACATCTCGCCGTAGTGACCGCGGAAGTGGCCGATCCGCCTGGGATGCGAGGAGGGTTAGCGCCTGGGCGAGGCGCCGGTCGGACCGGCGCCTCGCCTGCGCCTCAGTCGTCGTCGAGCGGGAAGCCGTCGGACGTCACCTCGCGCGCGGTCTCGTGGATTGCCAGCACGGTGTGGTCGCCGAGCCGGTCGGAATGCTCGCGGATCATCGCCTCGCTCGGGGCGTCGCACACGCAGAACGAACTTCGGCGTCCCGTCGCCGTCGATCGCGGCGTGGCTGTGCTCCCAGACGATCTTCGGATAGTGGTCGCGGCCGAGACGCTTGGAGCGGGTGGCACGGCCGGAACCTCCGACTCGTCGACCGTGTACGAGCGTTCGATCACATGGCGCGCCATCGGCTCAGCAGTGCGCGCGCGGGTTCCAGGGCATGAGCAGCCCGGCCGAGTTCGGCTTCCACAGCCAGGCGTGGAGCGAGTAGAAGGCCGGGATGCCGTAGCGATTGCCGGCGTCGGTGAAGTCGAACTCGCGGCCGAACAGGGACGGCTTCCCGGTGTTCCCGGCCCCTTCCCAGACTTCCTTGAAGACGATGTACTCGAGGGCCACGAGCTTGAGCCTTCCGTTCGCCTGGGGCTCGTACACGAGCGCTTCGGGCTGGGTCGCGTCGATGACTGCGTCGCCGACGTGTTCCCCGTTCACGTAGTGGATGCCCATCGTCCCGGTGGGCAGATTCTGGATGCACGCGATCCCGTTGGCATCCTTGAACAGTCCGTAGCCGGCGTCCTCGGCGACGGCGACGTTGTGGAACTTGGCCGTCGCCGGGACGGCGGTCGCGGTGGCGTAGCGCTCGCCGCCTTTTCCCGCGAAGGCGATGCCGGCGACGGCCGGGATCGCCGTGACGAGCATTCCGACGACCAGCAGGTGCTTGAGCTTCATGATTGCCTCCCTCAGCCGTAGAAGTACGGATCGAGGACGCGGACCTCCGTGATTTGCTCGACCGGCAGCCTGTTGAGTGCTGCCGCCCGCCGGACCGACTCCGGACTGCGACCCTCGTAGACGCAGAAAACGCGCCTCCGGTCCTCGCTCACATACGAGTTGAGCCACGTCACGTCGGCGTCGGCGTTGCGCTCGACGAGGGTCAGGCAACGTTCTGCATCCCGGACCGGGAAGCCGTCAGGGAACGTTCGCTCGACGACGTATCGCGGCATTTCGCGGCCTGACGCTATGGCCGAAGCACCCACGGCACATCGGCAGGACCTGCCTAGGTTTCGCCGCGGCGCTACCGATCTTGCGACACGAGCCCCAGCGCGGCGGCCTCGGCGCTCGCCTCGCGGCGGTTCGCCACGCCGAGCTTGCGCAGGATCGCGGAGACGTGATGGTCCACCGTGCGCTGCGACACGACGAGGCGCGCCGCGATCTCGGCGTTGCGCAGCCCGTCGGACACGAGCGCCAGGACTTCCAGCTCGCGTGCGGTCAGGTGTGCCGGGTTCTCCCTTGTCGTGCGGCGTGGGCCTCGAGGCGCGCCGATCCCATGCTCGCGCAGGCGCTTCTCCACGATCGCCGCCCCGGGTTGCGCGCCCAGCTCGAGCAGCCGCTCGAGGGCGGCACGAAGGGCCACCGGGTCGTCCGCGCCGGCGAGCGCGAGGGCGGCTTCGTATGGGCACCCCAGCTCGTCCCAGAGCTCGGCCGCGGGCTCCCAGACGCCGGCCAGCTCGAGCGTCGACGGCCGTTCGGCGCCCTTCGGAACCGCCTCGTGCAGCCCGGCCCGCCGCCGCCAGAGCGCGAGCTCACCGACGAACCTCGGCACGCGCCTCTCCAGCGCGAGCTCGAACGCGCCGTGCGTCGCCGCCAGCGCCTCATCGTCTCGTCCCTCCAGCCAGGCGGCCTCCGCCCTTGCGGCGGCAACCGGAGCGATTCGCTCGGGTTCGCCCGTCCCGTCGGCAAGCCGCCACGCCTCGTCGAGGAGCGGCTGGGAGCCGGGGTCGCCGCGGCGGGCACGGACGAGACCGAGCACGGTGAGCGCGATCGTCCGGGGCATGGTGGAGATCCAGCGCTCGCGCAGCACGAGCTCCGCCGTGTCGGCGGCCTCGTCCCAGCGCCCCTGCTCCAGCTCGATCCGGGCTCCATACGCGAGCAGGTAGAGACGCCAGAGCAGGTACCCGCGCTCACCGACGTACTCGAGCCCTGCCTCTACCGCCTGACGCCCCACCGCGTACAGCCGCTGCCTGCTCGCCGCCTGGGCCAGGTTGATCCGTGCGATCGAGACGAGATCCTCCGAGCCAAGCTGGCGGGCGTGCTCGAGGGCTTCCTCGAGCTTTGCCTGACCCTCGGCGACGCCGTGCAGGAGCTCCGCGGAGCCGATCGTCACGAGCTGCCCGCAGGCGATGGCCGCTTCGTCGAGCTCGGTGGCGAGCTCCAAGGCACGCGTGGCCCACTCCACCGCGCCCTCCTGATCGTCGGCGTTACCGCAGATGCCCGCGAGGTTCCCGTAGGCGAGCGCGAGGTCGGAGCCACGGGGGAGGCGCTCGAAGATCTCGACCGCCTCGCGGGCCGCACCAGCCGCCTCCGCCGTCAGACCCGGGCACCAGGAGATGGTCGAGAGGAAGAGCACCGACCTGCCCTCGCCCGCGAGATCTCCGAGCTCGCGGTAGCAGGCGATCGCGGCCTCTGCCGAGGCGATCGCGTCGTCCTGCTCGTCGGTGAGATAGCACTCCCGCGCGCGGCGGCGATGCAGCTCGGCGCGTTCCGCCGGACCGAGCGTGTCCGCGAACTGCAGCGCCCGAGCGTAATGGGCCGCTGCCTCGCGGTGCGCACCGAGCGCGGCGGCGCGTTCCGCAGCCGCCGGGGCGTAGCGGAGCACGGCCTCGGCGTTGCCGGCCGCCTCGGCGTGGTGGGCCAGCCGCGCCAGGTCAGGCGGCCCCGCCGGCGGGGCCGCGAGCGTGGCGAGGGCACGCCGGTGCAGCGCCACCCTCCGGTCCGGCCGCAGAGACTCCTCGACCGTCAACCGCGCCAGCTCGTGCCGGAATCCGACAGCTTCGGGGCGTGCAGCGAGCATTCCCGACAAGAGGCACTCCTCCAGCGACCCCTGCACGCCGTCAACGAGCGCCTCGAGCAGCCAGAGCTCGGCATGCGGGCGCGCCACGGCGACTGCCTCGAGCACTGCCCGAGCCGGTGCGCGCAGGCGGGCGCTCCGGGCGAGGACCGCGTCGCACACGGTTGCAGGGATCTCCTCGCCGGGCGCGGCGAGGATCTCGGTCACGAAGAACGGATTCCCTGCCGTCTTGCGGTACAGCTCGTCCGGGTCGACGCCGTGGGGCCCCGCCAGCACGCGCACGGCTGCCGGCGACAGCCGCTCGATCGCGATGCGGCGGATCGCCCGGCGGGTGACGAGCTGGCCCAGGAGGTGGCGGAGCGGGTGCGTGGGTGCGAGCTCGTCGTCGCGGTACGTCACGACCACGAGCGCAGGGACCGTCTCGACCCGGCGGCTGAGCAGCTTGAGCACGTCGAGCGTCGCCTCGTCGGCCCAGTGGACGTCCTCGACGACGAGGATCGCCGGCGCCTCCGAGCGCAGCTCCCGCATCAGAGCCGCGGCCACGTCGTAGCTGCTCTCTGTCGGCCGCACGGCGGTCTCCAGCTCCCCGCCCGTCCGCTCCGCGATCTCGAGGATCGGCCCCAGCGGACGCGGGGTGAACAGCGGGTCGCACACGCCCCAGAGGACACGGCTCGTGCCGCTTTCCCGCTCGCAGAACCGGCGGACGAGCGCCGTCTTGCCGACGCCCGCCTCGCCGCGCAGGAGCAGCAGCCGGCCCTGGCCCCGCCCTGCGTCTGCGAGCGCGCTGGCGAGCGTCTCGAGCTCGTGCTCGCGCTCGAGCAGGTCGGCGGCATCGACGTTCGCGGCTGCGCCCACCATGAAGGAATTGCGACCCCGGCGGACACATTACCCGGTGGTCGTCCCCGAAGGGCGTGACCCGCCGGCTTCGTCTCATCGCGAGCGCGCCGAGTGCGAGTTCCCGCGCTTCATCAGCCGCGGGCCTACGCTGGCGAGGTCAACGCCTACGAGGAAGTGATTCGATCCCACCGCTCGCGCTGATTGGGCGCTCGGGTGAGGACAGCGCTGAGTCGATCACCACGCAACGCGCTCGTATCCGGAGTCGCCTTTCCACCTGCTTCACCTCTGGATCGGTGCTTTCCGGACCCGACTGACCTCAGGCTCTCGCTTCCGATCAGCAGACATGTCTGTCCCCGCTCGGCCGAAGCTGCGATTCACGGAAACGAAGGGGCGGAACGACGCCTTTGTGTCCGTAATGTCGCAGCCAGGCGTCGCAGCCAGGCCGGTGAGCATCTTGGCAATACACGGCGACGAATTTGGCTTGATTTGGCGGTTTCTGCGCTGGTCGATTTGCCGCTCATTTGCCGCGGGTTGCCCCTGCTGGACTCTATGAACGCTCCATCGGCGGGCCAGAGACTCGGTTGCGGCATCGGCAGGATCTCCTAGTCTCTCTACTAGGCCGACGCCAGGGAGGTGACGCTGATGCCGAAGACCGCTGGCGGCAGCGCGACGCGGTGGGGGCCGCTATTCGGAGCGCGGGCATCCGCGTGGGCCGAGACGTGGGAGGGTTCCGCGGGGTGGGGGATGCCTGTATACGAGCACGTGCTCGATCGACGATGGATCGGTTCGGGCACCGACGTGCTCGACTGCGGGTGCGGTGCCGGCCGCTTCACACGCATGGCCGCAGATCGTGGAGCGAGCGTGGCAGGGATCGACGCGTCGGAAGAGCTGATCGCGATCGCGGTCGGGCGGACACCCGAGGGCGACTTTCGAGCCGGCGACATCGAAGCGTTGCCATGGGAGGACGGTGCATTCGATGTCGTCACAGGCTTCAGCGCTTTCCAGTTCGCGGACGACAAGGTGCGAGCTCTCCGCGAGGCCACCCGTGTGTCGCGAGGCGCGGTGGCGATCGTGATCCCGACGCGAGTGCCGGAGTCGGGGATCACGTCGGTGTTGAAGCCGGTGTTCCCGCTATTCGCCGAGGAAGCGCTCGCGAGCATGAAGAAGAGCGGCATGTTCGCGCTCTCCGAGCCGGGCAAGCTCGAGGATGTCCTGACCGCCGCCGCCTTGACTCCGTTTGAGGACGACGAGATCGAGTGTCCGATCGTCTTCGATGAGGTGGAGGCGGCCGAGCGCGCGTTCATGGGGGCTGGGCCGACGCAGCTCGCGATCAGCAACTCAGGCGAGGCGGCGGTGGCCGAGGCCGTCCGCGCAGCGCTCGAGCCGTTCACCGACAGCGGCGGGCGGGTGGTGCTTCCGGCCTGGTACCGGGCGGTGCTCGCTCAGGACTGACCCTCGGGCAACGCGTCGTCTCGATCCCAGGCGAACGACTCTCCGATGCGGCGAAGTAGCAAGTCGACCTGAGTCGAAACCGCCGATGTGCAGTGCTATTCGAGGGGATGACCGATAACGAGTGACCATCCGTGAACGCGCGCACCCGCGCTGGTGTTCCCTCAGTGTTCCATCGTCCCTATGCAAGCACGTATCGGGCCGCGGTCGCCTGAGCACGCGGCTACGCTCGCCCAGCTCGCCGGCTTACGCTCGAGCCTTCGGCTGGCCGGGCCGCGGGCTGCACGCAGCGGTGGAATCGCACCTCCACGCCTTCGACCGGCGCCGCCTTCGCCTTCGGACTCGATGCACTGAGCACGGCAATTGAGCCGCTCTCGTCGCATGCCCCGACCTGAGCGCATCGGCTCGGCCGGCTGTAGCACTCGGCGGGAGCAGCGCGGACGTTCGGCGAGCGGTCGGGTTGTTCGATCGTTAGCCTGGACGGCGAGCGACGGAAGGCGGTCACCATGGGCGGTGCGCTCGTTCGCGGTCGAGAAGCACTCCGGCGGCAGGCGTGGGCGATGCCCACGCGCAGCTCATGGCCGCGGATCGCGAAGACGGGCTCGACGCGCCCGACCTCGAGGGAGCGGCGCTGGCGGCGTACCTCACGGGGAGGGATGCGGAATGCGAGGAGCTCTGGGCGCGCGCGCATCGCAGCTGGGTCGACCGGGGCGAGCAATGTCGAGCCGCCAGGTGCGCCTTCTGGCTCGGCCTGCCCCTGCTCATGAAGGGCGAAGCGGCGCGGGGCGGAGGCTGGCTCGCCCGGGGCGCGCGGCTTCTCGACGAGCCAAGGAGCGACTGTGCCGAGAGCGGCCTCCTGCTCGTCCCCGTCGGGCTGCAAGCGTTGAGAAACGGCGATCCGACAAGCGCTCTGGAGGCCTTCCAGCAGGCGGAGAAAATCGGCGAGCGCCTGGGCGACCCGGACTTGCTCGCGTTCGGTCGCCTCGGCCGGGGCCAGGCGCTTATCGCGCTCGAGGACCTCCCGCAAGGCGTCTCGCTGCTCGACGAGGCGATGGTGGCCGTCACCGCCGATGAGGTGTCGCCGGTCGCGGTGGGAATCGTCTACTGCGCCGTGCTCCTCGCCTGTCAGCAGACCTTTGACCTGGCTCGGGCGGAGGAGTGGACGTCGGCACTGACCCGCTGGTGCGACTCCCAGCAGGACCTCGTTCCCTTCCGTGGCGACTGCCTCGTCCACCGGGCGGAAGTCCTGCAAGTCCACGGCCAGTGGGCCGAGGCGTTGGTGGAAGCGAAGCGGGCCTGCTCCTGGCTCGCCGGGCGCCCCGGAGAGGGTCGCGCTCACTACCGGCTGGGCGAGCTCCACCGGCTGCGCGGCGAGTTCGCCGATGCAGAGCGCGACTACCGCGCAGCCAGCGCGGCAGGACGCCAGCCACAACCTGGCTGCGCCCTGCTCCGCCTGGGGCAGGGTCACATAGAGACAGCGGAGGCGATGATCGAACGCGCGCTCGAGAACGCGCACGACGGCGTCACGAGAGCCGGAATCTTGCCTGCGTACGTGGAGATCGCGCTGGCCCGGCAGGACGTGGCCGCTGCACGGAGGGCGGCGGACGACCTCTGCGCGCTCGCCGCAGAGTACGACGCCTCGCTCCTCCACGCCGTCGTTGCCCAGGCTCTCGGGACGGTGCTGCTCGCCGAGGGCGACGCGCGAGCGGGCGCCGCGCTCCTCCAGGAGAGCTGCGTCCACTGGCAGGAGCTGTCGGCGCCGTACGAGGTGGCGCGGACACGGGTCGCAATCGCCCGGTCATGCTGGGCGCTCGGAGACGACGACAGCGCCGACATGGAGCTCGACGCCGCCCGTAGCATCTTCGACCGGCTCGGCGCGGTCCCCGATTTGGAGTGGGTCGACCGGCTCTGCGGCAGGACGAAGGCCGCGAACGACGCGGGTTTGACCGTACGAGAGCTGGAGGTGCTCGCCCTCGTCGCGGAAGGCCGTACGAACCGGCAGATCGCCGGCGCGCTCGTGATCAGCCCCCACACCGTCCGGCGGCACCTGCAGAACATCTTCCGCAAGCTCGGCGTCCCCTCGCGTGCCGCCGCGACCGCTTTCGCCCTTCAGCACGACCTCGTCAAGAGCGGAAGCGTGGCACGAACAGACCACTAGCCGGGCTCGCGCACATTGGTACGTGCGGGCGATGCGGGCGGCTCCGCCCGACCCTACGGTGGACGGAACAAGCGAACGCGACCCCGGCTTCGGCGCGGGTCACATGAGGAGGCAACGCCATGACGCAACAGATCTCGTACGAGACGCACAGCGGCGGCCCGCCGGCGGCCAACTACGAGCGCTACTTCGTCCCCATCATCGGGGCGCCGCTCGCCCACGCCCTGATCGAGCGCGCCCAGCTCCGACCCGGCGAGCAGGTGCTCGACGTCGCCTGCGGCACGGGTGTCGTCACCAGGCTCGCAGCCCAACGGGTCGGCGACTCCGCCGTCGCCGGGGTCGACGTCAACCCGGGAATGCTCGAGGTCGCTCGCAACGCCGCACGAGGCACTGCGATCGAGTGGCACGAGGCGAGCGCCGAAGCCCTCCCGCTCGGGGGCGCGACGTTCGACGTCGTGCTCTGCCAGATGGGCCTCCAGTTCTTCCCCGACAGGCAGGGCGCACTTCGCGAGATGCAGCGCGTGCTCAGGCCCGGCGGCCGGGTCATCCTCAACGTCCCGGGGCCGACGCCGCCTCTGTTCGGCGTCCTCGCGCGGGCGCTCAACCGCCACGTGGGCTCGGAGGCCGCAGGGTTCGTGGCGACGGTCTTCTCCCTCCACGACGTCGAGGAGGTCCGCGGTCTCCTCGAGGCCGCCGGCTTCACCGACGTGCAGGCGCGCTCGGAGCCCGAGACGCTCTCGGCGCCCGCTGCGGAGAAGTTCCTCTGGCAGTACATCTACAGCACGCCCCTCGCGGGTGCCGCGGCGGGGCTGGACGAGGATGCTCGCGCCGCCTTGCAGCGGGAAGTCGTGACCGGCTGGGAGTCGTCCGCCGATGACGGTCGGCTCGTCCTCGAGGTCGACGTCACGACCGCGACGGCACGCAGAACGTGAGCGAGCCCTCCCCCTGTCGCGAAACAGGCCCGCGAAGTAGCGTCGCCGGAGGGGCCGCAGATCGTCTCCGACCCGGGATCCCAGGAGCTCTGTGCCGAACGCCGGAGCGCGCAAAGAGGAGGACACGATGGCGAGAATCGAAGATCTCCGACCGCCCCAACGAGACGACGGCACGCCTCAGGTCGCGCGGGAAACAACGAGGCGTCATCGGCCAGAGCCGCCGGCGACGCAGCGGCACTCCGCCGAGGTCCGACAATGGTACGAGCGCGTACTGGCCGGAGGGGCGGTGCGCGGCCGCACGCTGGAGGTCCGCGACGGCGGTCTGACCCATCTGCTGGAGAAGGGCACCGGGCCGCCGCTGGTGCTCCTCCACGGCTCCGGAGTCTCGGCCGGGTTCCTTCTCCCGCTGCTGAACGAGTTGGAGGGGATGCGGGCGCTGGCGCCCGACCTGCCGGGGTCGGGTCTGAGCGATCCGATCGACTTCTCACGAGGGCGCTACCACGCGACCACGGTCGCCTGGCTCGACCACTTGCTCGACGCGCTCCAGCTGGACACGACCGCGCTGCTCGGCCACTCCGCGGGTGGGGTCTGGGCGTTGCGGTACGCGCTGGCTCACCCCGAACGGGTCAACCGGCTCGTCCTCATCGGTCCGCCGACCTTGCCGAAGACCCGCTGCCCGCTGCCCTATCGACTGCTGGCCACGCCCGGCCTGGGAGAGGTCGTCTCGCGGGTGCCGCTCAGCCGGAAATCGGTGCTGCGCTTCGCAGAGTTCATGGGTGAGCGGGCGACTCTTGCCGATCGACCGGATCTCGTCGACCTGTTCCTGGTCGCCGGTCGCGACCCGCTCGCCGCAGCGGCCATGAGGGCAGAGGTACGAGCGCTGATCTCTCCGTTCGCGCTGCTGATGCGTTCGGGTTGGCGGCGACGGTCACGCGTGAGCGCCGACGACCTGGGCCGGCTGGCCGTGCCCACCCTGCTGATCTGGGGTGAGCGGGAGCCGCTCGGGAGCGTTTCGGTTGCACAGGAGATCACAGACCTGATGCGGAACGGGCGGCTGCAGGTACTGCCGACCGGCCATGGGCCTTGGCTGGGGCAGCCCGAGGAGACCGCGGCGGCCGTCGTCGATTTCGTGCGGTTCTCCTCGACCTCTCGAGCGAAGGGCTAGTTCGATCGCCGCGCACTGCTCCGCTCCAATCGCGATGCGGAAGGCGGTGTTCGTCTTTCTCGGCTGACCCCTGCCTCGCACGGAACGAATCTGTTCCCTGATGTTCTCTTCGCGTTCCTTCGCGCGTCTCGTCAAGGAACACACCTAGCCAAGAACAGACGCTTGCAGGCCTTTCGTCAAGCCCTCTGACGGACTCGAACCGTCGACCCCCTCCTTATCATCGAGCGACGAGGAGGGAAGCGCGGGCGAGAGCGGGTCACGTCGACCAAAGAACTCCCGGAAGCTGAAGGAATCGCCCGAGGACGAGTGACCGGATGTGGACGCGCTTGCCCAGGTTGGCGTTCCCTCGGTGTTCCCTTCGGATTTGGCTGCGCGCTCGCCGCCTCGGGCAACAAGACTCTCGCGCAGGCGATTCGCCTCGCTCTTGGACGAGACCACCGGTCGCGCCGGCCGTCGACGTCTTCGCGCGGATCCTCGCCGAGGTCGGGCGCGCCGATGACGAGGATCTCGAGGCCTTCCGGCCCGGCCTCGTAGCCTCGCCACGTGCCGGGCGGGACGCGCACCGCGTCCCATTCCTTGAGCTCGACGATCTCGTCGTCGAGCTTCATCCGCCCGCTTCCGCGCAGGACCACGTACACCTCCTCTTGCTGCATGTGCGTGTGGCCGTACGGAAAGCGACCGGATTGGCGGCGCTGCCTTCCGCCGGCAGATGAGTTCGCCGGCGTCGAGGAGTCTGTTCGGTGCGTAAAGATCAACCGGCGACTACCCGAAGGAGCACTGGCCATGTCACTCGCCCGCGTCCAGAACTTCTCGATCTCGCTCGACGGTTTCGGCACCGGCGAGCCTCAGAGTCTCGACGAACCGTTCGGCCACGCGGGCGAGCGGCTCCATGAATGGATGTTCTCCACCCGGTGGTGGCGCGAGATGGTCGGCCAGCCCGGCGGCACCCGCGGCATCGACGACGCGTTAGCGCGGCTGCATGGCCCTGGGGTCGGCGCCGAGATCATGGGTGCGCGGAAGTTCGGCCCGCCGGGATGGCACGAGGACCCGGAGTGGAAGGGCTGGTGGGGTTCGAACCCGCCCTTCCACACGCCGGTCTTCGTCCTCACCCATCACCCGCGGCCCTCGATCGAGATGGAGGGCGGCACGACGTTCCACTTCGTCGACGCTTCGCCCGCCGACGCGCTCGAGGCTGCCCGCGAGGCTGCGGACGGTCAGGACGTACGCATCGGCGGAGGCGCCACGGTGATTCGGGACTTCGTCGCCGCGGGGCTC
>Ga0299913_10003902_pt1 | contig 12376 bp, 39 predicted proteins | sample RVTome_9_FD_201360 | JGI IMG/M metagenome (GOLD analysis project Ga0299913, IMG submission 201360) | Soil microbial communities from uranium-contaminated site in the Upper Colorado River Basin, Wyoming, United States - RVT155D38 (version 2) ... | reverse complement strand
GCGATGAACTGAAAACGAACGAGGTCCAGAAGGAGTGCGCGGAGGCATTTCCAGATGCCGAGTAGGTTCACCTCAGGTCGCATCGGCTTCGTGGGGGGCAGCGACGGCTTCGCGTTCGTCGGGAAGCGCTTCGCTTTCGAGGCGCAGTGGGGCCTTCCTGTCTGGTGGGCCCCGCGGTTCACGAACGGCGCCGTCAGCCCGAGCGGTCGCGTTCGCGGCGTCATGGTCGGCTGGCTCTTACTCGCGCTGCGGTTCGGTAAGGTGGTGGCATGAGCGACAGCCCACCGCCGTACCGTGGTGAGTGCAGCGCAGGGTGCAGTCCGTTCGCGTGTGATGCTCTCGGCCTCGACCATGCGCGGGAATGCCCGCGCAGACTCCGGGAGCGTACGCTCGATGGGTAGTAATGATGGACCTGGTGCGTTCCCGCCGTGTCCCGCCTGCGGCGACACGTTCGACGACTGCCGCTGCAAGGTGCCCGACGACGTCGAGGAGGTCATTCTATGAGCAGTCCGACCATCGTGACTGATGAGGAGGTTGGGCTTGGTCTCGCGCCGTGTCCCGACTGCGGGACGCCGCTCAAGTGGTATTTGGGAGACGCCCGCTGCCCTCTCTGCGCTCGTTTCGTGATGCCGAGGGAGCGTGGTCTTCCTGGGTGAACGGAGTCTGAGATGCTGCCACGAGGCAGGATGCACGCGCTCGAAGCCCATGCTCCTTCGCCGGGGCTCGCTGAGCGGACGGTGGTACCTCGTGACCGACTACAAGACTAAGGGCGCGACGATGGAGATGGTCCGGCGCCACGACATGACGGATGAAGTCGGGAACGCAGTCATCGCTGAAGTGCTCCAGGCCGCTCTCGATGAGGGTGTCCCGCGAGACGTGCTCGACCGACTCGCAGCCAAGTTCGGACTCCGCGCCAAGGAGGCCGCCCGATGAGCAGCCTTTGGGAGCGCTCGGGCCTCACGCCCGTCGACCGTGGGGCTCGACTCCTCGTGAAGACTGAGGAGACTTCGTGGCCTGCCGTGTTCATCGGAGCAGTCGAGAAGATGAACGGCAGCGTCAGGTTCGTCGTTGAAGACCAGTACGGTCGCATCTTCATCCAGAACCCTCGGCAGGTGACGGTCGTTGAGTAATCTATCAATCTCGCAGATGTGCAAGTATCCCGACATTCGGCAGGCCAAAGGGGGCATGCAGAACGTCAGTCACTACTGCACGCTGCGACGGGGCCATGATGGCGAGCACAGGTTCGAGGTCGGCCGGCGCAAGAGCCCGAACTTCGGCGCGCAGAAGAAGCGCGCTTGGGACGCCTGCATCGCGAAGATGCGGAGCGAGCCCCCGCTGCCGATGGCGAAGAAGGGTGAGGAATCGTGCGGCCACGAGTGGGGGTCTTGTACCGGCTACGAGGGCCAGAAGCACTCATGCGGAATCGTAGAGGGGCACAAGGTCGCGGACCAGCGCCACGTCTGCGGGTCGTGCTTCGCCCAGAAGAAGCGCAACAAGTACGATGACGTGGAGGATGATGACGATGGCTGAGTCGAAAGGGAGTCAATGGGTCGTGGGGTTGTACATCGGCGGATTCCACCGTTGCGTTAACTGTGGATGGTCTTCGATGATGCACGGAGACGGAGGCGCCTGCCAATGAGCCCTCCACAGTCAAGCCGTTGCGAGACATGCGGTGGTTTGTTGAAGTCGAACCCCGACTTTGGCATCACGAGCAGCGACCGCAACTACTGCCCGGGGTGCGACTGATGCCGCGCCAAGAAGGGAGCCGGACTGACCCGCTCGTCATCGCCGGCACCGAGGACCCGTGCTCTGCGTGCGGCTACGGCTCGCACGACGAGGACGGGTTCTGTCTCACGAGGGGTGCGCGCCACATCGCCAAGAACGATGAGGCTCACCTCGACCGCTACGTCCTGTGCCAGGAGGACATCTGCCAATGATGATGAAAGGGAGGCTCTACCACATCGCGCTTCGGGACGGCTACGGGGGCCAGTGGAAGGCGGGCGACCTCGAACGCTGCGCCGAACACGACTCCAGAGACTGCTACGCTGATGGCCGAGACTGGGCCACGTTCGAGGCCGACGACGACCCCGAGGTGTTGCTATTTGAGTAGGCGTTACGTCGCGCCCGACGGCTGCCAGGATTGTGAGGAGTGCGGTGGAGGTGGAGTGGTTCAAAGTGGGACGTTCCATCATACTTTGGAGCAAGACGCGGCACGATGCAAGGAGGAAGGACGTACGCCTGCTCTTTGGCCCGAGTACGCTGGCGCGGCACCTAAGGGTCTTAGGGAGGCCCCTCGATGAGCAGTACATGTGCCTTCTGCGGGACGGGCATCTACCCGAACTGCGGCGGCTGCGGGGAGACCGGCTGCGACGGCGGCAGCGCCTGCATCCGAGGGAGGAACGACGAATGACTACGGAACAGAAGCTCACGGTCGAAGTGCGAGTCCTTGGACGCCCGGCGGCTTGGGACAGCGAATGGCGTGCCGGTGACCTCGTGGAGACGACGAACGACCCGAACCACGCTCACGAATGGCTCCTCGCTCTCGCTCGCCGCGGATACAACGCGGAGGCGCGCGTAGTCCCGCTGCGAGGTGTTGGGGCGAAGCGTCCTGTGAACGAGCGTCGCCGAGTGAGCGAATACCCGGTCTGCACGGACGAGTCGTGCATTCACGAGAGAACGACGTCGTTCGACCATCTCTCGTGCGAAGATGCGCGGCGCGAGGCTCGCAAGGGCGAGCCGCAAGGCGTCTTCGTGCCGCGGGAGTCGAACACCGACTACTGCGACGGCTGCAAACAGCATGCCATAGCGCACGATGATGAGGCGGGAGCGTGCCCCTCGTGAAACCGCCGTTGTCAAGCGATAGGCGTCAGGCGCTCAAGGAAAGCATCATCGCGGGGCTTCACCGAGAAGGTGGTTGGCTTGTCACGGGGTTGGATGTGCAGCGTGCGAGGGACGGCCGGTATTCTGTCGTCGCTATCGTCGAGGAGCGTGTCCTCTGATGGCGAGTCCGAGAGCGCCGCGCTGCCCGTTGGGTAAAACTGGAGGAGCAACGATGAAGACCGAAGTCCCGAAGAACAGTCGAGGAACACCAATGACGTACCGCTACGAGGTCACGGAGAAGTGGGGCAAGGCCGCGAAGAACATCAAGGTCGGGACCATCGTCGTGGACACGTACCACGGAAAGACGAAAACGTGGACCATCATGGACATGACCACTGGGAAGGTCACGGGCACCTTCACCGGGAAACTCATCGGGAGGCTTCCTGGGTATGGGTAGGCCATTCGGCTGTGCCTGCGGTAGGCGAGATTGGTGCGAGGTCCACGGTGGTGTGGTGCGGGCCCGCCCGCGAGGCGTGCGGGCGTGGCTGTGGCGTAGGCTCGTCCGCACCGTGATGTACTATGCGTGGTGGAATGCACGAGGGTGGTCGAATAAGTAGCCACTCTCACACGTCGAGCGTCGTCAGCGGCGGCGCGCACTACTGGTGCAGCGTTTCGAATCGCTACTTCGTCAGGGGCGAGCCCTGCGGCGTTGAAGACGACGAGCAGTATCTTCGGGAGCGTGCCTGCTGATGGCGAGACACTTCTGCTTCAGCGGGACCGTGCCTTGCCAGGCCGAGTTCCACGAAGCTGGATGCCCGGAAAGTGGGGTGGTCGCTGATGAGTAGACTAAGCGCCGATGAGTTGGAGCGTTTCCTCGCGAGGCTCACCGAGTCACGCGAAGCGCTCTCGGACACGGACAAGGGCCTCATCGCGACTCGTGTGGGGGCTGCGCTATATGGGTAGCCACTCGGGTGAGGTCCATCCTTGCCCCAACTGCGGCACGCTGAACACGGTCCCGGTGTCACCATGTCGGGGGTGCGCGCATCCCCTCTGAACGGAGTCTCGAAGAACAGGTTCGTGCGTTCCTCGACGCCGAGGAGGAAACGCGCGCGGAGCCGAGTCACGATGCTGACGAGCGTTGGTATGCGGAGCGCGTTAAGTTGGCAAGGATGGTTGGATGGGACGGCTGGCGCATCGGGAGGCCTTCTGATGGGTAGTGACCACGCCTTCACGCCGCACGCGACCAGCGAGCGACCGTTATGCGTCGTTTGTGCTGCCTGGAGGTGGCCCTCGCATGGGTAGCCGTCGCGAGCCGACTGTTGCGGAACTTGAGCACGAGTCGAACTTCAAGCACGTTATTGGGGGAGGTGTTAGGCAACCGAAACTCTGCCCGACATGTGGGAAGAACATCTTCTACCAGTACCTCGGCGAGGACAAGCCGACGGAGATGTACGTCGGTCGCTGCAACGACTGCGCTTGGACGATTCGAGTCAAGGGAGGCCCCCAATGAACGAACCGTTGGCAAGTCCGAGCGAGGGGTGGGGCGCTTCACCGTACGGCGGCTCGCGTGGAAAGGTTCACTTCTTCCGCCTGAAGGTGTCGCCCGGTGACGACCTACGTCTTGAGAGCGCGTGCGGGAAGGCAGTCATCCGGCCGCGCGAGGTTGTGAAGAGAGACGGGAGTTTGTGCGGCCTCTGCGTCCGAAAGGAGTTGATGCTCTCTGCCAAGTAGGTCGGTGAGTCAGGAGGAACATGAGCGCCAGTACGGGCTCTCCTATGGACCTTGGTGGGGAAGGAGGAAGTGCCGATGAGCGACCGGCCGTTGTCGAGTGACCTCGGATTTATGGGTTTCTGCCTGTGGTGCGAGCGCGACCTCAAGCCCGAAGAGGGCGGAATGACGGCCGGCGGGAGCCGAACCTGCGGCGCCGGCGACAAGCGGTGCCCTCCTGTGGGGTGGCCACGTGGGGAGTAGGCCGAGTGACGCGCTCCGGGACTTGTCGCGGGTCTGCGCCTTCTGCAACGGATGGTCGCACATGGGCGTCGAGCGGAGCGGTCAACCCGCTTGCATCGACTGTTACGCTGAGGTGAGGCCCGTTGCCAAGTAGTCATTCTGCTATCGCGGATAGGTCGTCATCAGCGAATGAAAAGAATACGTCAACAGACGATGAGGTGGGTACGATGGACTTACTCAGATTGCCGCGGTCGTTCTACGACGACCACGCAGCGCGGGACCTCCCGACACCGAAGGCGGTGCGCGAGAATGCACGCTTCGTCTACGTCCGTCGGGACGACCCCGACCTCCCGGAACTGGTAGATGATGCGAGATACTACGCGGACCCCGAAGGCTTCGACGAGGAAACCCGCCGCGTGGTCAACGCTGCGAAGCGCCTGCTCGCGGCCATCAAGGAGGCTCGTGCATGAGTCGTCGCTTCATTCTTTTGTGGAAGAAGCCGGGGCACCCTACGGTGAAAGAGCACACTGAGTTCGCCAGTCGAGAGGCTGCTGTTGCTCTTGGTGAGAAGGGAAAGGCTGCCGGCTGGGTTGGTTATCTCGTTGCAGAGGTTGTTCATGATGCTTGAGTCGAAAAGAGGCACGGGAGAGCGCGACTATGCGCCCGGCTGCGGCGCTGATTGCTGGTGTCGGGAGACGCCGGAGAAGAAGGCGGCGCGCGAGGCCATGAAGCCACGGAGGCTCAGTGATGTCTTCTGAGGCCCCACGTCAGGGTAGTGCATGGGAGCAGCCGACGACAAATCCGTTTCTCGGGTTGGAAATCGGACCTGCATCCGACATCGTGTACCGGCTCAGCGAGGCCGCGACGAAGGGGTGCCGCAAGCGCCCGACGCTGCCTCACGAAACGGAAGAGGCGGTGCTCTGGTTCTTCGTCGGCGATGGCGAGAAGAAGTATGAAGAGCGTATGAAGTCCATCCGGACCTGGTGGCGGGAGATGGGCTACGACGAGGACGCGGAGTCCTTCGAGGTGGTCCAGCGTGAGTGACCAGTCGTTGGCAAGACTCTACTGCTTCCTTGGAGATGGTGATGTGCTGCCAGGGAACATCCACAAGAAGGACGGGACGCCGTGCCATTGGCCGGTTGAAGAGGATGCGCACAATGCGTAGTCGAAGGCGTATGGTCCGCGAGGTTCGTGCGGAGATGGAGAAGCTCGGCAAAATCGCGAACGACTCCGGAGCGGCCCGCCACGTTCAGGAAGCTGCCTACGCGGCGGCGCAGGCCCTCGGGTGGTCCCTCGGGCTCGACTATGCGCCCGCGTCGAAGGTGGTGATGCCTCCTGGATAGGAGTCCAATTGTAGAGGTGGAGCCGCCTTTCGAGGGCATCGGCTGGACCCCGAAGAAGAACTCGTGGGACGTTCACTCAGCGCGCGGAAGCCTTCTACGTAGGTGCCCCGTATGCTGGGTGGGTGCGGGAAGGTCGTGCGGGCCTGTTTGGAGGGACTGAACATGGTGAAGAAAATCTACGAACTGACTCACGAGGAAGCCATCCGTGCTCTCGCTATCATGACTGACCGGCACCAGGATTTCACGTTCCTCTCTGACGCGCAGGTTGAGGAACTGAAGCGCAAGGAGCGTGCGGCCCTTGAGTAGGGGTGACGATGACGACATCGTGGTCGAGGTCAACTTGTCTGAAGTCGAGCGCGCTGCGCGGGAGAATGGTGCGCCAGTAGATGGTGAGGACAAGCTCGGGCCCACAGCGTACGTCGAACTCGCGGACGGGGCAGTCATCGAGTCGCTCATGGAGTGCCCCCTACACCGTCACCTCGGCCCGTGGTTCAAGACGCACGGGGACGGCAAGCACGTGCTCCAAGACTACCGATGCGGATGCCGCCTCGTCGTTGGGGGTGCGCTTCCTGGCGAACGGTAAGCCAACCGTCGAAGTGTGCCGCGGGCATCGTGCCGTCCGCGTTTTCATCGACGGCAAGCTGCACCTCAGGCTCGACCGTGAGAAGCTACGGGGCTTCCAGTCATGGTACGCCGGTCATCGACCAGCGCACACGTTCACCATAGAGTTCTACTTGAGCGATGCCGCGCCGGTCGAATGCCAGTACGACCGCGAAGACCTGTGGTCGGACATCGTCACCAAAATCGATGAGGCGCTCGGAGCATGAACAAGCTGCAAAGGAGTGTGTTCGATGGCATCGTGCCACCGAGCGATGGAGGCCGTTTCTCGTGCCCGAAGTGCGGGCGCGATGTTGCATGGAGCCGCCGCGCTCCGACAGCACCAACTCGGGTAGCGCGCCATAAGCGCCCGAACACGAGCCGCCGGAAGCCGCGTGGCTCGCCAGGCGGTACGTGGTGTGACAAGAAGGTCTTCGACTGGCGAACGGACGTTCCACGGCCGGTCGCCCAGGAGGTTCGTTGATGTCAAGACACTCTGATGAGGGATGCGTGGACTGCGGCGACGCCATCGACGGGTCGGCTGCACAGGTCCGCGACCTCGACCCGGCGACGCTCAAGGAGCGAACGTGGACGTGGCCGCTCTGCGGTCCATGCATGAATGCTCGCGTCGCGCACTTCTCGAATGGGAAGGGGCCGCGCGCCGCACTTAGGAGGGATGCTTGATGAGAGGCCACAAATCAAGGATGCAGAGTGATATCGGGCCGGGTTATCCGACCGTCAGACGCTCCACGAAGGACTACGCTCAGTGTCGTCGCTGCGGAGCGGCGCTTGCCGCCATCCGTCTCGCCGACACCAGTGACGTATTCGTCCGCGCACCCCACCGTGACCCGGGCGAGGACGAGAAAACGTGGTGCCACAACACGGGGGCAGTGCTCGTTGAGTAACCGTCTCGGCCTCTGGCTTATTGAGGTCGCGGGCTACGGCTCGTTCCTGGTGCGCGCATCAGAGAAGGGTGCGGAGGAGATGCGTCGGCATAAGGCATCATGGGAACGTGGTGTCGGTCGCAAGACCCTCATCCCAAGGGTGGAGGAAGCCGCAGCCATTGACAAGCACGAATCCAACTACTGGCCGATGGTGCTCAACGACGACGGCACCAGCCCCGGGCCACACGTCCATCGTGAGGAGGCGGACCCCTATGTCGAGTAGTCGAAGGAGAGTGGTCGCATGAGTACAGAGAACGGGATGTATCGAACGGGTCGACGTCAGGGTGCGTGGGGAGACCACGACGAGCCTGCGCCAAAGCGACCGGGTCCAAAGGGCCCAACGTGGGAGCAAGATTGCGTTGAGCTTGTCCTGCGCGATTCGCGGGGGAACGAGCGCGTCGTCTCCACGCGTCGCATCTTGCTCTCCGGTCTCGATGAGGCGGCGACTGAGATGGCGAAGAAGGAGCGTGCGCGTCGCTCTACGAATGATATTCTGGCGAGCGGCGATGCTGCTCAGGCATCCTTCCTCGAAGAACTTAGGGACGCGATTCGGTGGTTCAGGAAGGATGCGAAATGACTGGGCTTCAAAGGAGCCGAAAAAAGGCGAAACTCGGCGTCCTCGCGAAGCGTGGCACGATAGAGGACCCGGGCGTGGCCGCCATCACAGTGGACGGAATCACGGCGCTCTCGATGGACAGGCCCGGGAAGGATGTATCGTTCCACGGACTCCCGGGGCCGCTCTGGGACCGTCTCCCGGGCATCGTCACGGGCCGTCTCCGCGACGACGATGGCGATATCCGCATCAAGGTCATCAAGCGAGGCGACCGAAAGGTCACGTTCTTCAGCGAGCCTGAGAAGGTGCGACGATGAGCCCAACACACGAGGGTGTGAAGGACGTATGCGGACCATGTTTCGAAAGGAACCATGCCAACTGTCGCGAAGAGACTGGTGGCCACCACTGCGCATGTGAGCACCCGTTGAAGCTCATTGGAGACGTCGGCCCTGCGGTCGTGCTTTGCATCTTGTTTGGTGTCGTGGTTCTCGTGGCGGTGATGCTCGATGGATAGTCCGTGCGACTTGTCTTTCCACAAGGGTCCCATCCACGCGCATGGCGCGTCTTGGGGCTGCGATGCGTGCGGGAAGGACCTCGCGGGCGAGCCGCTCAAGTGGTACCCATCGTGCTCTCACGTGCTGCCTGCGTGGGAAGGTCCCGGTCACGACGTTGCGTGTCAGGTCGAAGGATGTCCAGGCGCAGTCCCCCTTGTTATCGTGGTGGTGTCGCGTTGACTGGAGAGGTTTCCGTCGTTGGGGCAAAGGCGCGCGAGGTGCGTGCGGTCTCGACGTTCAGCTTTCTCGACGTGAGCATCCAGGGGTTGGCGCATATCCGCGTGACGCTGCCGCGGCTGCTTGCCGTAGTGGCGTTCCCGGAGCCGGGTCAGGAGCAGTGGCGCATCCATTTCGCGTTGCGCGGCGGCGCGACGTGGACGGTGTACGACGACGAGGAGTTGTGGCGGAGCGTGGTTCACGCGTTGGGCAAGCGGTTGGGCGGGGGCTTCTCGCGCGTGGGTGCGGCGCTCGTGTGGACCGAGGCAGGCAAGTTCTTGGGGTTCACGTCGTGGGGCGACAAGTCCGAGGGCCGCTGGTACATCGAGTACGCGTTGGAGGGTCCGGAGTATGCGCGCGTGCCGTTCGCGTCGCGCGCCGCGTGGGTCGACGCGTTGCGAAGCCTCGGTGGAGAGATGGGGGCCGTGCCCGATACGGAGGCGGTGTGAATGCCGAGTGAGCTTCTGCCTACGCCGACGCTCTCTGCGTTCGAGGTGTGTCGCGGCGTGATGGGGCATTGGCGGGTCACGCGGTTCCTGCGGGCGAACTTGCCGCCGGAAGATTTTGCGAGCTTCGCCACGGACGAGCGGTTCCCGCGCGCGCTCTTCCTCTCATGGCTGGGGCAGCACGAGATATTGGTGGCGCGCGACGCGCGCGGCGTCGCGGCGGTCGTCTTCGTGCGCGTGGATGTGGACGTGGCGTTCGTCGGTTGGGGCGTCGTGAGGGTCGACCTTCGCGGGCGTGGTCTGGTTCGCGCATTGGCGCCGGCGGTGAGGGAATGGCTGCGCGGTCGTGGCGTGGTCACTGCGCGCAGCGGGTGCGCCGTGGACAATCCAGCGAGCCTGCGGCTCCACGAGGCGCTCGGTTTTCATCGTCTTGTACCGCCAGTACGGACGTATGGTGGGGACTTCGGCCACATCCTCGCCTTGGACCTCCTGGCAAACGAGGACGCGGTGGAGGTTGAGCGCGTTGCCGCCGTCAAAGTAGGCGCCGAGGGAGAACGAAGAAAGAAGGCGATGGAGGGATTCAGCAAATGACTCAAGTGAAAGGTTCGGAAGGACTGTCGGATTTGGAGAAGCTTGTGAGGAAGCGTGAATTGCTGGCGGCAGTGATGGGAGTAAGTCTCGTGGGCATCGTAGTAAGTTCTGGTGCGGTCCATCACCGGTTTGGAAGTCACTGGTCCATGGCGATGCTCGGTTTGGCTTTTCTGATGATGGCTGGATGGGTTCGGGTGAGTGGGCGGATGAGTGATGAGGTCGCGAGGTTGAAGGGTTGGCATCGGGACCAGTTTGGATACTACGACCCAGGTGCGTACGCGCCGAAGAGGAGTGACAAGCAGTGAGTAGGGAACGCACGCCGCCCATCATGGAAGTTGAACGCATGACGCGCGAGGAAGAGTTCGGCGTAGGAATGCTCGTCGCCGTGACGATTTTCATCGTCATCTTCTGGGGCGTGCCGTTGCTTGGGTAGTGCGAAGGTCCGCGTCGAGGGTGGTCGAGTCGGGTGCGAGACTTGGTGTGATGACTGTGACTGGTACGCGGCCAGTTGGGTGAATGGGAAGACTGAGGCTGAGACTCACGCGGGGATGACGGGGCACACGACGCACGCAGAGCCGTGTTCGTCGTACACGTTCTACGGGGGGCCGCGCGATGGGTAGCCGTAGAACGGTGCAGCCCGATGGCGTCGGCACAGTGTTCCGCAACACGGACACCAACCCCGCGAGGGCGACCTACACGGACTTCTCGGAGTGCGATGGTTGCCCGGACTGCGGCGAAGGGTCGGCTGAGTGGGTCGCCGAAGGGCTTTACAACCACGATGGCGAGCCCGGATGCCGCGTCGCGCAGTTCTGGGACGCATGGCCTGAGGAAGGGCCCGAGGTGATTCCTGATGCCAAGTAGTTCACATGGCCCCCTGTCGCCAGCGGATTCGCCGACCTACTCGCTAAAGCGCAGCATACTCTCGTCGGGTTTCGTCAGGCGGGAAGACGTTGAGGAGGCGAAGCGTGAACTCGCCACCCTCATGGTGCAGTGGTGTGACGAATGCCCGAACTGCTCACCTGCTAAGGGTCACTGTGGCTGCTGCATGAAGGGGCGTGCCCTCTGATGTCAAGACCCTCGGAGCGTATCAGGGTCGAGCCGTGGCCCGAGCCGCCGCTCAGGCGCGGTGATGTCCTGTCGAGGTTCACGGGCATCCCGGCCGTCCACTTCGCAGCGGCGGACTCGTGCTACTCGTGCCGCCTTGCGATGGTCAAGGCATACACGGCTGGCGATGCGCCGACGTGCCCGAACGCTCGGAGGTGCCCCTCGCATGAGTAGTCTAAGTTGTCCCGAATGCCATAGGCTATGTGAGTACAGCCTGAGGTGCCATGGCCTCGGTGAATGCCCTACACATGGAACGTTCGACCCGCTATGGGTCGTGGACGACTTTCTGGGGTTCCGTTGATGGTAAGCCATACAATCGTGCCGCCCGTGCGCAGCGATACGAAGTGGCTCCTCACGGGGCCGTGCGGTGTCCGCGAGGCGCTGAGTGTCGTGAAGTTCGGTCTGAACTGTGGAGGGGTACTCTGATGTCAAGTGTAGATGGGCAGCGCGCTTGGCGCAAGAAGGGTGCCAAGATGCGTTTCAGTTTCACGATATTCGAGGCGCGCATCACGTTGCGCGAGCTTCGTCGGGCGCTTGCGGCGGGCGACTTGACGGAGAAAGGCATGGCGGCGGCGCAGCGAGCCGTGGCGAAGCTTGAGGCAGCCTTGGGTGAGGAACCCAACGTCGCCAGGATGAGGGAGGGTGACGACCTTGACCACGACGAAGAATGATGAGTCGAAAGCGAGCAAGAGGTGTAAAGACATGAGGAACGCGAGTGAGGGTGAAGGAGTTGGAACTGTGCGCAGTCGGACGCTGCGCAGGAGGGAGAAGCCTTGTCCAGAAGGGCTTCCATGCCCCTGGTGCGGGGCCACGCCGACCATCATGCCTTGGCACGGTGGAGGGCCAAGGAAGCGGAGAATCGGGTGCCCAGACGACGGTTCCCAGTGCCCCGTGGTTCCGTCCACGTCGGGGAGCAATCGTGCTCGCGCCATTCAGGCATGGAACGCGCGCGCCGAGGGGGATGGAGTGCGGTGATGAGCGTGGATGAGGGCGGAATTCCGCTCGCGCATTATCGGCTCATGCGGGTCGTGAACAGGCTCCATCCGTCGCGGAACGTTCTGGCGGGAAGGGACTACGCGACGAGTCCACGTTGGCTTGGCATCCTGGCCACGTACGAGCGCGTCCGCTTGCAGTACGCGCTTCTTCAAGTGATGAAGGAGACGCAGCCGGAGCGATGCTGGGAAGGGCACGTGCAAGCGGAGTACGATTGCATGAACGGACTCCACCGCTTGAGGTCGGCTCCACCTCGGCGGGAAAC
>Ga0299913_10003901_pt1 | contig 12376 bp, 6 predicted proteins | sample RVTome_9_FD_201360 | JGI IMG/M metagenome (GOLD analysis project Ga0299913, IMG submission 201360) | Soil microbial communities from uranium-contaminated site in the Upper Colorado River Basin, Wyoming, United States - RVT155D38 (version 2) ... | reverse complement strand
CTTTACAACTGGTACTCGCTCACCGACGCGCGCCCCCTGGCGCCACGCTACGTGTCTACCGTCGACAGCGGAAACTTCGTCGCAGCCATGATCGCGGTGCGAGAGACTCTCATCGAGATGGTCAGCTCGCCGGTCCGTTTGTCGGCTGTCCTGCGCGGCCTCGAAGACGACCTGGGTCTCATGCAGGACAAGCTCGGGAGGTTGCGCCAGGAAGACAACGCACGGGCTCCGCGGCAACTCTCGAGCGCTCTGTCGGCGATTGAATCAGAAATCCGGTGCGGCGAGCACGCCGCGGATGTCGTTCGGCAGCTTGCGGAAGTTCATGTCGATGCCTTGAACAATGCTCTGCTGGCAGCCATCGACGACGAGGATGCGGGGTGGACCAACGAGGAGATCCGGGAATTTCGCAATTACGCCGGGAACTTCACACGCCGTACTGCGACCGCCCTGAACGAACTTCGCGAGCTGTTTCCCTGGTTGCTTCGAGACCGGCAAGCCTCTGGTTCGGGTTCCGGCGAAGACGCGACGGATTTCAAGGCAGAGATCGAAAAGGACCTGTTGCCGCTGCCGCTCAGGAGGCTTCCGGAGCGGATCGACGGCCTGGTCACCGAGCTCGGGGGCCGACTCGAAGGCATTACGGCCGGAGCACAGGCGATTGGCGGATTCCGGGACGCGCTGCGCAGCGCATCGACCAGGCTCAAGTTGCTGCAGGACGAGATTTCCGGCCTTACGCATGCGCTCGGCGGCCTGATCAACGAGACCGATTTCAGTTTTCTTTACAACCGTGAGCGTCATCTTTTCCATGTCGGGTACCGGGCGGACACTGCCGAACTCGATTCGAGTTACTACGACCTGCTGGTTTCCGAAGCGCGCCTGGCCAGCTTCGTGGCAATCGCCAAGGGCGACGTGCCACCGAAGCACTGGATACATCTGGGGCGCCCGCTGACCAGTATCAGGGGGCTCCGTTTGCTGCTGTCGTGGAGCGCAACGGCATTCGAATACCTCATGCCGCGCCTCCTTATGCGCACGCCGCGCTTCGGATTGATAGCGCAGAGCTGCCGCGGCGCCGTGAAACAACAGCAGGCCTTCGGCCGGCAGCACGGCATTCCGTGGGGTATCTCGGAATCGGGTTACTACCATTTCGATCAGCACGGCAGGTATCAGTATCAGGCCTTCGGCATTCCCCTTATGGGACTCAAGTGGGATCAGGGTGAGCGGCTGGTCATTTCGAGTTACGCATCGTTCCTTGCACTGCCGTTCGACGCTTCCGCCGTCGTCGACAATGCAAGGGAGATAGAGGAACTCGGTGGCCGCGGCGAACTCGGGTTCTTCGAGGCGCTGGATTTTGGCGCAGCCTCGGCACGTCACGCCACCAGGCCGAAAGTCGTCCAGTCATACATGGCCCACCATCAGGGCATGACGCTGGTGGCAATCGCCAACCTCGTCACCGGCGACCGGCTGGTGGACCGCTTTCACCGCGACCCTCGCATAGCAAGCACCGAGTACCTTTTATACGAACAGCTTCCGCTGCGTGCACAAACCCAGCCCCTGGAAACGTTTGAAGCGCCGCTCAAACAGGCCGAGCCGTCGTCGGTTGCTATCGAATACTGGATGCTCGATTCGTCTGCCAGAAACATCACTATGTTGGCGAATCCGAGGTTGTCGGCTTTTGTTACACCGTCCGGCGGCGGCAACCTGAAGTGGCGCGGTTTCGCGATCACACGCTGGAGACCGCAGACCGACGGCATCAATGGCGGCTCGATTCTCTACGTGCGGGACGTCGAAAGCGGGACCCTGTGGACGACGGCGCTCGGGGCTGCCGGTCGCGACTACAAAGTAATCTGCGGCCCGGACGCCGTCGAATTCAGAGACAAACGTAATGCTCTGCTGATCAGGCAACAGATAGTCATCGCGCCGTTTTCCGATATCGAACTACGCAAGGTAAGCATTACCAACGACAGCAATGTCGCGCGTCGGTTGCTGGTTTGCGCGTACAGCGAACCGGTACTCGCCGAAGCCAGTGGCGATTCGCGCCACCCGGCGTTCAGCAAGATGTTCATCGAGCAAGAATTTCTGCCCGAACAGGAAGTTCTCGTGTTTCGTCGCCGCCCGAGAGGTGACAGCGACCCCGCGCTCTGTCTCGCCTGCAAGGTCGTAGCACAAGCCGGTTATGAGGTGCGGCTCCAGTTTGAAACCGATCGGCGGGAATTCATCGGCCGGGGCGGCAGCCGCGAAAATCCGGCGGCGCTGCAAGCCGCGAATCCGCGGTTGCGCTGCCGCGCCGGTGAAAGTCTCGACCCGATTGCCGCACTCGGCCTCATTGTCACCGTTCCCGCCCGCGCGACGTTTCAGTGCGCGTTCGTAAGCGGAGCCGGTGAGGATGAGAACGAAATTCTGCGTAACCTCGAACGGGTCGGGTCTATTCAGGCGGTAAACTGGACCATCGACGACGCGCGGCGACACTCGCAGCAGGAATTGATGCTGCTGGAGGTCACATCGGCGGACGTGAAGCGAGGATCCGAGCTGTTCGGCAGCATTCTGTCGCCGCCACGGCCGGATCCCGCCCGGCTGTTCATGATGTCCGCCGCCGTACGCGCGCAGTCGGCGCTATGGCGCCACGGTGTCTCCGGTGACCGCCCGATCGTCACGGTTGTCATCAGCGACGCCGTCGATTTCCGTAACCTCGAGAACCTCATCCGCGCCCTGGCCGTGTGCCAGGCGCGGGGAATGGCCGCCGACATCATCTTTCTCGATGAGAGCGACAGCGCGTATGCGCATCCTACTCACGACCGCCTTCAGGGAAACATCAGGCATTTCCTCAGGCGAACTGCAGTAAATCGGGACTTCGAGACTTACATCGTGCCGGCATTCAGCCTCGATGAAGAGACCAGGCGAGCGTTCGTTTTGAGTTCACAGCTCATGCTGGATTTGCGCCTTGACGACTGGTATGGGCAACTTGCGCGGCAGCAAAGGCAGCAACCCGTGATTCCCGGGTTTCTACCGCAGCCCAGTTCACCCGTGCACCGGGATCCGGTTCCTGCCGCCAAACGTCCGACGAACCTGTTGCTGGACAATGGGCTCGGCGGCCTCGCGCCGGATTCCCCGGAGTACGTTCTCTACCTCGGTAAAGGCCATACGACGCCTGCCCCGTGGTGCAACATTCTGGCGAACCCGGAATTCGGAACACTGATCAGCGAGTCCGGCAGCGCCTGCAGCTGGTACCGGAACAGCAGTGAATACGCGCTTACGACCTGGAGCAACGATGCTGTTCTGGACCGGCCTGGCGAAGCGCTATACATACGCGACGAAGAAACCGGATTGTTCTGGTCGCCCCTTCCCGGTCCGGCACGCGACGACGAGCCGTACGTGGTACGTCACGGCATTGGCTTCAGCCGTTTCGAGCACACGAGCGAAGGCTTGCAGCAGTCGACGGAGGTCTTCGTCGACCCGGAGGATCCCGTCAAGTTCATTCGTATGCATTTGCGAAATTGCTGGCCCCGGGCGCGACGCCTTACGATCACGTACGCGGCCGAATGGCGGCTCGGGAACAGCGGCACCGCAGCGGGACTGCACCTGTTGCCGGTGTGGGATGCGACGCGCAGTGCTTTTTTTGTGAGGAACGGATTTTCCACCAGCCGCCCGGATACGCAGGCGTTCCTCGGCAGCAGCCTGCCTGCGCATGGCGTCAGCTTCGATGGCGATGAGTTTCTGGGCCCGCTGCGATCGTGGAGCGTACCGGCCGGCTTGCACGCAATAGGCCTGTCGGGACAGGTTTCGCCCTGTGCCCTCCCGCTCGCAACCTGCCAGGTTCACGTCAGCCTTGCCGAAGGCGAGGCCTGCGACCTCCATTTCGTCCTGGGTGCCGGACGAGATGCGGATCACGCCGGCGCATTGGTCGATCACGCCAGGCTGCCGCAGAACGCTGAAGCCGCGTGGCGGAGGCAGCAGCACGCGTGGACGGATCTCCTGTCCCATTCGACCGTTGCCACGCCGGATGCCGGATTGAACGCAATGCTGAACTGCTGGCTGCCGTACCAGGTCATATCGTCGAGGCTCAACGGGCGGCTCGGATTCTACCAGGCCAGTGGCGGGACGGGGTTTCGTGACCAGTTACAGGATGTGCTGGCGCTGCTGCACTACCAGCCGGAACAGACAGCGGCTCATATAGTCAGGGCCGCCGCCGTGCAATTTTCGGAAGGCGATGTTCTGCACTGGTGGCACGACGAGCCGCTGCGAGGCGTTCGCACCCGCTGCTCGGATGACCTGCTCTGGCTACCCTATGTCGTCTCCCGGTACCTCGAGGTCACCCGGGACTTCGACTTGCTGGATCAGGAAGCGCCATTCCTCAGCGGATTGCCGCTAGCCGAGTCGGAGCACGAGCGCTATGCAGAGTTCCGGCATGGCGATGACACGGGTGATATCTACGAGCATTGCTGTCGGGCCATCGATGCCCGGATGACGTTCGGCCGGCACGGACTGCCGCCGATCGGGACAGGGGACTGGAACGATGGCTTCAGCAAGGTCGGCATCAAGGGTGACGGGGAGAGCGTCTGGATGGCGTGGTTCCTCATCGACGTCTGCCGGCGGTTCGAACCCGTCTGCAGGTTGCGCCGCGATGGTGTGCGTGCCGGCGCATATCGCCGCCTTCGAGTGGAACTGCAAAAGAACGTCGAGAATGCGTGGAGCGGCGACTGGTATGTTCGCGGTTATTACGACGACGGTTCCGTCCTCGGCGGCCCCGAGCGGAAAGAATGCCGCATCGATCTCAATGCGCAAACCTGGGCCGTGATCGCCGGCGGAGATACCGAGCGACAGAAACGGGCCATGCGCTCCGCACAGGAACTTCTGACCGACCAGGAGCATCGCCTGGTCAAGCTCCTCGCGCCCCCTTTTCATTCCAGCAAACAGGAGCCCGGCTACATCAAGGCGTATCCACCCGGCGTCAGGGAAAATGGCGGGCAGTATACGCACGCGGCGGCATGGGCATTGCTTGCTGCCGCGGAAGCGGGCGATCGGGAACTCGCGCTTCGCTGGCTCGACTGGCTGAACCCGTTGAACCGAAGCGGCGACCGCGAAAGCGTCGAGCATTACCGGATCGAACCATACGTCGTGGCAGGAGATATCTATGGTCATCCGCCGTTTACCGGTCGAGGAGGTTGGAGCTGGTATACAGGTTCGGCCGCCTGGATCTACTGCGTAGCGATGGAAAGCGTGCTTGGCATAAGGCGACGCGGCAACCGGCTGTTTTTCAGGCCCTGCCTTCCGGACGCCTGGGACAGCTTCCGGCTGACGATCCGCTTTTCGGCGGCAACCTACCGCTTAAGCCTTCACGACCCGGCCCGCATCGACGGCAGGAAGACTGCACTTGTCGAAAACGGGAGGCTGCTGGCGGGGACGGCGCTGCAACTCGAAAAAACCGGTGAGCATGACGTACAGGTTTTTCCGGACACGGACGCCTGGCATGCCTGGCGCAACGATGCCGACGCGATCAGCCGCGCACGCGGACGAACGGTCTGAACGCCGTCGCGATGAAGGCGAAGAACGCCCGCGGCTGCGATCATGTCCTCCCGTCCAGCCGCACAAACTGGCGTACGGTGTCGGCCGCACCCTTCTCGAGCAGTTGGCGTAGACTTTCCACAACGGTACTGCGAAACCGCGCTTGCGCGGGAAGGTCGGAACCGAATACTTCCCTGATCGCGAGAAACCTGTCAGCAATTTCTGCCGGATCGCCCAGTCTTTCCGCCGCAATCGCGGCAAATTTCGGAGCGAGCGGATCGCTGACCTCGATGGCCCTGCCCCGCTCGTCCCGTCCGAGGGCGTAGCGCATCCAGGCCGCGACAACCAGTCCGAGACTGGCAATGGGTCCACCCCGCCCGAGCTGGGCACGCACGGTGGAAAGGACTCTCTGCGGCAGCTTCTGCGACCCGTCCATCGCGATCTGCCGGGTGAGGTGCTGCAGCGCAGGGTTGCCGAAGCGCTTAAGGAGTTCCGCTATGTAAGTGGCGTGGTCCATTTCCCTCGGCTCGGGCGTGACCGGCGCAATATCGTCCGTCATCATCCGGCGAACGAATGTGTTGAACATTGCATCGCTCAAGGCTTCATGAACATAGTCGAAGCCGGCGAGATAACCAAGGTAGGCGATCGCCGAATGCGGCCCGTTCAACAACTGCAACTTCGCCGTCTCGAAGGGCGCGACATCGTTCACGAAAAGGGCGCCGCCGGCTTCCCAGGCAGGCCGTTCGTTGCAAAACACATCTTCGATTACCCACTGGCGAAACGGTTCTGTCTTGACGTACCCCTCATCGTGCAGTCCGGCTGCCGACGCGTTCTGCGCGATGTCGAATGCCGTAGTTGCTGGCACGATGCGGTCCACCATCGTCATCGGAAACGCGACGTTTTCTCCAATCCAGGATTCGAGCGCAGGTGTCTGTTCGCGTGCGAAGCGCAGTACTGCGGATCTCAGCCGGGCGCCGTTCGATGGCAGATTATCGCAGGACACAATTGTCGGAGGAGTTGAAGAAGACTCCCGGCGTGCTGCCAGCGCGCCGACAAGGTAACCGATCGTGCTGCGCGGCCGGTCCGGATGCTCGAGGTCGTAACGCAGGTCGGCGTCATCCAGCTTCAGCTCTCCGCTGTCCGGATCGAGACAATATCCTTTCTCAGTAACCGTCAGCGTGATGACACGAACGCGCTCATCGGCGAGCAGTCGAAGCACGGCGCCCGGGCTTTCAGGCGCTACATACATGCGCCGGAGCGAGCCGATCAGCCGCCGGCTTTCCGCAGGTCCGTTACGGGCGCCCAGGATGTATAAATTGTCCTGCGGACCCAGTCGATCGCGCACATCCGGGTATCGCAGGCTGACTCCGGCAATTGCCCAGTCTCCGCCTTCTGCCGCCAGTGCATCGTCTTCATACTCCGCGATATGCGAGCGCATGAACGCGCCAACGCCAAGGTGGACTACACCAACCCCCGTTTTATCGCGGTCGAACGCGGGGCGCCGAACGTCCGGATGCAACTTGTCGTGATTCCGAGCGCACAATCGCTCGACGGAATTCATTTTCAGTTGGCCAGTCCGGGCATCCATAACGAAACTGCGGGAACATACGCCACGAAGCCTAGCGCGACAAGTAGCGCAAGATAGAACGGCCACATCGTGCGCACCGTCTGTTCGATCGAGATGCCGCCTATCGCACAGCTGACGAAGAGCACGGATCCCACGGGAGGCGTCACCAGCCCTATTCCCAGGTTGAGTATGAGCATGATGCCGAACTGCACCGGATCCATACCGAGATCGGAGGCCATTGGCAGAAATATAGGCGTGGTAATGATGATCAGCGGCGCCATATCCATGAACGTACCGAGAATCAGCAGCACCAGATTGATCAGCAGCAACAGCAGCAGCGGGTTTTCGGTTATGGCGCGCAGCAACTGCGCCAGCTGCTCGGGCACCTGCAGGATCGCCAGCAGCCAGCCGAACGCGGCAGCGGCCCCGATGATGATCATGACCATTGCCGTCGTTCTGACGGCCGCCGTTGTCGCCTGCACGAAAAGGTCCCACGTCAACGACCGGTAAACCAACAGCGCGACGGCGATCGTGTAGATCACAGCCACCGACGAGGACTCCGTTGCCGTAAACACGCCCGACAGGACCCCGAGGACGATGATCAGCGCCGCAACCAGCCCGGGAATGGCCGCAATCGCGGCCAGCGCGAATGCCCGGACGCCGGGAAACGTCCCGCGGGGGTACCCGCGCCGCACCGCGACCACCCATGCCGCGATCATCAGCAACAGTCCGGTAAGTATTCCGGGCACGATGCCGGCAAGAAAAAGATCGGCGAGCGAAATACTGACGCCGGCGGCTGCCGCGTAGATGATCATGTTGTGCGATGGCGGAATGAGCAGGCCGGTAATTGCCGACGTTGCGGAAACATTCACTACGTAATCGGGATCATAACCCTTCTCCCGCATCATCGGCCCGAGTGCGGAACCGATCGCCGAGACGCTCGCGATCGCCGAGCCCGAAACAGCGCCGAACAGCATCGACGCGCCGACGTCGACCTGGCCCAGACCACCCCGCATGCGCCCGAGCGCCGCGTCAGCAACCCGGATCAGCCGCTCTGCGATCCCGGCGCGATGCATCAGGTCGCCGGCAAAAACGAAAAACGGTATTGCCATCAGCGCGAACACGTTCATACCCGACGCCATTCTCTGGAATGGCACGACCAGCGGTATATCAAGCAGGAAGAAAGTCAGGAGTGACGAGGCACCAAGAGCGAACGCGACAGGCACACCGATTACGAGCAGCAGGAAGAGCGACACCAGGAGGACAGTCAGTTCCATGTCTTCCGCACTTGCCGACCCTGTGCTTCCGCGACAATCCGCTCGATGGAGAAACCCAGAATCAGGAACCCGGACAACGCTATCGGTATGTAGGCTACGCCGCGAGGCAGGGCGAGAGCGGGTATGACATGCGACCACGTCACCAGGGTAAGCTCCGCCCCCCATATGGCCATTCCGGCGCCGAAAAGCCCCGCGATCGAATGTGCGAGGATCCTTATCGCCTTGCCCACCTTGCCAGGAAGGCCGTCGGCAAACACGCCGATTCTGATATGAAAACCCTCCCTGACGCCCGCGGCTGCCGCGAACATGACATACCAGATCATGAGCAGAAGAGCCGCCTGTTCGGACCATGCCGGACTGTCGTTCAAGACATAACGCGCAAAAACCTGCCACGTGATGATGACCGTCATCAGTAGCAGTCCAAAACCTGAAAACCACCGCGCGACGTTGCTTACGCGGGCGCTCACATCACGTTCTTCGCCGTTCATCCTCTCACCCGGGTGTGGCAGTGTCGAAGTCGGTAATTTGCTGCGCTAGCTCACGCAGTTTCGGGGTGGTCAGAAAGCGATCCCATACCGGCAGCATGAGCTCGACGAAAGCCTCGTGGTCGACATCTTCGACTACTTCGATTCCGGATTCGAGCATGCGACGGCGGGCGTCGTTGACTCGCTGATCCCACAGGCCGCGCATGATGGATACGGATTCGTAGGCCGCCGCCTGCAAGTGATGTTGCTGTCGTTCGTCGAGCTTGTGCCACGTCCGTTCCGATGCGACCAGGACTTCGGGCGCCAGCACGTGACGCGTAAGGCTGTAATGCCGGGCAACTTCGAAATGCCGCGAGCTTTCGTAAGACGGCCAGTTGTTTTCGGCTCCATCGACGACACCCTGGACCAGTGCCTGATACACCTCGCCGTACGGCATGGGCGTCGGGTTTGCGCCGAGCGCCTGCACCATCGCAACGTAGATGTCGGAGTTCTGCACTCGTATTTTCATCCCACGCATATCGGACGGCGTGTGAATTGCTCTTTTCGTGTTGTAGAAGGAACGCCCGCCGGAATCGTAATAGCAAAGGCCCTTGAGGCCGTGCGGCGATAATGCATCGAGGATCTTGCTGCCCGGCGCCCCATCGACTGCCTGTCGAAGGTGTTCGGTATCCCGGAAAAGGAACGGTAATGCCAGGACGATTGTTTCCGGAACGATCGAATTCAGTGGTGCAAGATTGACACGGTTCATGTCGATGCCACCGAAGATCGTAATCTCCAAAGTATCCTCCTCGGAACCGAGCTGCCCACCCGAATACACCCGGACACGCATTTCGCCGTCCGTCCGCTCTGCAAGAATCCGGTCGACGGCAAACAGCGCCTGTACGGTCGGATACTCCGACGGGTGCGCGTCCGCAACGAACAGCGGACGGTCTCGCGCGACCTCGGAGCGGCCACAACCACTCAGCAATAGTGGTGCCGAAAAAAATTGACGCCGGGTCAGCACGAACCACGGCCGAGTCTGTAGGCTTTGAGGGGCAGCGCGTATGCAAGGTCCACGACGACCTCGCCAGCCTCCTCTTCGGACATGCGGTGCTCGGCAACCAGCTTCGCAAGGAACGCGCAATCCACCCGCCGCGCGACGTCGTGACGGGCGGGTATCGACAGAAAAGCACGCGTGTCGTCGTTGAATCCTACCGTGTTGTAAAAGCCGGCCGTGTCCGTCGTCTGTTCGCGAAAGCGCAGCATGCCGGCGGGCGAGTCGTGAAACCACCACGCCGGCCCGAGCTTCAGCGACGGGTAGACCCCCGCGAGCGGCGCAAGCTCACGGCTGTACGTGCTTTCGTCCAGGGTGAACAGGATAATCGACAGTCGCTCGTCGAGACCGACGGCGTCCAGCATCGGCTTGAGAGCGACGACGTAATCCGTCCGCGCCGGTATATCGAAGCCCTTGTCGCGCCCATAGGCCTCGAGAATGAGGCGGTTGTGATTACGAAATGAGCCCGGGTGAATCTGCATCACGAGGCCGTCGTCGAGGCTCATGCGGGCCATTTCCGTCAGCATCTGGGCGCGAAACAACTCCGCATCGTCTTTATCGTGACGGCCTGACAGGACGTTCTGAAACAACCTTTCCGCGGCGCCCAGGTCAAGGTCCGCCGTTCGCGCTGTCGGATGACCGTGGTCGGTAGAAGTTGCGCCGAGGTCCCTGAAAAAAAGCCGGCGAATGCGATGAGCGGCGAGGTAACCGGACCAGGTCCCGGTACTCTCGCCGGTCAGTTCGCCGAGACGCTCGACGTCGTCACAAAATCCGTCGAAGTCGGGATCGACGGTCGGGTCCGGCCGGTAAGCCGTAATGACGCGACCATCCCAGTCACTGTCGCGGATGGCTGCATGATGGCGCAGGTCGGCCAGCGGAGATTCTGTCGTAGCCAGCACTTCTATATTGAAACGGTCGAAGAGGGACCGGGGCAGGAACGCCGGCTTCCGAAGCGCTTCTCCGATCGCATCGAAGTATCGATCCGCGGAATCGGCCTCCAGCTGCTCCGCCATGTCGAACACGTTGACAAACACCCAGTCCAGCCACAGGCGGGACGGCGTACCGCGGAACAGGTAATAGTGCTCTGCAAAAGTTCGCCAGCATTCGCGTGCCTCGGCGATCTCTGCAACGCCGTCAGCGCGTGGTACTCCGATGTCGGACAGAGAAATTCCCTGGCTGAACAACATGCGAGAGAGGTAGTGGTCCGGGATGAGCAGAAGTTCTGCGGCGTTACCGAACGGCTTGTTATCGGCGAACCAGCGGGCGTCCGTGTGACCATGCGGGCTGATGATCGGCTTACCTGCGACGAGCGCGTAAAGGCGCTGTGCGATGTCGCGTGTGCCGGGTTCGGGCGGGAACAGGCGGTCGGGGTGGAGTTGCAGCGGTCTGCTCATCGGCCGTGCCGCACGGGTACGACCTTAACGGCTCGCACTGCTTGTCCGATTCTTGCCAGCCATGCCTGCACCCTCGCCGTTATCCTTCAACGCGCCAGCCAACCGCCATCTACCGGCAACAGAGCGCCGTGCACGTAGTCAGAGGCCGAGGATGCCAGAAAAATGACAGTGCCTGCCAGATCTGCGGGGTCGCCCCACCGGGCCGCCGGTATTCGCGAAAGGATTTCGCGGTTCCGCTCGACGTCGTTGCGCAGTGCCTCGGTATTGTTCGTGGCGAAATATCCGGGAACTATAGCGTTGACGTTGATGCCTTTTGCCGCCCATTCGTTTGCCAGCAGCCGGGTAAGACCGGCCAGGCCGCTTTTGCTCGCCGTGTAGGACGCGACCCGAATACCGCCCTGAAACGACAATAACGACGCCACGTTGATGATCTTGCCGCCGCCGTGGCCGACCATCCGCGCCGCCGCCGCTTTCGCCAGGAAAAACGGCGTCTTCAGGTTGGTATCGAGAACGTCGTTCCAGTCCTCTTCGGTGAAGTCCAGCGCTTCGGATCGACGAATGATACCCGCATTGTTCACCAGGATGTCGATAGAGCCGAAGCGGGACACCGTTTCGGCGACGATGCGTTCCGCGCAGTCGAATCTCGACAGGTCGGCCATGATGGCAGCTGACTTCCCGCCGGCTCCTTCGATCATCCTCTGCGTCTCGACCGGCTCGGAGCGGCCGACGAGCGCGACTTTTGCGCCCGCCCGCGCGAGAGCGATAGCCATTGCCTGCCCCAAACCGGTGTTGGCGCCGGTAACGGCCGCCACTTTGCCCTGCAGGTCGAATAGCTCGCGCATGCGATCGAAGACTACCTCAGCTGGCAGATGTCGAGCACGTTCATGTCCGTGTAATCGAGATTCTCACCACCCATTGCCCAGATGAACGAATAGTTGCTGTTGCCGCATCCCATGTGGATGGACCATGGCGGTGAAATAACTGCCTCCGAATCGCGCATGACGATGTGGCGCATTGCATCCGGTTCTCCCATGAAGTGAAACACCCGCTCGTCGGCGCCCAGGTCAAAATAGAAGTACGCCTCGGAGCGGCGATCATGCAGGTGCGGCGGCATCGTATTCCAG
>Ga0299913_10003900_pt1 | contig 12376 bp, 15 predicted proteins | sample RVTome_9_FD_201360 | JGI IMG/M metagenome (GOLD analysis project Ga0299913, IMG submission 201360) | Soil microbial communities from uranium-contaminated site in the Upper Colorado River Basin, Wyoming, United States - RVT155D38 (version 2) ... | reverse complement strand
TCGCCCGCCTGACCGCCTCGCCCGTCGTGGAGCTGAACCGTGCCATCGCCATCGCCGAGACCGAAGGCCCCGAGGCCGGCCTGCGCCTCGTCGACCAACTCGGTCTCGACGACTTCCGCTACCTGCAGTCGACGCGGGCCGAACTCTTGCGGCGCCTCGGGCGGACCGACGAGGCGCGTGACGCCTATCGACGTGCGAGGGAACTCACCGACGACGGCGCCGAACGGCGCTTCCTCGAACGCCGGCTTACAGAACTGGCGGCCGCCACTCGCTCAGGCTGACTATGAACCAGGCCGTGCTGATCGATGTCTGGCGCGGGACGAGGGTGTCGAGTCCGGTGCTGTCACTACAGAAACGCAGCAACCCGGCGAAACCCCGCGTCGCGTCACTCCGCACAACCTGACCAGGCCGCACGTCCGCAAGGGGATCGTTCAGTGGACGGCGTTGGAGCGTGAACCTCACACCGTGTGAGGACCCGGGCCAGCGGAGCCTGGGGCAAGCTGATCGGGGACTTCCTCGGACCGGACCGACGGCCCCGCGCGCACTGGCCGCCCGAGGTGCTGGTCGAAGCGACGCGCCGGGCACATGCACTCGGCTGCCGGGTCGGATCCACGTCATGATGCCCCGCACTGACCTGGACACGCTTCACCGCCCCGAACTGAACACCCGCGCAGGCCGAGGGATCCCGGCGATCCACAGGTCTTGACGATTCCTCTCACGTTGAGACGACGCGGGAGGCGGTGGAGCGTGTCGTCCCTGCCTACGAGTGAGCCGTCGGCCAGCGTGGGACCCGACCGGCTGACACAGAACCTCCTCACGTTGCTGCGAACCCCGACGGAGGTTCCGGCCGGCGCCCACGAGCTGCATCCCGGCGATGCCCGCATCGTCTCGGCCGTCGAAGAGGTGGTAGTGCCGCGCATCGCCGAGCTGGGCCCAGACGAGCTCCGACGGCACCCAGACGGCGATGTCGTCGCGCGTTTTGGTCCCGCCGGCGACGACGGTCTGCTGCTGCAGACGTACATCGTGTCGCAGCACGGCAATCTCATGAGCGAACCGCACGACGCGCGCGTCGAGGACGGCGGTCCCTACGGCATCGCCGGGCCGGTGGCCCGCGGGCAGGGCGCGAATCAGAACAAGGGGCCCATGGCTGCAGCGCTAAGCGCCGTGGCACAGCGCCCGGCCACCTTGAGACGTCCCGTCCTCCTCACGGTCAACACCGAGGGCCGGAGTCACGACGGTTCGCGAAGGATCATCGACGAGGTCGGCACTCGCGCGGCGGCGGGGGTGCTCGCATTCGCAACCGACCTCAAGGTGTCGGTCGCGAACCGTGGCCGGGTAGACGTCCAGGTCGTGGTCCCCGGCTCCTCGTGCCACTCAAGCCAACCCCATCTCGGCGTCAACCCCATCGAGCGCGCCGCGGACGTCGTCCACGCCCTGCGCTCCACTCCCCTGCCCATGCCACATCCCGACCTCGGTCCGGCCACCGCCACGCCGTACCAGCTGTCGTTCAGCCCCGTCGCCCCCACACCATCCCGGAGCAAGGACGCCTGCTGATCGACCGCAGGCTGCTGCCGGGAGAGGAACCCGAGGTCGCCAGCTCACAGCTGCATGCACATCTTGCCGACGCCCTCGACTTCGACGTCGCGGTCTCAGCAGAGGCTCAGATGCTTCCCGCGCAGGTGCCGGCCGACTCGGCCGTGGTCACAGCGCTGCTGCGTCACCTCGAAGCCGTCGGGCGACCCGCACAGACAATGGTCAGCCGGAACACCTTCGACGCCGGCTATGCGTGTGCTCGCGGCATCCCCACCGTCATGTTCGGTCCGGGCAGGCGGAGCTTCGGCAGCGACGTCGTCACCGACGAGGTGGTCGCGCTCGACGACTGCTGGGACGCGGCGCGCGCACTTGCCGGACTGATCTCCGACTGGTGCGAGCCCGAGGCCGTTCCGGAAACCTAGGAGCAGCCATGCGAACAGAGCAGGCGACGTTCTACAGCGGCGAAGCGAGGATCTCGGCGCTGTGGCGCACGCCCGATGATCACGACGCAGCCCTGCCGACGGTCATCCAGGGACCTGGCTGGCTCGGCCTGAAGGACGCGCAGCTCTACCTGCGCTACCACGAGGCACTCACCGCCGCCGGCATAGGGGTGCTCGTGTTCGACTACCGCGGGTTCGGTGAGTCCGAGGGGGATCCGACGCATCTGTCGCCACGGCGTCAGCTGGAGGATCTTCTCAACGGCGTCACGTATCTCACCACCCGCGACGACGTCGACAGCGAGCGCATCGGCGCCTTCGGCACCGGCGGCACCGGTGGTGGCAACGCGGTCATGCTCGCCGCCGCTGACCCGCAGGTGCGCGCTGTCGTGAGCCAGGTCCCTGTGGCAGACGGTGCCGACTGGCTGCACCGCATGCGGTCCGAGCACGAGTGGCTCGCGTACCTCCAGATGCTTGAGGACGACCGCCGCCAACGGGTGCTGGCCGGCAAGGGACGGCTGGTGCACCCCCGCGAAGAGATCATGATCCCGACGCCCGAACGGCGCGCCAACACGGTGACGAAGGACGTTGACGACCGCGTGCCGACCACCGTGTCGCTCGAGGGCGTCGAGGAGATCCTGCAGTACCGCCCGATCGACGCCGCCCGATCACTGCGCACCCCGTGCATGATCGTCGCCGTCGAGAACGACGCGACGACGCCGACCGATCATGCCACAGCCCTCTACGACGCCCTGCGCGGCCCCCGCCGGCTGGTGATGCAGCGCCACACGTCGCACTACGCGGCCTATGACCGCTACTGAAGCACGGTCACCCCGATGATCGTCGAGTGGTTCCAGGAGCACGCTGCTGGGCCGTAGTGGTCCCATCCGCCGCTAAGCCAAGCGGCACGTATGGCGCCGTTACCCGGCGACGGTCCAACCGGCCGTTCGACCGTAGCGGGAGAACCGCCGTTGGATCGAAGTCGCGCGGGAAGGCACGCACTCTCCGTGACCCCGGCGGAGCAGGTCTCCTGCACAGGCAACCTTCGCAGATCCCGCACCGGGTCTCAGACGGTTCTGAGGGGGGTGCGGCGCAGCAATGCGCCGCACCTACCCGACGAACCCTCGCGCAGCGCAAGCCGGGCCAGACCTTGGCGGTGGATCATCGGGCCTCGGTCACGCATAGTGATGTCGAACCACCGGGTGGGGTGCGGACCGTCGGGCCAGGGACCGCAGCGCGGCCGTGAAATGGACCGCTGGCCAACGCCGCGCTTTACTTCATGACGGAGGTGAAGGATGGCGACGTTCGTGTTGATCCATGGCGGCGGGGACGTGGGCTGGTACTGGCACCTGGCGGAAGATGCGTTGCGGCAGCGAGGCCACAATGTGGTGGCCCCGGATCTGCCGTGTGACGACGCCACTGCCAGCCTGCTCGACTACGCCGACGCGGTGGTCGACGCGATCGGCGACCGGCGTGACCTGATCGTCGTGGGCCATTCGTACGGTGGCTTTACGGCGCCGCTTGTTGCCGATCGTCTTCCCGTCGAGGTGCTGGTCCTGGTAGCCGGGATGATCCCTGCTCCAGGCGAGAAGCCGGCGGACTGGTGGAACTACACCGGTCATGGACAGGCCGTGCACGAGCAGGTCCGCCGCGACGGAGGCCTGACCGGAAGCGACGACCCGTTCGTCGCGTTCTATCACGACGTACCCCGTGGCCTTGCCGAGCAGGCACTCAGCAAGGACCGCTCCGAATCGAAGACGGCGTTCAACAGCCCATGGCCGCTGGATGCATGGCCAGCCGTTCCCACGAAGTTCGTGGTGTGCACCGAGGATCGGCTCTTCCCGGCCGAGTTCATGCGCCGCGTGGCGACTGAGCGGCTCGGCATCGTCCCCGACGAGATCGCCGCGGGCCACTGCGTGGCGCTCAGCCGCCCACATGACCTCGCGAACCTGCTTGACAGCTACGTGCCTACCCGCGCGCGGTGAGTGTGGAGCCCGGCAGATGCCACACAAGCACGTTGTCCGTTCGGCGCTGTGGTTGCCGTTGTTCGACGAGCTCTCGGACCCCGAGGCGGTGGCGCGCCTGGCTGCCGAGGCGGAGGACGCCGGCTGGCACGGGGTCTTCGTATGGGATCACCTGCGCTGGCAGGCGCCAGTGAGGCAGGTGGCTGACGCGTGGACAACGCTCGCGGCCATCGCGACCGGCACCGAGCAGCTGCGGCTCGGCCCGATGATCATGCCCCTTCCTCGCCGCCGACCGGCGAAGGTTGCCAGGGAGACCGCGACGCTCGACCGGCTCAGCAACGGCCGCCTCGTGCTGGGCGTCGGCATCGGCGGCGACCGTTTCGGACGGGAGCTGTCGGCGACGGGCGAGCAGCTCGACAACAGGCGCCGGGGCCAGATGCTCGACGAGTCGCTGCAGATCCTCACGGCCGCCTGGTCCGGTGAGCCCGTACACCACCGCGGCCGGCACTACACCATCGACGATGTCCAGTTCCTGCCGCGACCGGTGCAGCGTCCCGGCGTGCCCGTGTGGGTGGCGGGGGTCGCGGGCAACGCCAAACCGCTGCGCCGGGCGGCCAGCTACGACGGCTACTTCCCCGCGAATCTCGAGCACCCAGACCAGCTCGCCGAGATCGTCGCCACGATCGCCCAGCTGCGCCAGCACACGACCGCGGCCTACGACATCGCGGTCGGCATCCCCATCGACGTGGATCCGCTGCCCTACGTCAAGGCGGGCGCCACGTGGTGGATGCCGGAGTTCGCGCCCGAGGCGGTATCGCTGGACGAGGTGCGGGGCGTCCTCCGCGATGGCCCATTGGCACCGTGACCGTGGAGGACTCCGGCGACGTCGACTTCTACGACGCCGAACTGCGCCGCCACAACGTGCACTTCCGCGCCGCTGCCGGTGTTCGCCCCGGCGACCACGTGGTCGACATCGGCTGCGGTACGGGCCAAACCACCCGCGAAGCCGCCCGCGCCGCCGTCAACGGAGGCGCGTTGGGTGTGGACGTTTCTGCATCGATGCTTGAACGCGCCCGGCGCCGCGCTGAAGCCGAGGGCCTACACAACGTCACCTTCGAGCACGGCGACGCCCAATCACACCGCTTCCCGTCCGCGCACTTCGACCTGTGCATCAGCCGCTTCGGAACGATGTTCTTCGCCGACCCCGTCGCCGCATTCACCAACATCGGGCGGGCCATGCGCCCGGAGGCGCGCCTGGTCCTGCTCGTCTGGCAGGACGCCGGCCGCAACGAATGGTTCACCGCCGTCCGTCACGCGCTGGCAGGGTCGACCCCACCCATCCCCACCTTGGGCGACCTGGAACCCTTCTCACTCGCCGATCCCACGACCACGCAGCGGATCCTCACCGCTGCCGGCTTCGCCGATGCCGGCTTCGCCGCGGTGCACGAACCCGTCTACTACGGCCCAGACCCTGATGCGGCCTACGACGCTGTGCTCGGCCTGCGACACGCAAGCGACCTCCTCGCCAGCCTCGACGCGGCACCCGCAGCGCACGCAGCCGACCGGCTACGCACTACGCTCGCCGCCCACCACACGAGCAGCGGCGTGCAGTTCGACTCCCGCGCCTGGATCGTCACCGCCCGCCGCACCTGACACACCGCCTCGGCCCGAAATCGGATGCGGTCACCCAGCCACCGCGCTCGCGCACACCGTCGCGTGGAGCACCGCCCTGTTGAACGCGGTCCTTGCCGGGAAGGACCTTAGATCGAAGGCGGCCGTCTCTCCTTACGCCCGGTAGTGGGCTGCGGAGCCGAGCGAGCCCGTACTCCGTGTCGGTGGGCTTGAGTAGCCTGTCTGGCATGACGACGATTGCGCTGTTCCACTCGGTCATGGGCGTCCGCCCCGGTTTCCTTGATGCGGCGGAGATGCTCCGCTCGCATGGTCACATGGTGCATGTGGTCGACCAGTACGACGGGCGAGTGTTCGACGACTACGACATCGCCCTCGAGTTCATGCAGGGGATCGGCTTCCCGACCCTGAAGGAGCTCGCCCTGAAGGCCACCGCGGAGTTGCCCGACGGTTTCGTGCCGATGGGATTCTCCAATGGTGGCGGCATGGCGGAGTACGTCGCCGGCTGCCGGCCCGGTGTGTCCGGTGTCGTGATGCTCGCCGGTGCGCTCGACCCGAAGGAGGTTGGGGTCAGCTGGCCCGAGGGAGTCGACGGGCAGGTGCACACGACCGTGGACGACCCGTGGCGTGAGCAGGAGGGCATCGACGCCGTCAGCTCAGCGGCTGAGAAAGCCGGCGGTCGTGTGGAAGTCTACGACTACCCGGGCTCCGGACATCTCTTCGCGGATCCGAGCAAGACCGACGAGTTTCAGCCCGCCGAGGCCAAGCTCATGTGGTCCCGGGTGCTCGACTTCCTGCGCCGCGTCGAACAGTCCTAGCAGCGCCTCGGCGTCCCCCAACTGTCCAGTGACCCAGGACCGCTCAGCGGCACGTGGGCGAGTCGGCGAGGGTGGATTGCCAAGCCGGGGGTTACAGCCGAAGCGCTGTGGTGCCGTCCTGCAAGGGAACGCTCTTCGGACGCGGAAGGGGTTCCGGCGCCGCGGGGGCGTTGGGGGATCGGCGATGTCTTGCCAGTCACGAGTTGCGGCCTGCTGACGCGGAGGGTTGGCTAGCTCCTTGGGTGGGCGTGGACGAGGCCGGCCTCGTAGGCGGCGACGACCGCTTGGACCCGGTCGCGCAGGTGGAGCTTCATGAGCACGTTGGCGACGTGCGTCTTGACGGTTGATTCAGCGACGGTCAGGTGGGTCGCGATCTCGGCGTTGGACATGCCGTGTGCGATCAGTCGGAGGACCTCGCGCTCGCGGGCTGTGAGCCGCTCGAGGGTCGCCCCGTCGACGTCGGGTGCGGCCGGCTGGGTGGCGTAGCGCTCGACGAGGCGGCGGGTGACGGTCGGGGCGAGTAGCGCCTGGCCGCTGACGACGACTTCGATGGCGTGGAGCAGCTGCTCGGTGGGGGTGTCTTTGAGCAGGTAGCCGCTGGCGCCGGCGCGGAGCGCATCGTAGACGTGCTCGTCGAGGTCGAAGGTGGTGAGCACGAGCACGCGCAGCGGAACCTTGACGTCGGGACCCGCGAGCAGGCGGGTGGCCTTGATGCCGTCCATAACCGGCATCCGCACGTCCATCAGCACGATGTCAGGGTGCAAGGCCCGCGCGACCTCGACCGCGTGCGAGCCGTCCGCGGCCTCGCCGACCACTTGGTGACCAGCCTGGTGCAGCAGCATCCTGAAGCCGTCGCGGATCAGCTCCTGATCGTCGGCCAATACGATCCGCCTGCTCATGGCTGCTCCTGCAACTCGACTCCATGCCGTTCGTCCTTGTCCACCGGTAAGGTCGCGTGGACGCGGAAGCGCCCGGCCGGCTCGGCGGTCGCGCTGAGGTGTCCGCCGAGCAGCCGCGTCCGCTCGCGCATCCCGGCCAGGCCGAGGCCCCCCTCAAGGTCGGCCTGCCGCGGCACGGGACCGGCGGCGCCGTCGTTGACGACCTCGACCTGCACACGCGTGTCGTCGTATCCCACGCGCACGGTGACCTCGCTCGGGGTGGCGTGCTTGAGCGCGTTGGTCAGGCTCTCCTGCACGATCCGGTACACGGCGACGCCGACGGCGGTCGGCAGCGGGCCGGCATCTCCGGTCTCGTGCATGCGGACCGGCAGCCCCGCGTGGCGGTAGCGGTCCACGAGCGCGTCCAGGTCGGTGATGCTCGGCTGTGGCGAGCGTTCAGGGTGCGCGTCGTCGTCTCGGAGCGCACCCAGCAGCAGACGCATCTCACCCAGCGCCTGGCCGGCGGTGTGCTCCACGGCCTCCAGCGCGCCCTCCGCCGCCCGGACGTCGGTGTGCAACGCTCCCCGGGCCGCGCGCGCCTGCACGTGGACCACGCTGACCGCGTGGGCGATCACGTCGTGCAGCTCCCGCGCGATGCGAGCACGCTCGTCGGCCACCGCCAGCCTCGCTCGCGCCTCCCGGTCGCGCTCCAGCTCGGCCACGTACAGCGCACGAGTGCGCGCCAGCCGACCCGACACCCAGCACGCCACCAGCACCGCCGTCAAGAACGGCACGAAGCCGGCGGCATCAGTCACGAGGTAGAGGATCCCAAGCCAGCCGCCGCTGACCCCTGCCGCAACCCAGGACCTGCCTGGACGGTCGTGGGCGGCCACCGAGTACAGCGCCACGAGTGGACCTGGCGCCGGCCCCGCCAGTACGCCCTGGGCGAGCAGCGGCAGCAGGGCGTGCGCGAACGTCGCCGCTCCGATCACCGCGAAGACGGTGAAGGGGGCACGCCGGCGGGCCGCGAGCGGCAACGTCATCGCCAACGCGACGGCGACACCCAGGATCTGCACCGCGGGGCGTCCGGCGGTGACTGCGCCCCAGGATTTCCACAGGATCAGCAGCTGCGCCACGGCCAGCACGGCCGCCAGCCAGGCGTCGAACCGGCCGCCCGGCAGTGCGTCGAAGCGTGCACGCGCTGCGCTCAACAGGGTGCTCATCCGCATCGACGCTAGCGCTGCGGCCGCACCGTCACCTCCGCCGCGAGGAGGAATCCACATCTCCCCTCGACGGCGGATGCACGGCCCTGGTCCGTCTCCTCGATGGAACCGAGACCACTCGATCGACGGAGCCAGGAAATCGCTCCCACGCCGGAGGTGGCGAGGGTCCGCCATTCCTACCGTTCCTTGCTGACGCCAACACGCGAAAGCGAGGCAGAAATGACCAGCATCACCGACCTGCGGACCGGAGCTGACCGGCGCGTACTCGGACTCCTGCGACGGGTCAGCCCGTGGCTGTTGCGCGCGTCGCTCGCGCTCACGTTCATCTGGTTCGGCGCGCTGAAGGTCGCCGGCACAACCCCCGTCGCCGCACTGGTCGCCGACACCATTGCCTGGGTTCCCGGCATCGACGCCGGCTGGTTCGTCCCGGCGCTCGGCGCCTTCGAGGTGCTGCTCGGGGCCGCGCTGCTCTTGGGTCGGGCGCCTCGGCTGGTTCTGGTCACGCTCGTTGGGCACCTCACCGGCACCTTCCTGGTGCTGATCGTTCAACCCGAGGTCGCCTTCCAGAACGGCAACCCGCTGCTGTTGACGACCGAAGGCGAGTTCGTCGTCAAGAACCTCGTCCTGATCTCGGCACTGCTGATGCTCGCCGCCCAACGGCCCGTCAGGTCGGACGGCCTGGGAGGCTCAGCGCGCCCATAGGCCTCAGGGCCAGCCCGGCTCGCCCCTGCGACGGAGGCGCAAGACCCTTCCCGCGACGGAGGTAGGGACCCGGCGACGTCCCTACCGTGGCACGCGTTCCTGACGATGGCCCTGTCACCGATTCCGTCCAATCCGCGAAAGCCCGAAGGTGATGCGTCATGACCGCGCCCGACACTCCCGTCGACCACCGCCCCGACGAACCACCATCACGGAAGCATGATCGCGCGACCGACCCGCGTTGGCTGACGCTGCAGCGGGGCGTCGCGGTCGGGATGATCCTGACCTTCGTCGCCGTGCTGCTGCTGGCGCCGCAGCTCCTCGGCGTCCCACTGGTCCCCGCCGGCCTGTTCGCCGTCGCCCTCGCGCTGACGTGGTGGCGCCCGCGTAGCGCCGCCATCGGGATCGGGATCCTGGCGACGCTCTGGCTGCTGACACAGATCGTGACCATCCGCGCCTTGCTCCCGGACCTCGCACGTCCCGACGACACCAGCCTCTTCGTCATCACGCTGGCCATGCTGGTGATCCCGATCGCCGGGGTCGCGGGCCTGGTGGGTCTGCTGCGTCGTGGGTCGGGTCGCATCGCGACGACCGTGCTGCAGGCCATGGGCCTGGTCGTGCTCGCCGGCGCCCTGATCGGCGTCGTGGCCGGTGTCGTTGTGGACGACACGCCGCCACCGGTCTCCGACAGTCCCACCGTGACCCTCGTCGACAATACGTACGAGCCCGCTGACGTCACCATCCGGGCCGGGGACACCGTCACCTGGGTCTGGGAGGACGGCGCCGTCCAACACGACGTCGTGGCCGAGCGCTTTGGGAGCGAGGTCCAGGCCGATGGCACCTACCGCCACGACTTCAAGGAACCCGGCACCCACGCCTACCGCTGCACACTGCACCCGCGCATGACCGGCACCGTGACCGTCGTCGCGGCCGACTCAACCACCAACTGAACGCACCAACGAACGCCATCGGAAGAGGAGGAGGACCCTTGACCATCGACCCTGTACCGATCGCAGTCCTCGCGGGCCCCGGTGCCCGCGGCGGTCCTGATGGGGTGCCCAGGGAGGCCGGTGGTTCGGCCCGCTGTCGCCGCCGCTGTTGCTGGCCCTCGGCCGGCTTGATCCCGTGGCTGTCCGCCCGTGGCAGCCGCCCGCCGGGCCGGATCCGACTGAACACGCACCACAGGTGCTGGTCGTGCGCTGCGCCCGGGGCGAACTGTCGACCGATGAGTACCCACGAGCGCCTGGAGCAGCTACAATGATCGACACCGCGCATAGCGGACACAGTCTGCCAGCGCACCGCGTGGCGATCGCGCTCGGAGTGCTGTCGTTGATGTGGGCCGCGACTTTCTTCCTGGGCGCCCTCCTGCATGCGGGCATCACCGTGGACCTCGGGTTCGCGGTGCTGTATGAAGCCGCCATCCTGCCCGCCAGGATCGTGGAGTCCCTGTGTGGCATCGCCCTGGCCGTCGGTGGCTGGGCCGTGCTCACACGCCGTGGCTGGGCCTGGGCGGGGGCCACCACTGGCCACGCGGTCGCGCTCGCCGGCGTCCTCCAAGGGGTCATGGCCACCAGGTTCGGCGGCGGGACATCATCGGTGCTCAACGACACCTACCATCGCGTGATGATCGTGGTGCTGGTGTCGGGGCTGGTGGCGCTGGCCACCCCGTCGGTGCGGGCCGCCCTTCGGGACAGATCTAGTGGCCCGTAAGCCAGCCATCACACGACGCTGCGCAGCGACGCCGGATTGGAGCCGGTTGCGACAGCGACCGGTAGCAGCCGGTTGCGCGGCCAGATCGACGCCAAGTTTCTCGGATGCCCGAGCCGGACCCGCCGGAGCGCCGCGGCCGTCGCCTACCCGAGCAGCCGATGAACGAGATCCTCGACGCGGCCGAGCGGCTGCTGTGGGAACACCCGCTGTCCAAGCTGACCGTCGGCGAGCTCATGGCCGTCACATCGCTGGGACGCTCCTCCTTCTACGTCCATTTCCGTGACCTTCACGATCTCGCCGGCCGACTCCTCGCACGGCTCGAGGCCGAGCTCTGGGAGCCCGCCGCGCTCTGGACCGACACTGACGGTGATGCGCGGAGCTCCTTGGCTGATGCGGTCCGCGGCGTGGTCGCGGTGTGGGAGCGGCACGGCCCGGTCCTGCGGGCCATCGTCGAAGCGGCGATGGTCGATGAGCACGTTCATCAGCTGTGGCGCACCGGCCTCATGGAGCGCTTCGTCGACGCCGTCACGGCAGGCATCGACCGGGAGATCGCCGCGGGTCGAACCACCCCGCTTCCGGCGCGCGAGACGGCGACCGCCCTGCTGCTGCTCAACGAGCGCTACCTCGCGGACCGCCTCGGCAGCGTCCCCCAACACGATGCGGGCGAGGTCGCAGACGCCTTGAGCGCCATCTGGTCGCGCACGCTGTACCCATGAGCGGGTCGTCCTCCGAACGGCGCTTGCGGAGAAGGACCGCGGGGCTGCCTCCCGCGATGGTCACAGGACGGGCGCCGACCAGCGGAGTGCAGCCGTTACAGGTAGTTCGAGAGCTCGAGCAAGTTGCCGTCTGGATCGCGGAAATACACCGACTCGACTGGGCCTTGGGCTCCCGTTCGGGCGACGGGCCCCTCCTCCAGCGCCACCCCATGGTGATCGAGGTGCTCCACGATGTCGGCGATGGCAGTCGACGTGATGAAACACAGATCGGCGGAGCCAGGAGTGGGGTGAGCTGCCTTGGGATCGAACTCCTGGCCGGCCTGGTGCAGATTCAGCTTTTGATCTCCGAAATGTAGGGCACTTCGACCGTCGGCGAATGTCTCATGGCGCATGCCGAGGACTCGTTCGTAGAAGGCGACGGTCTCGGCAACGTTCCAGACCGTCAGCACCAGATGATCCAGTCTGGCGATGCGCACTGAAGTTCGAGAGGGGTCGCCCACATCGAAAGGCTACCCACGCCGAGACGAAGTGCGGATAGTCGGGTAAGGGACTGGGTCGGTGCGCGCCGTGTGTCGACGGGAGGCGGGGCAGCGTACGGGACCGATGGTTTCCCTGGTCGGTCTTCAGCGTGGCCCTGCCGTGGTCCCGTAGCGGACGGTTCCCTCCAACCAGGCCACCCCGAGGCGCTTGGCCCACGCGTAGTTGTACGTCGTGGTCCAGTTGAAGCCCGGGCGGCCGTGTTTGACGCTGGCCAGGCGTGCCAGCCGCA
>Ga0299913_10003899_pt1 | contig 12377 bp, 10 predicted proteins | sample RVTome_9_FD_201360 | JGI IMG/M metagenome (GOLD analysis project Ga0299913, IMG submission 201360) | Soil microbial communities from uranium-contaminated site in the Upper Colorado River Basin, Wyoming, United States - RVT155D38 (version 2) ... | reverse complement strand
CATGTTCAACAATTACGCGCTGGTTCAGGGTGTCGATCAGATCGTTCCCGTCGATATCTACGTACCCGGCTGTCCGCCTCGGCCCGAGATGCTGATGGACGGGATCATGTTGCTTCACGAGAAGATCAAACGCGGTGAATACGACGCGCGGAGAGTGACCGCGTGAGCAAGTTCGAGCCCGAGTGGGTCACCCCCGACGAATGGCGCAACAAGGCCGAGGCACTGAAGAACGAGGGATGGCTGGTGACGGATGTTTGTGGTCTCGACGCGAGAGATCTGGGCTTCGAGCATCGCTACGAGTCTGTGGTCCAGCTGTTGCATCGGGACAACCGCGAACGCCGCACGGTCCACGTCGCCGCGACCGGTGAGCCGCCGACGTGCCCCTCTGTCGTCGACCTCTGGCCGACCGTGCGATTCATGGAGCGAGAGGCGTACGACCTCGTCGGGATCCACTTCGAGGGTCACGACGACCTGAAGCGGATCATGATGCCGGATGAGTGGGAGGGGCATCCGCTGCGCAAGGACTACGGCGTGGGCAAGATCGCGGTCGAATTCATACCGCAGCCGTTCATGCAGATCGACGCGCCGGGGCAGTCCACGATGCAGGGTGAGTCCCGAGCGCGTTTGGACCATCTAGGTCAGGTCGTCGAGGAACCCGCCCCCGCGCACGATGAGCCGGCGGAGCGGTCCGAGGAGCAGACGCGATGACGATGACCCACGACGTCGTCGAGCGGTTCGAGGCCCAGGGACACGGGGCCTTCGTCGAGTCCTACGACCCGCACGACGAACGGATGACGATCAACATGGGTCCCGTGCATCCGGCGACGCACGGGGTGCTCCGTCTCCTGCTGGTGCTCGACGGCGAATCCGTGATCCGCTGCGAACCCCGCATCGGATACCTCCACACCGGCATCGAGAAAGAGTGTGAGGATCAGAACTGGCGGGGTGCGGTGACTGCCGTCACTCGCATGGACTACCTCGCCCAGCTACACAACGAGCAGGTCTACTCCCTCGCCGTCGAGGCTCTCCTCGGCATCGAGGTCCCTCCTCGAGGCAAGCACATCCGCACGATGATGGCCGAGCTCAATCGGCTGACCAGTCACCTCGTCTGGTTCGGGACCCAGGCCCTCGACATGGGCGCCATGTCCGGGATGTTCTACGGCTTTCGGGAGCGCGAGCTGATCGTCGACTTCTTCGAGATGATCACCGGTCTCCGCATGAACAACAACTACTTCCTGCCCGGCGGGGTGTGGGAGGACCTGCCCGACGGCTGGGAGCGTCCGCTATCACAGATCCTGAAGATCATGCCGGCGCGTATCGGCGAGTACGAGGAGCTCCTGTCCGAGAACCCGGTCTTCATCGAACGAACGGTGGGCATCGGTGCGATAACCGCAGAGCTCTGCGACGCGTTCGGAGCAACCGGTCCGATAGCGCGCGCCGCAGGCGTCGACTGGGACCTGCGGCGCGATGCCCCCTACGACTCTTACGCAGACCTCACCTTCAACGTCCCGACGACGGATAGCGGCGACGTGTACGGGCGTTACCTCGTGCGTATGGCCGAGATGCGCGAGTCCGTCAAGATGATCGAGCAGCTCGTGGATTCGATGCCGTCCGGCGACTTCAAGAACATGGATCCGAAGTTCATGCCCCCGTCCCGGGCCGAGTTGAACCGCTCGATGGAAGCGGTCATCCACCACTTCAAGATCGTCACCCAGGGCTACACGGTGCCGGCCGGCGAGACCTACAGAGCCGTCGAGTCGCCGCGGGGCGAGCTCGGCTGCTACCTCGTCTCGGACGGAGGGACCTCTCCCTATCGGTGTCACGTCCGGGATCCCTCTTTCGTCAACCTGCAATCGCTTCCCGCGATGGTCGAAGGCGGTCTGATCGCGGACCTCATCGCTTCGATCGCGTCGATCGACCCCGTTCTGGGAGGCGTCGATCGATGACGATCAAGCAGAAGCGGCGACCGGACCACGCGCCGGCGCCCCGAGTCCTGTCGCCCGAGTTGCGCAAGGAGGCCGAGGCGATCGCCGCGAAATATCCCAACGCGCGCTCGGCGCTGCTGCCTCTGTTGTTCCTCGTTCAGTCGGTCGAGGGTTACGTCACCGACGATGGGATGCGCGAGGTCGCCGAGATCCTCGATCTCACGCCGGCTCAGATCCTCGCGAGCGGCAGCTTCTACACGATGCTCAAGAAGAAGCCGCAGGGCGACTACCTCGTATCCGTCTGCAGGAACATCTCGTGCACGCATATGGGCGCGCGGAAGGTGGTCCGCGCTCTCGAGGAGCATCTCGGGATCGAGGCCGGCGAGACCACAGAGGACGGCAGGTTCTCTCTCGAAGCCGCCGAGTGCCTGGCTACCTGCGACGGCGCGCCGTCGATGCAGGTCAACTACGAGGACTTCTACAAGGTGTCTCCCGACGAGGCCGTCGAGATCGTCGAGAAGCTGGCGCGCGGCGAGGTCGTGCTCAGTGTTCGCGGCGAGCCCGTCAAGACGTCCAAGGAGATCTCGCACGAAACCGCGACGGCCGGCATCCGGAAACCCGTGATGGACATGGAGGACATGCCGACGATGGGCGGCGAGTCCTTCAAGCTCGGCGACGGTCCCGGCACGCGTCCGAAGGTCATGGGCAAGGAGCAGGACGACTGATGCCCGCGCAAGAAACCTTGATGGTCACCAAGCGCCTGCGCGAGTTCGCCTCGGACTCGTGGACGATGTCGCGCTACCTCGACACCGACGGTTACGCCGCGGCCAGAAGAGCCGTGATGGAGATGACTCCGGACGAGACGATCGAGCTAGTGAAGACCTCGGGGCTGCGGGGTCGGGGGGGCGCCGGCTTCCCGACCGGCGTGAAGTGGTCGTTCGTGCCCAAGGACGTCTTTCCGAAATACATCGTTATCAACCACGACGAGGGTGAGCCGGGCACCTTCAAGGACCGGGAGCTCGCCGAGATGGACCCGCACCAGCTGATCGAGGGGATCACGATCGCGGCTTGGGCGAACCAGGCGAACAAGGCCTTCATCTACTGCCGCGGTGAGTTCGCGCTCGGCTCCCGCCGGATGGACGCCGCGATCGGCGAGGCCTACGCGAAAGGGTTCCTGGGCGAGGGGATCTTCGGATCGGACTTCGACCTCGACATCATCTTGCACCGAGGGGCCGGCGCCTACATCTGCGGCGAAGAATCCGCCCTGCTGGACTCGTTGGAGGGCTACCGCGGGCAACCTCGACTTCGTCCTCCATTCCCCGCAGTGAAGGGTCTCTACGGACAGCCGACCGTCGTGAACAACACCGAGACGCTCTCGGCTCTGCCGCATATCGTGGCCAACGGCGCCGACTGGTTCAAGAAGTGGGGGACCGAGAAGTCGCCGGGCACCAAGGTGATGTCGGTGTCGGGTCATGTAAATCGCCCCGCGAACTACGAGGTGGCGTTGGGCATGTCTCTGGCCGACATCCTCGAGCTTGCGGGAGGGATGCGCGACGGTCGCCCCGTCAAGGCCGTGATCCCCGGTGGCGCGAGCGCGCCGCTTCTCACCGATACCAACATCGCGATGGACTTCGAGGCTCTGAAGGAGGCCGGCACGATGCTCGGTTCCGGCGCGATCGTGTTCATGGACGCCTCGACATGCATGGTGCGCAATGCCCTGGTCACCGCCGAGTTCTTCGAACACGAGTCGTGTGGCAAGTGCACGCCGTGTCGTGAGGGGACCTGGTGGAAGGTGCGCATCCTCGAACGTCTCGAGCACGGCGAGGGCCGCCAGGAAGACATGGACCTCCTGCTCGACATCTGCGACGGGATGGACGGGCGCTCCTTCTGCCCGTTGGGGGATGCCTCGGCATGGGCGGTGCGCAGCAACGTCAAGCTCTTCACGGACGAGTTCCAGGCCCACGTGGACGAGGGCCGCTGCCCCTTCGACGACGACCACGAGGTGCTGGTCGGCGCCCGCGCCGGCGAGGTCGGCTTGGGGCAGGCGGGAGTGATGCCCCAGCCCGGCGCCGGGATATGGACGGACGCGGATCCCGCATCGGAGGCGACCGCGACGCTCCAGGATCTCGCTACGGATAAGGAAGGTCCCACGCGTGACTGACGGCAACGGCGCGCCTCCGGCCGACGATCGCGTCTCCGTAACGATCAACGGACGGACGGTGAAGACGAACAAGGGCCGGCTGTTGATCGACGTTGCCGAGGAGATGGGCGTTTTCGTGCCCCGCTTCTGCTACCACCCCGGAATGAAGTCGGTGGCGGTCTGCCGCATGTGCTTGGTGCAGGTGGAGGGGCAGGGCAAGCTGTTGCCGGCGTGCGCAACGCCGGTCGACGACGGGATGAGCGTCAACACGGTCGAGGAGAACGCCGTAGATGCGCAGCGAGACATGTTGGAGTTCCTGCTGATAAACCATCCGCTGGACTGTCCTATCTGCGACCGCGCCGGCGAATGTCCTCTTCAGGACCAGACCCTGGCGCACGGCCCCGGCTCCACTCGCTACATCGAGCCCAAGCGCACCTACGAGAAGGCACTCGAGATCTCCGACCTCGTCGTCCTCGACCGCGAACGTTGCGTGCTGTGCTGGCGGTGCGTCAGGTTCTCCGACGAGATCGCCGGAGACCGCTTCATCCAGCTCGTGGACCGGGGGGCCGGTACGCAGATCCTCACCTTCAACGAGGAGCCCTTCGACAGCTACTTCTCGGGGAACACGATCCAGATCTGCCCGGTGGGCGCGCTTACGTCGAAGCCCTATCGGTTCGTGTCGCGGCCGTGGGATCTCGAGACCGCGCCGAGCGTGTGCAACTACTGTTCGGTCGGCTGCCCCATGACGAACGAATCGCGCTCCGGCAAGATGGTGCGCGTCCAGGCTCTGCCGAACGAGCAGGTCAACGATTTCTGGATGTGCGACAAGGGCCGCTTCGGCTATCACTTCGTCTCCGATGAAGACCGTCTCGAGATACCGCTGATCCGGGGTGAGGGAGACGCGTTCGAGACGGCCACCTGGGGTGCGGCGTTCGAGGCGATCGCGGCGCGTCTCGACGGTAAGGAACGCATCGGGGTGATCGCCGGCGGTCACCTCACGACCGAGGACGCCTACGGGATCTCTCGTCTCGCCCGCGAGGTATTGAAGACCAAGGACATCGATTCGCGCATCCAGGACGCGGGCGCCGCCTACGAGGCGGCGATGACCGTCCACGGTGCGGCGGGCTCCAGCGCGCGCCTTGACGATCTGGATACGGCCGGGACGATCGTCTACGTCGGCGCCGACCCGAAGGAGACGCTGCCGGTGCTGTACCTGAGACTCCGCGGCGCTTCGATCGACAAGGGGGCGAAGCTGGTAGTCGTCTCACCCAGAGAGATCTCCCTCGACGCGATCGCCGGCGACGTCCGACGCTGTTCACCGGGAGCCGAGGCGGATGCGCTGTCGTCTCTCTCCTTGGAGGGCGACGTGGTCGTGGTGTGGGGTCCCGCCTCGCCCGGACGCGACGAGACGCAGACGGCCGAGGCGGTTGCCGCGCTCGCCGGGTCGACCGGAGGCAAGCTGCTCGTTTGTCCGCCGCATGCCGGTTCCCAGGGGATGATCGATATGGGCGTCTACCCGAGTCTCGGCCCGGGTTACGAACCGATCGCCGAGCCGGGTCGCGACACCCGTGCCATCCTGGAGGCGTCCGCCGCGGGCGAGCTGGACGCGCTGTTCCTCTTCGGCGCCGACGTGCTGTCCGATTTCCCCGACCGCGATCTCGCACAGAGGGCTCTGGACTCGGACGTCTTCACCGTCGTCGTCGAGCTGTTCGCGACGGAGACCGCGACACACGCGGATGTATTGCTTCCGAGCGCGACCCACGCCGAGCGCGAAGGTACCTATACGAACCTGGAACGCAGGCTGCAGAAGTTAGAAGAGCTCCTGCCCTCTCCCGGATCGGCGAAAGAACCCTGGACGATCTGCGCCGGCATCGCGCGCGCCCTGGGGACCGATTGGAAGTGGCACTCCTTCACGGACGTCTGGACCGACATCAAGCGCAACGTGAAGACACACGCGGACGTAGACGTCGATGCCCTGGCTCAAGACATGCCGCAGAGCGCGCTCCAGTACGAATCCGCGTTCGGCGACATGGCGGCCGACACCCCCCATCCCCCGGTGGCGGGCCCCGGCGCCCAATACCCGAAAGGCTTCCGTCAAGGCGCGCCCTTCCAGACCGGCCAGAACTGGCCTCTCTCCTGGGAGCTGCGCGCTTTCGAGGCCGAGCAGAGGCCCGGCTACGTTCCGTCTGTTGAGGGTGGCGCCTCCGGTGCCGGCCCCTCCGATGGCTCCGACGGTGCTCGCCCGCAGCCGGCGGCGGACGGAGACCTCGCGCTGCTGACCGGGCGGCAGATCTACGACGAGGGGACGATGGTTTCGAAGAGCGTGGCCTTGCGTCGTCTCCAGAAGAAACCGTTCGTGGAGCTGAACGACGAAGATGCGAAGGCACTGGGGATCGACGACGGCGATGACGTGACGATCGAGGGCAACGGAAGGTCGTTCACGGTGCGCGCCGTCATCGGCGGGATCGTGCGGGGAGCCGTCTTCGTCCCCTACGACCAGGATGGTCTGCCGGCGAACGAGCTGATCTCAGGCCTCGATCCGCAAGTGACGGTGGCCAAGCCGTGATCGAGAACGTGATCGACTGGATCGGCGCGGCGGTCATCATCGCCGCGGTCAAAACCATCGCGATCTTCTTGATCCTGCTCCTCGTCACGCTGCTGGTCATCTGGATGGAGCGCAGGGTGATCGCAGACATGCAGTCGCGCATCGGGCCGAACCGGTGGGGACCCTTCGGGCTTCTTCAGACATTGGCCGACGGCATCAAGCTGTTCTTCAAAGAGGACTTCCGGCCGCGCAAGGCGGATCGGTGGGCGTACGCGATCGCGCCGGTCGCGGCGATGGTGCCGTCTTTCCTTGCTTTCGCGGTCGTTCCGATAGGTGATCACATCACGATCGGGGACCGCAGGGTGGACCTCATCCTCAGCGACATCAACATCGGGATCCTGTACTTCCTTGCGATGGGATCGCTGGGCGTGTACGGGATCGTTCTGGCCGGATGGGCGTCGGGATCGAAGTATCCGTTGCTCGGCGGTATCCGCTCGAGCGCGCAGATGATCTCGTACGAGATCGCTCTGGGTCTTTCGCTGGTGCCGATCGCGTTGGTGGCGGGGACGCTGTCCACGAAGGCGATCGTGGCGGCGCAGGCCGGAAGCGTGGGAGAGGTGACCTTCTTCGATGGGATCCCGTTGCTCGAGCAGGTGGCCAACCTGTTCCGCTTCGTGCCCAACTGGTACATCTGGTCGCAGTGGCCGGCGTTCATGATCTTTTTCGTTGCCGGCATCGCGGAAACCAACCGCGCGCCCTTCGACCTACCCGAGGCCGAGACGGAGCTGGTGGCCGGGTTTCACACCGAGTACTCCGGGATCCGGTTCGCGATGTTCTTCCTCGGCGAGTACATCCACATCGTTGCGATCTCGGCGATCGCGGTGACGCTGTTCTTCGGAGGGTGGCACGGGCCCGGATTCGACTTCTTGCCGTGGATATGGCCCCTGTTGTGGTTCACGGTGAAGACGTTCCTCTTCGTTTATCTCTTCGTTTGGATCCGGGCGACGATGCCGCGGCTGCGCTACGACCGGTTGATGTGGCTCGGTTGGAAGCGCCTGATCCCGGCATCACTGGCGTGGATCATGGTGACCGCGGTCGTGAACACCGAAGGCATCTCGCGCAACGTTCGTCTCGGCGTTTTCGCCGCTCTGTTCCTCGTCGTGCTGGCGTGGGTCGGCCGCGGCGATCCTCGGCTCGCGGAGATCGCACTGCCCAGGAACCGTGTGAAGGGGGTACCAAGTGGCACTGCCTGAGATAGCGCGCGGCATGAAAGTCGTCATCCGCAACGTCTTCAAGCGCAAGGACACCGTGTCGTACCCGGAGGTCCGCCGCCGTCCGTTCCCTCGCTACAAGGGCCGGCACATCCTCGATCGCCATCCGGACGGGCTGGAGAAATGCATCGGGTGCGAGCTCTGTGCGGGAGCCTGTCCCGCCGACGCCATCTACGTGGTCGCGGCAGAGAACACGGCCGAGGCGCGCTTCTCGCCCGGTGAGCGGTACGCGCAGATCTACCAGATCAACTACCTGCGCTGCATCTTCTGCGGGCTCTGCGTCGAGGCGTGTCCCACGGAGGCTTTGCTGATGACGACGGAGTACGAGCTGTCGGGCGATTCGCGTGAAGGACTGATCCTCACCAAAGACCAGCTCATCGTCGACCAGCCGATCCTGCGTCACTGGCCGAGCAAGAAGGAGCTCCCACCCGAGCGCGACTTCGAGGAGTTGGACGGATGAACCTCGAGATACTCGTATTCGGGGCGATGTTCGTGATGGCCCTGGGCTGTTCGCTGGCGATGCTGTTCGCGCCCAACGCGGTTCACGTCGCGCTCTTCCTGGTCGGGGCGCAGGTCGCGCTGGCGCTTGCGTTCCTGCTGCAGGGGGCCTTCTTCGTGGCGGCCGTGCAGATCATCGTCTACGCCGGCGCCATCATGGTGCTGTTCCTGTTCGTGATCATGTTGCTCGGTGTCGACGTGCGCCAGGCGCTGGTCGAGCCGCTCACCGGCCAGCGAGGGATCGCGATCCTGCTCGGCGCTCTGCTCGCGGTCGGGCTCGTTTTCGTCGCGATCCAAGGTGTGCAGCTCGCGGCCGGTGGAGCCGACGGAGCCGGCGCACTCACCGAGCTGAACCGCGATCCGGGCAATGTCATAGGCCTCGCTCGAGCGCTCTTTTCCCGTTACCTGCTGCCGTTCGAGGTCACCTCGATCCTGCTCGTGGTCGCGATCGTCGGGGTCATGGTCTTGGCCCGCCGCCTCGGCGCGGTCGAGAGCGAAGGCCAGGTCCAGGCCCCCACCGAAGAGGAGGCCGCATGAGCATCGCCGGTTCATTCTTTCCACTTCTGCGGTCGAAAATCGACCACCAGCGCGGAAAGAACGTGATGGGAGTAGCGCGGTGAGTGTCGCGCCCGGGTTCTACCTCGTCTTGGCCGGTTTGATGTTCACGATCGGCGTGGTCGGCGTGCTCGTGCGCCGGAACGCGATCGTGATCTTCATGTTCATCGAGCTGATGCTCAACGCGGTCAACCTGATGTTCGTGACCTTCGCGCGCCAGCACGGCACCGTTGACGGTCAGGTCCTGGTCTTCTTCGTGCTGGTGGTGGCCGCGGCCGAGGTCGTCGTAGGCCTCGCCATCATCTCGCTGATCTTCCGACACCGCGAGTCCGCCAACGTCGACGCGATGCACCTGCTCCGCCGATGATCGACGTCGTGCTGGCCGCAGAGGGCGGCGTGGAGGCGGCCGTGGACTCGAGCAACCTGGCGCCGCTGATCATCGCCGTTCCCCTGCTGATGTCGCTCCTGTTGCTGGTCGCCGGCAGACGGATCGGCAAGCTTGCCGGTCCCCTCGCTTCGGCGGCCGTAGGGACCTCGTTCGTCGTTTCCTTCCTGGCGTTCTTCCGGCTGATCGGGATCGATCATGGGGCACATCCCGAGCCCGTGCACCTGTACGACTGGATCACGGTCGGCGACTTCCGTATCGGAGCCGACTTCTTGATCGACCAGCTTTCGGGGGTGATGCTGCTCGTCGTCACCGGTGTCGGGGCACTGATCCACGTCTATTCGATCGGTTACATGCGCGACGACCCGCTCTACCCGCGGTTCTTCGGCTATCTCAACCTGTTCGTCGCATTCATGCTCGTGCTCGTCTTGGCCGAGAATCTGCTGCTGTTGTTCGTCGGCTGGGAGGGCGTCGGGCTCTGTTCATATCTGTTGATCGGGTTCTGGTTCGAGAAGCGCTCGGCCGCGAACGCCGCCAAGAAGGCCTTCATAGTCAACCGGATCGGTGATTTCTCGTTCCTCCTGGGGCTCTTCTTACTCGTGGGCTCGCTCGGCACCCTTTCGATCGAAGGGATCAACTCCGAGTCCGGCGCGATGGGGGCCGGGCTTGCGACGATCGCGGCCCTCTTGCTCTTCGGGGGGGCCGCGGGAAAGAGCGCTCAGATACCTCTCTACGTGTGGTTGCCCGACGCGATGGAGGGCCCCACCCCCGTTTCCGCCCTGATCCATGCGGCCACGATGGTGACCGCCGGCGTTTACATGGTGGCGCGGATGAGCCCGCTGTTCGAGGCCTCCGGCGGGGCGGCGCTCATGGTCGTAGGCATCATCGGAGCCGCGACCGCGCTGTGGGCGGCGGTCATGGCCTGCTTCGAATACGACATCAAGAAGGTCTTGGCGTACTCGACGATCTCGCAACTCGGCTACATGTTCCTCGCGCTCGGGGTCGGCGCCTACTCCGTCGGTATCTTTCACCTGGTCACCCACGCGTTCTTCAAGGCCTTGATGTTCCTGGGCGCCGGCGCGGTCATGCACGCCCTCCTAGGCGAGACCGACATGCGCAGGATGAGCGGGCTGCGCAAGGTCATGCCGATCACCGGCACTACGTTCCTTCTGGGCTGGCTTGCGATCTCGGGGATCATCCCCTTCTCGGGCTTCTTCTCCAAGGACGCGATCCTGGCCTCGGCCTGGGCCGATCACAATTACGCGCTGTGGGGTGTGGGAGTGGCGACCGCGCTCCTCACCGCCTTCTACATGTCGCGCATGTACTTCCGGGTGTTCGAGGGCCCGGTCAGGGTGCCCGAGGGCGTCCACGTTCACGACGCGCCACCCACGATGGCGGCCGCGCTGATCCCGCTCGGGATCCTGTCCGTCGTCGGCGGGCTCCTCAACCTGCCCGGTGTGCTCACGCTCGAGCACTTCCTCGAGCCGGTCGTCGGCGAGGCCCACGTGCCGGAGGGGCTCACACCGTGGATCCTCGGTGGCATCGCTCTCGTGGTCGCCGCGAGCGGCATCCTGCTGGCGAGATCGCTCTATATGACGAGGGCCGCGAGCGTCCGCCGCCGCAAGGCGCAGGCCAAGGCACCGGCCTTGGTGAATGCCGCCCGTCACAAGTTCTACGTCGACGAGATATACGGCCGCGGCTTGGTACTGCCCGGCAAGTCGTTCTCCGCGTACCTGGCCGACGTGTTCGACGTCCGCTACATCGATGGAGCCATCATGGGCACCGGGCGCGTGATCGCTCGGGCGGGAGAGAACCTGCGGGGTCTGCAGACCGGATACGTGCGCAACTACGCGGCTCTCATCCTCTTCGGGGTGGTCGTCGTATTGGCACTTCTTCTCGTGAGGGTCGGGTTTTAGGTGCCCCGCCCAACGAACACCTTGAGGGCCCTGCCGGCGAAAAGCTGCGCCTCGCGGCATTCTCGCTCGGCTGCATACGCTCCGGCATGCAGCCTCGCTGCGGCCTTGCGAGACTTGCTTTTCCCTCGGCAGGGCCTCGCAAATGTCATTGGACGGGGCACTAGGTGAACGACTCTCCGGTCCTCGACCTCGTCATCTTCCTTCCGCTGCTCGGCGCGCTCGCGATCGGGTTCATCCCGCGCGAGCGCATCGACACCCTTCGGTACGCGGCCTTGGGCGTCACGATCGTGACGTTTGTGTTCTCACTCGCGATCCTCGCCGGCTTCGATGCCTCCAAGGAAGGGTTCCAGATGGGCTCGTCGGTATCGTGGATCCCGGATTGGGGGATCGGCTACACGACGGGTATCGACGGCGTGAGCCTGTGGATGATCCTCCTGACCACTTTCCTCATGCCGCTTGGGGTGCTCGCCTCGTGGAGCATCACGACCAGGGCGAAGCCGTATTTCATCTTCCTGCTCGCGCTCGAGACGGGGATGCTCGGCGTGTTCTCGGCTCTCGACATGTTCCTCTTCTATCTGTTCTGGGAGGTCACTCTCGTCCCGATGTACTTCCTGATCGGGATGTGGGGTTACGGCAATCGCATCTACGCCGCGATGAAGTTCTTTCTCTTCACGCTCGTCGGTTCGTTGCTGATGCTCGTCGGGATCATCTACCTGTACTTCGCGTCCGGGGGTGACCCGACCTTCGACTACCGCGAGCTGTTGGGCACGCCGCTCGCGCTCGACACCCAGCGCTTGCTGTTCCTGGCCTTCTTTGCGTCCTTCGCCGTCAAGGTGCCGCTGGTGCCCTTGCATACCTGGCTCCCGGACGCGCACACCGAGGCACCCACCGCCGGTTCCGTGATGCTGGCCGGCGTTCTGCTGAAGATGGGTGCATACGGGCTGCTGCGGTTCTGCATCCCGTTGTTCCCGGACGCGTCGCGCGAGCTGGCGCCGATCGTCATCGGGTTGTCGATTGCAGGCATCGTCTACGGCGCACTGGTCGCCGCGATGCAGAAGGACCTGAAGAGACTGATCGCCTACTCGTCGGTCGCGCACCTCGGGTTCGTCACTCTCGGCATGTTCGTCGGGAGCCTGCAGGGC
>Ga0299913_10003898_pt1 | contig 12377 bp, 10 predicted proteins | sample RVTome_9_FD_201360 | JGI IMG/M metagenome (GOLD analysis project Ga0299913, IMG submission 201360) | Soil microbial communities from uranium-contaminated site in the Upper Colorado River Basin, Wyoming, United States - RVT155D38 (version 2) ... | reverse complement strand
AGGTCGAAGGCCGCGCCTGCATGTCCGCCGCGCGCCGCGAAGAATAGAAGAAGCTGGGCATCGGCGTCCTGCCCCTCTGCCTGGAACTGGCGCGCGCGCTCGTAGGCTTGCCCGTAGTCGACGTTCTCCCGGGATCTCAAATCGGCGATGATCTCGCGAGCGCTGTCGCCTCGCTCCGCGGCCGATTCCGCCGGTGCGACGGACTCGGTCGGCGCTCCCGGATCCGGAATCGGCTCCCGTTCGGCTTGTCGGAAAGTCAGATAGACAATCACCAGTACCGCGAGCGCCGCCAGAACGAGGCCGATCAATACGGGTTTGCTGATCTGGCCGCCGCACCGCGCCGGAGCATGTCCAACGTCATTGATAGTGCTCACTTCTCGTGCCACGCTGCTAGTCCTTCTATCTGCTATCTATCTGCTATGTCGATTTGCGTCCTTCGAGCGGTGGGTTCCTGACTTCCGACGACAACGCGGGACATCGCGACGGGACAAGGGCCGACCGGAGCAAACCTTGAAACGACCGCCATGGAAAACATGGGCAAAAGTGGCGGTCCTGCTGGTCGTCGGAATTGCCATGTATGCGCTGGCGGGGCTGCTGCTGGCGCCCCGGGGCGTCGAGAACCGGCTCAGGGCGTCGGTCGAGCAGGATCCGGCCCTGACGCTGGAACTCGCTGCCGTCTCGGTGAACCCGTTCACCCTGGGCTTCTCTGCCGCTAACGTTATTATAATCGGACCGGAAAACACACCTCTGGTTTCGATTGAGCGCCTCGAAGGTCATGTTCATCCGTCCAGCCTGATCGGACGAACGTGGATATTGCGCCGCATCATTGTCCATGGGCCGCGCGCAGAGCTGCAGGTCGAAAATGACGGCTTCCCGGCGGCATCGCGGCTGGCCGCGGCGCTTTTACGCTCGACCGGCGGCAGTTCGAGCCCGGGGACCAGCAAAATCGCGCATCTCGCGGTTCATCGTGGCGAGCTCAAGTTGCGCAATATCCGCGTGGCAGGCGCTCCCGCTGCCGCTTTCGATCTCGAGCACCTGGAACTGGACATGCGTGCGGGCGGCGCGACCTCTCCGGGGAGCAACCCGTTCGAGCTGACGGCAACCGTCAATGGTCGCGCCCGGTTGGAAGCGGCGGGTACGATGAGGAGTCATGGCGAAACGCCGGGCGCCGAACTGTCCTTCAGCGTGGACGAAGCGTCCGTTTTCGGTCCCTACGTCAACCTCGGATCGGACTGGCGATGGTCCGCCGGGCGGCTCGAGAGCAATGCAATCGTGGAGTTCCGCGAAGGGCGTACCCGGATATCGGGGAATGTGGAATTGCGGGAACTCGACATCGCGCGACCCGATACGGGCGAATCCGTTTTCGCCGCGGCAGCCCTCCTCGGCAAGGCCGTGGTTGTCGACGGTTTCCCGGCCGCTCCGACAATCGATGGCCTGCGGCTCGAAGAACCCCGGTTGCGTTTGGAGCGCGATCCCCGGGGGAAGCTGAAAGTGCCTCGCTGGCTGATTTCCATCCTCGATCCCGCCAACGCGTCCGTCCGCATCTCGAGCCTCGAGCTTGCCGACGGCAGTCTGGATTTTACCGACGGAAGTCTGTCGCCGCCGCTTGCGCTCGAATCGCATGACATCGACGGCACGTTTACGCGACAGAGCGACGGCCGGGACCTTGCCGCAGCATCCCTTCGGGGGCGGTTCGCCGATGACGGCGAGGGCGAAATCATCGCGGAGTGGCGGCCGGAGCGACCGCTCGTCTTCACGCGGGTCGACGTGAGCCTGCGGGATTTCTCCCTGCCGGCAATCTCGCCATATCTCGTCCAGGCAATCGGACGTGCCGTCCCGGAAGGCGCCATCGATCTCACCGTACATTTATCCGTAGAGGATGAACGACTCCGCCTCGACAATCGGCTTGTCGTCCGCGATCTGCGCCTGGCCGAGGCTACCTTGACGCCGCCGGCCAGACTATTACCGTTGGACCTGGCCGCCGCGCTCCTGGAAAACGACGAAGGCCAGATCACGGTGAACCTGCGCGAACCGACTCGCCGGATCGGATCCGACTTCGATCCGACCGTGGTGTTGACCCAAGCTCTGACCGATTTCGTCACGGAAATTGCCGGAAGCCCTTTCGAACATCTTGCCGGGCTCGTCGGTCGACCGGACATCGACCTCGGCAGACTGGCATTTCCTGCCGGGAGTCCGGAGGTCACCGACGACACGGCGGCGAAGCTGGCCATGCTCGATGCGGTGCTGTCGCAGCGTCCCCGGCTCGGCCTGATCGTCTATCCCGGCTACGATCCGGTGATCGACAGGGAGGCGCTGGCGAGGCAGCAAGTCGGATTGCATGTCAACCTGGCGACGAGCAGCGGCACTCCCGGGCAGCCCGGCCGCGCGGCGATCGATTTCTCTGACCGAAAGGTTCACACGGTGCTTGACGAGTTTGCAGAGAACAGGCTTTCGCAATCCCTGCAACAAACGATAAAAGGCCGCCATGCCGAGCAGGATGCCGGGTACTATCGCGACGTCTTCGAGGTGCTGGTCGACAATGAAGATGTTGCCCGGACTGCCCTCAATCGACTCGCACGCTATCGCGCTCAAACAGTTCGCGGCGTCGTGCAGTCCGGCGACAACGATGGGCGTGTACGACAGGCCGATATCATCACAGCAGTGGAACCAGGCGATGTTCGCGGAGTGGTCGCGCTGGAGGTAGAAGCGCGTAGTCCGTGAGCGCAATAGAGCCGCCATCGGGACTTGCGCAGCCAAACGCTACGATCGTACCTGCCCCGCGCCGCGGACGAGGTACTTGTAGCTCGTAAGCTGCTCCGCCCCGACGGGTCCCCGTGCGTGGATCTTGCCGGTTGCGATGCCGATTTCAGCGCCCATTCCGAACTCGCCGCCGTCGGCAAACTGCGTCGAAGCGTTGTGCAACAGAATGGCGCTGTCGAGCACGGTCAGGAACTTCCTCGCCGCCGCTTCGTCATCCGTCACGATACACTCCGTGTGCCCGGACCCATAGCTCCTGATGTGGTCGATCGCCGCGTCGATACCATCGACGGCGCGGACCGAAATGACGGCATCCAGATATTCCGTCGCCCAATCCTGCTCGTCTGCCGGAACTACTGAGGCAGAGATTCGCTGTATCTCGGCGTCGCCGCGTACTTCGCATCCGGCTTTCACAAGTTCGTCGATGACGCGGGGCATGAGACGCGCGGCCGCATGCCGATCCACGAGCAGGGTTTCTGCTGCGCCGCAAATGCCCGTTCGCCGCATCTTCGAGTTGAGCACCACGTCCGTTGCCATGCCGACATCGGCAAACTCGTGCAGATAGACGTGACAGATGCCCTCCAGGTGGCCGATGACGGGAACGCCGGCACCCTCCTGGACGCGACGGATCAGGCTCTTCCCGCCACGGGGAACCAGTACGTCGATGTAATTCCGCATCGAGGAGAGCATATAGCCGACCGCCGCCCTGTCGGTCACGGGCACCATCTGCACCGCCGCCTCCGGAACGCCGGTCTCCGCCAGCGCGCTTACGATGCATCGGTAAATCGCGAAACTGGAGTCGAAGCTCTCCGAGCCGCCGCGCAGTATGACCGGGTTGCCCGACTTCAGGCAGAGACCCGCCGCATCGGCAGTAACGTTGGGACGGCTTTCGTAAATCATGCCGATGACGCCGAGCGGGACCGAGATGCGTTGGATCCGCAGGCCGTTCGGCCTCTCCCACTCCGCCAGGACGCGACCCAGCGGATCCGGCAAGGCCGCAATGGCCTCCAACCCGGACGCTATGGCGTCCAGCCGTGCGGCGTTCAGCGCGAGGCGATCCAGCAGCGCGGCTCCGAGTCGTTTCTCCCTTGCGCGACTCAGATCGGCCTCGTTCGCGGCGAGGATCGCGTCGCCCTGCTTGCGTATTTTCGCAGCCGACGCAATCAGAGCCGCGTTGCGTTGTGCGGCGTCGCAGATTGCGAGCAACCGCGACGCCTCACGGGCGGCCTGCCCGAGTTCGTCCATCGTTGCGGCGATCGACTGCTCCGACCGGTTGCGATCCTGTGTTCCGGATTGTGCCGTCATTGGTTCCTGGTACTCTGACAAGGCCCGGCGAACAGTACGAGGTCGTTGCGATGCACCATTGCCGACCTGGCAGGGTAACCCAGACGTAATCCGATGTCCGCCGACCGGCAACCGGCGATCTTTGCGGCCTCGTCACTTTCATACGCAACGAGTCCGCGCCCGAGCTCCACACCATCCTCGCCGACAAGGGTGACGGGATCCCCGCGGCAGAAGTCGCCGAACACCCCGGTCACGCCGACCGGCAGCAAGCTGCTTCCTCCAGCCAGCGCCGCCGCGGCGCCGCGGTCGAGCTGCAGCTTGCCGCGCACGTCGAGGACGCCCGCCAGCCATTGCTTGCGCGCGGCCGCCGGCGTGCTGCCGGCGTGAAAAACGGTGTGCCTTGCACCGTGACGCAGCGAGTCGATCGGCCGTTCGACGGCGCCATTCGCAACGATGGTGGAACAGCCGGCGTGAGTCGCGATGCGGGCAGCCTGCAGTTTCGTCGTCATGCCGCCGCTTCCGAGCCCCGATCGTGACACCCCTGCCATGGCAAACATGTCATCGGTAATGCGGTCGACTTCCGCGATGTGCCTTGCATCCCGGTCGCGACCGGGATCGGACGTGTAAAAACCGTCAACGTCCGACAGCAGCACCAGTCCATCCGCCATCACCATCTGCGCGACACGTGCCGCCAGCCGGTCGTTGTCTCCGTATCGTATTTCATCGGTCGCCACGGTATCGTTTTCGTTGATCACCGGTATCACACCGTGCGCGAGCAGCTTGACCAGCGTTCCCCGGGCGTTGAGATAGCGGGGGCGGTTCTCCGTATCGCCCAGGGTGAGAAGGATCTGCGCGACGGCCAGGCCGTGCGCATTCAACGCTTCCTGGTAGGCGTGGACAAGCTGGACCTGCCCGGCGGCGGCTGCCGCCTGAAGCTCATCGAGCCGGGTGCGCCGCCGTCCGATGCCGAGTACGCCGCAGCCGATTGAAATCGCCCCGGATGAAACGACGAGAACCTCCTGCCCGGCTGCGCGCAGAGACGCAATATCCTCCGCAACGCCGGCCAGCCAGAGTCGATTGACCTTGCCCGTTTCGTCCGTCAGCAACGCGGAACCGATCTTGATTACGAGCCTGTGGAATCCGGCGAGGTTGGAGGTAACCATTGGTGCGGTGTATTCGGCCTTTATTTTGCGCTATTTATAACACAGCACCGCGCACCCCCAGGGGAGGCCCGCGGAAATCGTTCACCACTCGTCGTCCTCCCACTTCCGCAACTTGCTCTTGTCCACATCACGCCATTGTTGCCTGCTCTTGCGCATGTAGAAGACGACTTGCGCCACGACATACACCACGACGGCAACAGCGATAAAAATAACCGGCCAGCTCCCGTCACCCATCCTGAATCCCCGATTTCCGGTCGATTGGAAACGCGATGACGAACTCGGCGCCCGGATTCCGGTTCACGACATCCACGCTGCCGCCCATCGCGAGACAAAGCTGGTGGACGATGGCGAGGCCGATGCCCGTCCCCACAGTCTCCCGCGTCAGCTCGCTTTCGGAGCGGTAGAACAGCTCGAAGATCTTTTTCATCTGGTCTCTGGGCACGCCCGGGCCAAAATCGCGAACAGTGAAGTGAATCTGTCCGTTGCTTGCCAGACGGCTTCCGACCTCGATTCTTCTGTCGTCGGCGCCGGACGAGAACTTGACGGCGTTGTCGACCAGATTGATGATGATCTGCAGGAAACAGTCTTCATCGATCGTCACCGCGGCATCTGCCACCCGCTCATCGCGATTAAACACCGCTTCGAACCCGGCCCGCTGGACCTGGCTGGATATCCTTTCTTCGATGCGCTCCATCAGGTCGCGAACCACAGTTCCGCGCATCGTGAGATTCGGCTCGTTACGGGTGATACTGGCGAGTTGCAGGACGTTCGAAATGAGCCGAGTAAGCCGCTCACTCTCGTCGTGTATGTATTCATAGTATTTCTGGCGCCTGGTCTCGTCGGCCCACCCTTCCTTGAGCATCTCCCCGTACATGCGTATTGATGTCAGCGGCGTTTTCAGTTCGTGGCTGACGGCCGACACGAAGTCCTGCTGCTGCCTCGCCAGACGCAACTGGCCCATTGCGAGGCGATACAGGGCGTAGAAGCCGGTCAGGAAAACGACTGCGAGCAACAGAGTGACCCAGCCAAGAACCCTGGCGCCGGGCCCTGGCGGCAGGTCGCCCACGCTGAAAACGAGTCCGATGCTGTCGAGCGGCGCCAACAACCGATCGCGATACAGAAGCGCGCGTTCCCGGCTGTTGGCGCGTTCCGCGTACCGCCCGCCCTCTCCGGATGCGGCGTGGAGAACCTCGTCCTGGTAGGCGATGATCAAATCGCTCACGGCTGCGAGCGCCGCTCCTTCGAAGCGATTGCGGATGGCGTCTCTGAGAAACACGTCCCGGTCGATCAGAATGCCCTGGATGAATCGCCGGCCGTCACGCCAGACCTTGCGGAACAGCACGAAATGACCGCTGTCCAGCAAACTGAACTCGAGCGGGTCGATCTCGCTTTCGAAGGTGCTGATGCGTATCGGCACGTCGTCCGCGTCGGCGGCGAGCCCTCTTACGGCGCCGGATGAAAATGCCTCCGGCAATGCTATCTGCTCCTTTCGCTTGCTCCGAGTCTCGTATTGCGCCGTCGGGGCTCGCTCCGCCGCGCTTTCCTCGAGCTCGCCGACCTTTCGCCGGTACGCGGGCTCGAGCTTGAGGTCGGAAACCGTACCGAGTGAGTCGCTTTGGACACCCGGCCCTGCCGGTTGCCGCATGGCGGCGTCGCCGCGTGTACTCCCGGCGCCGTACGCCGAAATTGCCTCGTCTCGCTGGAGCTTGCCGAGTCGATCGAATATTGCCTGGCTGTAACTCGTATCCTCGACCTCCGCCGCTACTCCGGAGGGCGGGACCGGGCCGTCCGCTTCCGCAGACGCATCGCGCTTACCGCGCTCCCGCTCCTGATAGCGAACCAGCCGATTGTCGCTCAGGATGCTGCGAAGTCGATCTGCGAGCTCACGCCGCTTTGCGTACTCGTCTGCGTCGATCCCGACCGAGTCGGGCTCGGCGTCCGCGGGCGGTAGTACGGGCGTACTGAAACCGCCCTCCGCATCTACCTGAAAGTATCCGATGACGCCCGGCGGGCCTTCCTCGACGGGATACGCGGCAAGCGGCGAACGTTGCAGGAAATTCGCGCTGGGGTTGCCGGCCAGAACCAGGAAGCTGTAGTCGGCAAACGAGAGTCTTTCTGCTTCGACGATGCGCTCCCGAAGACTATCGTCGATGCGTCGAGTCAGCTCTTCCGCCATCCCGCGGTGCTGGTAATACGCTTCCCATTTGAGCTGGCCGTAGGCCTGCCAGATGAGGACGACGGTGGGGACTGCCAGCGCCAGAAAGAAGACGGACAGTAACAGCCTCAACCTTCCCACACTGGAACGTTTCAGGAACGCGCCGTTCAGCATTGGGGTGCAACCAGGAGACGATATCCGGCGCCGCGAACCGTAATCAGGTTGCCCGGTTCCTTTGGATTCTCTTCTATTTTGCGACGCAGCTTGGCGATGTGGATATCTACCGTTCGAGTTTCGATGTTCAGATTGCGCGCGTAGCCCCACACCTTGTGAAGCAGTTCCTCGCGCGACACGGCACGTATGGAATGAGCTGCAAGGTATTTCAGAATGTTGATCTCGCGCCGGGTAAAGGTGAGCTCGTTGTCGCGCTCGCGTCCGCTGAGGTTGAGCGCGTCGATGACGGCGCCGCTTTTCAACGTGATCGTGTCGACCTCTTGCCGTCCCTCTTCCGAGCGACGCAGAACCGCCTCAACCCGCAGAACGAGCTGCTGGATGGAGAATGGCTTGGCTACGTAGTCGTCGGCCCCCAGTTTGAGTCCCTGGATGATCTCCTCATCGCTGCTCTTTGCTGTCAACATGATGATCGGCTGACTGCGATCCCGCGCGCGGATCGCATCGCAGATGTCATAGCCGTTCATCCCGGGCAGCATGATATCCAGCAAGACCAGGTCATACCGCCCGGTCAACGCCTTCTCGAGACCACTGTTGCCGTTACTGCAACTGTCGACGTCGAAGCCGTGATAGACGAACACGTCGACGAGGCCGTCGCGTATGGCGGCCTCGTCCTCGATGACCAAAAGACGTGATTTCCTTGTCATGGCGCCGCAAGGCTAGCAGTTTGTGGCTTCCGCTACAGTGATCCAGTGTAAGCATTTTGTAAATCCTTCCGGCACGATTTTACGAAAACACGCCTGCCCGACGATCCCTGCAACTCCTACCATCGTTTCCCGGCGATAGGGCTATTAAGCGATTCAACCTCAGGAGCTACACGATGGCAGTCTTCAGTCGAATCTCGCGACTCTTCAGAGCGGATTTTCACGCCGTGCTCGACCAGGTCGAAGAACCGGAGCTGATGCTCAGGCAGGCGATCCGCGAAATGCAGGACGACGTGGTCGATCGCGAGCAGCGCCTGCGCAGCGCGACGCACGAACAGGCCGAGCTGCAGGCCCGCAAACACGAACTGGCGAAGACTCTGAAGGATATCGAGGAACAGATCGATCTCTGTTTCGCATCGCAGAAACCGGATCTCGCGCGGAACTTCGTCCGGCGCAAACTCGAAACGGAACGCCACGCCGGATACCTGGCGCGCAGGGAAGGGGCCGCCGCGAAGGAGCTGAGCGAGCAGCGGACGACGCTCGAACAGCATCGGATGACCCTGGACGGACTGAGGCAGAAGGCGGAGATCTTCAGTCGGCGCTCACGGAGTCCGGCAAGCAGTGCGCAAGCACAGGAACCGTTCGGCGTCCATCACGCCGTCAGCGACGACGAAGTCGAAGTCGCGTTTCTCCGGGAACAGAACAAAAGGAGGACGGCATGAAGCGTCCAACGTTCTTCCATGGCGCGGCCGTCGCACTGGCCATTGCGGCCGCCGGTGCGGCGATGTTCTCAGCGCTTGCGCCTCTTTTGGGGACCGGCACCGTGCTGCGGCTGGCTGTTCCGATGATGGGCCTGACTTACCTGGTCTGTCTTTTTCAGCGTAGCGGCGAGTTTACCGGGCGCGTTACGACGGTGGCCCTGTGGCTGGCCGTATCCGGAGTAACGTGGTTTCTGGCGCCACCTGTCGCCGTCTACGTGCTGATCCATGCGGGGATGTTGTGGCTCGTGCGTTCCCTGTACTTCCATTCAAGCACGTTCCCGGCATTGCTGGACCTGGGACTGACTGCGCTCGGCGTATGCGCGGCCGCCTGGGCGGTGACGCGCTCGGACAGCCTGTTTCTCGCCATCTGGTGTTTCTTTCTCGTGCAGGCGACGTTCGTCGCCATACCGGAGCGGCTCGGCAGCAAAGGGGCCGCCGAAATCGATGACGACCGGTTCGAGCGCGCCCGCCGCCGCGCCGACGCGGCACTCAGACAACTCTTCCTGCACTAGTACTCTGACAAGGTGATATTGATGGATTCAGTTGGCCTGTCAGCGTTCCTGGTAAGGCGCGGCGAGCGCCGTGTAGCACCGCTACATAAGCGAGCCGCAACGCGGCCAGGGGCGCTGACAGGCCAACCCTTCGGGCGCCCCTCTCGTGTCCCGCCGCCGCGTTGCGCCGCTTGGCAAGGGCGCGCCATTCCCGGCGCGACGCGCCTTGCGGCGAAACACGAGAGGGGCGCTGAATCCATCAATATCACCTTGTCAGAGTACTAGAACTCAACTCGAGGACCTCACCATGAAAACGAAGATGCTTGCGATCGCCTTGTTCGCGATAACGTTCGGAGCAGTTTCTTTCTATCCGTCGATCAATGCCAAATATGTCGATGACCCGCGGCCCGTCGAGCCGATCGTGGCGACCCGGGGTGAGCCCAGGATCGACGTTGTGTTCGTCCTCGACACCACCGGCAGCATGAGCGGGCTGATACAGACAGCCAAGGAAAAGATCTGGTCGATAGCCACCACCATGGCATCGGCGCAGCCGACGCCCGAGATCCGTATCGGCCTCGTCGGCTTTCGCGATCGCGGAGATCAGTACGTCACGCGTGTCGTCGACCTGTCATCCGACCTCGACTCCGTGTACGCCGAGCTGATGGACTTCCAGGCCGACGGAGGTGGCGACACGCCCGAGAGCGTCAACAAGGCGCTTTACGATGCGGTGCACAAGATGTCATGGACCGGGAACGGCCAGGCGTACCGGGCCGTCTTTCTCGTCGGAGACGCGCCGCCGCACATGGACTACCAGGACGAAGCGCGGTATCCGGAGATCGTCTCCGCGGCGAAAGCCAAAGGCATCATCTTCAATACCATACAATGCGGCGCCGCAGATACGACGGCGGCGGAATGGCAGCAGATCGCCCACCTCGGGAGCGGCACCTACTTCCAGGTGGAACAGTCGGGCAGCGCCGTGGCGTTTGCGACGCCACTCGACGAGGAAATCGCGACACTCTCGGCGCGCCTCGACGACACGCGGCTTTACTACGGAAGCGCCGAAGAGAAGGCGCGAATGCAGCACAAGGTCGCCGCCACCGACAAACTGCATGCGATGGCATCGATAGCCTCGAAGGCACGGCGCGGCGCGTTCAATGCCTCCGCGGCCGGCGTAAGAAATCTCGTCGGAGAAAAGGAACTCGTCGACGACGTCGCGAACGGCCGGGTCGACCTGGACGCCATTCCACCGGAAGCGTTGCCCGAGCCGCTCCAGGAAGCGGCGCCTGCCGAGCGGAAGGCAACTGTTCTGCGTATCGGCGAGGAGCGTGCCGAACTCCAGAGCCGGATTGCGCAACTCGCCGAGGAACGCGACGCGTACCTCGCGAAGAAAGTCGCCGAGGCAGGGGGCGCAAAAGACTCACTGGACCAGAAGATCTACGAGGCAGTGCGCGACCAGGCGAGTCAAGCCGGTCTGGCGTACACCGAGGGCCCCGGGTACTGAGGTCGTGGCAGTGCTTTTCGGCGTCGGCCGGGGGGGGCCAGAACTCCTTCTTACACAAGTGCCATTCGTTCATGAATGAATGGCACTTGGTTAACGCGGATCGCCCGCAAGGCGGGCTCCTACAGCCCGCGAATAGTCCATTTCGCGGGCTGTAGGCGCCCGCCTTGCGGGCGATCCGCGGAGTCCTGCGCAGAGGCGCGTGGCATGCGCCGGAACTGCGAGCCTGCGGCCACCCTGCCGCGCCCGGACGGCGGCCCGTTTGTGCCGCTTCTTTCCGCATTCAGGGTTCGAAGTCCGGCAATCGTTGCCTCGTCGAGCTCGATGACGACCGTAGTGTAACTTTCGATCAGTTCGAGGATCGCGTCGCGTGGACCGTTTCGCCATTCGGCACTTCCGTAGAATGCGTCCTCGCTCCTTTGTCGCTCGCCGATGCTCTCGAACGAACGCATCAGGAACCAGGAGTTCTCATCGTGCATCGATGAGCCATACCCAACGACATCCATCTGCACACGTCGCAGCATCGGATAGGCCTGTTCGAGAAACAGCTTCTGGAAGCGATCGCGCGTGCCCGGCTTCAGGTTGTACGAGCGAATTTCGACGACCCGGCGCTCCGCGTCCGGTAACGGTAACGACGCCTGTCCGAGAGCATAGCGCCAGCCGTCGGCCGTGCGGACGTATGTGTCGCTGAACCAGAGTTTCCGGTCGAACGCCTCGCCCTCGTGCGTGCCCTTTACCCATAGCAGCGCCGTCACGACCGCCGTGTCTCCCCAGACGCGAACTTCCCGGGTCCCGTCGATTACGTCCTGCTGCTCGTAGACGTACGTACCGCTGGCCGCCTCCGTGAGCAAATCATCACGTGTGAACGTCTTGCCCGAGCCGAGTATGAGAACGAAATCGTCGTGCATGATCCGGTCCATCACGACGGCATCGTTTCGCTTTACTGCTGCCTGATACTCCGTATCCAGGGCGGCGACCATCTGTCTGTCGCTCTCGCCTGACGCGAGCGTAACCTGGGTGGCGAGCAGCACGCCGGCTGTTGCAAGTACACCCCTGCGGATTGACGACATGAACGGCTCATCCTTTGCGGCATCTTTTTGCTCAGGCTACCCGATCGACCGGTTCCGGACTCGCCGAAAACGGACCTCAACGGAGGCTGTGGGGCCGGAGGCCTTATGACGTTTCGGGGGCGCGGACCAGCCGGATGCTGAAAATCGCGGGAATCTGGCTGTCTTCGTCCGCCTGGAAGCGAAGCGTGGCACGGTCCTTTCCCTGCACCAGCGCTTCCGGAACGGGAAATCGGACGTCGTAGAACCGCGGGGGCTCGGTGCGGACCTGCCGGTGACGGGTGAGCAACTGATCGTCGATCAGGATGGAGAAGTCGCCCGGCGAG
>Ga0299913_10003897_pt1 | contig 12378 bp, 11 predicted proteins | sample RVTome_9_FD_201360 | JGI IMG/M metagenome (GOLD analysis project Ga0299913, IMG submission 201360) | Soil microbial communities from uranium-contaminated site in the Upper Colorado River Basin, Wyoming, United States - RVT155D38 (version 2) ... | reverse complement strand
AACTACATGCCCGCGACGTGGTACCCGGCATCCACCATCAGCACTTCACCGCTGATGCCGCGGCCGCCCGGTCCAAGGAGAAAACACGCCGCGTCAGCGACTTCCGCGGTTTCGACGTTGCGCCGCAGCGGCGCGCGGTCGCGGTAGACCTGCAGGATCGAGGAAAAGCCGCCAACGCCCGAGGCGGCGAGCGTCTTGATCGGCCCTGCCGAGACGGCGTTGACGCGGATGTTCTGCGGACCGAGATCGCTCGCGAGATAGCGGACGGTCGCCTCGAGCGCCGCCTTGGCCACACCCATCACGTTGTAGTTGGGGAACACCCGCTCGCTTCCCAGGTATGTGAGCGTCACGATGCTGCCGCCGCCTCGCGCGGCCATCAGCGGGGCCGCCGGGCGCGCCAGCGCGATCAGCGAGTACGCGCTGACGTCGAGCGCCGTCGCGAAGCCGCCCCGCGATGTCTGTACGAAGGGCGCCGAGAGCTCCTCACGCGGCGCGAAGGCCGCGCCGTGCACGAGGAAGTCGAGGCCGCCGAACTCGGTCTGAAGCGTCTCGAACAGCGTGGCGATCTGCGCGTCGCTGGTCACGTCGCACGGCAGAACGACGGGCCGATCGAGCTCTCCGGCCAGCTCGCGGACGTTCTCTTCGAGGCGTTCCCCCTGGTACGTCAGCGCGAGACGGGCTCCCTGCGCGGCGGCCGCCCTGGCGATGGCCCATGCGATCGAACGCTTGTTGGCCACGCCGACGACCAGTCCCTGCTGTCCCGCGAGATCGTTCATGGGTTCATCCTCGTGAGGCTCGCCTCGGACCGGCGGCCCCGGCGCGCGGCCGGAGATCGATGGCTCGCGCCGGTTGTGTCTTGTGTGGAACGAGCGGCGGACCCCGGGGGCGCTATTTCGTGCGCTTCTTGCCGCCGCGGCGTCGGGCGGAGCCTGGCCGATCGGCCTGGCCCGGCCGTCCCGGGCGGTTGCCGTGCGCCGGTCGGGCGGACGGGGCGGGGCCCTGCCCGCGCCGGCCGCCGAAGCCGTGTCCCTGGCCCTGGCCCTGGCCCTGGCCCGCGAAGCCCGGCGCCTGATGCCCGCCGCGACGCGGCTTTCCGTTCGGGCGGAACCGGCCGGGGCGCGCCGTGGGCTGCCGGATGGTGAAGTCGGGGATCGGCCGCGCGGGGACCTGGCCTTCGGGACGGGGCAGCGTCGCGCGGATCAGCGGCCGGTGCACGGGACCCTCGTTCTCGTCGGGCGCCCCCGAGAGCGGCGCCGGCTCGTCGGAGGACGGCGCATCCGGCGGCGCCTCTCCCTCGGGTTCCTCGCCGGCCTGCGGGGGGCGCGGCGCGGCGGTGGCCGGCTTGGGCAGGCCGCTCAGGACGTCCTGATAGAGCGCCCCCGGCGCAGGAGACTTCCGGCGCTGCGGGGGGACCTTCGCCTGCTTGTACTCGTGCTCCGCTTCGCAGGTCACGCAGCGCGTCTGGCGGACTTCCTGGCCGACGATGGCCACGATGGCGTGATTGGTGACGCGTCGCTCGCGAGGGCAGTAGTCGTCCAGGATGTCACCAAGCCGAAGCTGGCGCTGTTGCATCAACCCTCCAGGAAGAGGCGTGTACCTCTCCTCAGGCCTCTTCTGAGCGAGCGGGGCGTCCCGACACTGTCACCGTGGGCGGCCTTAGGAGCAGTCTGGGCCTGGGCGCAGGCCGAAAAGTCTAGCAGAGCCGTACGCCCGGAGCAACTTACCGGATCTCACCGACGTTCACCCGCCTGTCGGTAATCCGTCCAGCCACGCCCGGGCGTCGGCCAGGGCCCTCTCCACCGCCTCGGGCCGGGTGGACTGCGGCGTCGCGCGCGCGGCCACCGAAGCGGAGGCGGTGACCCGGGCGATGACGTCCTCTTCGAAGGCGTCGCTGAACGAACGCCACTCGGCGAGTGTCAGCGACTCGAAGTCACGTCCTTCGGCGAGCAGCCGGCGCGTCATGGCGCCGACCAGCTCGTGGGCCCGGCGGAACGGAAGACCGCGCGACACGAGGTAGTCGGCGACATCCGTTGCAAGCAGGAGGCCGCCGGCGGCCCGCCCCGCGCGCGCGGCATCGAACTGGAGGCCGCGGACCACGACGGCCGCGACCTCGAGCGACGACGCGAGCGTCGCCTCGGCATCGAACAGGGCCTCCTTGTCCTCCTGGAGGTCCTTGTTGTACCCGCTGGGCAGCCCCTTCATCGTGGCCAGCCAGCCGGCGAGGCGCCCGATGGTCCGTCCCGCCTTGCCGCGCACCAGCTCCAGCGGGTCGGGATTCTTCTTCTGCGGCATCATGCTGCTGCCGGTGGACGCCGCGTCCGAGAGCTCGAAGAACCCGAACTCCTCCGTACTGAGGACGATGAGATCCTCGGCCAGCCGGCTCAGGTGCACCATCGAGAGGGCGCACGCATGCAGGAAGGCCGCGACGAAGTCGCGATCCGACGAGGCGTCGATGCTGTTGGGCACCACCCGGGAGAACCCGAGCCTGCGTGCCAGCGCGGCGGTATCGATTCGATAGTTCGTGCCGGCGACGGCGCCGGATCCGAGCGGCAGCGCATCCGCTTCGTCCGCGGCCGCCGCGAGCCGGCCGTGATCGCGCCTCAGCGCCGCCGCGTGCGCCAGCAGGAAGTGCGCGGCCAGCACCGGCTGCGCTCGACGCAGGTGCGTGTAGGCGGGCATCAGCGCGCGGCCGCTGCGCTCGGCGCGCTCGAGCAGCGCCCGGACCAGATCGGCGATCGCCGCCTGCAGCCATGGAATCCGGCGGCGGAGATACAGGCGCATGTCGACCGAGACCTGCTCGTTCCGGGAGCGTCCGGTGTGGAGACGCCGTCCCGTCTCGCCCAGGCGCGCCACGAGCTGCCGCTCGACGAAGGTGTGCACGTCCTCGTCGTCGCCGCCGACGAACCCGGGGTTCGCGCGCGCCTCCTCCAGCATCCCCGTCAGCGCGGCGCCGATCGCGCGCGCGTCGTCGGCGGAGAGCACACCGGCGGCGCCGAGCGCCTCCGCCCAGGCGAGGCTGCCCCGCACGTCGTCCTCGAAGAGGCGCCGATCGACGGCGAACGACTTGCCGAAGTCGAACGCCGTGCTGTCGGGCGCCGTGTCGAACCGGCCGGACCAGAGTGTGGACATGACTGAGGGTCAGTGAGAGACGACGAGGTTGAGAGGAGCGCCCGGATCCGCGTCTGCGGCGGACCGCGACGGCTCCAGCTGCGGCGCCGGTCCGGGCGTCAGGGCGTCCGGCGGGCGCCCGCCTTCGACGCGGCACCGGCCGCGGCGCAGCCGCAGACGAACCGTACCGGTGGCGCGTTTCTGCGCTTCGGCGATGAAGGCGTCGAGCGCCGGCCGGGCGTCGGAGATCCACTCGCCAGCGTCGAGCACCGCGGCGTACCGGCCGGCCACCTGCCGGCGGAGCCGCTGCAGCAGCGGGCTTTCCGACGCGCGCGTGATCGCCCCGTGCGCGGCGATCAGCGCCGCCGCCGCCGGTAGGTCGATCATCGTCGCCGCGCCGTCCTCGTTCCGGATCACACTGCGTCCCACGCCGTGATCGCCGGCAATCGTATCGGCGGCTTCGATCAGCTCCACGAGCGGCATCTCGATGCCGTTCAGCGCCACCGGGAACCCCTCCATGAACGTCACTTCCAGAACGGCCGCCGCTTCGGCGCCAGGCGCGCCTGGACCAGCCGCATCGTCGCCCGCGCCTGCCAGCCGGCGCCACCACAACGTGCTCTCGACGCAGGCCCGCCGCGATCCGTCCGCAGGGCGGTCGGACGCGGGCGCGGGCGGGACGCCTGCCGCAATGACGACGGCATCGGGATTCTGCCGCGCAATCGCGCGCGCAAGGTGGTCGGCCCCGGACGTGCCCGGCGCCCAACCGTGCGCGACGTGCGTGATGCCTTCCATCGCCGCGACCTCGAGGAGCTTCGCCGCGACCAGCGTCCGCAGCAGCGCACGGGGACGGGCGAGATCGTCCGCGCGAAGCACTCCGGCGCGCAGCACGGGCAGCAGGTACTCGCGCGCGAACTCCTCGCGGGCGTCGATGACGTGCGCGCGCACCGCGCCGGCGGCGAGCGCGCGGGCCCGGGAGGACGCGATTCCGCCGCGCTGCCCGACATCGAGGGTCAGCGTGACGACGGCGGCGGCGTACCGCCCGGCGAGAGCCGGAACGGCGGCGGTCACGTCGAGGTCGCCCACGTCGGCCAGCAGCAGTCGCGTCATCCGCTCGCTTCCCTCCCGTCTCCTGAGTGAGACCGGCTTCACCGCGGTCAGCGGCCGATCGCCTCGCGCACGCGTCCGGCGAAGGCCGCCGCAAGCCGCGCATCGCGGAGCACCACGAGAATCGTATCGTCGCCGGCAATCGTCCCGACGATCTCCGGCAGGTTGGCGCGGTCGATCGACACCGCGGTGGCATTGGCCTGTCCCGGCGGGGTCTTCAGCACCACCATCTGCTGGACGTGATCGGCCTGCGTAATCGAGCCGCCGATGGCCCGCATCATCTCGGCCGGCGAACCGGGTACCGCCGGCACCGCCCCTGACGCGCGCTGGTAGGCGCCGTCGGCGGCTCGCTTCACGAGCCCGAGCTCCTTGATGTCCCGCGAGAGGGTCGCCTGCGTCGCGGCGATGCCGAGCGCCCGCAGGCCGCGGCGCAGCTGCTCCTGGCTGCGGACTGGTTCGCGATCGACGATCCGGAGAATGAGCGACTGCCTCCTGGCCTTCATCTTTATTCAGCCGAGCGAATGATTATACATCGCATGCGGCCGCCACAGCTACAATCCTCACGGGATTATCTCCTTGTCATTGCGCCAGAGGTCGGACCTGCCGTATACTTATCCGCTCCGCCACAGGGAGGCGGACCGCCGGGATGAGCAGAGACGCCAGGATTGCCGTCGGGGTCGCCGGGGCCAGCGGGTATGCCGGCCAGGAGCTGATGCGCCTGCTGGCCGGCCACCCGCACGTGCGGCTGACCTCCGCCATGGGCTCGTCGGCCTCGAGCCCCAGCCGGAGCCTGCCGGCGCTCGCGCGCGTCTGGGACGGCGAGATCGTGCCGCTCGACCTGGATGCGCTCGCGCGCGACGCGCAGGCGGTCTTCCTCGCGTTGCCGGAGGATGCTTCGGCCGAGGTTGCGCCGGGGCTGCTCGCGCGCGGCCTGCGCGTGTTCGACCTGTCGGGTGCGTTCCGGCTGCGTGATGCCGCCGACCGCGCCCGGTGGTATCCGAAGGCGACCGGGCTCCCCGAGGGCAGCACCTACGGCCTGACGGAGCAGTACCGGGACGCCCTGCCGTCCGCGCGCCTGATCGCGTGTCCGGGGTGCTATCCGACGCCGGCCGTCCTGGCTCTCGCGCCGCTCGTCCAGGCGGGCCTGCTTCGCGATGGGATCGTCATCGACGCCAAGTCAGGCGTCTCGGGCGCCGGCAAGGCGCCCTCGGAGCGCACGCACTTCTCGGAGTGCCATGGCAGCGTCTCGGCGTACGGCGTGTTCGCGCACCGTCACGCCGCAGAGATCGAACAGGAGCTCGGACAGCCGGTGACGTTCGTGCCGCACCTCGTCCCGCTCGACCGCGGCATCCTCGAGACGATCTACGCCGGCCTGCGGCCCGGCGCGGACGATCAGACCATCGCCGCGGCGTACGCGCGGGCGTACGCGGCGTCGCCCTTCGTGCGCATCACGCACGGCGCGCTGCCGGTCGTCAAGCATGTCGCCTGGACGAACTTCTGCGACATCGGCTGGAAGGTCGACGCCGGCTCGGACCGCCTCGTCATCGTCGCGTGCATCGACAACCTGCTGAAGGGCGCGGCGGGCCAGGCGGTGCAGAACTTCAATCTGGCCTTCGGCTTCGACGAGCGGGAAGGGCTCTGGCGGTGAGGCGCGACTGGGTCCTCCTGAAGCTGGGCGGCGAGCTGCTGGAGGGCGCGCAGCTGGAGTTGATGGCGAAGGCCGTCGCGGAGGCATCGAAGGGGACGCGTCTGGGCGTGGTGCACGGCGGCGGGCGTGAGATCGATGCCGCCCTGGCGCGCGCCGGCATCGAGAAGCGGCAGGTCGAAGGCATCCGCGTCACCGACGAGGCCACGCTCGAGATCGTCGTCGGCGTGCTCGCCGGCGCCGTGAACACGCGCTTCGTGGCCGCGATCAACGCCGCGGGCGGCACGGCGGTCGGCCTCACGGGCGCGGACGCCGGACTCGTCGTCGTCGCTCCGGCGGCACCGCACGTGAGCGTGGATGGGTCGGTGACGGACCTCGGGCGCGTCGGGCACCCCAGCGGAGTTGCCGGAGCGGCGGTGCTGACGACGCTCGCGGACGGAGGCTACATCCCCGTGATTGCCAGCATCGGCGCGGCGCCCGACGGGACGCTCTACAACGTGAACGCGGATACCTTCGCCGCCCATCTCGCGGGGGCCATCGCGGGGCGGCTCGTGATTGCCGGAGCCACGGCCGGCGTGCTCGACGAGACGGGGCGCACGATTCCCGCCCTGGATCAGGCGGCACGGACGCGGCTGATCGCCTCGGGAGTCGCCAGCGCCGGGATGGTCGCGAAGCTGCGGGCGTGCGAGGACGCCCTCTCCGGCGGCGCCCGTGAAGTCGTGCTGGTGGACGGCCGAGATCCGGAGGCTGTAAGGGCGGCGATCGCCGGCACGGTGGAGCGCGCCCCGTCGACGCGCATGGTGGCGTAGGAGAGACATGAGAACAGGGACTGAGATGACGGTTCCCCCGAAGTCGGACGGTCTCGCCACGACGGTGCCGGCGCTCGAGTCGCGCCACGTCGTGCAGGTCTACCGCCGCGCGCCCGTCGTCGTGACGCACGGACGCGGCAGCCGGCTGTACGACGCCGAGGGCCGCGAATATCTCGATCTGATCTCCGGCGTCGGCGTGGCCTCGCTGGGACACGCTAACCCGGAGCTGGCGCGGGTGGTCGCCGAGCAGGCGTCGGCGCTGATTCATTGCTCGAACCTGTTCTTCCACCCGTATCAGGGTCAGCTCGCCGAGCGGCTGGCCTCGCTCTCGGGGCTGGAGCGGACGTTCTTCTGCAACAGCGGCACCGAAGCCATCGAGGCGTGCCTCAAGTTCGCGCGACGCTTCTGGTTCACGGCCGGCGAGACGGGCCGCAGCGGCATCGTGGCGCTGGACCGCGCCTTCCACGGCCGTACGATCGGGTCCCTCTCGATCACGGCGGACCCGCACTATCGCGATCCGTTCGGACCGCTGCTGGACCACGTCACCTTCGTGGCACCCGGCGACGAAGCGGCGCTCGACGCCGCGGTCACGGAGCGGACCGGCGTCGTCGTCGTCGAGCCGATCCAGGGTGAGGGGGGGATCCGGCCGCTCTCGCCCGCGTTCGCGCGCGCCGTCCAGGCGGCCTGCGATCGGACGGGCGCGCTCCTGATCTGCGACGAGATCCAGTGCGGCCTCGGCCGCACCGGGACGATGTTCTGCTTTCCTCAGCTCGGGCTCCGGCCGCAGCTGGTGGCGATCGGGAAGGCCCTCGGCGCCGGGATACCCATCGGCGCGGCGCTCGCCGGCGAGCGTGTGGCCGAGCGGCTGCAGTTCGGCGATCACGGCAGCACGTACGGCGGGAACCTCCTGGCGTGCCGCGCGGGGCTGTTCTTCCTGGATCAGCTCGAGCGGGGCGGAGTTCTCGCGCACGTGGCTCGGATGGGCCCGCTGGTGGAGGGCCGCCTGCAGGCCCTGGCAGCGAAGCATCCCGCCATCCTCGACGTGCGCGGGCGCGGCCTGATGTGGGGCCTCGACCTGAATCGTCCGGCGGCGCCGGTGGTCGACGCGGCCCGAGGGCGCGGCCTGCTCGTCAACGCCACGGCACAGACCGTCGTGCGGCTGCTGCCGCCGCTGACGATCAGCGAACCTGAGATCGACGACGCCCTCGCGCGGCTGGACGGGGCGCTCGCCGAGACGATCGGGGGTGCGGCATGAGCCTTCAGCAGTCGACGGCGCCGGTCTGGACATCTTCGGCCGCGGTCGCGACGCCGGCACCGGTCGAGATCCGCCGCGCCCGGCCGGACGAGGCGGGCGCGATCCAAGCCCTCATCGCCGCGCACGCGAAGCCTGGACGTCTCCTGCTGCGAACGCGCGAGGAGGTCGAGACTCACGTGCGCCGCTTCGTCGTCGCCACCAGCAGCGGCGATCTCGTCGGGTGCGCCGAGCTGGCGCCGCTCGGGACGGATCTGGCGGAGATCCGATCGCTGGTGGTCGGGGAAGACGCACGCGGCGCCGGAGTCGGCCGCGGCCTGGCGGAAGCGGTCATCGCGGCGGCAGCGGACGCGTCGTACGGGCGCCTGTGCGCGTTCACCCATGCGCCGGCGTTCTTCGTGCGGCTCGGCTTCTCGCTCGTGCCGCATCTTCAGCTCCCCGAGAAGATCGCCCTCGACTGCGTCGCCTGTCCGCTGTTCAGGGCCTGCGGCCAGTACGCGGTGCAGCTCTCCCTCTCTCGCGCGGGCAGCCGCCAATGATCGGGGCGGCCGCGCCGGCGGTACACCCCGTCGAGGGGGGTGTCACGGCCCCCGGCGGCTTCCGCGCCGCGGGCGTATCGGCCGGCATCAAGGCGTCGGGCGATCCCGATCTGGCGCTCATCGTCCCGGACGCGGTGGCCAGCGGCGCCGCGCTGTTCACGACGAACCAGGTGCAGGCGGCGCCGGTCATCGTGTCGCGCCGCCACCTCGCGCACTCAGGCGGCCGCATCGCGGCGGTGCTCGTCAACAGCGGCTGCGCGAACGCGTGCACCGGCGACCAGGGACTCGCGGTGGCGGAACAGTCGGCGGCCGCGGTGGCGGCCCGGCTCGGCGTCGCCATCGAGCAGGTGCAGGTCGCCTCCACCGGCGTCATCGGCGTGGCACTCGATGCCCGCAAGGTCCTGGCCGGCATCGACAGGGCGATCGGCAGGCTCGACCGCGACGGGAGCGCGCAGGCGGCTCGCGCGATCCTGACGACGGACCTCGGACCGAAGGAGCACGCCGTCCGCGTCGAGACGCCGGAGGGCGCGTTCATCGTCGGCGGCATGGCGAAGGGCGCCGGCATGATCGAGCCGATGATGGCGACGATGCTCGCGTTCGTCACGACGGATGCGGACGTCGAGCCGGCCGTGCTGCGGGAGGCGCTGGCCACCAGTGCCGAGGACACCTTGAACGCGATCACGGTCGACGGCGAGTGCTCCACCAACGATGCCGTCATCGCGATGGCGAGCGGCGCGAGCGGCGTCCGGATCCGGGACCAGCGCTCGCGGGCGGCGCTGGTGGAGGGGCTCCGCGCGGTGTGTGGCTCAATGGCGGTGGCGATCGTGCGGGGAGGGGAAGGCGCCACCAAGCTGGTGGCCATCCGCGTCACCGGCGCCGCCGACGCCCGGTCGGCGAAGCGCGTGGCGAGGACGATTGCGAACTCCCTGCTCGTCAAGACCGCGATTCACGGCGGCGATCCGAACTGGGGCCGCCTCGTCGCGGCCGCGGGGCGATCGGGCGTGCCGTTCGATCTCTCGCGCTGTCTCGTCAAGGTCGGCCCGGTGGTCCTCTTCCGGGACGGACAGCCGTTCGACGAAGCATCGCCGGAGGCGGCGGCCGTGCTCGCCGGACGCGAGATCGAGATTCAGGTCGACGTCGGCACCGGCGGCGGGCACGAAGCCACCGTCTGGACCTGCGACCTGAGCGCCGAGTACGTGAGAATCAACGGGGAGTACCGCACATGACCAGTGCCGCGCGTGCAGCCGCGCATCCGGCTCCCGCACCGCCCGCCTCGTCGAACGCCAGGCGCGGCTTCACGTCGGTCCGCGATCTGACCGCCGACGAGCTCGAGCACTGCCTCGCGCTCGCCGCCCGCCTCAAGCGCGAGCGGTCCCTCGGCGCGTGCGCGCCGACGGCGGCCGCGCTCTCGGGGCGCCACGTGGCGCTGTTGTTCGACAAGCTGTCGCTCCGCACCCGGATGACCTTCGAGGTGGCCGTACGGGAGCTCGGCGCCGACGCGGTGGCGCTGCCCGCCGAGGCCGGCCTCGGCGGCCGCGAGCCCGTCGTCGACGTGGCGCGGAATCTCGAGCGCTGGGTGCACGCCGTGGTGATCAGAACGTACGCGCAGCGCATCGTAGAGGAATTCGCGGCGGCCGCGCCGAACCTGGTCGTCGTCAACGCGCTCACGGATCAGGAGCATCCCTGCCAGGCGCTGGCGGACTATCTGACGCTCCGGGAACACATCGGGACGCTTCGCGGCGCGACGCTGGCGTTCGTCGGGGACGGGAACAACGTGGCGACCTCGCTCGTCCACGCCGGGCTGATGCTCGGCGTCACCGTGCACGTCGCGTCCCCCTCCGGGTACACGCTTCCGGACACGGTCGTGCAGCAGGCGGCGGGGCTCGCACGGCACGGCGCGCGCCTCGACCTGTTCACCGATCCCCGCGAGGCCGTGCGCGGCGCCGCCGCGGTCTATACGGACGTGTGGACGTCGATGGGACAGGAGGCGGAAGCTGCCGAGCGGCGCCGTGTGTTCGCGCGGTATCAGGTCGACCGCAGCCTCATGAACGCCGCCGGGCCGGACGCCCGCTTCATGCACTGCCTGCCCGCGCACCGCGGCGAGGAGGTCACAGAAGACGTCTTCGAATCACCAGCGTCGGTGGTGTTCGATCAGGCGGAGAACCGGCTGCACACGCAGAAGGCGCTGCTGCTGGCGCTGCTCGCGCCGCAATACGCATGAGCGGGCAACTCCCGATCGCCACCGCCCAACGCCCTGGGCGATTCCGCTCGCCGGGGACCGCCTCACCCGGGAGAGTTGGGCGTTACTGAAGGTTCGTGGCATAAATGCGGAGCGCGCCACGCGCCGCGCCCCGATGCCCACTCTGCCGCGCCCCTGGCTCCAGCACTACGACGAGAACGTTCCGCATACGCTCGCGCCCTATCCCGAGCGATCGCTCGTCGAGATCGTCCGCGGGACGGCCGCCGAACGTCCCGATCATCCGGCGATTCTCTTCAAGGGCGCCAGGCTGACCTACCGCGAGCTCGACCGCCAGAGCACGGCGCTGGCGGCGGCCCTAGCCGCCGATGGGGTACGTCCGGGGGATCGCGTCGCGCTGGTGCTGCCGAACTGCCCGCAGTTCATCGTGACCGAGCTCGCCATCTGGAAGGCCGGCGGCGTGGTCGTGCCGCTCAATCCGATCTACACCGAGCGGGAGCTCGAGGCGCCGCTGCGCGACAGCGGCGCCGCGCACGTCGTGGCGCTCACGCGCTTCTACGATCGCGTGAAGCAGGTGCAGCCGAAGACATCCGTCCGGCGGGTGATCGCGACCAACATCAAGGAACACTTCCCGGCGATCCTGCGCGTGCTGTTCACGCTGTTCCGCGAGAAGAAGGACGGACACCGCGTCGCGCTGGCCGCCGGCGACCGCTGGCTGCCCGACGTGATCCGCGACGGGGCCTCGCTGCCGCCGCCCGACGTCCGCGTCTCGCTCGACGATGCCGCCGTGATTCTCGCCAGCGGCGGGACGACGGGGACGCCGAAGGGGGTGGTGGGGACGCACCGCGCGTACATTCTCGCGGGGCTGCAGCTGCGGACATGGACGAGCGCGCTCTGCGCCGAGTGGCGCGATTCGATTCTGCTGCCGCTGCCGCTCTTCCACGTGTACGCGAACGTCGGCGTCCAGGCGAAGGCGTTCATCGGCCGGAACCCGCTCGGTCTGGTTCCGAATCCCCGCGACCTGGACGACCTCCTGCGGACCATCCGCAAGGTCAGGCCCGTCTTCTTCACGGCGGTGCCGACGCTGTTCGCGGCGCTCCTGAATCATCCCGACGTGCAGTCCGGCCGCGCCGACTTCAGCTCGATCCAGGTGTCGTTCTCGGGCGCCGCACCGCTGCTCGCCGAGACGAAGCGCCGCTTCGAGTCCCTCACCGGCGGACGCATCGTGGAGGGCTACTCCCTCACCGAGGGCATGATGGCGTGCATCGCCAACCCGCTCCTCGGGCGAGCCAAGATCGGCTCGGTCGGGCTGCCCCTGCCCGACGTCGATGCGCAGATCGTGGACAGCGAAGACGCCTCGCGCGTGCTCGGTCCGTGCGAGGTGGGCGAGCTGATCGTGCGCGCGCCCCAGGTCATGACGAGCTACTGGAAGAACGATGCGGAAACGCGCCAGGCGCTGCGGCCCGGACCGGGCGGGGGCGCGTGGCTGTTCACCGGCGACCTCGGGTTCATGGACGAAGACGGGTACGTATTCCTCGTCGATCGCAAGAAGGACCTGATCAAGACCAGTGGCTACCAGGTGTGGCCGCGGGAGATCGAGGAGGTGATCGCCGCCCACCCGGATGTCGCGGAGGTGGGCGTGGCCGGGCAGCCGGACGAGATTCGGGGCGAGATCGTCAAGGCGTGGGTCGTGGCGCGGCCCGGCACCCACCTGACGCCGGAGG
>Ga0299913_10003896_pt1 | contig 12379 bp, 12 predicted proteins | sample RVTome_9_FD_201360 | JGI IMG/M metagenome (GOLD analysis project Ga0299913, IMG submission 201360) | Soil microbial communities from uranium-contaminated site in the Upper Colorado River Basin, Wyoming, United States - RVT155D38 (version 2) ... | reverse complement strand
TGGGGCTCAATGAGCTTTTTCAATTGCAGGACGAGATCGCAATCAAGATTGTCGGGAAGATCGCCGCGCATGTGCGTCGTACGGAAATGAAACGCGCGCTCCGGAAACCACCGCAGAACATGAACGCATATGACTACTTACTCAGGGCTTTGGACTTGCTTTACAGCTTTGACTTTGCTGACTTCTCTCGAGCGCGGACATTGCTTGAAAAGGCGAGAGAAGAAGATCCAGCATACGCGGCGCCATTTGCCTTTTCCGCGCATTGGCACATATTCAACATTGCTGAAGGCTGGTCGTCAAACGTTGATGACGACATACAAGAGGTGATCCGGCTGTCGAACTGTGCGATTGAAAGGGATCCATCCAATGGGCTCGCCCTCGCGACACACGGGCACGGAAGAGCAATGTTCTTTCGCGATTACGATGTCGCCATCGATTGCGTCGATCGTGCAACAACTATTTCCCCAGGTAATTCCTGGGCATGGACCTTTAGCAGCGGACCGTATGGCTTCGTCGGTAGAACAAAACAGGCGATCGAGCAAGCAGAACGTGCGATTCGATTGTCGCCGATTGATTCGTATGCCTTTTTCAAGCTGATGTTCCTTGGTCAGAATCATTACCTGAATGGCACTTTTGAGGATGCCATACGCTGGTCACGGAGATCTTTGAACCTCAATCCTCGGTTTGGGAACGTAGCTCGGGTTCTGGCGGCGAGCCTGGTCGCCGTGGGTCGGGTGGAAGAGGCGCGGCGCGTTGCCGCCCATCACAGTCAGATCCTGCCTGGCTTCAGGGTCTCCGACTATGCCCGGCGCTGCCCGTTCAAGGAGCCTGCGGCCTCCGTGTACGTCGAGCGTTTACGGGAGGCGGGCATACGGCCATGACGCCTCACCTCCCAGCGGGATCGCGATAACTGCAATTATTCCAACCGCTCAGATGGCGGAGCGGGCTTTTGGGCGCGGACGCACGCTGTAAGGGGGATCAGGGCGTCTATGGTCGACCGTTCGGTCGGGTGCCAGTGTCATGGAGCCTGGCGCGTGTTCCGCGAACGCGATTGGCAGGTTCGAGACGCTCAGGTGGCAGTGGTGGATGTCGACAAAATGCATCCCTGTGTGAAGCGGTTCACAGCCGTTTGTGCCTCTCCTGAGATAGCCTGGGGCATCTGCATTGAAAAGGAGCGGAGGTTGCAATGGCACGCGGCGGAGGAGGCGGCGGAGGCGGCGGAGGCGGCGGCGGAGGCGGCGGCGGCGGAGCGCCAGGCTTCACCGTATCCGAGTTTCCGATTTACGAACCCTTAGCAGATCTGAGTTCGGGTGGCCTGAACTATGAAGCGCGCTTCCCGGAAGGAGGTTGGGATGCCTGGTATTTCGCGCAGCTCGCACTGGCCGAGTTCGCGAAAACCGGATGGCAGGACATAGATCTTGGGAATCTCAGGCCTCCGGACGATGCCCGCGAAATATTGCGCGAAATCGAGATTCTGATTGGGCCGGATGCGGATCAACGCCGGGAGCGCTCCCAAGAAATCTTCGATCAGATCTCGGGTATTGCAGTCTATTTCGCGCAAGCCTTGATGCTCTCGCCCACACAACAGAATACACTGAGAGCCATGGAAATTGCGGATCAGGCCGGGCTCATGGTGGCCATACACTTCAAGCATCAGGTTATGAGAGCCCGCCCCCAGCAGGTGTTTCCCGCGCTCGTTCCGCTGATTCCTTCGCCCGGACACCCTTCCTGGCCAAGCGGCCATTCACTCGAGAGCCACTTGATCGCGCTTGCGCTCAAGGAGATCGTGCCGGACGAAGGCAACAGACACGCGGCACTCGACGGATTGGCCGATCGCATCGGAAAGAACCGTGAGATCGCCGGTGTCCACTTTGCCAGCGACACCCTCGCCGGAAAGGAGATCGCCTACAAGGTATTCCCGTATCTGAAAGGGTGCGCGACCTTCGACAAGGTACTCAACGCGGCGAGGGCGGAACATTCGCGCACGAACGCATATTGAGCTGATGCGACATCGCGATGGAAGTGCTGGCTCGCCGAAAGAGGGACTGTCATGTCCGTTATCGACACGACGCGTAGATATTTGGATCTGAGCGGCAAAGGGACGGCGCTGTCGCAGAGCGGGCACCGGGCGATGATTGGTTTTGAGATGGAAAAGCAATGCCATAGCAACTGGTGTTGGGCGGCGGTGGCGGCGAGTGTCGCTGCCTACTACGGCCAAGGCCGCGGCATCAGTCAGTGCGAGATAGCCAAGCTGGAGTTGAGCAGGAGCGATTGCTGCGACTACGATTGCGACACCAAGGGTGTGGAATGCAACGTCACCAACGTATTCGCTTCGCCGCTCAACCGAGTTGACTGCTTCCAGAGGCTTGCCAGATTCAAGCAGGCGACGCCTTCGGAGGTGCTCGAGGAACTGGGAGCAGGAAGACCGATCTGTGCGCGAACCATATGGCCGAATGGAGGCGCACACTTCTTGGCGATCGTTGGATGTTGGTCCGATACCGAAGGGACCCCAATGCTCGCTCTCGACGACCCATTCTGGGGGCGAAGCGAATACAGCTACGAGCGATTCTCCAAGCACTACCAGCTTCTCGGCGGTAAATGGAACGACACCTACTACACGAAAAGCCCCCATTGATTCCTCGCTACGAGCACAGGGATCCATAAAATGTCCATCAAGCCCATTGAAGCGCCAGAAACAAAGGGCGCATTCGACGTCGTGCACCAGACCCTGTCGAGCCGTGCTTTGGCATCGGCGTTCAGCCTGCCGAAGCTCTCCAAGGCAGATCCTGAGACGTTATCGATTGCCATGCCGCACCGGGTCGAGTTTCTTGCCCTCGGCGACGTTCGACGCGACACGATCCCTAAGAACGAGAAGGCGGACTTCTGGCGGTTTCTTGTTCTCGAAAACCGTGAACCGATAGCAGCTGCGACCGCCGCCAGAGGTGAAACCGGGCGCTTTGAATTCGGCGGCCTGGACGAAGGGCCATTCGTAAGCGGGACCGAGAAAGCAATTCGACAGGCCGAGGCTCTCGGCAAGGTCAGCGAGGGACAGTTCGAAGCCGTACTGCTTATTGTTCCTGCGCTATACTCCGTAGCACTGTGGCTTCAGGATCTCTCGGACCAGGCAGCCAACGGTCACTCAGGCGAGGCTGACCTGCTGATTGCAATACCGCCTTCGAACCCTGCGCTCGATCCTGGTGAACCGATGCCACCTGCATCGTTCCTGCAGGCCTTACGTCGGGCGCGGTGAGGGGAGCACACCGTCCCATCGCTAACGGCTCTGGCCCAGAAGCAAACATTCTGAGGCCCGACTATCCATCTATTGCTAAACGGTATCCGACAGCCCACGTGCGGTCTCGGTGATCGCCTGCCAGGCGCGCAGGACGTGGTCGCGCGTGGTGTAGAGCTGGCCGATCGCGAAGCGGATCACGTAGCGGTCGCGCAGGCGGTTCTGGGTGAGATAAAGCCGGCCGCCGTCGTTCAGGGCGTCGAGGAGGCGCTCGTTCAGCGCATCCAGCGCCTCCTCGTCGTCGATGCCGGCGGGCCGGTACCGGAACGACAGTAAGGCGAGCTTGGGCGGCGAGGTCAGCTCGAAGTCGGGCTCGGCGCGGATCGCGTCGGCCAGCTCCGCGGTCCAGGCGATGTGGTCGCGCAGCATCGCCTTCAGGCGGTCGACGCCGTAGCTGCGGATCACGAACCACAGCTTCAGCGCCCGGAAGCGCCGGCCGAGCGGCACACCCCAGTCGCGGTAGTCGATGACCTCGCCGGTCTCGCGCGACTGCAGATACGCCGGCAGCACGGTGAGCGTGCGCACCAGGGCCGCCGGATCGCGCACGAAATGCGCCGTGCAGTCGAAGTTGGTGAGCAGCCATTTGTGCGGGTTGAGAACGAAGCTGTCGACGCGCTCGATCCCTTCGATCATCCAGCGCTGCTCCTCGAGCAGCAGCGCGCTGCCTGCCCAGGCGGCATCCACATGGAGATGGAGGCCGTGCTCGCCGCAGATGCCGGCGATCGCGCCGAGCGGGTCGATCGCGCCGACGCCGGTCGTGCCGAGCGTGGCGATCACGCCGGCCGGTCGAAGCCCTTGTGCGACGTCGTCCCGGATCGCCGCATCGAGCAGGTCCGGCCGCATCGCGAAATCGTCGTCGGTCGCGATCAGGCGCAGGCTCTTGCGACCGAGGCCCGCGATGCTGATGGCTTTTTCGACCGAGGAGTGCGCCTGCTCGGACGCATAGAGCACCAGCGGCTCGCAGGCCCAGAGCCCGTCCTCGTTGCCACGCCAGTCGGTCGCCCGCTCGCGCGCGGTGAGGATGGCGCAGAGCGTCGCCGAAGATGCGGTGTCCTGAATCACGCCCGCAAAGCCCTCGGGCAGGCCGATCATCTGGCGCAGCCATTCCAGAACCCTGGTTTCCATCTCGGTGGCGGCTGGCGAGGTCTGCCAGAGCATGCACTGGGCCGCGAGCGTCGCGGTCAGCATCTCGGCGAGCACCGAGGGCGGGCTCGAGTTTGCCGGGAAATAGGCGAAGAACGAGGGATGCTGCCAGTGGGTCATGCCGGGCAGCACGATCCGCTCGAAGTCCTGAAAAATCCGCGCCATCGGCTCGCCTTCGGCGGGCGGCCGGTCCGGCAGCCGTGCGGCGATCTCGCCGGGTTGCACCTGGGCGCGCACCGGATGGTCCTCGACCTTGGCGAGGTAGTCCGCCATCCAGTCGACGAGCTCGTGGGCGTGGCGGCGAAACTCCTCGAGCTCCATGGCATCCTCCCCGCGTGGCGATCGTGAGCCGCCGGTGCTAGAATCATCCCTGGCCAAGGAGGGTTGTAACATGGCGGAGCATGCCCGATCGCCCCGGATCTCGCACCTGTCGTGGGGACGGCTCGAGGTCGATGGCCACGGCAGCTTCAAGGACGCGAAGCTCTACCCGGGCGGCGCTCGCGAATGGGACTGGCGCGAGACCGGCACGCGGCACAGCCCCGGCATTCAGCCGGCCGACGTCGAGGAGCTGCTCGAGCGCGGCGCCGAGCTGATCGTGCTCTCGCGTGGCATTCTCGAGGCGTTGCGGGTCTGCCCGGAAACCCTCGCCCTGCTCGAGCACAGGGGCATTCCGGCGCACGTCCTGCAGACCGAGGACGCGATCCGTCTCTACAACCAGCTGGCCGCGGAGCGGCGGGTCGGCGCGCTGGTCCACTCCACCTGCTGACGAGGCCCCAGCCGCTTTGACCGGCGGCGGTCGCGTGGCCTATTCTGCCGCGCAGCATCGACAACGATCGGAAACGAGGGACGGCAATGCGGAATCTGGGCTCGCGATGGGTGACCGGTGCGGCGCTGCTGGCGCTCGCCATGGATGGTGGCGCGGCACGGGCGGCCGAGCCGGTGACCTTCGTCCTCAACTGGGTGGCCGGCGGCGACCATGCGCCGGTCTACTGGGCCAAGGAGCAGGGCTGGTATGCCGAGAAGGGCATCGATCTGACCATTGAGGAGGGCAGGGGCTCGGCCGCCTCGGTCCAGAAGGTCGGCGCCGGCGCCGCCGCGTTCGGCATCGCCGACATGGCGACCGCGCTCCAGGGCCGCGGCGAGGGTGCGGACGTGGTCGGCGTGATGGCGATCTACGCCAACAGCCCCTATGGCGTGTACTGGAAAAAGAGCTCCGGCATCGAGGACGTGCAGGACCTCCAGGGCAAGAAGATCGGCAACCCCCCATCCGACGCCGCGCGCCAGATGTGGCCGGCGATCGCCGACGCGGTCGGCCTGCCCGGCGATTCGATCGAGTGGATCAACATCAAGCCGGACGCCAAGATCCAGTCGCTGAAGGCCGGCGTGATCGACGCCACGACGTCGTTCTACAATCTCCACTACGTGTTTCAGCGGGTGTTCGGCGACGACATGGGCTTCGTCGCGCTGCGCGACATCGGCTTCAATCCGTACGGCAACTCGATCGTCGTCAACGGCGACTACATGCGCGAGCATCCGCAGGTGGTCGAGGACTTCGTCAAGGTGACGCAGAAGGCTTATGCGACCTGCCTGGAGAACTCTGATCCCTGCAACCAGGCTCTGGCCGACGCGGCGAGCCAAAAGCTCGACGACGTCGAGGCGAACTGGGAGCTGGTGGTCGAGCTGATGGATCACCCGGTGACCCGCGAGAACGCGCTCGGCTATTTCGATCCGGCGCGGATGGAGCAAGACTACACGTGGGTCGACGCCTCGTTCGACATCGAGCCGTACAACGTCCAGGAGGCCTACACCAACGAGTTCCTCGACACCTCGGTCAAGATGCAGGAAGCCGGTGGCTGACCCGACCGGCGCCGCCTGGTCGGATCACCTTCGCGCGCGGCAGGCTCTGAAGGCTGCGACCCGGCGTCCTCAGGCAATCCGACCCGGCATATTCTCTGCCACGGCGGCGAGGCGCGGGCGTCGTGCGCCACGAGGGCCGGACCCCGCCGCGACCCAGATCGCCGCCAGAAGATCCGAGTTCTCCCGGCGCCCCTCGGAGGGGCGCTCCGATTCCGCCACGACCCGTAAAGGGGCCTGAGCGAGCCGGCCGTTCAGGGCACGGTCGAGCTGCAGCCGAAGGCGCGCCGCGGTCCGATCGTCACCGCTCCGGATGGCGCTTGCCCAGCGTCGGCGCAGGAACTCGACGGCCTTGCGCTCCTCGATCACGGCTCTCCTCCTGCTCTGTCGGCAGGTGAGGAGGCTGCCCGAAATGGGTTAAGAAAGAGTTGCCAGGGGGAGGTCGATCGACCGAAGGTTGCGGGCGATCCCAACGCCCGTCGGCAGGGCGCGCCCTTCCGCCCGGTCACGCGCGAGTCTGGAGCTCGCCGGCCTTCCTAATGCATGAGCGCGGTCAGCATCCCGCCGAGCGCGGCAGGCGTCGGCGCGACCACGACGCCGGCCGCCTCGAGCGCCGCCTTCTTGGCGGCATGGCTGCCGCGCCCGTCGGTCACGATGGCTCCGGCATGCCCCATGCGCCGGCCGGGCGGCGAGGCCGCCCCGGCGACGAAGGCTGCCACCGGCTTGCGCATGGTGCGCGCGTAACCCGCGGCCTCCTCCTCCGTCGTGCCGCCGATCTCGCCGACCAGGGCCACGGCGGCGGTGCGCGGGTCGCGGTCGAGCTCGACGAGGGCATCGCGCATGCTCGTGCCGAGGATCGGATCGCCGCCGATGCCGACGAACGCCGAGACGCCGAGCCCGGCGCGCACCAGCTCCAGGCAGACCAGCGTGCCGAGCGAGCCGCTGCGCGAGATGACGCCGATCGTCCCGGGCTGGAAGACCCGCGCATTGAAGGCCGGCATGAAGCCGACGAAGCACTCGCCCGGGGTCACCACGCCCGCGGTATTGGGGCCGATCACCCGGCAGCCGGCTTCCCGGGCGGCGGCCAGCAGATACGCCGTGTCCTGAAGCGGGATGTGCTCCGTCAGCACCACCAGCTTCCTGCAGTCCGCCTCGATCGCGTCGAGGGCGGCCGCCTTGCAGGCGAGCGGCGGGATGAACAGCACCGAGACGTCGAAGGCCAGCTCCGCCGCGGCCGCCGTCGCGGAGGCGAAGACCGGGACGCCGCAGCAGGTTTCGCCGGCGCGCTTCGGGTTGACCCCGCCGACGACGCGCGTGCCGTAGGCGAGCATGCGCTCGGTCCAGAAGCTGCCCTGGCGGCCGGTGATGCCTTGGACCAGGACCCGCTCGTGGCCGCGCACGATCACGTCGCGGCCTCGACCGCGGCCTTGACGGCATCGTCCATGAGGTCGAACGGCTCGATCCCGAGCCGCTCGCGCACCAGCGCGATCGCCTCGTCCTCGCCCGTGCCGTGGATGCTGAAGAACACCGGCACGCCCGGGCGGAGCTGCTGCCAGGCCTCGACCACGCCCTCGGTCATCACGTCGGTGCGGGCGAACGCGCCGCAGAAGTTGACGACCAAGCTCCTCGTGCGCGGGTTGGCGAGCACGATCTCGAGCGCCGGCTTGGCCAGTCGGTAAGCCTCGCCGCCGATCTCGAGGAAGTTCGCGGGCGCGCCGCCATAGTGCCGGATGGCGTCCATCGTGGTCATGGTGAGCCCGGCGCCGTTCGCGAGCACGCCGACATTGCCGTCGAGCTCGATGAATTTCAGGCCATGCCCGGCGGCCTGCGCCTCGAGCGGCGCCTTCGGTTCCGGCGTGCCGAGCGCGGCAAGCTCCGGCCGGCGCGGGATCGCCGCGTCGTCGAGCACGAGCTTGCAGTCGAGCGCGACCAGCCGGCTATCCACGGTCAGCGCCAGCGGGTTGACCTCGAGCAGCTCGGCGTCGTTCCGGACAAAGACCTGATAGAGCCGGGCGAGCACGTCGGACATCTGGTGCTGCAGGCCCCAGATCGACCCGTCCGCAAGCCGTACCGCGATCTCGGGCGCCTCGATGCCCTTGCGGACATCCAGCGGAAAACGGATCAGCGCGTCGGGATGGCGCCCTGCGATCTCCTCCACCTCCATGCCGCCCCGGGCGGAGACGAGGATCAGCGGGCCTTCGCTCTCGGCGTCCATCAGGATCGCGGCGTACAGCTCGCGCGCGGTCGCGACCCGGCGCTCGACCAGGACGCGCTCGACGGGGTGGCCGCCGATGCTCGCGCCGAGCAGGGCGTTGGCCGCCGCGCGTGCGGCTTCGGCGCCGTCCGCGGTCCGGATACCGCCCGCCTTGCCGCGCCCGCCAGCCGCGACCTGCGCCTTGACCACGCAGGGGCCGAGGCGTGCAGCGATGCCGGCCGCCGTCTCGGCGCTCGTCGCCACCTCACCGTCCGGCACCTCGATTCCGGCCGCGGCGAGCAGGAATTTGCCGACATGCTCCTCGAAGTTCATCGGCCGTAGCGCTGCCAGTACGTGCCGAACAGCTCGTCCTCGGCCGGCCGGTCCTCGGCGATCGTGGTCACTAGGTGGGTGAGGTTGATGAAATGGCGCCAGCTCAGGTTCTCGGCGATCGAGTTGCCGCCCCAGGTGCCGCAGCCCATCGACAGCGTGAACGGCAGGCCGTTGTCGAAGCCGCCGCCATTGCCGAAGGTGTGGGCCTGGTTGACCAGCACGCGGACCACGTCGAGCTCGTCGGCGAGCTCGCGCGCATGCGCCGGCTCCCGGGTGTGGATGCCGACCGAATGCCCGCGGCCCTGATGGTCGAGGATGCGCGCGCAGATCGACTTGGCCTGCGCGAACGACCTGGCCCGGTACACGGCCAGCACGAGCGAGAGCTTCTCGCCGGAGAAGGGGTGATCGGGGCCGATCCCCTTTTCCTCGACCATGAAGAAGCTAGCCTTCCAGGCGTCTTCGGCAAGCCCGACGCGCTGGGCGAGCACGGCCGCATCCCTGGCGACCAGCTCGCGGTTCAGCCGGCCGCCCCGGAACAGCGCGGCCTCAATACGGGCACGCTCGTCGGGCGAGGCGAGATGGCCACCCGCGTCGCCAAGCGCCCGGAGCGCACCGTCGTAGACCTCGTCCAGGATCACGAGCGCGTTCTCGGACGAGCAGGAGGTCGCGTTGTCGAAGCACTTCGAGCGGGCGATCTTGGCCGCGGCATCGGCGAGATCGGCAGATGTATCCACGATCACCGGCACGTTGCCGGTACCGACGCCGATCGCCGGGGTGCCGCTGGAATAGGCCTGGCGAACGTTGCTCTGGCTGCCGGTGCACACCACGAGATCGGCCGCGGCCATGAGCGCGCCGGTACGCGCCCGATCGATCGGCTCGGGCAGCACCTGAACCAGGTCCTCGGGCAGGCCGATTTTCTCGAGCTCCGCCCGCATGTAGGCGACTGACTTTGCGGTGGTCGAGAAGCCGGCCGGCGAGGGGGCGATGACGATGGCGTTGCGGCCCTTGAGCGCCATCATGGCCTTGTTGACCGGGGTCGCCGCCGGATTGGTCGACGGCGTGATCGCACCCACCACGCCCACGGGCTTGGCGATCTTGACGATCCCCTTCGCGGGGTTCTCCTCGATCACCCCGACGGTCCGCACGCGCAACAGGTCGCGCAGCGTCCCGAAGGTCTTGCGCCGGTTCTTGGCGACCTTGTCCTCGACGTTGCCGAGCCCGGTATCGGCGACCGCCAGCTCGGCCAGCTCGCGCGCCCGGGCCGGCTCGTAGAGCGCCCAGGCTATGCCGCGCACCGCATCGTCGACCAGGTCCTGATCGGCGCGGGCGTAACCCTTCATCGCCGCGCGGGCGCGCCCGACAAGCCGCCCGACCAGCTCCTCGGCCGGCGGCGCATCGGCTTTCCGGGCCAGCGACGGGCTCATGGCCTCGCAGTCTCCTTCCTGGATGGCGGCGTCCGCAGCGCCTGGTACAGATTATAGCCGACCGTGAGAATTGCGAGCGCGAGCAGGACCGCCGTGATTGGCCGGGTGAACAGTCGGAGCGGATCGTAGTTCAGGAGCTGCATGGACTTGACGAAGCTCGACTCGCCGATCTGGCCGAGGATCAGCCCGAGCACGATCCCGGCGATCGAATACCCGGAGCGGCGCAGGAAGAAGCCGGCGATGCCGGCGAGGTACATCACCCAGACATCGAGGACGAGGTTGCGCAGCGCATAGGCGCCGATCGTGGCGATCACCAGGATGGCCGGGGCGAGCAGGCGAAACGGAATGCGCAGGAGGTGGACCACGGTCTTGGTCTGCAGCCAGCCCAGCACGAGGATGCACAGATTGGCGAAGAACATCGCGGCGAAGGTCACCCACACCAGATCGGCCGAGGTGATGAGCACCAGTGGGCCGGGGTCCATGCCGTGCAGCTGGAAGACGCCCATCATCATCGCGGTGAGCGCACCGCCCGGCAGGCCGAGCGCCAGGAGCGGGATCATGGCGGCGCCGGTCGCGGCGTTGTTGGCGGTTTCCGAGGCAACCACCCCGGCGAGCTCGCCCTTGCCGAACCGCTCCGGGTGGCGCGACCAGCGTACCGCCTCGTTGTAGCTGAGAAAGGCCGCGAGCGTCGCCCCGATGCCGGGCAGCACGCCCGCGAAGAAGCCCAGCCCCATCGAGCGCACGATCGTGACGCGCAGGGCCCAGAACTCGGCGAGGCTCGGGAAATCGAGCCCGACCCGGACCCGGCGCATGCCCTCGACGATCATGCGCTGGCCCTGTGTGAGCACCTCGGAGACGGCGAACAGGCCAAGGATCAGGGGGATGAAGTCGATCCCGGCCAGGAGATAGTAGCTGCCGAACGAGAAGCGCGCGATGCCGTCGGCCGGATCGCTGCCGACGGTCGCGAGCAGCAGGCCCAGCAGGACCGAGAGCCACCCCTTGAACAGGTTCTCGGCACCGACCGCGGCGGCGACCGAAAGCCCGAAGCAGATCAGGGCGAAGATCTCCGGCGGCCCGAAGGCGCGTACGGCCCAGCCGGCGATCAGGGGCGTGGCGGCCATCATCAGGATGGTGGAAGCAAGCCCGCCGGCCGCCGAGCAGGACACGGCGGCGCCGACCGCCTTGCCGGCCTCGCCCTTCTGCGCGAGCGGGTAGCCATCGAAGCAGGTGGGCGCGTTCTCGGGCGAGCCCGGAATGTTGAAGAGGATCGCCGTGATCGCGCCGCCAAACACGCCCGAGCAGTAGATCACCGCGTAGAGCATGATCGCATGGGTGGCGGTCATCGCCGCGGTGAACGGCAGGATCACCGCGCCCAGCGTGAGCATGTTCACGCCCGGTATCGCGCCGAACAGCATGCCGCCGAGCAGGCCGCCGACGAAGATCATCAGACCCGTCGGGTCGGTCAGGAGCTGTGCGGCGCCGTGCAGGAACTGATCCATCGCCCGCGATTTACCGGATCAGCTCGACGAAGGCGTTGCTCAGCTCGTAGAACCCGGGCCAGTTGCCGGTCGGCAGGGCGACGTAGAAGAGCTTGGTGAAGACCAGCACGATCGCCGCCAGGATGCCGAGCGGGACGCCGATGAGAGCGGCCGCCCGGCGCTCGCCAAGCAGCAGCAGGTAGAGCAGGACGAAGACCGGCGTCGTGAGATAAAAGCCGGTGCGCGGCAGCAGAAAGACATAGCCGAGCGGCAGCAGCAGGGCCGCCGCGCTCCTGGCGATCTCCGCGGCCGGCGCGGGCGCCTGGGGCTCACGGGCGGCTCGCGGCGCACGCGCCGCGTACTGGAGCAGCGCGAACAGCGCCATCAGGAGGATGATTGCGCGCGGCCAGCTCGCCGCGCCCCAGGCATAGGTGCCGGCCTCGCCCGCGAACGCGAAGGTCAGGGCGAAGGCAAGCCCGGCGAGACCGAGCCAGATCAGCAGCTCGAGCCGCGCCGCCGTACTGTTGTCCATCGCCGAACGACGCGCGCGCAGCTCACTCGATCAGGCCGATCTCCTTGTACACGGCCGTGTAGCTGTCGATCGAGGCCCCGATCATCTGCCTGGACGCCTCGGCGCCCCGATAGCTGTCGATCAGGTGCATGT
>Ga0299913_10003895_pt1 | contig 12380 bp, 9 predicted proteins | sample RVTome_9_FD_201360 | JGI IMG/M metagenome (GOLD analysis project Ga0299913, IMG submission 201360) | Soil microbial communities from uranium-contaminated site in the Upper Colorado River Basin, Wyoming, United States - RVT155D38 (version 2) ... | reverse complement strand
GAGCGCCCGGCGCTGCCAGGTCGGGTAGTGCCGATCCGCGCCGTGGCTGCTCCGCGTAATCCGCGATTCGTCGCCCGAGGACCAGAGGCGGTTGCCCGGCCCGTGCCGGTCGATCAGCGTCACCGAGTGGCCTGCACGGCGCAGCCAGAGCGCCGCCCAGGTACCCATGACTCCCGCACCGACCACGACGATCCGCATCAGTCCGATCGTATCGGCTCCGATCGGCACCGGCACGCATGGTGTGGTCTGGTGCGGTCGTTTATGGCACGTGGTACCCCTGCGCGGTTGTGTCGGGACCATGGAGCCGGGGCGTGTCTGGGACCCCCACCGCAGAGTCGGCTCGGGCAGGCAACCAGGCTGCCCGTGGACACCAGGAGAGTCCGACACAGCACCGATGGACAGCGCAATCCGACGCCCCCGTACCCCCCGACGCCGCCGGCTGCCCTTCGGGCTGGCGCTCGCGGCCGCCGCCCTCCTTGCCGTCAGCTCGCCGGGCGTCGTCCTGGCGTGGGACAACTACTCGTTCTCCTCGGCAAGCGAGAACGAGATGCTGACCCTCATCAACCAGGCCCGAGCGTCCCGGGGCCTGCCGCCGTACCAGGTGAAGCCCGTCCTCCACGACGTCGCCCGCTGGCGCTCCAAGGACATGTGGGACCGCGATTACTTCAGCCACGACATCCCCAAACCGCCGGGTGGGAAGGTCTTCAACGAGCTTCAGCGGCGCGGTGTCTGCTACAAGCTTGCCGGCGAGAACATCGGGGTCAACAACTTCCCCGACGACGTCGCGACCCAGACCCTGTTCAACGGCTGGATGGACTCGTCCGGCCACCGCGGCCTGATCCTGAGCGACGACTTCACGCACATCGGGATCGGCGCGTTCAAGGGCAAGGGTGATGGGCTGGTCAAGCACCTTTGGACGGCCGTCTTCATCAAGAAGTGCCCGAGCCCCGACCCGGACCCGACACCGAAGCCAACGCCGAAGCCAACGCCGAAGCCAACGCCCAAGCCCACGCCGAAGCCGACCCCGAAGCCGACGCCCAAGCCAGACCAGCCGGACCCGACGCCGCGCCAGGACGATGACCCGACGCCGGAACGCACGCCCGGGCCGACGCCGGAGCCGACGCCGGAACCGACGCCTTCGCCCGACCCGACGGCGCCCATCGAGGCCGCCATCGCGAGCTGGCAGCAGCAGAGCACGGACGACGGGTCGCTCGGACCCATGTCAGGCAGCGACGCAACCGAACCCGAAAACCCCGAGGCGGGCCCGCCTGATCACGGATCCCTCCAGGTCGTGGAGCCGCCGCCCTCCTTCGGGCTGCTCGACACGATCGTTGGCGGGGTCGTGGCCCCATACCTGGGCTCCTGATGACCGCATCGAACCGACGGAGGACCGCCCCGATGCAGTTCACCGGCACATTGGAGCGACCGAGGGGCGCCGACCGCGCCAGCTGGTCGGACCTGCGCACGGATGACACCAGCGGAACATCGACCCTCGAGTCCATCGCCACGGCGCCGATCCTCGAGGCGCGCGAGGTCACGAAGGTCTACGAGCTCGGCCGCACGACGGTCGAGGCGCTTCGAGGCGTGACCCTGTCCGTCGCCCCCGGCGAGTTCGTTGCCCTCATGGGGCCATCGGGCTCGGGCAAGAGCACGCTCCTCCAGCTTCTCGGCGGCCTCGACCGCCCGACCAGCGGCGCGATCGTCTTCGAGGGCCGCGACATCAGCGCCCTGACCGACGCCCAGGCCACGCGCCTCCGGCGAGAGCGGACGGGCTACGTCTTCCAGTCGTTCAACCTGATCCCGCTCCTGAACGTCTCCGAGAACGTGATGCTCCCGTTCACGATCGCCGGGAACACGAAGGACGCGAAGGACCGGGTCCGCCGGGTCATCGACCTCGTTGAGCTGACCGGCAAGGAGCGCCACCGCCCGGACCAGCTGTCCGCCGGCGAGCAGCAGCGCGTCGCCGTGGCGCGCGCGCTCGTGACGCGGCCGTCGGTCCTCCTCGCCGACGAGCCCACCGGCAACCTCGACTACACGAACAGCGGTGAGCTGCTCGACGCCCTCTGGCGCTCGTGCGACGAGGGCAGCCAGACCATCGTCCTCGTCACCCATGACGCGCGCGCCGCGGCCTACGCGGACCGCGTGCTCGTCATCGGCGACGGCCGCATCCAGGAGGAGATCGCGCTGGGTCGGCGCGCCGACCACTCGGCGGCGCCGCTCATCGCCCGGCTGGCCGCGGTCGGCCTCTAGAACATGGGTCTCGACCGGCTGGCGTGGCGCGCGGTCGCCGCGCGGCCACTCCGCTCCCTGCTCACCATCCTCGGCATCGCGCTCGGCATCGGCGTCCTGTCGGCGTCGCTGACGCTCGGCGCCGCGCTCGACCAGGCGGTCGAGCGAACCGTCCGGGACATGGTCGGTCGGGCAGATCTCCGGGTCTCCGGCTTCCACGAGGCCGGCCTGTCAGCGGCGGCCCTTGAAGCGATCACATCGACCGACGGCGTCATCGACGCCGCACCCGTCATCGAGCACCGGACGTTCCCGTCCGGGAAGCCGTTCGGCGGCGCCGCCGATTCGGTCACGGTGCTCGGCATCGACCCCGGCTCGTACCTCAGTCTGCACGACCTGCCGCTCGCGAGCGGCACTTACCTCGACCGGGTCGACGAGCCCGTTGCGCTCGTCAGCGAGCAGCTCGCCGCGCAGGATGGCTACGGCCTCGGCAGCAAGCTGACGCTCCTCGGCGCGCTCGGGACGCAGGACCTGCGGGTCATCGGGATCCTGCCCGGCTTCGGCCCGCTCGCGGGCTCTGGGCGCACCATCGTGATCCCGATCGACGTCGCGCGCGCCACCTTCGAACTGGCGGGTGCGACCCGGGTCGACCTCCAGCTCGAGCCCGATTCACTCACGGCCGTCATGGAGCGCCTCGAGGCGCGGATGACCGAGCCGTACGTCCTGTCGTCGCCGGGTGACATCGCGAGCAGCCTGCGCGCGTCGTCGGGCGCCTTCCAGTCGACGGCCGCCCTCGTCGCCGCGATCGTCCTGTTCGTTGGCGCGTTCCTCATCGTCAACACGCTGACCATGACCGTCGGCGAGCGGGCCCGCGAGGTCGGGCTCCTGCGCGCCGCCGGCGCGACACGGCTCCAGCTGAGCCGCTTTGTCTTCAGCGGCGCACTCCTGCTGGGCGCCACCGGCTCGATCGCCGGCGTGGTCCTCGGGTTCCTGCTCGCCCAGCTCATGGCCGGGGCCGTGAGCGAGGCAACCGGGCTGCCCGCGGCCGTCGGTTCGTTCGACGTCCCGGGCGCGCTGACCGCTGCCGCGATTGGGATCGGGATCACGGTCATGGCCGCGATCGAGCCGGCGCTCGCCGCGGCGCGGACCTCACCGGTCGAGGCGCTCCGGGCCCGGTTCGACCTGCCCGGCCTGCGGAGCGGTCGCCTCACCTGGATCGCGGTCATCTTCCTCGCCGTCGCGGCGATGGCGATGCTCGCCTGGCCGCCCGTGCTCGCGAACGAGGGCGCCGGCCGGGCCATGACCGTCTACATCGTGCTGCTCTACGCGACGCTCGTCTCGCCGTTCCTCATGCGGCCGCTGGCCCGCCTCCTGGGCCTTCCGATCGCCCTGGTGCTGCGGGTCGAGGAGCGCCTCGCCCGCGGCTCGCTCGCCCGCGATCGGAACCGGACGACGCTGACCCTCGGCTCGCTCGTCATCGGCCTTGCGATGATCGTCGCGCTCGGCTGGGCGGCCCAGGCCGCGCGCGCGTCCGCCTTCGAGTGGCTGGAGGACGTCGTTCCAGGTGACGAGATCGTCACGTCGATCCGGCCCGTCGGCCTGGACGAACCGATCCAGGAGGTTCTCGCCGGGGTGCCCGGTGTCGCCAGCGTGACCCCGATCGCGTCCTTCGACGTCGCGTACCGCGGCACGCGCGTCGACGCGGCCGCCATCGTCGGTCGCGACTTCTTCATCGACGACCGCCTCACGGCGGTCACCGGCGACCGGACGGCGGCGCTCGAGGCCCTCGACGCGGGCGGCGCGGTCATCCTGCCGGTGGCGCTCGCCGGGCGGCTTGGCCTGACCGTCGGCGAGACCATGACCGTGCCAGTCGACGCGACGACCACGATCGATCTCAAGGTCGCCGCGATCGTCGAGCGCTCGATGCCCGGCTCCGGTGGCGAGGCGATCCTCGTCGGCTGGAACGACGCGACCACGTCGCTCGGCGTGCTCGGTGCGGATGCCTTTGCCGTCCGCCTCGTGCCGGGTCGCGAGGTCGAGGCTCGCGCGGGCGTCCGCGACACGGCCCGGACGTACGCGCTTGAATCGAACCCCATCGAGCGGATCCAGGGCTCCGTCGCCGAGGCGCTGTCCCGCGTGTTCGGCGTCTTCGATGCGCTCGCGCTCGTCGCCGTGCTCGTCGCGGCGCTCGGCATCGTCAACACGCTCACGATGGGCGTCGTCGAACGCGTCCGTGAGATCGGCGTGCTCCGGGCGATCGGCATGAGCCGGCACCAGGTCATGCGCATGGTCGTCGTCGAGGCCACGGTGCTGGGCATCGTCGGTGTCGTTCTGGGGTCGCTCGCGGGCCTGGGGGCGGGCGCCGTCCTGCTCCAGCTCGGCGGCGGGCTGGGCTCGCCGAACGGCGCGCCGATCGGAGCGATCGCGATGGCCGCGGTGCTCGGGCTCGTCCTGCCGGCCATCGCGTCGATCTATCCGGCCCGGGCCGCTTCGCAGGTTTCGATCGTCGAGGCGCTTCACTTCGACTGACTCCCGATCTGGTCCTGGAGCCGCGCGGGGCTGGTAGACTCGGCCGGCCGCGAGCGGTCGCCCGCGCTGGTACGCGAGCGAGCGTCGCCGACGTCGAGGAGGGGCGCCGCGAATGACGATCACGATGCCGCGCATGGATCGGCTGCCTGCCGAGGAGCGCGGCCTCACGATCGGCGACTTCCTCGTTCCCATCCGCGTCTCCGACCGGATGCACACGCGCGTCCGGCATATCGCGCTCGTAGCGATCGGCGTCCTGCTCATCGCGCTCGGCGCGAAGGTCTCGATCCTGCTCCCCGACAACCCCGTCCCGATCACCGGGCAGACGTTCGGCGTGCTCGTGGCCGGCGGCGCGCTCGGCTTCCGGCGAGGCATCGCTGCCGCCGGGATCTACGTCCTGCTCGGCGTCGTGGGCCTGCCGTTCTTTGCCTTTGGCGACGCCGGGATCCAGATCATCTGGGGCGCGCGGGGCGGCTACCTCATCGGGTTCATCGTCGCGGCCGCGATCGTCGGCCGGCTCGCGGAGCTTGGCTGGGACCGGAACATCCTCGGCGCAATCGGCGCGATGCTCCTCGCGAACGCCGCGATCTACGTCATTGCCGTGCCCTGGCTGGCCGTCACGGCCGGCTACGGCCCGGAGGAGGCCATCCAGAAGGGCTTCCTGGCGTTCGTCGTCGGCGACGCGATCAAGCTCGCCCTCGCGGCGGCCGCGTTCCCGGTCGCGTGGTGGTTCGTCGGCCGTCGGCCGGGAGACCGCTAGGGCCGGCGGCCCCGTCTAGACTCCTGGCATGACCGGCGCGGACGCAGACGCGCGTACGCTCGCGCCCACGCGCATCGTCGAGGGCGGCTTCTACGGCCCCGCGAGCGAGGCGTGGCGCCTGAACCGTGAGGCAATGCTCCTCCTCGGCGCAGGCCCGCGGGCGCTCCTGCTCCAGATCGCGCACCCGCTCGTCGCGGCCGGTGTCGCCGATCACTCCGACTTCCGCATGGACCCCTGGACGCGCCTGTCCGGCACGCTCAGGTCGTATCTCCGGATCGTCTACGGGACCGCCGACGCGGCGCGCGACGAGATCCGGCGGCTGAATGAGCTGCACCGCGGGATCCGCGGGAGCGTCCTCGAGCCGGATGCCCAGCGGCGGCACGGCAGCCGCTACAGCGCGCTCGACCCGAGGCTCGCCCTGTGGGTCCACGCGACGCTCGTGGACTCCACGATCGCGGCGTACGACGCCTGGCTGGAGCCCCTCGACCGCATCCAGCGCGCCAGGTACTACGAGGAGACGCTGCCGGTCGGGCGGGCCTTCGGCATCCCGGCGTCGCTCCTGCCGCCGAACCTCGATGCCTTCGACGCGTATCTCGACGAGATGCTTGCGCCTGACGGACCGATCGAGGTCGGCGACCTCGCCCGCGAGCTCGCAACGGGGATCCTCCATCCGCCGCTCGGCCCGGCCGTCGCCGCCGCCGGCTGGCCGTTCACCCGCCTCGCCCCAGCCCTCGACGCCATCCCGACCCGCGCGTACGCGTGGCTCTTCTGGCCGGCAATCGGCCTCCTCCCGACGCGCGTCCGCGAGGGCTACGACTTTCCGTGGGGGCTTCGCCAGCGGGCGGTCTCGACGTGGCTCGTCGCGACGTGGCAGGCGTGGCGACCCGCGCTCCCACCCAGCTTCCGACAGATGCCCCAGGCACTCAAGGCTGACCGGCGCGTCGGCGCGGGCCCGAACGGCGGCCTGGTCGAGGCCTAGTACAGCCCGGGGAAGCGCGCCCGCAGGATCGACCCGATGCCGCCGCCCGATGCGTCCCGGAGGGCGTCGAGCAGCTCCTTGGTGCCGCCGATCTCGTACCGGTAATCCTTCAGGTAGCGGCGCACGGCCGCCCAGAACCGGTTCGAACCCATCTGCTGCCGGATCGCGTCGAGGACGAGGCCGCCCTGGACCTGGACCGTCTCGTAGTAGCACCCGGCCGAGTACCCCGTGACCGCGAGGTCCAGCCGGGCCGTCGGGCAGCTGCTCGGGCGGAAGTTGGCGGTCGCCGTCCGGGCGAGCATGTCGGCCATGCCGTCTCCGGCGAACGGTTCCGTGCGCTGGTTGTAGCCGACCAGCCCGTAGAACCACTGATGCGCCACGATGTGATGCACCGCATAGGTCCGGTTGAGCGAGTCGAGGGTCTTCGGGACCCAGATGAGGCCCGGCGTCGCGAGCCCGTCGCCGCCCTCCGTCTCGACGACGGTCAGGACCGTCCACGGGTAGTCGACGCCGAGCAGGTCGGCGTCTGCGCGGATGGCGGCCACGGCAAGCCCCAGCAGCTGGTCGCGGTTGATCGCGCCGTAGCGTGAGTAGACCCGGATCGGGACGCCCTTGACCTCGCCCTCGAGGACGCCGAAATCCGGCGCGAGCACGACCGACACGTCGCGGACGTTCTCCACCGTGAATGCCCAGGCCTGGCCGCGACCGGCCGTGAGCTTCGCGACGTCGGCCGCCGGCGCGGCGAGGACCATCGGCGTGTCCGTCACGATCTCGACCTCGACGCTCGGGCTCGTGGCCGTCACGAACGGCAGGCCGTCGTTCGGGCGGCCGAACGGGATGGCGCGGCTGACCCACGGGATCCAGCGGTGCATCGCGATCGTCCCGCCGACGTTCGAGAACATCCAGTCGGAGCCCGTCAGGCCCCGCGTCAGCGTGGCGCGATACCCGATCAGGATCGTCGCGGACGCGCCATCCGGCAGGACCCCGTCGAGGGGCATGATCAGCGTCTGGTCGTTGACCCGGGTCTTGACGCGCTTTCCATCGACGCTCGACTCGGTGACCTCGATGCCGCCGAGGCGCGCGGCGATGGTGTTGAGCTCGAGCCGGTCGATGCCCTCGCCGGACTCGTTGGTGACCTCGATCCGAGCGGCCATCTCGATCGCGCCGCTCCCGACCGAGATCAGCGCGTTGACGTCGTACGTCGCGCTGACCCTCAGGCTGGACCGATCGACCTCGCCCGGCTCGATCGAGGGCGGCGGCGGCGTGTTCGGGTCGATCGTCGGCCCTGGGCTGGGCTCGGTCGTCGGGGCGACGGGCAGCGACGGCTCCGGCGTCGGGACGTTCGTCTCGGCGGCGACCTGGTTGGTCGGGCGCGGGGGTTCGGGCGCGGGCGTACACGCCGCGGCCACGATGGCAACGGCGAACACGGCGAGGAACGAGCGGCCCCTGACCCGCCTCATCGCGCGGATCGTAGCGGCCGGAGCCCCGTTCGCAAACTAAAGAAACGACGTACCGGCTCGCGCGGGATCGCGCGTACGATCACGGGGATGCAGATCGCGACCGCGCTTGACGCCCTCCTCGCCGATGCGCGGGCCGAGCTGCCCGGCCTCCGCCTCCTCACGGACGAGGTCGATCGGGAAGCCTACCGGCTCGACGAGACGGCCTATCTCGCCGCCGGCCTGCCGGGTGCCATCGCATTGCCGGCCGACACGGCTGAGGTGGCCGGGCTCATGCGGCTCGCGTCGCGCCATCGCCTGCCGGTCGTGCCGCGGGGCGCGGGCACGGGCCTGTCCGGCGGCGCCGCGGGCATCGACGGCGCGCTGACGATCGCGCTGACGCGGATGCAGTCGATCATCGAGATCGATCGGGAGAACCTGTGCGTCGTCACGCAGCCCGGCGTGATCAACGCCGAGCTCAAGGCAGCGGTCGCGAAGGAGGGCCTGTTCTACCCGCCCGACCCGGCGAGCTACGAGACGTGCTCCATCGGCGGCAACCTGGGCACGAATGCGGGCGGCCTGTGCTGCGTCAAGTACGGCCAGACCCGCGACTGGGTCCTCGGGCTGGAGGTCGTTCTCGCCGACGGGACGGTGATCCGAACCGGCGGTCGGACGGTCAAGGACACCGCGGGATACGCGCTGACGCACCTCTTCGTCGGCTCGCAGGGCACGCTCGGGATCATCACCGAGGCGACGCTCCGGCTCCGGCCGCTGCCGGGCCCGCGCGCGACGCTCATCGCGTTCTTCGGGTCCCTCGGCGCGGCCGGCGACGCCGTCGCGGCAATGACCCGGGCGGGGATCGTGCCGGTCACGCTCGAGCTGCTCGACCACGAGACGATCCTCGCCGTCGACGACGCCCACAGCCTCGGGCTGGACCGGGATGCCGCCGCGATGCTCCTCGTGGAGTCCGATGCCCCCGGAGCCGCCGCCGCAGGGGAGCTCGACGAGGCGGAAGTGGCGATTCTCGCCTCCGGCGCGACGTCGGTCGTCCGCGCCCAGGACGCGCAGGAGGGGGACTGGCTTCGCCAGGCTCGACGGCTCGCGCTCCGCGCGCTCGAGCGACAGGGGACGGTCCGCATGGAGGACGTGGGCGTGCCACGGGCGCGGGTGCCGGATCTCCTCGCGGCGATCGAACGGATCGCGGCGGCGCACGGCGTCCGCTGCGCGACGTTCGGGCACGCGGGCGACGGCAACCTGCATCCGAACCTCGTCTTCGACCGCGACGATCCGGACGCGGCGCGCCTCACGCATCTCGTGCGGGACGAGATCTTTCGCGCCGCCCTCGACATGGGCGGAACGGTGACGGCCGAGCACGGCATCGGCGCTGCACGCCGGGAATGGCTGCCCATCCAGCGTGGCGAGGGCGCCGTCGCGGCGATGCGGGCGATCAAGGACGCGCTCGACCCGCTGGGCATCCTGAACCCGGGCCGGGTGCTCTAGAGCCGTTCAGGAACCTCCGCCGGGCGAAGAATCGCGAAATCGGCGATAATTCGGGCCCCCGAGATACGCCCGAGCGTGTCGCCTGTGCCCAGGAGCTCACCATTGAACGGACGTCCCCTGTCCCTGACCCGCCCCGCGAACCGCTCCGGTGAGCCTGAGCCCCTGCGCCACGTCATCGACCAGTACAAGCACCGCGACCAGACGATCACGTGCGTCTGCGGGTGGCATGGCAGCTGCGCCACGAACACGACCGGCGGGTCCGACTGGACGACGCACCTCAACCAGTTCCGGACCAAGCGGAAGTAGCGACGGCCCATCCGGCCCATCGCGGATGTGCTTGGGCCCCGCCCGACTGGCGACTGGCAGTCAACACGATTCACCCCGCTGGCGCGAGTTGATGCTTGCCAATCAACGCCTTGACCCGGAATTCGGGTCAGCACGGGCGAATCAGGTCAGATTGGCGACTGACAGTCGTCAAACGGAGGCAGAAGCCTTCGGAGTGTTGACTCTCAGTCCACTGGAGTGAGCCCCAGCGGGGGCGCTCCACGGACTCGCGGTTACCGCTATTCGCCGGCGGGCCCCTCGAGGCGGCGGCCCCGAACCCAGGCGCCACGGACCATGTCCGAGTGCGTCCGGAAGATGAGCCGGCTCATGACCTCGTCGGGGTCGACGCGCGCGGCGTCGTAGGGCAGGTCCGGCAGCGCCGCCGTGAGCCGCGGGTCGACCGCGATGAGGTCGGCCTCCTTGCCCGCCTCGATGGACCCGATCCGGCCCTCGAGGCCGAGCACCCGCGCACCGTCCAGGGTGCCGAGGCGCAGCCAGTCGAGCGGGCCGAGGGGCTTGCGATCCTCACCGCCGACGGTCCGAAGCGCCGCCTGCGCATAGAAGCCGACGCGCATGACCGAGAAGAGCGACGCCTCCGGGCCGCCCGCGACGTCCGACCCGAGGCCGACCTTCAACCCGGCCTCGAGGTAACGCGCGAGGGGCATGATCCCGGACGCCAGGAACAGGTTCGAGGCCGGGCAGTGGGCCACGCGCGCGTCGCGTTCGACGAGTTTGGCCAGCTCGCGATCCGAGAGGTGGACCGCGTGGGCGAGGACCGTCCGCGGCCCGAGCCCGCCGGCGCGGTCGTAGACATCGACGTAGTCGGCGGCCTCGGGGAACAGCCGAGCGACCGCGGCGATCTCGCCCGGGTCCTCCGAGACGTGCGTCTGCCACCACGTCCCGGTGCGCGCAGCCAGCGCGGCGGACTCGCGCAGCATGTCCGCGGTGCACGACACCGCGAAGCGCGGCGTGACGGCATAGCCCAGCCGCCCCTCGTCAGCACCGTGCCACTCTGCGATGAGCTCCTCCGACTCGCGGACTGACCGCTCGAGAATCGTCGAGGGATCGATCGTCTCGTCGTAGGTGATCCGATCCATCATCACCTTGCCGAGGATGGCCCGGATGCCGTGGGCCTCGGCAGCGCGGAACGCGCCGTCCATCGACGCCTTGTAGACCGCCCCGTAGGCGAGGACGGTGGTCGTGCCGGCGGCGGCGAACGCGCGGAAGGCCGATGGCGCGAGCCTGACGGCGTCGCCGGCGGCGTCGAACCGCCGCTCGAGCGGGAAGATGTAGCGGTCGAGCCAGGACAGCAGGTCCATCCCGGCGCCCAGGCCGGCGTTCGGGAGCTGGGGCAGGTGGGCGTGGAGATCGATCATGCCCGGCAGCACGACGAGCGGTCGAATGTCGATGACCGGCGGCCCGCTCGACTCGGCGGGCTCCGTCGCCGCGTCCCGGACAGCACTGATGCGCCCTCTGGCATCGACCTGGACGATGCCGTCGCGGAGGTTCAGCGTCCCGCCGGCGGCGAGGGGGCTCAGGAGTCGGGCACGGATCGCAAACGGCGGCCGGTCGGGGAGGTGCATCCGGGCGGCGATGCTAGCAGGAGGCCACGGCTGCGAAGATGCGCGGGATGGCATCGAACCAGGCACCCACGGGATCGAGCGACGACCGTCCGCTCGATCTGCTGATCACCGGTGGGACCGTCGTCGACGGCACGGGCGCGCCGCGCTTCGAGGCTGCCGTCGGCGTGACGCGGCGCTGGTCGGGGGCCAGCGCCACGCTCGTCCTGTACCGCGACGCGGCCGCCATCGAGGACGCGATCGGGCGATCGAAGCGGCTGCTCGACGCGCGCGGCAAGGTCGTCGCGCCGGGCTTCATCGACCTCCACAGCCACTCCGGGCTCGTCCTGCTCGCGAACCCGCTCCACGAGGCGAAGGTCGCCCAGGGTGTGACGTCGGAGGTCATCGGGGTGGACGGGCTGTCGTATGCCCCGATCCGTCTCGCCGCGCACATGCGCGAGCTGGTCGAGATGAACGCCGGCCTCGATGGCGACCCGGCGATCGAGTTCGACTGGGCGTCGGTCGGCGACTACCTGGACCGCTTCGACGCCGGGATCAGCGTCAACGTCGCGTTCCTCGTCGGGAACTCAGCGCTGCGGCTCGCGACGACGGGTTGGTCCGACGTCGAGCCGCGCGACGCCGACGTCGTCGAGATGCGATCGATGCTGCGCGAGGCGATGGAGGAGGGGGCGTACGGGATCTCGTCCGGACTCGACTACCCGCCCGGCTCCTACGCGTCGACGGGGGAGCTGGCGAATCTCGCTTCCGAGGCCGCGCGCCTCCATGGCATCTACCACACGCACGTGCGGTACACGCTCGGCGACCGCTTCCTCGACCCGTTCCGGGAGGCGATCGAGATCGGGCGACGCGGCGAGGCGCCCGCCCACATCACGCACTTCTACCACCGAGCCACCTTCCCCGGGGCGCCCGAGGAGATGCTCCGGCTCGTCGATGACGCCCGCGCCGAGGGCCTGGACGTCACGTTCGACGCCTACCCGTACGAGTGGGCCTCGACGCGGCTGCTCATCACGATCCCGACCTGGGTCCAGGAGGGCGGGCCGGCGGCGACG
>Ga0299913_10003894_pt1 | contig 12381 bp, 15 predicted proteins | sample RVTome_9_FD_201360 | JGI IMG/M metagenome (GOLD analysis project Ga0299913, IMG submission 201360) | Soil microbial communities from uranium-contaminated site in the Upper Colorado River Basin, Wyoming, United States - RVT155D38 (version 2) ... | reverse complement strand
ACGGCTTCCGAGCGAGCTTCCCAGCGAGCCTTTTTCGGCGTCTCGGCACTGCTCTTCGCTACGAGCGCGGCAGTGACGATCGTCTGGTGCGCGTCCATGTCGGCCATGGGCGGGATGCCGATGCCCGGCCGTTGGATGATGTCGATGGCCGACGGCGTGGCGGTAGCGCTACAACATCGGGACCAAAGACGGCAGCATCATCGCCACCATCATCACGACCCACATGCCGAGAAACGATGCCGTGATGCCGGCAGGACAGGCCAGGCGCCTGGGCCCGCTGACCACGCTCGCAGTCGTGGCGGCAGCCATCACCGTCGAACGTCTCGTACCGGCCGGTGAGCGCGTCGCGCGAGCCATCGGGGCCGTCGCCGTCGTGGCAGGGTTGTTTCTGATCGCGCGAGCGGCCGGGCTCGGATGATGGATCCCCGAGCTAGCCGCGCCGCTTGAAGAACTGAACCTCGCGCTCGTGCTTTTCCGCCGCGGCCCGAGTCTTGAACGTCCCCAGGTTCCGACGCTTGCCCGTCTTGGGGTCCTTCTTCCGCGAATAGAGCCTGTAGCGGCCGTCCTTCAGTTTGCGAATCACGGGGAAATCACCTCCTCTCTCGTGTTGCGCTCTGTGAGCGTCCCGGGTTGCGCGCGACGCCTGGGGTGGTCAAGATGGATTCATGGCGGCGAGTGTCGCAAACAGCTCGAAGGCGCGTTCGGGGGCCTCGTGGTTCAATTGAGGGAGGAAGGGATGATGATGGAGAGAGAATACGAAACGCGGACACCGGGGGCGGTCGTCTTCCCGGGACGGATCACATGGAGCGCGGTCATCGCCGGGAGCCTCGTCGCGCTCGCCGTGGGGCTCCTCCTCGCGATCCTCGCTCTGGGTCTCGGTCTGGGTGCCGTCGATGTGGTCGCGGGGGAAGACGCAGAGTCGGGACCGATCACCGGCGCGGTCGGCGTCTGGTGGACGGTGTCCGCAATGCTCTCGCTGTTCGTCGGCGGGTGGGTCACGGGCCGGATCGCCGGCGGCCCCTTCGCCCCGGGTGGAGTCTTCCTCGGGGTCCTCGTCTGGGCGCTCGTCACCTTGGCCTCCTTCTATATCCTGACCACGACCGTCAGCACGCTCGTCGGTGGGCCGCTGGCCGTCGCCACCGACAGCGTCTACGGCGTCCTCCGCGAGGTCGAGAGCCAGCCCCCGCTGGACACAGAGCCGCTCGAAGGACTGGACGAGGAGGAGATCGAGGACGTGGAGGAGATGCGGGCCGAGGCGGCGCGGCAGCTCGCCGCCCGCGCCGAGGGAGCGATGGCGGCCGGGATGTGGGCCGCCTTCACCCTGCTGCTGGGTGGCGGCGCGGCGGTGGCCGGCGTCTGGTTCGCGACCGAGCCGCCGGCGTGGTCGCGACCGCGGCGCTTCGTCTGAGACCCTGACCCGCCACACGGCCGTCCGCGGTCACTCCACGGACGCGCCCAGGGTGTCGATGGTACGGATATGCTCGCGGGCCCGGTTTAGCGAGCTGTCGACCTTCGCCGTCGTGCGCCGGATGCGCCCGGCATCCGCGGGCATGGTGTCCGGATCGCCGGTGCTGCACGAGAGCGCCGCGAGGACGAGGAGCGCGCCCGCCACCATGAGCCCGCGGGCCGCTCTGCTAGAGCTCAAGCCGGGCCCCCTCCCATCGCCGCCGCTTCCTCCTTGTACAGCCAGCCGCCGATCAGCGCGGCGATCGGGAGCTCGAAGAAACCCCAGATCGTCGAGATCGTGACCATGTCCTGCGGGAAGAGCTCCCACGCCAGGTTGTACGCGAACCAGAACGCGTAGAGAAGAATCCAGCCGAACAGCCCCGCGAGGATCGCGGCCTTCGGCCCGGCGCCGTACCGCGGCCGGATGGCGGCATACAGCCAGACGAGGAGGATCCCTAGGACGAACGTCATCGCGACGAAGATCGCGATGTCAGATCCGGTCGGGAGCTCCATCCCCATCGAGCTCGCCGCTTCCTCCATCCTGTCCGCGAGCACCACCTCGTGGAGCAACCATTCCCCGAGATTCAGCACGACGCCCGCCGCGAGCCCGCCCATGATCACACGACCCCAGTTGATGCGGTTCATTCCGGCTCCTCCTTGACGCTGGTTCACTACGTTCGGAGTCCTGTCGGCAGTCTACCCGCAATCCAACCTTTTGATCAAGCGCCGGCGACGGGTATGACAGATGCAACATGATGCTCTTCCTTGTTCGAATTCTCGGACCTTGGGCACTGGGTTCAGATGCCCGCTGCCGTACTCGCCGCCGTCATGCTGGGCACGATCGCCAAAAGGCATTCGTATGGAAGACCGGCTTGGGGGGAAGGAATCGACCCAGGGCTGGTATTACGAAGTCCTGTATTGCTCGGCAACAACCGGCGGCGGCTCGATCGGGACGTCTCTCAGGCGTAGCGGAACGTGCGGGTGGCGATCCAGCCAATGACGAGGGCCGCCGCCGTGATCGCGATCAGGTGCGGCACGGCGGTCGCCGGTCCGGCCTGGAAGCTCATCAGCCGGTGGAGGGCGCCCATGGTCCATCCGGTCGGCACCGCCAGCGCCACCGATTGCGCCCACGGCGGAGTGATCTCGATCGGCCACCAGCAGCCGCCCAGCGCGGCCAGCAGGTTGGCGGCGAACACGCCCAGGCCGATCGCCTGCCCTTCGGTGCGGGCGAGGTTCCCCGAGACGATCGCCAGCCCGGCGCAGAGCGCGGCCCACGCGAACAGGACGATCCCGACCATCCCCAGGTCGGGCCCCCAGTCGACGTCGAAGAACGCCGTGCCGATCGCCATCGCGAAGGCGATCTGCACCACCCCCAGCGCCATCCGCGAGGCCCACTTTCCGCCCACGACCCCGGCGCGCGGCAGTGGCGTCGAGGCGATCCGCCGCAAGAGCCCGTCGCGGCGCTCGATGACCAGGAGCACCGCGCCGGAGGTGAGGAGGACGAGGAGCGTGAACATGACCATCGTCCCGGGAACCGCTTGCTGGAACCCTGCCGGCGGCTCCTCCGCGCGGCCGGCAGGCCGGACGTCGAGCACGAGCTGCCGCGGCCGCTGGCGCTCGCGGGCGAGCGCCGCGGCGTCGACCTCTCCCCCGTCGCTCTCGACCAGCGCGGCGTCGGCCAACAACCCGTAGACCGCCCGCGAGACGCGGATCTGGTCCCAGCTCGCGGAGGGCCCGAGCTCTCCCGACCGTTCGAGCCGCGCCGGCACCTTGCCGCCCGCGACGAGCGAATCGGTGAAGCCGGCGGGTAGGACGAGCCGCAGCGAGGCGGACGACGAGTCGGGGGCTCCCGCCTCCGTTCGCCGCACGTCGAACCCCTCGTCGTCCAGCCGCTCCGCCAGCGCCTCGGCCAGGAACCCGCCCGACTCGGGCGTTACGAAGTCCAGCGTCGAGCGCTCGTCCCCGTGGGACATTCCTCCCGTAATCGTGCCGATGAAGAAGAAGAACACGGGCGGCATGGCGAACGTCCAGAGGAGCGTCTCCTTCTGGCGCAGCAGATACCCGAGGTCCTTCCGCGCGATGAAGAGCGCGGCCCGGAGCGGGCTCACGCGACCCCTCCCGCGCGCGTGCGACCCCACGCGGTCACGCGGCCCATCCCCGCACGCGCCGCGCCACCAGCCAGCCGAGGGCGACCACGATCGCCGCCGCGGCTGCCGCAGACGCCGCCAGCACCTCCATGTCGGCCGCGCCATCGAGGATCGCTCGGAGCCGGAGCAGGGCCCACCCGTTGGGCGTCGAGGTACCCGCCGCCACCATCCAGTCCGGCATCGCCTCGAACGGGAAGAAGCTGCCCCCCAGCATCGCCATGGGAAGCGTGATCGCGTTGACGAGCACGTTGGCGGCGCGTTCGCTTCGCGGCAGGAGCTGGACGACGGTGAAGAGCGCGAGCAGGCCCACGCCGACCAGCGCGAGCCAGAGAAATGCCAGCAGCGGGTTCGCGAGCTCGATCCCGAATACCCAGCGCCCCGCCGCAAGTCCGACGGCGGAGACCAGCGCCAGCGCGGACCCTCCCGCCAGCCACTTGCCGGCCACGATCGCGCCCGTGCCGCGCGGCGCCGTCACCGCGCGCCGCAGGGTCCCCAGCCGCCGCTCCGTCCAGATGTCGGTCGAAAGGCCGGTAGCCATGAACAAAACGGCGAGGATCAGCATGCCGGGAAAGAACGCGCGCCCGAAGTCGAACTCCTCGGCCTCGGCCAGCGAGACGGTCTCGAGCTCGATGGCGGGCGGCAGGAGCCAACCCCCCGCGCGCTCGCCGACCTGGTTGAAGGCGGTGGCGATCGTGGCCACGGCGGAGTCGGCGGGGAATCCCCCCCTGTCCGCATCGGCCGCGATGCGATCGATCGGCTCGTCGAACAGGCGGCGGAGCACCTCGCCGCCCTCGAGCGTGAGGTCCAGCGTCTCCTCCAGAATTCCCGGCAGCACGGTCTCGGAGGGGTTGGTTACGAGCTCGAGCCGTGCCGGCTCGCCGTCCACCAGCGCGCGTCCGAAGCCCTCGGGGATCACCAACAGCCCCGACGCGTCCCCATCGTCGATCCGGCGGCGCCCCTCGTCGAGCGCGACCGCCTCGACATCCACGATCTCCGCCAGCGGGCCCTGCTGGAACGCGCCGGTCACCAGCCGTCCGGCGAGCGACTGATCGTGATCAACCACCAGGAGCTTTGCGGTGGGGTTCGATCCGCCGCCGAACATGAGAACCAGTAGCCCGCCGACCATGAGCGGGATCCCCATCCACAGCAAAAGCGCCGGCCAGTCTCGCCGGATTCGCTGGAGATCCTTGCGCGCGGTCGCCAGCACGAAGCGCACCGCTACTCGCGCAGCTCCTTGCCGGTCAGGCGGATGAACAGGCTCTCCAGGCTGGGCCGCGTGACCGTGGTCTCCCGCACCTCCGCCCCGGTCGCCGCGACCGCCGCCAGCAGCTCGGGCAGCCGGCGCGACGCTTCGGGCACGGCGAGCGCGACCTGATCGCCGCCCGCGGCCACTACCTCAACGCCATCCAGCGATCCGCCGGCCGAGCGCACCGCCTCCGGGTCGAACGTCCCAGAGAGCCGCACCAGGTCGCGCTCCCCCATCGACCCGCGCAGCTCCTCCATCGTTCCCGCCGCGATGATCGTGCCGTGGTCAAGGATCGCGAGCCGGTCGCAGAGCGCCTCGGCTTCCTCCATGTAGTGGGTGGTGTACAGGACGCAGACGCCGGAGGAAGCCTGCTCGCGCACCAGGTCGAGAAGCTTCACGCGGCTCTGCGGGTCCACGCCCACGGTCGGCTCGTCGAGGAGCAGCACCTCGGGCTCGTGCACGATCCCGCAGCCGAAGTTGAGCCGCCGCTTCATGCCCCCGCTGAACGTCTCGACGCGGTCGTCCGCGCGGTCCAGCAACCCGACGGTAGCGAGCACGGAGCGCACCCGGTCACGGAGCGGCTCGCCGCGAAGGCCGTACGCCTCCGCCCAGAAGCGCAGGTTCTCCGCCGCGGGGAGGTCCTCGTAGAGGGCGATCTCCTGCGGCACGATCCCCATGCGGGACTTCGCCGCGCGCGGCTCGCGGGCGATGTCGTGGCCCTGCACCCGTACGCTCCCCCCCGTCGGCGGAAGCAGCCCGGAGATGCAGCCGATCGTCGTGGACTTGCCCGCGCCGTTGGGCCCCAGCAGGCCGAAGATCGATCCAGGCTCGGCGACGAACGACACGTCGTCGACCGCCACCAGTCCGTCATACTCCTTGCGTAGATCCTCCACCTGGATCACGTCGGCCTCTCCTGGCGTCTCGGAACGTGGTCCGGAATCGGCTCATAGGTAGTTTCGATCCATCCGGTACGCCATAGAGGGAGGCGTGATGCTCATCGAGTGGAGGGAGTGGATCGACCGCTACGTCCACGAGGTCGTGCGCCGACTGCCGCGCGATCGGCGGGCGGACGTGGCGGAAGACCTGCGCGCCCAGCTGACCAGCGAGGTCGAAGCCCGGCTCGAGGAGACCAATCGCCCGGCTGACAAGATCGCGCTCGAGCGGCTGGCCGCACACGGCGACCCGGCGGAGGTGGCCTATCGCCTCGCGCCGGACCAGGCCGTCCTCGTGGGCCCGCGGATCCTGCCCTTCTTCTGGAAGTGCGCGGCCGGAGTGCTGCTCGTCCATCTGGCGTTCACCGCGCTCTGGCTGCGCGGGTTCACCACCGTCACCTACCTGATGCCGTTCCGCTTCGCCTTCACCGGTACGAGCTCGTGGATGGACATCGTCTTCGGGGCGATCGCCAACTTCGGCGTCGTGGTGCTCGTGTTCGCGGCGATCCAGCGGTGGGGCATGGGCTCGCCGTCGCCGTTCCCCAGCCGCTGGGATCCGCGCGAGCTGCCCCCGCTGCCCGCGCCCCGGCAGGCCTCCCGTGCCGGCCTGGCCGCGCGCCTCGGGTTGGCGCTCTACGCGTTGTTCGGCCTGCATTTCGCTCCCGTGCTGTTCCCGTACCTGGCCTCCGCGCAGGGAACCGTGTGGGTGACGTCGCTGCTCCATCCCCACTATCGCGCGTTCCTTCCCTGGATCGACGTGTGGCTGCTGCCGACCGTCGTGCTGCTGCTGTGGGAGATGGAGCGCGGCGAGACACGGGCCGTCGAGCGGTGGGCGATGGCCGGGCTCGACGCACTGGGCGCGATCGTCCTGTTCGGCATCGCACTCGGCGGACCGTTCACGCACCTGGATGTGGTGTTCGACCCGCTGATCTTCATCCTGGGGATCGCGTTCGCGGTGTCGGCCGTGCTGCTGGTGGCGGACACCGACACCGCGGCGATCCCGGACCTCGCGGGAGAGGAGGGCTCCTCATGATCCGCGGCGTGCACACCATGTTCTACACTTCCGAGCCTGAGGCCCTGCGCGCGTTCCTGCGCGACGCGCTCGGGCTGAAGGGCACCGATGTCGGCGGAGGATGGCTGATCTTCGACCTGCCGGAGGCCGAGATGGGATGCCATCCCACCGAGGCTGGCGAAGCGGGCGCCGTCCCGTCGGGCACGCCCCACATCTCGTTCTATTGCGACGACCTGGAGGCGACGATGCGCGAGCTCCGCGAGCGGGGCGTCGAGTTCGTCGACGAGGTCGCCGACGTCGGCTACGGTCGCCGGACGAGCTTCCGCGCACCCGGAGACTTCACGATCGAGCTCTACCAGCCCGGGTACGAGAAGGGCTAGGGCGGGTCCCTCCCCTAACGATCCGCTCCCGCTCGGGACCGGCGCGGGATCCAGCGCGGCGTCGCGCGGCGGTACGCGCGATAGCTCTCCCCGAAGCGGCGCTCGAGCGACGGCTCCTCGTAGACGAGCACGAACAGCATCGCCGCCCCGAGCATGGCGAAGGCGACCAGGAGGGCGGCGAACGACGCTGCGCAGAGGGCATAGCCGGCGAGCAGCAGGAAGGCGCCGATGTACATGGGGTTCCGCACCCAGCGATAGGGTCCGCTGGCCACGAACTCGCGCGGCGGATCGAACGGCGCCGGGGTCCCCTGCCCGCGCACGACGAACGTCGCCAGGCAGGCCGCCGTAAGCGCCGCGCCGATGACCATGAGTGCGATGCCCAGCGACCCCAGCCAGGAGGGCAGCGGGAAGCCGAAGGGGACGTCGCGGAGGTGCGCCTCGTAGGCGAGCCAGGCCCAGGCTCCGAGGAACACGCTCGCATAGATCAGCGCGCGGGCCGCGATCCAGACGCTCGACAGCCGGCTCATCGCTTTCGCGCCGCGCCGCGTGCCCCCTTTGCGCCGCGTGTCCGCGTCGCGACGCGGGTCGGTTTCGGTGCGTGCGGCCGGAGCACCGCGTCCAGGTCCTCGCGCATCCAATTCGCGGCGGTCCCCTCCTGGCGGACTGCCCAGGCCAGCAGCGATCCGCCGAGGACCGCGATCACGGCCCTGGTCAGCGCGTCGACGTCGGTCTCGCGAGCGAGCTCGCCCAGGGCGACGGCCTCCTCGAGAAGGCCGCGGATCGCCCGGTCCGCGACGCGCGCCTGCTCCCGCGCGTGCCGCCGGAAGTCGGGATCGGTCAGATCCATCTGGAGGTATCCGAGATGGTGGGCGAGCGTCTCCGGCGTCTCCGCCATCTCCGCGAAGCACGCCGCGTACGCATGGAGCGCCGCCAGCGGGGAATCGTGAGCCGCCCGCAGCCGCGCGAAGAATCCCCCGGTTCCCTCGGCCGCGAGACCGGTCACCGAAAGCAGTAGCTCTCGCTTCGAGCCGAAGCGCTGCACGAGCGCGCTCGACGTCACCCCCGCCTCCGCCGCGATGGCGGCCAGGGTCACCTGCACCGGCGAGAGTCGATTCATGACCCGGAGAACCGCCGCGAAGACGGCTTCGTCGCTCACCTTGCGGGGTCGCGCGTTCATCCTCTTGACAGCTTTCTAAAGATGCGTTTAGAATCGGTTTCTAAACTGACGTTCAGTATATCCGGAATACGTTGGTCGTTCCATCGAGGCCTCATGGAGGAGCGAAACGATGATGCCGCTCGCAGGAAAGGTCGCGCTGGTCGCGGGGGCGTCGCGCGGCGCGGGACGCGGGATCGCCCGCATGCTCGGAGAGGCCGGCGCCACCGTCTACTGCACGGCGCGTACGAGCCGGAAAGAACCCGGCCCCACCGGTCGCCCGGAAACGGTCGAGGAGACGGCCGAGATGGTAGCCGCGGCGGGCGGCGAAGGGATCGCGGTCCGCGTCGATCATGCCGAGCCGGCCGCGGTCGCCGCGCTGTTCCGGCGCATCAAACGGGACCACAAGCGGCTGGACGTGCTGGTCCTCGTCCTCGCCGCCGCCCAGGTCACCGACTGGCGGCCGTTCTGGAAGCAATCGCTCAACATGGGGCGCGCGTTCATCGAGGCGTGGCTCTGGCCGCATCTGGCGACCGCGCACCACGCCGCGAAGCTCATGGAACAGCAGGGATCCGGGCTCATCGTCGAGATCTCCGACGGCGACACGATCGGCTACCGCGGCCCGCTGTTCTACGACCTCCTACGCACCTCGCTCGTCCGTCTCGCATCGGGCATTGCCGAGGAAATGGCCGACAGACGCGTCACAGCGCTCTCGATCGCGCCGGGATTCATGCGTACGGAAGCCGTTCTCGACCACTACGGCGCCACGGAGGAAACGTGGCAGGAGGTCGCGGAAACGAATCCCGCGGCAAAACGCTTTTTGCTGAGCGGATCGGAGACCCCATGCTTCGTGGGCCGGGCGATCGCCGCACTCGCCGCCGATCCGGATGTCGCCGCGAAGAGCGGTGGGCTGTTCAGCTCGTGGGGCCTGTCCGAAGAGTACGGATTCGAGGACGTCGACGGTCGCCGGCCGCACTGGGGTCGCGCTTTCGCCGAGCACGTGAAGGACCACACCTACAGCGAAGCGAAGACGCCGTATCGCTGGGAGCTCATGCGCGCCGAGTAGGGCCCGGCCACCGCCGCCGATCGGCGGCTATCTTCGCCTGCATGCAGGCCGATCCGACGCCGACCGTCTCCGATGTCGTGCGCGCGTTCGAGGAGCGCAGAACGGTGCGCGGCGCGCTCAACCACCGCGAGCACGTCATGATCGCCTGGCACTACGCGCGCACGCGCCCGGCCCCTCAGGCGCTCGCCGACCTGGCACGTGGGATCCAGGAGCTGGCGGTGGCGCTCGGGAAAGAGGGGCTGTACCACGAGACGCTGACCTGGGCCTGGTTCAGCCTGGTCCGGGAACGGCTCGAGCGGGTTGGCCGCGACGCGTCCTGGGAGGAGTTCGAGGCGGCCTCGCCCGACATCCTCTCCGGCACGGCGATCTTCGATCTCTACGACCGGGCGACCCTCGACTCCCCGCTCGCGCGCCGGGTCTTCCTCATGCCCGATCGCCGGCCACCGCAGGCCGGGACGTGACAACTCACAGCGGCAGCTCCCACTCCTGAGCGAGCTCTCCCTCGTTGAACAGGTCCTCCGGCTCCTCGCGGACCAGGCGGTACCCCTCCGCCTCGTAGAGGCGTCGCGCCGCATGCAACACGCTGCTCGTCCAGAGCGTAATCGCGCGGTATCCCGCCTGGCGCGCGAAAACCGTGCATTCCGCCACCAGCCGCGCACCGATCCCGAGCCCGCGCGCCTCGGGCTCGACCAGCAGCAGGCGCAGCTTCGCCACGCCCTCCCGCTCCGGGTGTCGCACCAAGAACACAGAGCCGACCGGGTGGCCGTCGAGCTCCGCGATCCAGCCACGCTCCCGCTCGGGGTCGAGATCGCGCGCGATGTCCGCCACGATCCCCGCCACCAGGGATTCGAACCGCTCGTCCCAGCCGTGCTCGCGACGGTACAGCTCGCCGTGGCAGCGCACGATCCATCCGTAGTCCTCGCGGAGGCAGGGGCGCAGGGTCCAGACGTCGTCGGACACGCGAATCGTCCTCAGGTCGCCGAGGGCACCTCCAGGGGCGGCAGCGCGGCCTCGATCTCGCGCCGTTGCCGCTCGAGCCACGGCGGGAGCACGAGCTTCTCGCCCAGTGTCGCCATGTCCTCGTCCCGGTCGAAGCCGGGCCCGTCGGTGGCCAGCTCGAAGAGCGTCCCGCCCGGCTCCTTGAAGTACACCGAACGGAACCAGAAGCGGTCGATGACCGGGGTGGGAGACAGGCCCATCGACTCGACCGCCGCGCGGACCGCCAGCTCCTCCTCGTCGTCCCGCACACGCCATGCGACATGGTGCACGGCGCCTGTCCCCCAACGACCGAACGGGGCCTCGGGCGCTTCCAGCAGGTCCGCGTAGGCACCCGACCCCTCGCCCGCGGCCCAGCGCTGCCAGCCGTCCTCGCTCTCCACGCGCGCGAATCCCATGACGCCCTCCAACAGCTCGAGCGTGGGGCCGAGCACGCGCTCGCGGATCCGCACGCCGTGCACCCCCCGGATCTGATGCTCGGCCGGCACGGGGCTACCGTGCCAGACGACGAATTCCCGATCCGCTGCGATCTCGACCAGCGCCAGCGGGAGGCCGTGCGGGTCGTGGAACGGCAGCGTGCGCTCCCCGAAACGAGGCTCCTCTTCCATCCGCACGACTCCGTGCATGGCCAGGCGCTCGTGCCACCAGCCGAGGCTTCCCGGCGGCACCGCCAGCGCGATCTCCCCCACCATCCCGGTGCCGCGGCGCGACGGCGCCAGCTGGCGCCAGGGGAAGAACGTGACGTCGGTGCCGGGCGTGCCGGCCGCGTCGGCATAGAACAGGTGATAGGTGCCGGGATCGTCCTGGTTGACGCTGCGCTTCACCAGGCGCATCCCGAGGACGCCGGCATAGAACGTCAGGTTCTCCTGCGCGTCTCCGGCGATCGCGGTGACATGATGGATTCCGTGCACGGCGGGTCTGTCTCCCATGTTCCCTCCTCCTCCGGTTTCTCCCTCCGCCCATGATACTTCCGCTGCTTGGCGGCCGCTCCCCCTCCCGCCGGGACCCCGGGTGCGGGTCCAGATCGGGGCCGCTATCATCGGGGAGCATGGAGCCCGCCACCGACCGCGTTTCCGATTCTTCCCGGCTCCTCGGAATCGTCATGGGAAGCTGGAAGACCCAGGCCGCCTACGTCGCGGCCAGCCTCGGGATCGCCGACTCCCTGGCCGAAGCACCGCGTAGCGTGCCCGAGCTGGCCGTGACCACCGGCGCGCACGCGCCGGCTCTCCACCGGCTCCTGCGCGCGCTGGCGACGATCGAGCTCGTGCGCGAGCGCGAGGATGGGTCGTTCGAGCTGACTACTACCGGGGACCTCCTCCGGCAGGGGACGCCCGACTCCCTACGCTCCTGGGTGCTTCACTGGGGCGGCACTTCGTGGCCGGTATGGGGGCACCTCCTCGACAGCGTGACCACCGGCGAGAGCGCGCGGTTGGTCGAGTCGGGGACTGCGGGGTTCGACCACCTGGCGGGGGATTCCGAGGCCGCCGACACCTTCCACCGCGCGATGGTGGAGCTGACCCGGCTCGTCGTCGAGGAATTCGTGCAGGCCGTCGACTGGTCAGGGACGCGGAAGATCGTCGATGTGGGCGGCGGATACGGCGAGCTGCTGGTGGCCGCGTTGACCGCCTGCCCCGGATCGATCGGTGTCCTCTTCGACGCGGCCGAGGCCGTCGAGCGGGCACGGCTCCACCTGCGCGCCGCCGGCTGCGAGCACCGCTGTCAGTTTCTCGCCGGTGACTTCTTCGCCTGGGTTCCGCGCGGCGCGGACACCTACCTGCTCAAGAGCGTGCTGCACGACTGGGACGACGAGCGGGCGGCCGCGATCCTCGCCTCCTGCCGGCGTGCGATCCCGCCGGAGGGGCGGCTCCTCGTGGTTGAGCGGATCGTGCCTCCCCGACTCGGCTCCTCCGCAGAGGACCAGGCGCTGGCCTGCATGGACCTCCACATGCTGGTCCAGCACGGCGCGCGCGAGCGGACCGAGGCCGAGCTGCGCGCGCTGCTCT
>Ga0299913_10003893_pt1 | contig 12381 bp, 11 predicted proteins | sample RVTome_9_FD_201360 | JGI IMG/M metagenome (GOLD analysis project Ga0299913, IMG submission 201360) | Soil microbial communities from uranium-contaminated site in the Upper Colorado River Basin, Wyoming, United States - RVT155D38 (version 2) ... | reverse complement strand
CGGCGATGCGACCGGCGATTCGACCGCGGTCGAGCTCGGCGGGCTCGGCGCGCCCGCCGACGTGCGTCCCTGCCGATCGACCGAGCAGGCTCAGGGCTGATACAGCTCGTCCGTCTTCGCGGCCATGATGAGGTCGTTCTGGTGTAAGCCCTTGATCTTGTGAGTCCACCACGTGACGGTCGTGCTGCCCCACTCGGTCAATAGCGCAGGGTGATGGGCTTCCCTCTCCGCCAGGGCGCCCACCCGGTTCGTAAATGCCAGTGCGCGACCGAAGTCGTCGAACGTAAAGACGCGTGTCAGGCGTTGGACACCCGCGGCCTCCACGACCTCCCAGTCAGGGATCTGCGGGTGGAACCGGGCGATCTCGGCATCCGTGACGGTGGGTTCGCCCCTGCGACACGCGATGCAGCTCATCCGCACCAGCGGATCGACCTCCTGGTCCGTCATCGCATCGGCTCCCTGTCTCGGACTTCGGGCTGGGTGATGTGACATCTCGTGGGACCGTCCCATGCCGGCCTGCTCCGACGCGTACCGGCGGGATCCCGGGCTCCCCCGAGACGGAGGCGGACGCCTCTGCGATGCCCACCTGCCATCACGAGGCTACCGCCCAGAGGCCGACGGACAGCACGACCCGGAAGTCCCCGTAGCGCGTCGGCAGGCTGACGCTCACGGCGATCCGGACGCAATCCGATGGCTCCCGTGGCCGGGGAACTTGGGACCGCTGGCCTCATCCAGCAGCTCTTCGAAGTACCTGTGGGATGGCGCGTCATGCCCCAGGGCTTGGCTGCACACGGCCACGGCGAGCAGGGCGCCGGCGACGCGCCTCGTTCGCCTCGTACGTCGTGCGGATGAGCCGCGCAAGCTCCGCGAACCCATCGTCGCCGAGCACCTGACGCAACTTCGGATAGGCCTCCCCGGTCTGCTGGGTCATCGTGTCCTCCGTGAGCGGCCCGCTAGCCGGCCACCCTGTCAGCAGACACCATACCGTGGCCCCGCTCCGCCGGTCGCCGGGTGCATGGCGCGGACACCACCAAGCGGCCGCCGGCCTGTATACAGCTTGATGGGGGCAATCACCGTGTGCGTGTCGGAACGATGCTTCTCTATGAAGAGGGCCCCGCCGTCAAGAGCACGTCTCGCTGGTCGTGACAGCTCCCAGACGAGCGTCACGTCCTGCGCTGAGCCGTATAGTCCACTCCCTCCCGCGGCGGCCCGCTACCCTGCCCTGAGCATGTTCCTTGGTATCGACCACCTGGTGATCGCGGTCGCCGATCCGGGCGATGCGGCGGCGCAGCTCGAAGCGGGCGTCTGCCTCGAGGCGACCGGCGGTGGTCGGCACGACGCGCTCGGGACGTTCAACCGACTGGTCTGGCTTGGGGACGCGTACCTCGAACTCATCGGCGTGTTCAACCCGGCACTCGCCGAGCGGTCGTGGCTGGGTCCGCCGGTGCTCCGAACGCTCGACGAAGGCGGAGGGCTCGCGACCTGGGCGATCGCGACCGACGCGCTCGAGGCCGATCTGGCCGGGCTTCGCGATACGGGCTCCGATCTCGGCGACCCGATGGCCGGCGAACGGCGACGCGCCGATGGAACCGTGGTCCGCTGGCGGGTCGCAGTGCCGCGGTTGCTCGGGCCGTCCGAACCGCCGATCCTGATCGAGCACGACCCGGCGTCGGCCGAGTGGGCTCCGGCTGACCGCGCCGCCCGACGCACGCAGGAGCACGCGATCGGTGGGCCGGTCCGGCTCGAGGTGCTCGAGCTGCCCGTCGACGACGTAAACGGGACGATCCAGCGCTTCCTTCGGACAACCGGACTCCGGTTCCGGCCCTCCCTCGCGGGCGGTGGCGCGCGCGACGCGGACGTCGGCGGCCAGCTCGTCCGCCTGCGCCCTCAACGCGGCGCGTCCGGAGCGGCCGTCGTCCGCCTCACCGCACCCGTCGCAGACGAACGCGCTGTCGAGCTCCTCGGTTGTCGCTGGGTCGTGCGTCCGTCGGGCTGAACCGCCCCGTCCCGGCGGTCCGTGCAGTCTGAACGCGAACGCCACATTGCCCAGCCCGACACCAACTGCTCATCGTCTGAGCCCACGCACTTCGCGGAGCAGGAGGCTACTGCCGCGTCTCGGGACTGCGAAGGAGGGTCAGGTCTGGCGGCGCAGACGATGGCCGGACGAACCAGGGTCGCTCTCCTTCCTCGACACCATCCCACTCGCCCCGTATGACCAGGATGTCATCCGCGGTCAGCATGCCTCTTCCCTGTTCGATCACATACTCCGGGAAGCTCCACGGAGCCGTCCCCGCGAGCTTGAACCGCCATCGAGTCGGCTCGCTGATCGGCGAGTCCAAGTCACTCAGCCGATCCACCTGACGTTGATGCAGGCTTACCGACAACTCAACGAAGCCAGGCTCGCCGCTGGGCTGTGGATCGGCCGGACGTGCGGTCAGGCGGCCGTCCTCGGCGGGGCCGATCAGTGCGTCGCCGACGTACAGGTATCCGCGTCCAGTCGGTCCGAGGCTCCAGACCACGGGCTTCTGATCCATCGCCGCCTCCATGTCGCGAATGCCTGTGGATCCGATCCCCATGCGGGCCGCGCGCGACGCATGACCGGCGCGTGTCTCCGCGGCGGTGGTGAAGTCGACACTATGCGTGGATGGTGGGAGCTGCGTCTGCGAACGTCGGAGCGGTTCGGCAGATCGTCTTCGTTTACAGGGTTGCCAGCCAGTCAGTCGGGTGTAGCGTTGAGTCGGAGCCTTCGCCCAATGAAGGCGAGCCTTAGGAGGTCCAGATGAGCGTCAGTTCTATGACGGCGCTTGCATCGAGTCCACCCGTGAGTCGAGCGCGCGCGGAAGAGACCCGGAATCAGAAGAACCTCCGGCTCGTCGTCTCCTATATCCCGTCCGAGGCCATCGCCCTGTACCTTGGGGGGCTTGCTCGCATTTCCGACCGCACTACAGCGGGTCCAACCCTACGCGCGTGAAGAATCGATCGGGAGCCCGAATCTTGTTGAGCTGCGCGCCAAGCCACGCGTCGGCCGTCGCCATCGCCTCATAGTCGCCGCCGCGAAGGCGAGCGATCTCGTCTGCAATAGCCTCAAGCCCCGTGCGGCGGTGCTATCAGACGCTCACTCAGAGGACGTCATCGGGGCAATGACCGATGCTGCGACGAAGGTCGGGTTCCCCGGCCTTGTATGGTCGGTCGTGACGGAGAACGTGACGGCGGGCGCCGACCCCGCGTCCGCCATTTCTACCATCGTCGACCTACTGCAAAAGAGCACGGCACGGTCGGGCGTGCCGATGGATCCTCCCTCCGGCATGATGGCGGACCTGCTCCGAGCCCGGGATCTTCCGCAAGCAAGACGCAGTGGCCGATTCGTTTCCCGGCCCGGCCGCGCGGCGCGCCAACGGCGGGTTCGTTGTCGGATCCCGACCGTTTCAGGATTGGCGTTTGATGAATGTGATCGTTACCTTCCCCTTCGTCCTGCTGCCCCCGAATAGCAGGCTGATCCCACCGGTGAGCACGGCGCCCGTCGCGGTCCGGCCTACATTGATGTGGCCCCCGTCTGCCGCCTGGCCGGCCGGAACGTAGCCTTGTCTCGCCAGCGTTACCGCGTCGGCGTTTGCTTGCCGGAGCCCGGCGTCGCTATTCTCGTAGGATCGAATGATCGTGGGCGATGAGAAGTTGCCTGTGGAAGTCACCAAATCGCGTGATGCCTGCTCTTCCTTGGCCTCTGATTCCCACATGCCGAAGACGCCGAGGACCATGATCGACCCGATGGCCAGCAGAAGCAGCCCCAGGATGGGGTACTCGCCCTCCCGGTCGGCGACGTTGACATTCCACATGCATGAACCGCCGGCGAGTGCGATCCCGATCAGAAGGACCCAAACTCGGCCCGAGATCGAGGTGCTCTTCGTGGAACGCGACGAGGAGATCGTCGGAGTCTCGGAAGTTCCCTGAGCCTCATCTCGCCACGACCCGACGTTAGGCCCGATCTGGCCGCGGGGGCTGCCGCCGGGGTCTGCGGGCGGCCCCACGGCCTCCGGCCCCTGGGAGTCTGGCAGAACTGGCGCACCACAGTTCGGACAAAACCGCCCTCGATCGGGTAGGACGTCGCCGCAACTCACACACGACTGGGCCATTCGTAGAGTCCCCTTCTCCCGCGCCCTGTGCCATCCGTAGACCATACGCCTGCCTTACTTCGACACAAATATGGGCGCGTCATGTCGCTCGGGCCGGGGACGGAAGGCTAAGACGCGTCGCGACCCGCGCCGGACGAGTCACCATGATTGTCCGAGGTGCTACCAATCCGGCGTGGCGCACTCGATCGGATCGCGATCGTAGGACCACTGGATCGTCTGGCCTTGGGCGCCGCTCGAGCTGTGGCGGGTCCCTCGCGGCGCTAGCCTGTCGGCATTCTTGGGTCCCGGATCCCGGAGGGTCTCGGCTCGCTCTGCTGGTCGTGCGAACCGGCCGTCGCCGGCTAGGACGCACCGCTCGAGGGTGCCGGCGGGTGACCGGCTTCCTCGGTATCTCCCACGCCGAGGTCGAGGCGCGCCAGCCTGGCGAACTCGCGGAGCGACTCGGCGGCGACGTTCCGAGCGGATTGCACGAGATCCAGGCTTGCGCCCGACTCGGCAGCCTCAGCCTCCTCGTCGATCCGCTCGTTGACCGCGACCGCCGCCTCGACAATCGGCAACGATCCGACCATCCGGATCTCGGCGAAGGCTGCGTAATACTCGTTGGTGAAGCCTTCGCGAGGCGCGACCATCTCGCGCCCGGCGAGCTCGGCCCGCCGGTTTCCCAGAATCAGGTTCATGGACTCGAGGCACAAGGACGAGAAGCGCACATAGCACTGCCGGCGGTCAACCGAATAGCGGTGTCGATCCTCGCGATTCCAGCGCTTCTGCTCGAGGCGATCGCTCCGGCTGATGGCGAACCACGCCAATACGTAGCCGGAGACGAGTCCGCCGCCCACCTGAATCATCGTCGTGAGCACATCGCGCCAGTTCTGGTCCATCAAGGGCAGTCTGCCATGAGGCGAGGGCGCAAATGAGCATCCTCAACAAGCCGGCGACGCGCTTGACATGCGTAATGGCTCAATTTCAACCGAACGTACGTTCGGGTCCGAGAGTGACGGTCCCGAACCACCACTAGGGCGGCATGCCCGGCGTGAGGTGGGCCAGTGAGCGGGCCGCTAGAGCGCCGACGGCCCAAGTCGTCGCGGCCACGGCCCCTCCAACGGTTGTCCCCATCGTCCGAGTCGGTCGAGGTCAGCGGGCCCGATGATCAGCTTGGGCGGCCACCGGTTATGCGGGGGGACGGTGGGCCAAATCGGGATCATGAGATTGCTGAGGGAGTGGGCGTACTCAGCGTCGACTATGAGACCGGTCTGCCCCTCGATCGGGAGATCCTGCCCGAAGACCTGAAACCCAAGGTAACCGACTCCGAAGGTCGTGACGTGACCGTTTGGGTCTGGCGACCCACTCGTGCTCGAGACGGCGGCTCCTGAATGTTCCGGTTCGGCTCCAACGGCCATCGTCATGCCGAACAATATCGAGGAGTGCCCGCTCAAGGTTACGGGGTGGCGAAGGAACATCCACACGTGGGAGAGGGGCGGCGGGTCAACGATGCCGTCCAAGTGGCGGTAGTCACGAAACCACCGCAGGTTGTCGGCTGGTCGGTATTGAGCATCCTTACGCAAGATGGCCTGGACCATCAAGGATGTCTTGACGGACCATGTGGCAACCGTGCGCTGGTCTTCGGGAGTCAACGCCAGCGAGCGTCCCGGATCACAGATCGACGGCCCAATGATCGGCTTGACCCGTGTTTCCAGCTTGCTCATCCAGCCGTAATTGCATGGCCCGCAGACAATCTTGGCCTTGTGGTCAAAGGCTCCGAATGGTCCGGGTCTCGAAACGCCCCGACTAGTTGCCGAACAACTACGTCCGGCGCTGGGCGGAAAGAAGCCACTCATCCATCTCGGGAAGAGATGCTCTGCGGTCGTGGGCCTACGACCGCAGAAGATGCACTCGGCTGCCATGCATGAAGTCTGCCGTACCTCTCACGCATGGGCGGATACACTGGCAGCCATTCCTGCTTCGGGCGTACTGCCTAGGTGGCTCGGACCCGCGCCGTGGGCCTATCCAGCAAGGCCCTTCCTTGCCGCACAACGCGCCGGCAACACCGAATCCCTGGGCCCCTCGACCGCCCAGTGGGTCCGCGAGCTACAGGCGGGGCCCCATTCTGCGGTTTCCCGCGTCTGGGTCGGTCCCATCCGCTGCCGTACGGAGGCGACGACAAGCTCATCCTTGTTTGAACCACGCCGACGTGACGGCGCTGGTGGCGGCGCAGCGCGCAAGAGCCATCACCGATGAAGTTATCCGCGTGCAGTAGAAACGCTCCGATGGGGTCGTCACTTTGGCGGCGATGCGACCAATGCCGGCGCGGAGTCGCCCCGACGCGGTGGTCTCGCCTCGTCGGCCGAAGCCCGGCTGGGCTGCACGATCACCAGATCGTGATCGACACCGATCCCGACGGGAGAAGGTGCCACGTTGGCCGTGTAAGGGTGCCCTCTACAGGGTGGCTGGCACCACTACGCCGAGCACATGCTCTGACGCACTAGTTCGCGCCAGTTGGGGACGAGAGCCGACATCATCGCTCGAAAGCGCTTACCGTGCGTCTGGTACCGCAGGTGTAGCAGTCCGGCCGCAATCCTTGAGCGCGTCAACGAGGCGCTGATTGTGGGGAATGGCACAGTCGACGGGCTCAATTTGATCACCCGCGTTCCACCACCAGAGGATTCGGAGGCTGGTTCGGGTTGAGCCAGGCGGGAGACTGCCGATCGCTTCAATGGCGGGCGGGCACCGGCGCCCAACACTATGTCTGCATCGGTCGGGCGCGCCTGGCGACGGCGTGGCCAGCGCGGTCGGCTACGAGCCAACGACCTCGGAGCGACATGCTGGGAGCTGCTCGCTGGCCGGGAGCGGGCCGATGCGGGTGGGCACGGGGGTGACCGAGATGCAGTATTCGACCGTGATCGAGCCCGGATTGTTGCCGAAGTCCACCTCGCCCTGGAGGCGCTTGACTCGTGCGCCAGCGATCATTTCCCAGCCGTCCGTGCCGATCCGAAGGATCTGCTGGATGCGGTAGAAACCGAGATAGCCGCCTCCGGGTCCGGGATCGAGCACCGGTCCCTGCAAAGGGTCGGGGTGGTCTGGCGGCAGCTGGCGAGCACGCTGGGTGGACGTCCGACCACGGGCGATCGCATAGACGCCGAACGTGATGCGAACATCGGCGCGCGATACTGTCGTTCGCAGGAAGGGGACGTCCAGGCGCATCCAAGTGCCAGGCCTGATCTCGATCGCTTCTTCGTTGAAGATGCGCTTCCACATCACGACCTGCCGCTGCGTTGGTGTCTCCTCGCTGTCGCGAACCACCTCCTCCGGCAGCAGGTACGCTTGTACTACGCCCGTGATCTCAGTCCCGGGGACGTCGAACCGCACTCCGGTGACGGTGACCGAGACGTTGTGGGTGGCGGTCCGGTCGGGCTTACGACGGACGATCGAATCGAGGAACGCGTCGCGGATAGCTTCGTGGCCTCGCCGATTCGGGTGGATCGTGCCGTGGATGCCGAGCTGTTTAACGAGCGACTCGGAGAGCGCCACGAACCAACTCGAGGCTCCTGCTAGGGTGTCGGCTGGACCGGTGAACTGCCGGCCAGCGCAATACCCGTGGCCGTTGAAGCGATCTACGATCCCCGGCACCGAGTAGAAGCCGTTCCTGACGGCCTCGCGATGGATCAGTTCGTTGAGTTCGTGGCCGACGCTCGTGAGGTATTCGGCCTCGCCCTGGTTGATTAAGGTGAAGATCCCACAGCCTCGCCCAGTGGAGCCGCCCGGCTGCGAGAACGGCTCGACGGGGTAGGTCGACAGGTACACCCCCTTCGTGGCTCGGATTCGCGCAGCATCGAGACGCCGCCGCAGCTCGGCGAAAGTCTGATGCCCGTCGAAGCAGTACGGCGGCGGATCATCCGGAACATATCCCAGTGCGTCTTCCCACTCGGCATCGGTGAGATCACAGGGGAGCACGGTCTGGAGTACGAGCTCCGCGGTCGTATCAAGCCCCATCAGGCCGTTGTGAAGGATCGAGTCTATATTCGCGTCCTCGTCACACGGGCCTTCGAACATCTGCGTGAGGATCTGGTCCGGGAGGTAGGCGAGCCCCTTGAGGCTGACGTCCCAGTCCAAGTCCGCACACACCATTACTACTTCACTAAAGGCCAGGTCGTTGATGCCGATCGACACGAATACGTAGTCGACTTCGCGCATGTCCCCGGGCCCGCATCTGGCGACGGGCACGCGGCACAGTGCGACCTTGGCCTGGTCGATCTGTGACTCGAGGTCTGCGACCTCCCAGAGGTGCTTTGGAAGCAGACCCGAGGAGCCCAGCGGCGCGATCCCCGCATAGGAGTCCAGGATCCCCTCGCCCATCTGAGCCCCGGAACAAGCGAACGAGAGGAACGTGACCGAACTCTTGTCCGAGCTTTCCTCGAGCGATTCTGCGGTGAGCGCGTGACCGGAGGTCATACTGCGATGACAGCGACGGTCGACCCACTCGGCGTCGAGGCCTGCCTCGTCCGGATTCCCCTCCCCGGAGGCAGATGAATCGCCGAGCGAAACGATGACGATGTCATCGACGTTGACGTTCGCGGTCAGAGAGTCGTGCCAGCCGCCGTCCGATCGAACGTCAAGGCTCACGGAGTAGATGCCATCGTCGGGCACAGGGACGACCACCTGGCAACTTGTGTTTGCGATGCTCCTGATGACTGCTCCGCCTTGACGCACCGTCCATGAGAAGTGCGCTGGCGTCCCATCAGGGACATCGGTCCGGCAACCGTCGAGGGTGACCGGCCACTTGTCGGGGAAGACGAAGGAGCGCGCGTAGCCCATCACCGCCTCGGTGTGCGCCGAAGGGGTGGGGACGTCGACCGTGCCAACCTGCTGCCACGCCCGGGACCAAAGCGAGTACCGGTCCTGGACCTGCCACGTGAACTGGGCCCCTCCTGGGGACTCGTAGACCTCCTGCGGCCCGGTGGATACGTCCCTACCGAGCGTCGCCTTCAGCGCGTCCTCGACGAGTGTGCGGCTCGGCGATCGTGAGCCCGATCCGCGGGCGATCCGGGCAAGGTCGGAAAGGGCTTGCCGATCCGCAGCGGACGGCGTGACCGCAGGTGTGGGCGCCCCTGTACCTGGCTGCGCGCCGCCGCTCTGGCTTCCGCTTGGGGTGGCGCCGTACGTAACGCCGGGGCCATCCGACACGTCCGCGGTCGCGGTCGGCTCGAAGGACCCGGCCACTGATGAGGCCGGCCCAGATGGGCTAACCACGGGCTCGTTCGCGCATGCAGCGAGCAGGATGCTCATGATGAGCGACGCCGATCGACGGAGCTGGAGCGATGGTGCGCGGCCCATCTCCCGACCCTAGCAGGCAGACATCTCACGTGCGTCTCAAGGCCCAAGGCCCGTCAGCGGCAACGCACGCCCTCGGCGATCGAGGCACACCATGTCTAGATGGTTGATTCGGCTCGACCAACGCCACGTAGCGGCGACGCTACGCGGTGATGACGAAGACCCGCGTTGGCGTGGACTTGCCCTTCAACGCGAGGTCCCGGCGTTCGAGCCCAGCCGGATCGATCCCGGCCGCCGCCGCCGCATCGCTGGTGACCAGGATCTCCCCGGCGGCCGACGCCGATGCGAGACGAGCCGCGACATTGACGCGGTCGCCCATGGCGGTCAGCTCGACATGTGGCCCCGATCCGATCGATCCGACGAAGGCGATCCCGCTGTCAACACCGGCTCCGATCGGGACCCACGGCCGGGGTCCGTCGTTGGCCGTCTCGACCATGAGCGCGCGCGCTGCCGCGATGGCCCGTTGCGCATGCACGGCGCCGCTGAGGGCCGGCACGAAGATGCCGATGATCTCGTCGCCGACGAACTTGTCGACGATCGCGTCATGTTCGACGAGCACCTTCGCCGCCACATCGAAGAACCGCTCCATCAGGTCCCGCACCTCGGTCGGGCTCATCGTCTCGCCGAGCTGGGTGGACCCTCGAACGTCCGCGAACAGGAGGCTGCAGTCGACCTCTGCGCCACCGTGGTACTGGGTCAGCTGCTTGAAGCAGGAATTGCAGTACTTCGGGTTCTTCGGCCAGGGTCCCTTGCCGAACAGTCGCATGACCGGACTTGCCGGGCCGTGGAAGGGTGCCGAACAGAGCTTGCAGCGGGGCTCGCTCGGGAGGTGCTTGAAGAGCCGCCGCCCAAAACGGAAAGCGGGGCTGACACCGGTCAGGACATCGCGCCACCGCTCCTCGACCTTTGGCTGCTCGCCTGGTGCCACGGGCGACGACGTTCCCACGAGAACACTCTATGCGCGAAGGTCTCGCGAGTCACCTCGGCGTGCCGGTCGCTGGGAGGGACCCCTATCCCGCATCGACGCAGGCCGGCGCGTCGAACGCCCACCGCCGTCGAACCCGCAGGGCTGCGCCCGGAGAGGGCCGGTGCGACCATGCGGGCGACACACGATGAGCCGATGGTGCGACCGCACAATCGCCCGAGGCTCGAGTTACGTCCTGGAGCGCGATCACGACTTGGACGGCCCTCGCGTGCGGAAGTCAATTTGCGGGTAGCGATCCGGAGTTCCCCGCTTCTACCCGGCGGATGGCCGGGCCGAGCCCCAATCTGGGGACGACTGCATGTCCACATGTCGCGGGCTAGACGGTTAACACAACGTGCATCGCAACGGCTAGGAGCGGCTCGCTGCTGGACGCAGCCCACGCAGCCGGGATGACTGACCCGTCCATCGTTGCATCGGCCTACCCGACTTGGAGACCCATCACCCCGGCCCCTCCACGAAGGAGCTAACAGCCTTCACGGCGTCCACGATCGGCTTGCTCATGCCCGTGACCCCTAGCAGCGGGACGAGCTGCGAGGTGCCGAACTTTGTCGCAAGGCGAGCATCGATCGGCCACGTCGGCACCTTCTCGTTGGCTTTGTAGAGCTCCTGACGCCGCTCCAGGTCGCGAGCCATTGCCTCCCACGTCTCGGACGGGATGTCGTCGCGCGCGGCCACGAGATCGCGTGTCAGCCGGTCGATCCGCTGTCCGTGGCGCTCGATGTCGTCCCGCAGGTGCGTCGCATCCCGGACCATCGAGCGGTGGATGCTCCACAGCGGCAGCAAGAACGCGATGGTGGCGAGGACGACCACCAGGCTCGCCAGGAGCGAGTGCAGGGCAACGTAGCGCGAGCCGTACTGACTCGCCGGCCCAGCGATGATCCACCATCCCAGGAACACGCCCGGGACGGATAGCACGAGTGCGTTCCAGAGACACAGATTGCCGAGCGGTTGGAAGCCACCACAGCGGTCGGGGTGACCGAGCTGGACCCGAAGCGGGAACCGCCCAAGCTGATGGACTTTCACCCCGATCACGATCATCCGCCAGATGGCTAGCCCCGCTGCGGCACCGATGAGCGTCTCACCCGCGATGTCGCCGACAGCGATCAGCCCCCAATCGCTGAGCGCCGAGGGACCATCGCCGAGGAGCTCGCCGATGCCGCCCGCAGCGACTGGAAAGCGCGCGAAACCGATGATCCCACCGGCGGCGCCAAGGAGGACGGCCCACCGGCTGTTCAAGGCGCTGCCCACTTCTCGCTCGAACGCCGCATATGCGCCAAGATGACTGTCCGGTACGAGGCCGCGCAGTCGGACCAGCGAGAATGCCCCGGGAACGTACGACGTCATTAGCAGAAATGCCAAGAAACCGACAACAACCGCCACGAGCCCACTCGCGAGCATCGGATCGGCGGGAAAGAACCGGGTCGCGACGAGGACACCGGTCGTGAGGATCGGGACGGCGACGACGAGCGCAAGCAGGCGCCGATCGGCAAAGACCGAGACGGGCAGGGCCTCTGGATGCTCCTTTGCGGGAACCTCGGCCGGGTGGACGCTCTCCCCCGGGGCGGCTTCCCCGGTCGGCGCCCGCTCGACCCCAGCGGGCTGGCCGTCGTGTGCGATCTCCGCCATGGCGCTCCTCCCCGTCGCGCCTGTTGAGTATTAGCCCGCCCTGCCGCGCTGACAAGCGGTCAACCTCGCGTACGGAACATCTGCCGCCTACCGAGTAGGGATCTCGTCAGTGAGATAGACGGGCTGCCTTCCGACGGCATCAGGAAGTACACACGTGTCGTTGTCCGGGCCAGTCCGGCCGGTCGGTGGAGAGGCGACCCGAGCCGGCCGCTTTCGGTACTCCGCAGCTGGTGGGTTCCCGAGCCTCCTGTCATCGTCGCGCCACATGCCGGATGTAGCCTGTGCACATGGCTGACACGAAGTCCACACCCGCAC
>Ga0299913_10003892_pt1 | contig 12387 bp, 11 predicted proteins | sample RVTome_9_FD_201360 | JGI IMG/M metagenome (GOLD analysis project Ga0299913, IMG submission 201360) | Soil microbial communities from uranium-contaminated site in the Upper Colorado River Basin, Wyoming, United States - RVT155D38 (version 2) ... | reverse complement strand
TTTGCCGAGACTGCCGCTCGGATGCGACCTCGCGAAGTCCTCCGCGGTAAATCCGCGGCTTTCAAGCAGCGCAACGGCGAGCGCGTCCCCCATTGCGAGCGTTGCGGTGGTGCTTGCGGTTGGCGCCAGATTGAGGGGGCAGGCTTCCTCGTCGACCGCGACATTGAGGTGCACGTCCGCCGCTCTGGCCAGCGTCGACCCCGGCTTGCCCGTCATGGATATCAGCCCGGCGCCCATCCGCTTGACCAGGGGCAGGATCGTGACCACTTCCTGGGTCTCCCCGGAATAGGATACGGCCAGCAGGAGGTCCTGCCCGGTAATCATTCCGAGGTCGCCGTGGCTCGCCTCGGCCGGATGCATGAAGAACGCCGGGGTACCGGTGCTGGCCAGCGTAGCAGCGATCTTGCCGGCGATGTGTCCGGACTTACCCATCCCGGTCACCACGATCCTGCCGGTCGTTTCAAGGCAGAGCTTGCAGGCGGTCGTGAATGACCCGTCCAGCCGCTCTTTCAGTCGCAGCACGGCTCGCGACTCGATATCCAGCACGCGGCCTGCGAGAGTCAGTAGTTCCTCAGCGGTCAGTTTGATCTGCAATTGGAGCTCCCCGCCACAATTTACAGGTTTTTTGCGACGACGTAGCAATCATATGCGATGTACGCGACCAGCAGGGCCGCTCCCTCGACGCGACTGATGGTACCCGTGCCTTCGTACTCGTAGGTCATCGTGAACAGGACCAGCGTAAACGCAATCATGACGAAAAGATGCAGGGAAAGTACCGAAGGGGGCAGGGCCGCCGGTGCTATCAGGGAAGCCGCGCCGACGACGGCCAGTATGTTGAAGAAGTTGGACCCGACGATATTGCCGATGGCCAGTCCGTACTCGCCCTTGTGGGCGCTGACCAGCGAAACCGCGAGTTCCGGGACGCTGGTCGCGAACGCGACCAGCACGATTCCGATGACGACCTCACTCATTCCGAAGTGGCGTGCGATGTCGATGGCGCCGTCGACCATCAATTCGGCCCCGATAAGCAATGCAAGGAAGCCGATGAGGAACCAGATTATCGCGCGCGTCATGCTGACGTCGCGCGGAATGTCGGCTTCGTACTCCAGGCTGATCGTGTCGTCGACGGAGGAGCGGAGCCCGAGCTTGATCAGCCAGAACATGACGAAGATCAGCGCCGCTATCAGTATCAGGCCGTCGAGACGACTGAGGTATGAGTCCAGGAACAGGGACACGCCGAGAAGGGTTACCGCCAGCAACGCCGGCATCTCGCGGCGCAGGGTCTGCGACGAGAGCTTTATGGGACGGATGAATGCGACTGTCCCGAGTACCAGCCCGATGTTGACGATGTTCGAACCGATCGCGTTTCCGATTGCCAATCCGGGTTCGCCGCGAATCGAGGCCACGATGGAGACCAGTATCTCGGGCGCGGACGTCGCGATCGCGACGACCGTGAGTCCAATGAGAATCGGCGCAATCCCGAGATTACGGGCAAACGCGGCGGCGCCGTAGACGAACCGGTTCGCACCCCACACCAGGAGCAGCAGTCCGCCGACGACTTCGAGGATATTACCCAGCATAGATTCCGTTTTTCGAGGTGATGTCCTGTCCCGCAAGCCACAAAGCTAAAGCGACAGGATACCTTCCGAAGCCGGCCGGCACCGGTCCTGGCCCGGCCGCCATGATACACAATCGGCATGTTTGCGTGGCTCTGTGCATGCGGGCTCTCTTCCGGCCTTTGTACCGTCGGGCGACGCGGTTTTGCTACACTTCGAGCCCGAACGGCTGCGCGACCGAGTGCAGCCTCTGCCCCAACCAAGCGGCGCCGAACATGGATCCCCGGGAAATAAAGAGACTTATCGAAGCAGGGCTGCCGGAGGCGGCAGTCGACGTGTCCAGTGACGACAACACCCATTTCGAGGCGCTGGTCGTCTCCGATGCGTTCGCCGGCAAACGACCGCTCGCACGGCACAAACTCGTCTATCAATGCCTGGGCAGCCTGATGGGCAACGAGATTCACGCGCTGTCCATACGCGCGTACACGGGCGCCGAATGGGAACGGGCCAGGCCCGGCTGAAAGTACGGAGCGCTACTCGGGAGGGCGCTCCGCCGCTGTCAGGGTGGTCGTGAACGGCCGGCCGTCCCGCCAGCCCTCGAGGTCGATCTCGTCGCCGGGTTCGAGGGCGGCAACCAGCAGTCGCGCCTGTTGTGCCGTGCGGATCGGTTCATCGTTGATGGCGAGGATGACGTCTCCGTCGCGGACTCCGGCCATCGCCGCCGGGCCGTTGGCAATGACCTTCACCAGGATACCGATGTTCCGTTCGAGGCCCAGCGCTCGCGACTCGGCGCGGGACAACTCGTCCGGCTCGAGGCCGACCCAGCCGCGAATGACCCTGCCGTGGCGTTTGATTTCGTCGACCACGCCGCGAACGAGGTCGATCGGTATGGCGAAGCTGATACCTTCGGTCCCGGCATCCTGCGCGAGAACGGCGGTGTTGATACCGACGAGTTCGCCGAGCGAGTTGACCAGCGCGCCTCCCGAGTTTCCCTCGTTGATCGCGGCGTCAGTCTGGATGAAGTTTTCGAACGTCGTAAGGCCGAGCAGGCCCCGACCCGTGGCACTTACGATGCCCTGCGTCACCGTCTTGGTGAGCCCATAGGGATTGCCGATGGCCAGCACGACGTCGCCGATGCGTACGTCGCTGGATCGTCCCAACGGTATGGCCGTCAGGGTTCCCAGGTCGACTTTCAGCAGGGCAAGGTCGGTCTCAGCGTCGTAGCCGACGACATCCGGATCTGCAATGCGCCCGTCGGCAAGCTGGACGCGGATCTCCGTGGCCTCCGCGACCACGTGATAGTTGGTCACCAGATAGCCTTCAGGATCTATGACGACGGCCGAACCGAGACTCGTGTTGAGACGAAATCGGTCGTCGGCATTCACGTCCGGCCCGGACTGCACAAGGCGTCGCGTATATACGTTTGCCACGGCCGGCGCGCTGATATCGACGGCATCCGCGTAGCTTGCGGCCCTTGATGCTCCGTTCGGCGACTTGCCGTCGAATACGGGGAGCAACTGCGGCCGCAACAGAACGACGAGGAACGCGACCGCAAGACCGACCACGATGGACTGGAAAAGAAAAATCAAAACCGGCTTTAATCGAGCCACGTCACGTCCTGGCAAATCGCTGATCGGGCTCTTTGTCTGTCGCTGCGTCGCTCACCACGCCAGGAAGCAGCCCGGTGCTTTTCGCGGAGGAGTCGCGGAGTGGCTCGCTGGCCAATTTTATTGAGCCCCGTGTATAATGCCGCATGGTTCCGCACCCAGCCCCGATACCTGCTGCCATCCTGACGGCAAACCGGGTCTGCTGCAAATCTACCAGTTTTCGAATAAAGCAAAAAACCGCCGGACTTAAGAGGCTGAGTCAAAGACGAGTTAAGACGAGTTACGACGACGTAAGGTATGCTTGAGTAGGGCGCGTTGACTGGGGAAATCCGGGTACTTGCATCGCAATCCGGCACCTCGCAGGGGAGCGGCCCTGGCATGCCGCCGAAGCAGCTTTTAACACGGACCCGGCCGGTGCATGGGAGTGCCTGATGACCGACGACGTTGATCGCAACAGACGTCATTTTCTAACTGTTGCCACCGCCGTAACCGGGGGAGTGGGCATTGCCCTCGCCGCGATCCCGTTTCTGGCGTCCCTGAAACCCAGCGCACGCGCGCAGGCGCTTGGCGCGCCCGTGGAGGTTCCGCTGGGGTCACTGGATCCGGGCGAAATGGTGCGTGTGATCTGGCGGGGACGACTGGTGTTCGTGCTTCGGAGGTCACAGGCGATGCTGGCCCAGCTCGAACGGACGGCGCCGGGGCTCCTGCGGGATCCGAATTCGGAAGAGGCCGACCAGCAGCCCGAATTTGCCGTCAATACCCACCGCTCCCTGCAGCCCGAATATCTCGTGGTCGAAGGGACCTGTACGCATCTGGGATGCGCGCCTATTCCCGAATTTCAGGTCGGACCTGCGCCTGACTGGCAGGGAGGGTTTTTCTGTCCGTGCCACGGCTCGCGATTCGATCTCGCGGGACGTGTTTACAAAGGGGTTCCGGCACCGACGAATCTGCGGGTGCCGCCTTACCGGTTTATTCAGGACGACGTGATTATGATCGGCAGTGAATCGGGAGCTGCGTGATGGCTCGTGTCGAATCCGAGGTCGGGAAGCCCCAGACCGGCTTGATCAGATGGATCGACGAGCGCTTTCCGTTGCTCGAAACTCTCCGCTACCACGCGACGGAATACTACGCCTCCAAGAACTTCAACATCTGGTACGTGTTTGGCGTGCTCTCGCTGGTCGTGCTTGTGATCCAGCTCGTCACCGGCATATTTCTGACGATGAATTACAAGCCGTCGTCCGACGAAGCATTCGCCTCGGTCGAATACATAATGCGCGACGTGGACTGGGGCTGGCTGATACGTTACATGCATTCAACCGGTGCATCGTTCTTTTTCATCGTCGTGTACCTGCACATGTTCCGCGGGATGCTCTACGGCTCCTACAAAAAGCCGAGGGAACTGTTGTGGATCATCGGCATGCTGATTTTCCTGGTGCTCATGGCCGAGGCTTTTGCGGGATATCTGCTGCCCTGGGGACAGATGTCCTACTGGGGCGCGCAGGTGATCATTTCGCTGTTTGGCGCAATCCCGTTCGTCGGCGACGCCCTCGTCGAATACATCAAGGGCGACTACTCGATTTCGGACATAACCCTGAACCGGTTTTTCGCGCTGCATGTGGTTCTGTTACCGCTTGCTCTCATCGGCCTGGTCTTCGTACACATCGTTGCTTTGCACCATGTCGGCTCCAGTAACCCGGACGGCATCGAGATCAAGAATTTCAAGGGGTCGGACGGCATACCGGTGGACGGCGTGTCGTTTCATCCCTATCACACGAGCAAAGACCTGGTGGCGATCATCGTCTTCCTCATGGTGTTCTCCGGAGTGGTTTTTTTCGCGCCCGACATGGGCGGCTATTTTCTGGAACACGCCAATTTCGAGCCGGCAAATACGATGGCGACGCCGGAGCATATCGCCCCGGTATGGTACTTCACCCCGTTTTACGCAATTCTTCGTGCCGTGCCGGACAAGTTGTGGGGCGCCATTCTGATGGGGGGAGCGGTATTCATTCCCCTGTTCCTGCCGTGGCTCGACCGTTCCAGGGTCCGGTCCATCCGCTACAGGGGATGGATCTACCGTACGTCCCTCGGGCTATTCGTCGTCAGTTTTTTCGCGCTGGGCTGGCTTGGATTGCAGCCGGCGGAAGGCGTCTATGTCACGCTCGCGCGCATATTCTCGGTCATATATTTTGCGTTCTTTCTGTTGATGCCCTATTTCACGAGCATCGACAAGACCAGGCCGGTGCCGGAGCGGGTGGTCTACCATGTTTAGGCTGCATTTTCCCGGAGATATCGTGACCTGCAAGGCCGAAGGTCGAACGGGAATGTCCGGCCTCGCGCGGCGCCTGGCACGTGCGTCCGCATACGCCTCGGCGGTAGCTATACTGACGCTTCTCGCATGGAGTCCTTCCGCATACGCAGCCTCGGGTGGCCCGGACCTGGAACAGGCCGGCAATGACGTTGGCAATATAGCCTCCCTGCAGCGCGGCGCCCGCAATTTCATGAACTACTGCGCGGGCTGTCACTCTGCCAAGTACGTACGGTACAACAGCATCGCGAAAGATCTGGAGCTCACTGAGGATCAGGTCATTGAAAACCTGATGTTCAATGCGGAAAAGACCTTCGAAACCATCGAGGCTTCGATGCCGCTGGATGCCGCCGCCCGGTGGTTCGGACAGCCGCCCCCGGATATGTCCCTGATAGCCAGGGCCAAAGGTACCGACTACATCTTCAGCTTCCTGAAGGGCTTCCACCTCGACAGCGACAGCCCGACCGGCGTCGATAACCTGCATTTGCCGGGTACCAGCATGCCGCACGTGCTGTGGGAGCTCCAGGGATTCCAGCGAGCGGTTTTCGAAGAACCGGACGAAAGCGCAACGGGCTCCGATCCGGTCTTCAGTCATTTCGAGAATGCGTCGAGCGGAGCGATTTCTCCCGAGGACTATGATGCGTTCGTGCGGGATACGGTCAATTTTCTCGAGTACATCAGCGAGCCGATTCGTGCCACACGCCGTGTGCTGGGCGTATGGGTTCTGATGTTCCTGGTCGTGTTTTTGATCATCGCCACGATGCTGAAAAACCAGATCTGGAAAGACGTTACCTAGCCCGATTATTCATTGATACGTTATCGGTTTATGAATGAATGGTACTTGGTTGACGGGGATCGCCCGCAGTGCGGGCTCCCACAGCCCGCGATGTGGACTATTCGCGGGCTGTAGGAGCCCGCACTGCGGGCGATTAATCCTTAACCAAGTGCCATTTGGCGGAAGACCGGCGTGCCGCAAAGTTATATTCCTTAAGTTCCGAGGGGACCTCATATGGCAGTTATTGCCAACCGCCGCTCCGTTATGACACTGTTTTCCAAACCAACCTGCATCCACAGTCACCGTACTCGGCTTGTATTGGCGGAGAAGAACATCAACATCGACATCGTCAATGTCGAGGGCCCGGATCTCCCTGAAGATCTGATGGATCTGAACCCTTACCAGACCGTTCCGACACTCGTTGATCGCGATCTGGTTCTCTACGATTCGCGAGTCATCATCGAATATCTGGACGAGCGATTTCCACACCCGCCGCTGATGCCGGTCGATCCGGTGACGCGCGCCCAGTTTCGGCTTGCCCTGTTCCGCATAGAAACCGACTGGTATCGGTTGGCTGAAGAGTATGAAGCGGACAGCGATCGAAAGTTGTCCGGGAAATCCAAAAAGATGCTCAGGGAAAGCATTCTGGCAAGCGTCGATCTGTTCAGCGCGAAACAGTTTTTCCTGAGTGACGAGTTCTCCCTGGTCGACTGCACCATCGCGCCGGTCCTGTGGCGTCTGCCGCTCTATGGCATTGAGCTGGGATCGCATGCCGGCCCGGTCGAGGGCTACATGAAGCGAGTGTTCGACCGCCGCTCTTTCCGACAAAGCCTGACCGAGCTGGAGCAGGAAATGCGGCTGTAGGCACCCTACAGGGCGCGCGCAATCGATGGTATTCTGGCGGCGACAACCGTCCAGGATGCCGGGTTTTCTCCTCACGTGACCGTTCCGAGCCGCTCAAAACGCCCTTACCTTATCCGTGCCATGCACGAATGGATGGGGGATAACGGGCACACGCCACACATCGTCGTCGATGCCGCGATCGACGGCGTAACGGTGCCGCGAGAGCATGTGAAGGACGGCAAGATAATCCTGAATATCAGCCACTCCGCAGCTCACAACCTCAAACTTACGAACGATGCCGTCAGCTTTCGTGCCCGATTCAGCGGCGTGCCGTTCGACGTGTGGGTCCCGATCGGAGCGGTGCTCGGGATCTACGCGAAGGAAACCGGTCAGGGCATGATCTTTTCGCACGGTGCCGACCAGCCCGAACCACCGGACCCGAGCGATGGAGCCGGCGACCGGGAGAACACGCGCAACGAGCGCTCCCATCTCAAGATCGTCAAGTAGGCCGAGCTGACGCAGACACAACCTGCAGGTTTGAGGCTTGACCGCCCGGTCGATCCCGGACGGGATCATATTCTCGGCCCCGTCGACGCTCCGGTTACGCTGGTCGAGTACGGCGGCTACGCCTGTCCCCACTGCCGGGCGGCAAATGATCGCATAGCCGAAGTCCGTAACCAGCTCGGCGACCGGCTGCGCTATGTGTTCCGCCACCGTCCGATCACGGGCAACGAACTCGGTCGTCGCGCCGCTCTGCTCGTCGAGCGAATCGACGACCCGAAGAGATTCTGGGCCGCTCACGTTGCGCTGATGAGCCGCTCCCTCACCCTTCAGGAAGAGGATCTGCACGCTGTCGCGGAGGAGTTTGGCGTCAACGCAGATCCTTCCGTCGACATCGCCGATGCAGAGCGTCGAGCCAGGGCCCGCGTTGAGGCCGACGAACGGAGCGCTCGTGCCAGCGGCGTAAGTCTGACGCCGACCTTCTTCGTCAACGGGCGCCGCTTTGACGGCCCGTGGGATGAAAGGGCCTTCGCGGATGCACTGCTCGGAACCCTCGGTCACCGGGTCCGGATAGCGGCGCTCGAGTTTGCGACGTGGGCGCCGTCTGCAGGATTGTTGCTGCTGCTCGCGACAGTGCTTGCCCTGATCTTCACGAACTCTGCGGCCGGCGCATCCTTCGCTGCGTTCTGGGAGCAGCCATTCGGCTTTACGTTCGGTGACGGTGCATTCCAGCTGTCGCTCAAGGACTGGATCAACGACGGACTGCTGACCATCTTCTTCCTGGTGGTGGGACTCGAAATCAAGCGAGAGTTCACAATCGGACATCTTGCCAGCCGGCGCTCGGCGGCATTGCCGATCGCGGCGGCAATCGGCGGGATGGCTGTGCCAGCGTTGCTGTACGTGATCATCGTGCCGGACGGGCCCTGGTCGCACGGCTGGGGCGTTCCGATGGCGACCGACACGGCGTTCGCCATAGCCCTGATTGCGATGATGGGGCGGCGCGTGCCGGTCGAGCTGCGTATTTTCCTGACGGCTGCGGCCATCGTCGACGACATCGGGGCGATCCTCGTAGTAGCGGCTTTCTATTCCGGCGACCTTGATCTCGGCTACCTGAGCCTCGCGGTCGCGATCACTGGCGCGCTCGTAGTCCTGAACAAGTCACGTGTATATCGCCTGGCGCCGTACCTTGTTCTCGGTGTCGTGCTCTGGGCATGTGTCCACGCCGGCGGACTGCACGCGACCCTGGCGGGCGTGGTGCTGGCCATCTTCATTCCCACGCGGCCGCCGCCGGACTTCAAGTCCCTGTCGCTTCAAGCCGATGCCATCCTGACCAGCGAGGCGAGCCATGGCGGCGAGGCGTTGCGTTACGGCCCCTCGGAAACTGCGTTGCGCGCACTCGACGCCATTCACGACAGGCTCGAATCCCCGGCAGCACGACTGCTGCGCAACGCAGGTCCCCGGTCCAGTTACCTCGTGTTGCCGGTCTTTGCGCTGGCCAACGCCGGTGTCGTCGTTAGCGCCGGGGTACTGCAGGGTCGAGAGGTGCTGGCTCTCGGTATCGTTGCCGGGCTCGCGCTCGGCAAGCCGCTCGGGATGTTGCTCGCCTCCGTACTGGCGGTACAGCTGGGGGTTGCCTCGAAGCCGCGGGAATACTCGTGGCGCCAGCTCGCGGGGGCGACGGCGCTCGCGGGCATCGGGTTTACGATGTCATTATTCATTTCGGCGCAGGCGTTCCCGGTCGCAGACGATTTCTCGGCGGCAAAGATGGCAGTGTTTGCCGGGTCCATCCTGTCCGCTCTCGTCGGATCAGCCGTGCTTTGGAGCGCCGCGGCAGGGCCGGACGACTCGCAATGAGATCAGCCCGCGCAGAGGCTCAACTCGCGCAAACTCATCCCTCAGCCAGTAAATCTACCCGGGCGCGCCCAGCAACGTCATGTCGATCAGATCGCACAGGCAGTGAATTGCAACCAGGTGTACTTCCTGAATTCTTGCCGTCCGCGTTGCCGGGACGCGTATTTCCACGTCGCCGTCCCCGAGCAGGCCGGCCATGCGCCCGCCGTCGCGTCCGGTCAGCGCCACGACACGCATGCTGCGATCGTGGGCCGCGACGATGGCGCGGCAGACGTTCTCGGAGTTGCCGGAGGTCGAGATTGCCAGCAGCACGTCGTTCTGTCGCCCCAACGCGCGGATCTGTTTGCCGAAAACGTCGTCGTACGAATAATCGTTGGCGATGGACGTCAGTGTCGAGGTGTCGGTCGTCAGAGCCACTGCGGGAAGGCCGGGTCGCTCCATTTCGAAACGGTTCAGGAGCTCGGAGGAGAAGTGCTGGGCGTCTCCGGCGGACCCTCCGTTGCCGCAGCTCAGGATCTTGCCCTCGGCAAGTAACGCGTCGCACATCAGCTTTGCGGCAGCCGGGATGCTCCGGCTCAGGACTTCGATCGAAGCCTGCTTGGTGGCAATGCTTTCCGCGAAGTGCGACCTGACTCTTGTCTCTGCGTCCATGGAGTATTTCAGCCTAGTACTCTGACAAGGTGATATTGACGCATTCAAAGAGTACCGGGTCTGAATGCGTCTTTGATCCATTGTAGCGTGTATTGATCCGGCGCCGGGCCGTCGAAGGCTACGACGTCGAAGCGAACCTTATGGTTGCGGAACGCCTTGTGCTTCCCCAGGAAGAACAGGGCCGCCCTGGTCAGCTTGCGCTGCTTGTGCGGGCCGATCGATTGTATTGCGGACGGAAAGCGAAAGCTGGAAGAGGTACCGGGTTGGCGGCAGCGGACTTCGACGACGACCAGGCAGTCACCGTCCAGCATGACCAGATCGATTTCGCCGACACGACAACGGAAATTGCGGAGAACGAGCTTGAGTCCGGCCGACCGCAGGTGTTCGAGTGCGAGCTGCTCGGTCTTTTCGCCTACGGATTTGGCAAAGGTCGGGGCCATTCGTTTCCCGACTCTTCGTCGAGGTCCTGGAATGAGCGGTCCGGCCGCTCCACGCCCGGTATCGCGACGAGCTCGCCGCGGACGAACTGCGCCCACGCGAGGCGTCGGTGTATGCGTCCGTCTTCGTCGAGGTAGAGTCGACCGGTGGCACCCGAGAATTCGGGCATCGGCGCGGTGCGCGAGGAAAACAGCTCGGCGACGAGCTGATATGCGTCGTATCCCATGGCGTGCAGACGGCCATGGCGTTTTTCCGTCGGCCAGTAGCGGTTATAAAGAGAAGGAAGTTCGGCCATCCAGTTGTGCGGCGATACGATCCAGGGCGTGTCGGCGAACATCACGCCGTTCAGATCGGAGTCGGACCTGCCGTCCATTGAATAGATAAAGGACGTCGAGTAGACCGGCAGGTCGCCTGCGTAGTGAAACTTGAGTTGCGACTTGATCAGGCGTCCGGCTTTGGAGTCCGCCCCGAGAAAAATGAACTCCGCGTCCTGCCTGCGGCGAGGGTCGAACTGCAACGGCCCTCCGATGTTGGCGCGCAGTCGCTGGTAGCGTTGAACGCTTTGCGTGAGCGCCATCAGGCTTTCGATTTCCAGCGAGAAGTCCTGCGTCGTGGGCAGGTAGTCACGATAGTCGAGCAGCACGCCACCGCGAGCCTCGAACTCGCCGGCGAAGCTCGAAAGCACTCGCCGCCCCCACTCGTTGTTGGGCACGATCGCGATGGCTCGGGTGTAGCCGTCGGCGGTTGCCTTTGCCGCGGCCGATACCGCTTCATCCTCGGGCGAAAGCGCAAACTGGTAAAGTCCCGGCGGCGCGACTTCGCCATCGGGAAGATAGTTGAGCGTCAGCACCGGCACCGGCAGCATCGCCTCCCCGGCCAGTGCGCTGACGCCCGAGCGCAACAACGGTCCCACGACGAACTGCGCGCCATCCGTGACGGCGCGCGCGTAGGCTTCGGTCGCGCCACCGTCCGCGTTGACGTCGTATACGCGGATACGCTGCTCGTCGTTGAGTCCGCCCTGGGCGGCGAAGTAGGCGCCGAAAAAGCCGTTCTGGACGGCCTGACCCGCCGGGGCATTCTGTCCGCTCAGAGGCAGCAGCAGCGCGACCTGTCTGGGGTAATCCAGCGCGCCCGCATCGGGCAGCTGCATTCCGGCCAGGACCGCGTTGGCCGGATGGTCCCGGTAGGCTTCCTGCCAGCGGACGAGCCCGTTACTCCAGCCGATGCCCTGGCGGCCCGTGGCGGTAGCGAGGGCGCCCAGGGCGAGCCAGCCGCGTATCTCCGAATCGGAGACACGCTCCGCCGCGCTGCGAAGCGTCTGTGGATTACTGACCAGCAAGCCTGCCCAGAGCCGCTGTCTGTTCAGCTCGATGCGTCGGTTGTCGTCGAGCCAGTTCTCTCGCTGAATATAGAGCTCGACGGCACGAACGGGTTCGTCTTTCTGAAACCACGCATCCGCGCGCAGGGCTTCGACGCGCGAGCGGAAATGCAACGGCAGTGCCTGCCGACTCAAAGGCTCGAGCAGCCGAAGGGCTTCGTCGGGCATGCCGTTGATCAGTGCGATGGCCGACGAGTTCGTCGTCCATAGCCACAGCATGTCCCCTTCCGCCGGCCTGGCTACCGATTGCATCGCCGTCATTGCGCGGCGGCTGTCGCCGGCGTCCAGCCACTGTTCGACGGCAAGCAGCGTCAGGCGATCGCGTTCGACGCCAGCAGCGCCGGACGCAAGGTCGATGTAAACGGCGGCGGCATCGGCATGCTGCCCGGTTCGCGCCATGCTTGCCGCACGAGCTTCCGGCTGCCTGTCGGCGTAGCGCGAAGATCCGGTCGTTTCGCAGGCGCTGAGAAAGCACAGCAAGG
>Ga0299913_10003891_pt1 | contig 12387 bp, 9 predicted proteins | sample RVTome_9_FD_201360 | JGI IMG/M metagenome (GOLD analysis project Ga0299913, IMG submission 201360) | Soil microbial communities from uranium-contaminated site in the Upper Colorado River Basin, Wyoming, United States - RVT155D38 (version 2) ... | reverse complement strand
CCGACGAGCTGGACCGAGTAGACGACGAGGTAGAAGAGCACGCCTTGCGTGGTCCCGCCGACGACACCGGTCATGATGAAGCCGGCGTGGGCGACGCCCGAGTAGGCCAGCATCCTCCGGACATCACCCTGAACCAACGCCAGGATCGAGCCGACGAGCATGGAGAACCCCGCGATCACGGCCACGACCGGCAGCCAGGTCCCGTCGAGGTCCCCGAAGGCTGTGATCAGCACCCGGGAGATGGCTGCGAACCCGCCGATCTTGGCCACCGCAGCCATGTAACCCACGAGACCGGCCGGAGCGCCCTGGTAGACGTCGGGAGCCCACGAGTGGAACGGCGCTATCGATACCTTGAACCCGAGCCCGGCGATGACCAGCCCGATTCCGACGTAGATCACGGCAGGGCTGGTCACGATGAACTGCTCGAAGAAGTCCCGAAGGTCGAGCACGGCAAACTGCCCGGTCCCCGCATATATGAGGGCCACCCCATAGACGAACAGGGCCGATGCGAACGAGCCGAGCAGGAAGTACTTGATCGCCGCCTCATCGGACTCTCTTCGCTCCCGAGCGAAGCCGGCGAGCACGTAGAGAGCAATCGAGCCGACCTCGAGCCCGAGAAACATCATGATCAGGTTGTTGGAGGCCACCATCATCGAGAACCCGGTAGTCGCCAGAAGTACGAGGGCGAGAGCCTCGGCGCCGCGTCTTCCCTGCCCGGAGATGAACCTCCACCCCGACAGGACGCCGAGGGCGGTGACGAAAAGCAGGGCGAGCCGGGAGAAGACGGCAAAGCCGTCCATCACGATCATCCCCGAGAAGGCAACGAGGCCCTCGACGTCGAGAGATCCCATCGCATCCTCGGCTAGACCCTTTTGAACCACGGTCAGCGCCGTGGCGACGGCCAGCGCCAGCCCGGTGAGATAACCGAGGATCCGCACGGGAGGCTTCCACTGCACCTCGACCAGGAGCACGAGGGCGGCCCCCAAGGCGAGGGCCAGCTCTGGCGCTATGGCCATCCACGAGATCTCTGGAGTCGTCACGATTCATCCCCCGCTACGAGAACATCCCCGAGTCGGCCGGGCACAGGCACCTCATAGTCGGTTTCGGCGACCACCCGGTCGAGCGTCGCCTCAGTGGAAGGCGCGATCTTGTCGAGAAGTATGTTGGGGTATATCCCGATGACCAGCACCAGAGCCGCCACCGGGGCCAGCAGTGAGATCTCCCTGAGCGAGAGATCGGCCAATGCCTTGTTCTCCTCGATCTTGAGAGCGCCGGTGAACACCCGCTCGTAGGCCCACAGCATGTAGATGGCGGCGAGGATCACTCCTCCGGCGGCGATGATCGCCAAAACCGGGAGAGTGGAGTACGAGCCCACCAGCACCAGGAACTCCCCGACAAACCCGTTGAGGCCAGGCAAACCTATCGAGGCGAAGGTCATGAACAGGAAGAACCCGGCGTACACCGGCATCACCTTCTGGAGACCGCCGAAATCAGCGATCCGCTTGGTGTGACGACGCTCGTAGATCATCCCGACCAGCAGGAACAAGGCTCCGGTGGTGAGACCGTGGTTGACGTTTTGGATCACCGCCCCCTGGAGCCCACCCGAGGTGAGGGCGAACGTGCCGAGCACGATGAACCCGAGATGGCTGACCGACGAGTAGGCAACGAGTTTCTTGAGGTCGGGCTGGACGATGGCGACGATGGCCCCATAGATGATCCCTATCACGGCCAGGATCCCCATGATCGGCACAGCCTCGACCGACGCCTCGGGGAACAACGTCAGGTTGAAACGGAGGAGACCGTAGGTCCCGAGCTTGAGGAGCACGCCGGCCAGGAGTATCGATCCCGCCGTTGGTGCCTCGACATGGGCATCGGGAAGCCAGGTATGGAGGGGGAACAGCGGCACCTTGATGGCAAACGCGAGCGCGAACGCGGCGAAGAGCCAACGCTCGACACCCAGGGACAGGTCCAGCGAGGCGAGGTTGTCCAGGCCGAAGGAGACGAGGCCGAACTGTGATGAGTGGTAGACGGCCAAGGCGATGATCCCGGCGAGCATCAGCGCCGATCCGAGGGCCGTGTATATGAAGAACTTCATCGCCGCGTAGACCCGGCGCTCCCCGCCCCAGATGCCGATGATGAAGTACATCGGGATCAGGATCGCCTCGAAGAACACGAAGAAGAGGAACAGGTCCTGGGCGAGGAACACGCCGATCATGCCCGCTTCGAGCAGGAGGGTGTATGCGACGAACTCCTTGGCCCGGTCCCGTATCGAGGTCGAGGCACCGAGAGCAATGGGGACGAGGACCGCCGTGAGGAGGACCATGGGCAATGAGATCCCATCGACACCGAGGTGCCAATTGATGTCCCACGGCTCGTACCAGGGCTCTTTGACCACCAACTGCATCCCCGGCTGCGGCTCGAACACCGCAAAGACGTACCCGGCCAGGGCCAGTGGCAGCACGGAAAGGGCAATGCCGAGGGGAAGATGGATCTCGTCCCGGCGGCTGGGGACGATGAGGACCAGGCCGGCCCCGATCACCGGCAACAGGATCAGGGCGGTCAGCACTCTTGCTCCCGGGTCGAGCCGCCAGAAGGCGAGTGCCCGAAGTGGATCGGGGGCGGGATCGCCGGGTTTCTCATCCTGAGCCTGCCAGCCAGGCGATGACGATCACGGCGCCCCCGAGGAAGAGGACCCCATAGCTTCGCACGTAGCCGGTCTGAAGCGACCGAGCCGACTCGCCGATCCGGCGAACCAGGCCGCCGATCCCGTTGACTGCGCCGTCGATGATCTGGTTGTCAACGGCAAAGGCCGCGACCTCGGCTGTCTTCCTCCCCGGGGCGACGATCGCGTAGCCGTACAAGCCGTCGATGTCGTATGCGGCCTCCCACATGCCCCAGAGCGGCTCGAAAGATCCCTCGAACGAACGCCACCTGGCGGGACGGCGGCGGTAGGTCAGATAGCCGAACCCGGCGCCGACCACGCCTGCCATGACCGACAGGCCCGCCAGCACGACGAACATGAAAGCTCCCTCGGGCGCATGCTGCAGTGAGACCAGCTCGAAGCTGGGCTCGAGGAAGTGCTCCAGGGACAATCGGAGTGGGGTGTTGACGAGGCCCCCGACCACCGAGAGGGTGGCCAGGGCCACCAGGGGGGCGGTCATCACCGAAGGTGATTCGTGGGGATCGGCGGAGTCGTCCCATCTCGGCTCCCCGAGGAAGACCAGGACCCATTGGCGGGCCATGTAGAAGGCGGTCAACAGGGCGGCGACCAGACCGGCGACCCACAACGCCGAGAACCAGCTTCCCCGCTCGAAGACGGAGGCGAGTATCTCGTCCTTGGACCAGAACCCGGCTAGAGGCGGGATTCCGGCGATGGCCAGCGTGCCGATCGCCATCGTCGCGGCCGTGATGGGCATCCGGCGCCACAACCCTCCCATCTTGTCCATGTCCTGCTCGTTGCTCATCGCATGGATGACCGACCCGGCGCCGAGAAAGAGAAGGGCCTTGAAGAACGCATGGGTCATCAGGTGGAATATGCCCGCGACGTAGGCAGTCGCCCCGACGGCGAGGAACATGTACCCGAGTTGGGAGATCGTCGAATAGGCGAGGACCTTCTTGATGTCTCGCTGAGCGATCGCAATGGTGGCGGCGAAGAGGGCCGTCGACGCTCCCACTACCGCCACCACATTTGAGGCAATAGGCGCGAGCTCGAATATCGCGGCGGAGCGGGCGATCAGGTAGACACCCGCGGTGACCATCGTTGCGGCATGGATGAGGGCCGAGACCGGCGTCGGGCCTTCCATGGCGTCGGGAAGCCAGACATGGAGTGGTATCTGGGCCGACTTCCCCGCTGCCCCGACCAGCATGAGCAGCCCGATTGCGGTCGCCATGCCGGTGCTCAAGGTCTCCGGAGCCTGTTCGAAGATCCCGCTATACGAGAGTGTCCCGAACGATGTGAAGACCAGCATCAGCCCGATGACGAAACCGAAATCACCGATCCTGTTGACGATGAACGCCTTCTTGGCGGCGCCGGCGGCGGCGGGCCTGGTGAACCAGAAGCCGATCAGCAAGTAGGAGCAGAGGCCCACCAGCTCCCACCCCAGGAACAGCATCGCGTAGTTGCCCCCGAGGACCAGGATCAGCATCGATGCCATGAACAGGTTGAGGTTGGTGAAGAACCGGTGGAAGCGCTCGTCGCCGTGCATGTAGCCGACGGCGAAGACGTGGATGAGTGTCCCCACACCGGTCACCACCAGGGCCATCAACGCAGAGAGCGGGTCCCAGAGGAGCTCGAGATTGGCCCCGACCGCCGGCATCCACTCCCAGAGCCCGATGACCTCCCCCTGCTCTCCTCCTTCCAGGAAAGGGATGGCCGCCGCAAGCGCCACTCCAAAGGCGCCGGCGCTCATCGCCGTGGCCAGCCATCCCGCGGCAGGCTCGCGCAGATACCGACCGAAGAAATGAATCAGGACCGAGCCGGCGAGGGGAAGACCGATGACCAGCCAGAGGAGATCAATCACAGGAGCCCCCCTCCCGGCTTCGCCGTACTCCCCCAACTGGCCTACGGCCAGGCCCCCCTCCCGGCTTCGCCGTACTCCCCCCAACGCTCACTTCGTTCGCTGGGGGGAGACATGCGGGACTGTGTCCTCCCCCAGGAGCGAAGCGACGTTGGGGGAGGTGGCCCGAAGGGCCGGAGGGGGCGTTCAAATACCAGGTACGGCTGAGCGTGGAGCGAAGCGACACCATGTTCAGCCCCTCAGCTCGCTCATGTCGTCGACCGAGGCGGTGGTGCGGCGACGGAAGATCGCGACGATGATTGCCAGTCCGACGACCACCTCGGCGGCGGCGACCACCAGGATGAAGAAAACGGCTACCTGGCCATCGAGGTCGTTGAGGGCGCGACCCGCAGAGATGAGGGTGAGGTTGACCGCATTGAGCATCAACTCGATGCACATGAACATGACCAGGGCGTTGCGACGCAGGAGCATGCCCAGGGCACCGATCGTGAACAGCACCGCGGCCAGGGACATGTACCAGCCGGGATCGACCATCAGGTCTCCCTTCGCTTGAAGTGGGCCAGGGCGATGGCCCCGGCGGCCGCGATCGTGAGCAACAGGGCGGTGGCTTCGAAAGCGAGCACCCAATCGGTGAAGAGGGGCGCGGCGACCGCCTGGACCGTGCCGTTGGTGGCTGCCTGATCGATCGGCTCGACCGCCGCGGGGAGCCAATCGAAATCGCCGGCGACGGTGATCGCGGCGGCGAAGATCGTGATGAGCCCGGCCAGCCCACCCACCAGCAGCCTCTGGTTGGGCAGCGTCTCCTCGGTCTCGTCCTCCTTGTCGACTCCGATGAGCATGATCACGAACAGAAAGAGCGTCATCACCGCGCCCGCGTACACGATCACCTGGACTGCCGCCACCAGGTGGGCGAGATGGACGACGTAGAGCACCGCCACCGAGAAGAGTGTCCCCAACAGCCCCATCGCCGAGTAGACCGGGTTGCGGGCAATCACGACCGTCACCGCCCCGGCGATCGCCGTGGCGGCCATCAGGACGAACAAAATCGCCTCAGCCAATGTCTTCCTCCGTGGACGCTCTGTCGATTTCCTCCTGGGTCGGCTCGGGGCTCCAGTCCCCCGGGCCCGGAGTGCCCTGCCACATCTGAAGGCCCTCATAGGCGGCGACCCCCGAAGGGGCGGTGGCCCGAAGCCACCCGTCCGCGGAATCGAGCTCGTCGAGGTCGACGAGCGGATCATTCGGGAACATGTGGGGCACCGATCCGTCACGCTCCATGAGGAGGGTCTCCTTGGTGTATATGGCGTCCTGACGATTGGTGGTCGACATCTCGAAGAGCTGGGTCATCGTGATCGCCTCGGTGGGACAGGCCTCGACGCAGAGGCCGCAGAAGATGCAGCGGAGCATGTTGATCTCGTAGACGAAGCCGAACCTCTCGCCTGGGGAGGTCGGATTCTCGGCGTCGTTGTCCATGCCCCGGACATAGATGCACTGTGCGGGGCAGACGCCCGCGCAGAGCTCGCACCCGATGCACTTCTCCATGCCATCCGGATAGCGGTTGAGCACGTGCCGTCCGTGGAATCGCTGTGGCTTGTGCCGTCTCTCCTCCGGGTATCGGGTGGTGACCATCTCCTGACCGGTGATGGTCCGCCACATCGTCTTCCCGGTGACCCTCAGGCCCTTGAGTAGCTCGATCATCACACCCATGTCATCAACTCCAGGGAGCCCCGAATTGGCGGAAGCTGATCACAACGGTCGAGATGACGAGCCACCCGAGGGCCCCGGGAATGAGACGCTTCCAGCCCAGGGTCATCAGCTGGTCGTAACGCAATCTGGGGAGGGTCGATCGGAGCCAGAAGAACATGAAGACCACGGCGTACGTCTTGAGGAGGAACCATACGAACGGGAGCAGCCCGGAGACGAAACCGGGGAGGGCGTCGTCGAAGGTGGGGCCGTTCCAACCGCCGAGGAAGATCGTCGCCGCCACGGCCGACATGGAGAAGATGTTGATGTACTCGGCCAGGAAGAACATCGCGAACCTGGCGCCGGAATATTCGGTGTGGAATCCCCCCACGAGCTCCTGTTCCGCCTCAACCAGGTCGAACGGGGCCCGATTGGTCTCGGCGACGATGGCGATGAAGAAGATCCCAAACGCAACCACCTGAGGGAAGACATTCCAGCGGGGCACGTATTGGAGCACTCCTTGAAGAGCGGGGATCGTCTCCCCCCAGTTTCCCGCCTGGCGATCCACGATCTCCGCGAGGGACAACGTCCCCCCGTCCCCTTGGGTGGCGGAGAACATGACCACTGTCACCATGGCAAGCCCCATCGCGGCTTCGTAGGAGATCGCCTGGGCCGTAGCCCGCACCCCGCCCAGCAGCGGGTACTTGGACCCCGACGACCAGCCGGCCAGCACCACCGCGTAAACCGCCATCGACGACATGGCGAGGATGAAGAGCAGCCCGATGTTCAGGTCCGCGCCCTGAAGGATGACCTCATGTTCTCCTATCGAGAACGGCCGGCCGAATGGAACCATCATGAAGATCAGGAACGCTGGGATGACGGCGAGGAAGGGAGCCAGGGCATACATCCCGTACTCGACCTTTCGCGGTGTAACCGACTCCTTGAAGAAGAGCTTGAACGCGTCGGCGAGGGTCTGCAGGATCCCGAACGGGCCGGCTCGGCTCGGGCCAACACGGCTCTGCATGTCGGCGATGATCTTCCGCTCCGCCCAGATATTGATGATGGTGAGCGTTATCAGCAGGAGAAGGACCAGAACGGCCCTTCCCACCACGATCAAGAGCTCCGGCCAGCTCACAGCGATGTCACCCGGACCACTGGATCGGTTCCCAGGTGGGCCGCGCCCACTTGGTTGAAGGGCACGAAGACAACACCCTCCGGCGTGCCCTCGTCGATCACGGCGCTGAACTCCCCCTCCCCGTGGTTGGTCACCACCTTGACCGGAGATCCGTCACGGGCCCCGAGACGCCTCGAGTCCTCGACACTCAGGTAGGCCCGGGCACCGACTCCGAGCGGGTGGAGGGAGGGGCAATGCCGGAGACGGACGCCGTCGTCGTACATCGTCCTCGCCACATGGAGGGTGAGAGCGGCGCGGGGGGCCCGACTTCCCTTGACGGAAACAGGGATGTGGTTGACGGCCTGGGAGCCGTTGATGGGCACGACGAGACCGTCGCGGTGGTCCCATTCCAAGGCCTCCCAGCTGACATCCTCGTAGGCGGGAGCGACCACCGCGATCTCCTTGGCAATCGTCTCGGCCGATGCCAGCCCCAGAGGCCTGCCCACGTGATCGGCGAGATCGGCCAGGATCGACCACTCGGTCCGGCTCTGGCCGGGGCCGGGTGTGATCGCGTTCACCTTCTGGACCCGGCCCTCGATGTTGGTGACAGTCCCCTCTTTCTCGGCGAAGGCCGTCGCCGGGAGGATGACATCAGCATTCCTGTTGGAGTCGTTCACGAAGATGTCCACGGATACCAGGTACTCGGTAGCGGCGAGAGCCTCCCTCACCGCATCGAACCGGCCCAGGTCGGTGACCGGATCGGCCCCCGATAGGAGCAGGAAGCGAATCTCCCCGGCATCTGCGGCAGCAAGGATCTCGGTGGTGCTCTTGCCTCTCGTCTGGGGAACCTCGCCCCATTCAGCCGCGAGGTTGGCGCAACCGACCCCGTCGAGGTTCACTCTGCCCGGGAGGAGGTCGGGGGCGAGGCCCATGTCGAGCGCACCGAACGTGTTGGCCCTCCGGCCCATGGGCAGGATCCCCACCGAGCCCGCCTTGCTCCTCACATAGGCCGCGGCCGACTCGGCCAGGGAGGGGTCGTCGGCCTGTGACGCCTGGCCGGCCAAAACCACTACCTTCTTACCGGCGATGGCGGAGGTGACTTCGGGATGGGCGCCGCCTGCCAGCTCGTCGAGAAGGTCGAACCCTCCTCCCGGCCGGTAGGTCAGCTTGTGAGTGGCTCGGTCGTCGAGGCCGTTGGCCCGGGGATGGACGACGATGAGCGGGACACCCAGTTCCTGTGCCGCCCTCCTCACCCGCAGGTACAGAGTCGGGTGCTCTTCTTTCAGGTCAGGGCCCCAAAGGAATATGGCGTCCGCCCGATCGAGATCGTCGATCAGAGCTCGGTCCACCGTCGCGGCCAGGAAATGAGCGCTCAGGAGGTTGTCGACCCTGGCATCGACATGATTGGTTCCCATGACCACCCGGGCGAACTTGGACAAGGCGTAGGCGTCCTCGTTGGTGCCATGGGCGCCGCCGATCACTCCGAACGCCGCGCCACCGTCCTCGGCGCGGATCAAATCGATGCGGTTGCCCACGACCTCCAGCGCCTCAGCCCAAGAGACCTCGACGAATTCGCCATCCCTCTTCACCAGCGGCGAGGTGAGCCGCTCCTCCGACCGCAGGTACTCGAACCCGAACCGGTCCTTGTCCGACAGCCACCCGTGATTGGTGGAGTCGTTGTCGACGCCGACAATCCGAAGGATTTGGTTCTGGCTGGAGTGGATCGAGACTCGGGGATGGGCGGTGTCGAACAATCCCGAGCTCTCGACCATCTTGAGATCCCAGGGCCGCGCCCGAAACCGATAGGGCTTCGCGGTGAGTGCCCCGACCGGGCAGATCTGAACTGTGTTGCCGGAGAAATAGGAGCTGAACGGATGGTCGGGGAAGGTGTTCACCTCGGTGGTGTTGCCTCGCTCCTGGAACTCGATGAGGGGATCACCGGAGATCTCGTCGGAGAACCTGGTGCATCGGGCGCAGAGAATGCAGCGCTCCCGGTCGAGCAGGACCAGATCCGAGATCGGGATCGGCTTCTCGTAATGACGCTTGATCTCGACGAACCGGCTTTCCCCAGGCCCGTGGGACATCGCCTGGTCCTGAAGCGGGCATTCCCCGCCCTTGTCACAAACCGGGCAGTCCAGCGGGTGATTGGCGAGAAGGAACTCGAGCACTGCCTCCTGGGCCCGCTTCACGGTGTCGCTCCTGGTGTCGACCACCATCCCGTCGGCCACCTGATTGGTGCACGCCGTGACCAGCATCGGACCCCTCGGCGATTCGACCTCGACGAGGCACATGCGGCACATGCCCACCGGATTCATCCGCTCGTGCCAGCAGAATCGGGGGATGTAGGTGCCCTCGTCCTGGGCGGCCCGGATCAGCAACTCCCCAGCGCGGACTTCGTGGTCGACTCCGTCGATGGTGATCTTGACCGTTTCTGTCATGGGTGGCTTGCCCCCTCCGGCCCTTCGGGCCACCTCCCCCAACGTCGCTTCGCTCCTGGGGGAGGAAACGGGCCGCGGGTGTCTCCCCCCAGCGAACGAAGTGAGTGTTGGGGGGAGTACGGCGAAGCCGGGAGGGGGGTCGTCACGATGACTCCTCTCCCCGAACCACGAATGGGCACCCACCAAACCGGACGTGGTCCATCACCTCGTCACGGAAATAGTCCTGCAAGGCTTTGATGGGGGAGACGGCCGACGGCCCCAACGGGCAGATGGTGGTCATCTTCGGGGGCCAGGCCAGCCCGACGCTGATCCCGTCGGACACGTCGAGGAGCAGGCCCATGTCCACCTCGCGCCCCTGGCCCTCGTCGATCCGCCGCAAGATCATCTCCAACCAGGTGGTTCCCTCCCGACACGGCGTGCACTGCCCGCACGACTCGTGGGAGAAGAAACGGACGATCCGCTCGGCGGCGGCGACCATGCAAGTGGTGTTGTCCATGACCACGACAGCTCCCGATCCCAGCATCGAGCCGGCTGCGGCGGTCGCGTCCTTGGTGATCTCCAGGTCGAGGTGCCGGTCGGGCACGAACCAGGGAGCGGAGGCGCCGCCCGGGATCCAGGCCTTGAGCTCGTTCCCGTCCCGGATGCCCCCGGCGATGTCATAGATCAGCTCCCGCCAGGTGATCCCATGGGACAACTCGTAGTTCCCCGGCTTGTTGACATGACCCGAGACCGAGGTCATGAAGGTCCCGGTATCGGTCTCATGAGCGAGTTCCCGATAGTCGCCCGCCCCCAGCCGGAGGACATGGGGCAGGTTCGCCAGCGTCTCCACGTTGTTGACGATGGTCGGCTTCATGTAGAGGCCCTTGGCCGCAGGAAAGTACGGGGGCTTGAGCCGCGGCTCGCCGCGCAGACCCTCGAGGGAGTTGATCAGAGCAGTCTCCTCCCCACATATGTAGGCGCCACCGCCGAGGTGGACGGTCACATCGAGGTCGTGGTCGCTGCCAAAGATCCCCTTGCCCAGGTATCCGGCCGCGTAGGCCTCGTCGACCGCGGCCTGGACCCGCCGCGCCGGCTTGGAGTACTCGCCACGCACATAGATGAAGGCATGGTTCACCTCGTTGGCGAAGGAGGCGATGATCACCCCTTCGATGAGCTGGTGGGGATCCCGCTCCAGGAGCTGCCGGTCCTTGAACGTCCCGGGCTCGGACTCGTCGGCGTTCACCACCAGGTAGGCCGGCCGATCGGACGCCAGGAAGCTCCATTTGAGACCTGCCGAGAACGCGGCGCCGCCGCGGCCCAGCAACCCGGACTCCTTGACCAACTCCACCAACTCGTCCCGCGACATCTGCAATGACCGTCGGGCCTGCGAGTAGCCGGCGGTCTGCTCATAGATGTCGATCGTGTGCGACGACTGGGGATGATCGGTCATCCTCCTGGTCAAGAGAAGCGTCACGTCGACCCCTCCGACTCGACCGTGCCCAATGGTTGGAAGGCCGGATAGGGTCCGACGGCGCCCGCTTCCTCGCGAATCCCCCATTCGAAGCTGCGCGTCCCTCCGAATAGCCCCTGCATCTCATCGGTGTTGACCACCGCGGGACGGGCAGTCTTCAGCCATCTGACCAGCTCGCGCCCCTTCTCCGGGGTCACACCCTCGATCAGCTCGTAGTTGACCTGGACCGCGGGGGCTCCCCCACAGGCGCCGAGGCACTCGACATGCTCAACGGAGAGCACCCCCTCGTCGTCGGTCTCTCCGTGGGGGACCCCGGACTCGTCCTCGACTGCATGGAGGACGTCGTCACTGCCGAGCAGCATGCATGTGATCGAGGTGCAGCACGAGATGAGATAGCGGCCGGTCCGCTCCCGCTTGTACATCGTGTAGAAGCTCGCCACCGCTCTCACCTGGGCGGGCGTGATCCCGGTCCAGCGAGCGACTTCTTCCATCCCCTCGTCGGTCAGGTGGCCGTCGACAGACATCGCCAGGTAGAGGAGTGGCATGACCGCGGACCGGCGTTCCGGGTATCGGGACACGATCGTTTCGGCCCTCGCCCGGACCTCCTCGGGCCAGACGCTCACCGGTCGACATCTCCCATCACCGGGTCCATCGAGGCGATCGTGGCGATGGTGTCGGCCATCATCGAGTCGGCCATGGCGATGGGTAGTGCCTGGAGGTTGTTGAAGGAGGGCGCCCGGGTGTGCATGCGGTAGGGCCTGGCCTCGCCGTTGGAGACCAGATAACAGCCCAACTCGCCGCGGGGTGACTCCACGGCAACATATGTCTCCCCGGGAGGGACCTTGAATCCCTCTGTGAAGAGCTTGAAATGGTGGATCAGCGCCTCCATCGACTCGTCGATGCGGGCGCGCGGCGGCGGGGTGATCTTGCGATCGTCGATCCGGAAGTCCCCCTTGGGCATACCGTCCATCGCCTGCTCGACGATTCGGAGCGACTGGTGGATCTCGTCTACCCGGACCCGGTACCGGTCATAGGTGTCACCGTGGGTCCCGACCGGCACCTCGAACTCGTAGTTCTCGATCCCCGAATAGGGGAAGGACTTGCGCAGGTCCCAACCGACCCCGGTGGCGCGGAGGGCAGGCCCGGTGATGCCATAGGCGATGGCCTCGTCGGCCGTTATCACCCCGA
>Ga0299913_10003890_pt1 | contig 12388 bp, 8 predicted proteins | sample RVTome_9_FD_201360 | JGI IMG/M metagenome (GOLD analysis project Ga0299913, IMG submission 201360) | Soil microbial communities from uranium-contaminated site in the Upper Colorado River Basin, Wyoming, United States - RVT155D38 (version 2) ... | reverse complement strand
AGGTGTCGATCAGTCCGCGGAACCCGTCCTCGCGCTGCATGAACTCATAGCCGAAGCCGGCCGCGAGCTCGGGCGCGTGCGGCGCGAGCTCGCTCATCGCGGTCACGCCGAGCGAGTCGGCCATCCCTTCACGCACCAGCATCGCGAAGGTGTTCTCGAAGCCCAGCGGCGGCAGCCACTCGAGGTCCCAGCGCGTCTCGTACGCGCGGGCGACCTCGCGGTACACGGAGTCCCGGTCGTGGATCGGCGGGCGCTCGAGCACGGCGGTGTAGGCCGTCCCCGTGTACTCCACGTAGAGATCGAGCTCGCCCGACACGACGGCGCGGTGCGCGATGAACGACCCGCCGAGGTGGAGGCGCCGCTCGACGGGGATCCCGAGGCGGCCCTCGACCCACTGCGCCACGATCTCCCCGAGGAGGTCCTGCTCGGTGAAGTTCTTGGACCCCACCACGAGACCCGGCCCGGGCGAGCACGCCGCCGACGCCGTCGCGACCAGGAGGGCCACGAGCCACGACCGATGGCTCAACGCCATTTCGACATCCTCCCTTCGAGCCACCCCAGACCGCGGTCCGCCACCAGCGCCAGCAGCGCGGCGGGGATCGCGCCCGCGAGGACCAGCCGGCTGTCCACCATCGACACGCCCCTGAAGATGAGGGCGCCGAGCCCGCCCGCGCCGATGAACGCCGCGATCGTCGCGACCCCGATCCCGATGACGGTGGCGAGCCGGATCCCCGCCATGATGACCCCGAGACCGAGCGGGATCTCCACCTGCCGGAGGAGCTGGTTCGAGGTCATGCCCATGGCCACCCCGGCCGCCCGCGCGGCGGGGTCCGCGCTCCGGATCCCCTCGTACGTGTTCTTCACGATGGGGAGGAGCGCGTAGGCCACCAGCGCGACGATCGCCGGGCGCGTGCCGAGCCCGCCGATCCACGGCGCCGGGATGAGGAACCCGAGCAGCGCGAGGCTCGGGATCGTCTGGATCACGTTGACGCCGCCGAGCACCGGGCCGCGGAGTCGCGGGCTCCTGGTCAGGAGCACGCCCGCCGGGATCCCGAACACGCAGGCGAGCAGGACCGACACTCCCACGAGCCACACGTGCTCCCACGTGCGGTACAGGATCTCGGCGCGGTTCGCGGCCAGGAACTCGAGGAACTCCACCCGGGCCTCCTGGCTAGAGCCCCGCGTCGCGGAAGCGGGCCACGCGGGGCTCTGCGCTCGACCGGAACTCGGAGGTCGGGCCCGCGAACGCGAGCTCGCCGTCGTCGGAGAGGAAGGCGATGCGATCGGCGAGGAAGAGCGCCTCGCGCACGTCGTGCGTCACGAACAGGAGCGTGGTCCGCACGCGCTCCGCGAGATCCCGGAACTCGCGCTGGAGCTCGTAGCGCGTCACGGGATCGAGCGCTCCGAACGGCTCGTCACAGAGGAGGCGCTCGGGACGCGCGGCGAGCGCGCGAGCGATGCCGACCCGCTGGCGCTGTCCCCCCGAGAGCTCCCCGGGGAGCCGGTCGCGGAGCGCCGGTCCGAGCCCGACGAGCTCGAGCATCTCGTCCACCCGCCGGTCGATCTCCGACGCGCCCCACCCGAGGAGGCCCGGAACCAGCGCCACGTTGCGCGCGACGGTGAAATGGGGGAACAGACCGATCTCCTGAAGGATATACCCCGTGCGGCGGCGAAGCGCGATCGGGTCGAGATCGCGCGTGGAGACGCCGCCGATCCGGACCTCGCCGCGCGTGGGGCGGAGGAGCGCGTTCACGAGCCGGAGCGTGGTGGACTTCCCCGACCCGCTCCGCCCGAGGAGGACGACGGTCTCGCCCGGATCGACCTCGAGGTCGAGACCCGAGAGCACCGTCTCGCCTCCGAGCACGACATCCACGCCCTGGAACGATACCGCCGGCTCGCTCATCGCCCCCGTCCGTTCGTTCCGCCGCGTGCTCGCATGTGACCGGGCAGCGCCCGATCTTGGATCGCCGGCGCATCATAGGGAGGACGGGAGTGACGGTACAACAATCCAGCGACCGCATCCTCATCCGGAGCGGGACGGACGCCCCGGATCCGATGGTGGGGCTGCCGCACGACGCGCGCACGGGTCTCGCGGCGCCGCCGCGCCGTCTTCCCCCCAAGTATTTCTACGACGCGCGCGGCTCCGCCCTGTTCGAGGAGATCACGCGTCTCCCCGAGTACTATCAGACCCGGACGGAACGCCGGATCCTCGAACGGGTGGCGGACGCCCTCGTGCGGGAGGTCGAGCCCCGGGCGCTCGTGGAGTTCGGGTCCGGGAGCGCGCTCAAGACGCGGGTCCTGCTCGATGCGATGCGCGCGCACGGCCTGCTCGAGGCGTACGGCGCCGTGGAGGTGTCCGAGTCGGCGCTCGTCGAGGCGGCGCAGGGGCTCGCCGAGCGCTACCCGTCTCTCGAGCTCGAAGGCGTGCTCGCGGACTTCGAGCGTCCCGTGGCGCTTCCGTTCCGGGACCGCCCCCGACTCATCCTCTTCCTCGGCTCCACGATCGGGAACCTCGAGCGGGACGAGGCGGTGGGATTCCTCTCCCGCGTCCGCGCGCAGATGACGCCGGCGGACGGCTTCCTGATCGGGTTCGATCTCGTCAAGGACACGGCGCGTCTGGAGGCGGCGTACAACGACGCGCGCGGCGTCACGGCGCGGTTCAACCTCAACGTGCTCCGGGTCCTGAACCGCGAGCTGGACGGCGACTTCCGGCTCGACGACTTCGAGCATGTGGCCGTGTACGATGAGGAGAAGGCGCGCATCGAGATGTACCTGGTGGCGAAGCGCCCCGTCAGCGCGCGCCTCGCGTCGATCGCGCTGGACGTGCGGCTCGAGGAGGGCGAGCGCATCCGCACCGAGCTGAGCCACAAGTACACCGCGGACTCGGCACGCGCGCTCGTGTCCGCCGCGGGGCTCGAGCTCGTGCGCTGGGATACCGACCCCGGGCCCGATTTCGCGCTCGGGCTCGCCCGTCGGGCCGCGTCCTCCCCGGCGGTTCGATGGCCCGGAATCGGGGGCGAACCGGCGGCCCGCTGACTCCGGGTCAGACAAGCGCCTTCGCCTCGAGCCGCCGGGCGCGGTCGGGGCCGCCCCCGTGACGGCCGCTTCGCGCCCGAGAACCTCGAGGGCGGCGCGGCCCGCGAGCGCCGGATCTCGGGGTCGGTGCTCTCGAGAAAGCCTTCCCCGGGCCATCCCGTTGCGCCCGGCGGGGGCTCGAGCCGCTGGCGGGCTTCGGTGTAGCTCGCCGACGCGAAGTACACGCACGTCCACGCGGCGAACGCGTCGAAGTCGAGCCGGAGCGCGTAGGCCGTCTCTTCGGGCGTGCACTCCCTCAGGTCCTGCGCGTGGGCGGGGATCAGATCGAGGATGCGGGCGATGGGGGTGTCGTGCATGTCGGACCTTCATGGCTCGCGCGTCGCGCTCCGTTGGCGTTTCCGGGCGGGGGTATCGTACCGTAGGCGCGAATCGGCACGCCACGTTCGGCGCCGCCGCGGCCGGTCGCGCGCCGCGCGCCGCCGGCTCCTCGCTCGGAGTCCACGTCTTGGTCCCGGAGACCCGCCGTCCACGCGCCCCGCGTCGAGAGATCGTCTCGTGGGCTCTGTTCGACTTCGCGAACTCCGCGTTCACCACGCTCATCGTCACGTTCATCTTCTCGCGGTACTACGCGGAGCGGATCGCACCGGACCCCATCGAGGGCGCGATCTGGTGGACCCGCGCGGTCCAGGCGTCGGCCATCGTCGTGGCCCTGATCACGCCCGTGCTGGGGGCGATGGCGGACTTCGGAGGCCGCAAGAAACGCTTCCTCGTCGTCTCGACGCTCGCCTGCGTCACGGCGACGGCAGGGCTCTTCTTCATGGGTCCGGGAGACGCGTGGCTGGCAGCCGCGGTCTTCATCCTCGCGAACATCGCCTACGAGGTGACGCAGGCGCTGTACAACGCCTTCCTCCCCGAGCTGGCCGACCCCGACCACATGGGGCGCGTGTCGGGGTTCGGGTGGGGGCTCGGGTACTTCGGCGGCCTCCTGTGCCTCGTCCTCGCCCTGGCCATGGTGACGGGCTGGCTGCCGGAGACGGACGACATGAACGTGCGCGCCACGAACCTCCTCGCGGCGGGATGGTTCCTGGTCTTCTCGATCCCGACGTTCGTGTGGCTGCGCGAGCGGCAGACGCCGCGGCGCGCCTCGCTCTCCGAATACGTACGGAGCGGGTTCGGCCGCGTGCGCGACACGGCGGGTCACCTGCGGCGCTACCGGGAGGCCGGGAAGCTCCTCCTCGCGCGACTGGTCTACAACGACGGCCTCGTGACCGTGTTCGCCATGGCCGCGATCTACGCCGGGGCCGTATTCGGGATGGAGACGAGCGAGGTGCTCTCGCTCGGGATCGCCGTGAACCTCGCCGCGGGCGCGAGCGCCATCGCGTTCGGGTTCGTGAACGACCGCATCGGCGGGGTCCGCACGATCGCGTTCACGCTGGTCACCCTGATCGCGACCACCGGTCTCGCGCTGTGGGCCCCGACGCGGACGTGGTTCTGGATCGCGGCGATCGGGCTCGGTCTGATGGTCGGACCCAACCAGGCCGCCAGCCGCTCGCTACTCGGTTCGTTCATCCCGGAGAGCAAGCAGGGGGAGCTGTTCGGCTTCTACGCCTTCTCGGGCAAGCTCGCCTCGGTCCTCGGGCCGCTCTCGTACGGGCTCGTCCTGGGGGCGACCGGCAGCCACCGCGCCGCCATGGGCGGGATCATCGCGTTCTTCGTCGTGGGTCTGGCGCTGCTCGGGCTCGTGGACGAGGCGGAGGGGAGACGGCTCGCGCGGTCGGGCATCGACGCGGACGCCTGAGACGGCCGCACCGGCTCGTGCGCCCGAGCGCGGGCGTCGGGAGGCTCGGGGGCGGACAGAATGGGGAGGGCGGGCCGGGGAACGCGGGACGACCGCCGCGTCGCGGAGTCTCTTCCGCGGAGCGCGCAGTTCGGTTCGCGACGGCCGCCCCTCGATTCCCGGCGACCGGATCACCGGTCGCATGAGAGAAACGAGCGGAGGGCCGAGCTTCTGACAGCGCGCGCCCCGGGCGGCCCCGTGGATGCCCACACTAGCTCGTCGCCCGCGCGAGGGTCCGCACGATCACGCCCGGCACGCCCTTCTCCCGCAGCTGGCGATTGAACTCGGCCACGTCCGTCTCGATGATCTCGCGCAGCGCCTCGAGCTGGACGTCGAGCTGTGTCCGGAGGTCCTCGAGGCGCTCGCCGGCGCCCTCGTTCGGACGGTCGTAGGTGGAGAGGATGTAGCCGTACAGCGCCGCGATCTGGTTGTCGAGCATGGGCGGGAAGTTGAGGGGGTCCTGCCCGCTCTCGTTCTTCGTCTGGAAGAGCTCCTCCTCGACGTCGGTCAGCTTCTCGCCCGTCTCCTCGGCCATCCCGACGAACTCGTCTCCGAAGCCGGCCTCGTCGGCCTCCTCGGCGATGTCGTGCATCTGGGTGCGGATGGAGCGGATGTCGCGGACCGCATCGTGCGACTGGTCAAGCATCTCGCTCACCCGCGCCATCAGATCCCGTTGCGCCTCGAGGTCGGCGACCGTGACGTCGTCGGCCACGCGCGGATCGATCTCCACCTCGAGATCGCGCGTCTGACTCTGCGCACCCATGCTCAGCCGGACCTGGTAGGAGCCCGGCACGACCGGGAGACGCCCCGTGTACCCCCAGATCCGTGCATCCTCGAGGACATCGGGTCCCTCTCCCTGGAAGTTCCACACGAGACGGTTGAGGCCCGCCTCGGCGTCGAGGCGGTCGGGCGACCAGTCGGCCTCGCGGCCTCGCTCCGCCTTCATATCATCGCTGAAGTCGCCGGGACGACTCGAGTAGACCCGCACCGGGCGACCGCTCGAATCGAGGATCTCGAGCACCACGGCCTCCTCCGGGTCGTCGGCGAGATGGAAGTAGATGGGCGCGCCGCTCGGGAACACGTTCTGCGCCCGGACCGCGGGACGCGGCTCGTACAGATGGATCGGGGCCGATGCGGTCTGCGCGCTCATGTGTCGGAGCGGCGACATGTCGTCGAGGATCCAGAAGGAGCGGCCCTGCGTGGCCACCACGAGGTCGCCACGGTGGATGCGCATGTCGGTGATCGGCGTGACCGGGAGCTCGCCCTGGAGCGGCCGCCACGTCTGCCCCCCGTCGAGGCTCGCGTACAGCCCGAACTCGGTGCCGGCGAACAGGAGCCCCTGACGCTCCGGGTCTTCGCGGATCACGCGGACGAAGTGTCCCTCCGCAATCCCCTCGGTGCCGATCCGTGTCCATGTCTGCCCGTAGTCGTCGGTGCGGAAGATGTACGAGCCGTAGTCGGCCATCCGGTAGCGGTACGCCGCGATGTGCGCGCGTCCCGGGGCGTGGGCGGAGAGGTCGATCACGTTGACGGTCGAGAACTCCGGCAGACCGGCGGGCGTCACGTCCTCCCAGTCCGCCCCGTCATCGCGCGACACGTGGACGAGCCCGTCGTCCGAGCCGGCCCACAGCACGCCCGGCTCGTGCGGCGAGATCTCGAAGGAGAAGATCGTCCCGTAGACCTCGACGCCGGTGTTGTCCCACGTGATCCGGCCGCCGGCGTAGTCCTGCTTCGTGGTGTCGTTGCGCGTCAGGTCGGGGCTGATCGTCTCCCACGAGTAACCCCCGTCGGTAGTCCGGTTGACGTACTGCGACATGTGGTAGAGGACGTCCGGGTCGTGCGGGTCGAGTCGGATCGGGGCGTTCCACTGGAAGCGGTGCCGGAGCGTCTTCGGCGCCTGCCCGAGCTGGAGCTGCGGGTAGAGCAGGATCTGGCGCTCGTCGCCGGTCGCCCGGTTCACCCGGTTGATGCTCCCGCCGTAGCAGCCCGCGTAGGTCACGTTCGGGTCGCGCGGGTCGATCTGGATGTGGCCGCTCTCGCAGCCGCCCACCGCGGCCCAGTGCTGGGCCGGCTGGACGGCCGGCATGTTCCGGCTCGGCACCATGATGGTCGAGTTGTCCTGCTGCGAGCCGTACACGCGGTACGGGAACCGGTCGTCCACGAACACGCGGTAGATCTCGGCCGTTGGCTGGTTGTAGTAGGTCGACCAGGTCTCGGCCCCGTTCAGGGTGACCTGTCCGCCCCCGTCGTCCGCGACCACCTGTTTCGACGGATCGTCGTAGTTCACCCACAGGTCGTGGACGTCGCCGTGCGGCACCCCGTACCCCTCCCAGGTGCGTCCGCCGTCCACCGACTTGTAGTAGCCGACGTTGAGCGCGTACACCGTGTTCTCGTCGACGGGGTCGGCATAGATGTGCGTGTAGTACCACGCGCGCTGCTGGAGCATGCGGTCGTCGTTCACGTGCTCCCACGTGTCGCCGCCGTCATCGGAGCGGTACACGCCGCCCCGGTCCTCGGGCGCCTCGATGAGCACCCACACGCGGTCCGGGTCGGCGCGCGACACCGTGACCGCCGCCTTCCCGACGAGACCCGTCGGGAGCCCGCCCTCGAGCTTCTCCCACGAGTCCCCGCCGTCCTTCGAGCGCCAGATGCCGCCTTCCTCCGCCCCCGAGATCGCCGTCCACGGCTTGCGTTCGGCGCGCCACGCCGCGGCGTACACGACGCGCGGGTTCTTCGGGTTCAGGGCGAGGTCCACGAACCCGGTCGAGTCCGACACGAACAGCACTCGCTCCCAGCTCGCGCCGCCGTCCCGCGTCCGGTACACGCCGCGCTCGGGGTTCGGCCCGAACGGGTCGCCGAGCGCGGCGACGAACGCGACGTCGGGGTCGTTCGGGTGGATTTCGATGCGCCCGATCTGGCCGGCGTCGGGAAGCCCGATGTGCTCCCAGGAGTCGCCGCCGTCCGTGCTCCGGTACATCCCGACTCCCTTCGAGATGTTGCCGCGCAGACAGGCCGAGCCCGTGCCGACGTAGATCACGTTGGGGTCGCTGTCGGCCACGTCGATCGCTCCGATCGCGCCGGTCTCGATGAAGCCGTCCGACACGTTGGTCCAGTTCTGTCCCGCGTCCTCCGTCTTCCACACGCCGCCGCCGGTCGCCCCGAAGAAGAAGGTGAGCGGCTCCCCGGTGATCCCGGCCACCGCCGTCGAGCGTCCGCCACGCGGCGGGCCGATCGACCGGAACGAGAGGGCCTCGAAGTCCGCGTCGTCGAACGCCGGGGCTTGCTGGCCCGCGGCGGGGTTCGGTGGGGCGAAGAGGGACAGGGCCGTGGCGATCGCGGGCAGCGTCCCGGTGAGGATGCGGACCGGGATGTGGTCGACGAGGAGCGAGCCGATGCTCATGGAGCCGTTTCCTCCTGTGGCGTCGTGGTTGTGCGGAGCCGGCCCGGAAGGGCCGGATCGCAAGGTATGCACGGCCCGTGAGACCGGGCAACGCGATCGCCGACGGGAGCCGCCGGCAGGATCGTGGCGTCTCGCGCGCGGGTTCAGCCGGGCCGCGACAGCTCGTAGGCCACCACCCACGCGGGCGGGCGCGGGCGGTCATCGGAAGGGGAGGTTGCTCACTCGCGCGACGGGCGGGGGGCGGGCGGGCCGCCGATGGCATCGCCGGATTCCCCACCCGGACGGGCCGGAACACGCTCACCGCCTCGGCCGGTCCCCTCGCCGGTGAGCCGACCGCTCAGGCCCCGCAGGGCGCCCTCGATGTCGAGCCCGAGGCTCGCCCCCAGCCCCTCGATGGTCCCGAACGCGCCGCGAATGCGCTGGTTGGCCGCGTTCGCGACCCCCTGGCCCTCGCCGCCGTCGAGGACCACCAGCCGATCGATGTCGATGTCCTTCACCGCCTCGACCGAGATGCGGAGGAGCTCCGGGAGCTTCTCGACGAGGAACGCCGCGAAGGCCTGGTCGCCGCCCTCGCGCATGCGGTCGTAGAGAAGCGCCAGCACCTCCACGTTGGCCTTTCCGCGCTCGAGGATCGGCGCCGCCTCCGCCTCGGCGAGCGCCTGCGCCGCCTCCTTCTCGGCCAGCGCCGGCGCGACCACGTCGGCCCGCAGACGCTCTTCCTCGCGCGCGACCCGCTTCGTCTCGAGCAGGCGGAGCGCCTCGATCTCCGCCTCCTCGGCCCGGACCTTCGAGATCTTCTCGGCGGTGAGCGCCTCCTGGTCGAGCTCGGCCTGCCGTACGCGGAGCCGGTTGTGCGCCTCGGCGATCTCGATCTCGGCCTGCGCCTCGCGGACCTCGGCCCGCTGTTTCGCCTCCGCGGCCCGTTCGCGGGTCGCGGCCCCGGCGTCGGCCTCGGCGATCTCGGCGTCGCGGACCGCCTCGGCCGCCCGCTTGCGTCCGATCGCCTCGAGGTAGCCGCGCTCGTCGCTCACGTTCTGGATCTTGAGCACATCGAGGTGGAACCCGAGCGCGGCGAGGTCCTCGCCCGCTTCGTCGGACAGCGCCTTCGCGAACCCGAGCCGGTCCTCGTTCACCTCCTCGGGCGTGAGCGTCGCGACGACTCCGCGGAGGTTTCCCATCAGCGTGTCACGGGCCAGCTCCCGGATCTCCTCGGGCGTCTTGTCGAGCAGCCGCTCCACGGCGTTGTTGAACACCGTCTCCGGCTCGGACGCGATCTTGACGTTCGCGATCGCGTCGATGTTGAGCGGGATGTTCCCCTTCGAGAAGGCGTTCGTGACCGAGATCTCGATCGGGATCGTCTCGAGCATGATGTACTCGGCGATCTCGATGATCGGGATGCGGAGCGTGCGTCCCCCGATGACGGAGCGATAACCGACCGCCTCGCCGCTGGAAAGCGCCCGCTTGCGCCCGGTGATGACCGCGGCCTCGTTCGGGGGCACGATGATGATCAGGTTGCGGATCGCGACGAGCGCGATCATCGCGACGAGGAGCACGACCCCGCCGGTGACGAGAGCTCCGGAGATCGGATCCATTTTCCGTTACGCCTCCTTCATGGGAATCGGGCCGGTCACGGCAGGAGCTCCCGGTCCTCGGGATCCACCGGCCCGACGTAGGCCACACCGTCGCGCATCTCGATCACCACGACCTCGGTCCACGTCTCCGGGTCGCCGGACGTCTCCCCTGGGTGGGGGAGGGCACGAACCGCGTGCTCCCGGTCGCCACGCCGGACGATGATCCGTCCGACCGACTCCGGACCGAGCGGGAGCGTCACGCGCGCCGGCATGCCGATGAACCGCTGTTCGGTGGCTCTCGCACCGCTGTCCGAGCGCTTCAGGTAGCCGAGGAACGCGCCGATCGTGATCCCGGTGAGCAGTCCCCCGCTGGTGGCGAGACCGATCGTCGCCGGCGACGCGGGGTCCGATCCGAGCCACGTCATGACGGCCCCGACACCACCGAACCCGAACAACGCGAAGATCAGCGAGCGCAGCGAGAAGACCGCGGCGGCGTGCCCGCCGCCGTCGGCGTCGACACCGGTGTCGAAGTCGGCGTCGGCCGCGAGGTCGACGTCCAGATCGGCGTCCACCGGATCGGCGCCGAAGAGGTCTCCGAACGCCGAGAGCGCGGCGAGCCCGCCTCCCACCACAAGGCAGAACACGTAGGCCGACAGCATGCCCAACCTTACGGAGGGAGTCGGCCCCGGCCAACCCGGAGGCGGGAAACCGGTTCACCGTCCGACCGGGCGGGGCGACCGTGCCGGCCGTCGGGGCCGGTGCATTCTGCCGCATGACCGCGGATGTGCGAATCGGACTGCCGCACCGATCCGACACCGGTCCCGGAGGGCCGACGGTTGTCCAGTGTCCGGGTGGGGCTCGACCGGGGGGGCCCAAGGTCCCGATGTGTAACGGTTTCCACGTACCGAGGCGAATCGCCCCGACCCCCTTGCCCGGACGAGATGCTCGCGATGCGCGGGCGGAACCGGAATTGCGCCCCGAACCGGCATATCGCGGGTGGACATGCGGTGCGATTGGAGTGCCTGCGCTCCCCCCCGAAAAACCGGGTCGGAGCGAGGAAACGATAGATTATGACGGCCCCATCGAGACTCCGGTCGGCCGCGCCCGGGCGCGTCGGCGGGGGCAGGTCGCGCGCGCGCGGCTTCACGCTGATCGAGCTCCTGATCGTCGTGGCGATCATCGGCACGCTGACGGGGATCGCGTACCCCGCGGTGCAGTCGGTGAGGGAGCGCGCTCAGATCGCGCAGGCGATCGGCGACATCAACGCGATCGAGATCGACGTGCTCGGATACGAGGCGACGTACCAGACGACTCCGCCGGATCTGGCAGCGATCGGTCGCGGCGCCCTCTTCGACCCGTGGGGGAACCCGTACCGTTATCTGTCGTTCGCGCACGCGGTTCCCACGCCGGGCGGAGGCGGGAAGGCGGGCAAGGGGAAGCCCGCCGTCCCACCCGGGGCGCGCATGGACCGGTTCCTCGTCCCGATCAACAGCACGTTCGACCTGTACAGCATGGGGCCGGACGGAAACACGTTCCCGCCTCTGACCGCGTCCCAGAGCCTCGACGACGTCGTGCGCGGGAACGACGGGTCCTACATCGGGCTGGCGCGGGACTACTGACGGTGTCGCTCGAGATCCGCGCGTTCGACACCCGGGTGGCCCTGCGCGTCGCGCTCCTCTTCCTCGCCTGCGCGGCGCTTCCGGTCGCTACGTTCGCCACCATCGGGTACTTCCAGGTCCGCGGGCAGCTTGCCGGGCAGAGCTGGGCACGGCTCCAGTCGACCGGCAAGACCGTGGGCGCGTCGCTGATCGAGCGGCTGCTCCTCCTCGACGCCGAGCTCGAGCGGACCGCCCGCGCATCGGAACGCGCCGGCCGGGGGGTCGAGGACCCGGTCGAGACATACGGGCACTTCGCCGCCGTCGGCACCGCCTCCCTCGACGATTCGCGTGTCTCCGCGGTCGTACCACCGGATTCCCCCGAGGCCGCCCATCTGGCCGCAGGACGCGCCCTGATCCACGTGACGCGCGACGCGCCCCGGCGCATCCTCCTCGTCCGTCCCCCGAGCGCGGATGGCCGCGTCGCGTGGGGGGAGATCGCGCCCGAGTACCTCGCGCGCACCGCGAACGCCCTCCCCGCCTACGCGGCGTTCTGCGTGGGCGTCGAGCGGCGCCCGCTCCTCGGCTGCGAGGACGGAGGCGCGCTGGAGGCCCGGCCCGTCCGCGAAGGCGGGGTGGACGGAGTCGCGGCGGTCGAGTGGGAGGGGCGCGACGGGACGTGGATCGGCGTGACGCGCGACCTGTTCCTCACGGCCGAGTTCGGAACCGCGCCGTGGACCGTCACCGTAGGCGAGCGCCGCGACCGTGTGTTCGCGCCGCTCGCGTCGTTCAGCCGCACGTTCTGGCTCGTCTGCTTCCTCTGCCTCCTGGTCGTGGCCTACGCGAGCCACGAACAGCTCCACCGGACGCTCGATCCCCTGTCGCGTCTGATCAGGGGGACCGAGCTCGTGTCCGCCGGAGATCTGAGCGCACGGGTCGACCTCCGCAC
>Ga0299913_10003889_pt1 | contig 12388 bp, 13 predicted proteins | sample RVTome_9_FD_201360 | JGI IMG/M metagenome (GOLD analysis project Ga0299913, IMG submission 201360) | Soil microbial communities from uranium-contaminated site in the Upper Colorado River Basin, Wyoming, United States - RVT155D38 (version 2) ... | reverse complement strand
CCGGTCGAGCCGCGTCCCGGGACGGCGGTCGACAGCTCCAGCGTCGGCGCGGCGGCGCCCGGAGCGTGGAGCAGGGCCAGGTCGGCTTCCGGGTCGTAGGCCACGACGACCGCCTCGTGCACGCCGCCGCCGATCGTGACGGTCGTGCCGCTGCTGCCCGCCACGACGTGCGCGTTCGTGACCGCGTGCGTCGGCGAGATGAAGAAGCCGCTGCCGACCGACAGCCCGGCGCCGCAGCCACTGGCCGTGATCCGCGCGGTACTCGACAGCGCCGACTCCGCCAGCGCCCGGGCCTCGGCGTCCGCCGGCAGGTCGACCGGCTCGGCCGGCAGTGGCTCGAGGCCGCCGAAGAGCGGTGGCAGGTCGGTCGTGTCCAGCAGGGCCAGGAGGCGCCCGGCCACGTTGAGCGGCGGCGGGAGCCGTTCGGTGACCAGCGTGACGGCCGCCGACTCGCGGGCCGTTGCCGCCAGGCCCGGCGCCATCCCTGCGGCCAGCGCACCGCCGAGGAGCCAGACGAGGAGGACCACGTGCGCCGCCCCGACCACCGCGCCACCGAGCGCATCGAGCGGCTTGAGCGGGCTGCGTCGCATGCCGAAGCTGAGCTGCGCCCCCGCGGCGGCACCGAGCGCCTCGCCGGACAGCACGAGCGCCCCGAGACCGAGGAGCGTCAGCACCGCCCGCATCGGCTGCTCGACCTCGCCCAGTGGCTCGCGCAGGATGCTCGACAGCAGCAGGGCCAGCCCGAAGCCGAGGACCGCTCCGACGAGGCCCAGCACCGGGCCGAAGAACCCGGCCCGGGCGCCCGCGACGAGGCCGAGGAGCAGCAGGACGACGACGATGACGTCGAGTGGATTCACTCGGTCAGGCTCGGCTGGGATCGTGTTCGGGACGCCCCGCGTACCACTCGTGGAACTCGGCACACCGGCCGTCCGGCGTGAAGCGCAGGACCCAGACGTTGTCGAACTCCCCGCGCATGGCACCGGTCTGCGCGTCGATGAAGCGGGTGCGACCGTGGGTCACCACGATGCCGCCGTCGATCGCGATCGGCTCGTAGGCGGCGTCGTAGCCTCCGGCGTCGAACAGGTGCCGTTCGGCCATCCACTCGGAGGTGATCGCCTCGCGACCGGTGGCCCGAACGCCGAACGGGCGATACCAGACCGCGTCCTCGCTCCACAGGTCGGCGATCATGGCCGCGTCGTAGGCGATCCACGCGGCGACGTACGCGTCCAGCCAGCGCTGGACCGTCGCGCGGTCTGGCGAGAATCCGCCGGGGCTCGCTCGGTGCCAATCGGGCAGCGAGGGTCGGGTGCTCATCGCCGCTAGCCTATCGCGCGAGCATCCGGCATGCGGCGGGGACCTGGGGGATGGTCGGTGTAGAGTATCGGTTCTTCCACCACACCATCCAACAGTCGACTGACGTTCCGGAGGGTCGAGGACACATGGCGCGAACCGTCCGCGCGGCGCTGCTCCAGGCGGAGTGGACCGGCGACAAGGAGTCGATGATCGAGAAGCACATCAAGTACGCGCGCGAGGCCGCGGCCCAGGGCGCGAAGGTCATGTGCTTCCAGGAGCTCTTCTACGGGCCGTACTTCTGCCAGGTCCAGGATCCGCAGTACTTCAGCTACACCGAGCACATTCCCAACGGCCCGACCACCAAGCGGATGCAGGAGCTGGCCAGGGAGACCGGGATGGTCCTCATCGTGCCGATGTACGAGGAGGACGAGCAGACGACCGGGATCTACTACAACACCGCCGCGGTGATCGACGCCGATGGCACCTACCTCGGCAAGTACCGCAAGACGCACATCCCGCACGTCAAGGGCTTCTGGGAGAAGTACTACTTCCGCCCGGGCAACACCGGCTACCCGGTGTTCGACACCGCGGTCGGCAAGATCGGCGTCTACATCTGCTACGACCGCCACTTCCCCGAAGGCGCGCGGGCGCTGGGCCTGAACGGGGCCGAGATCGTCTTCATCCCGTCGGCCACGTCGCGCGGGTTGAGCGAGTACCTGTGGCGCGTCGAGCAGGTCAGCCACGCCCTGGCGAACGGCTACTACGTCGGCACCATCAACCGCGTCGGCATCGAGCCCCTCGGCGACGACGACTTCTACGGGCAGTCGTACTTCTGCGACCCCCGGGGCCAGTTCGTCGGCGACGTGGGCGATCCCCACAAGGAGGAGCTCATCGTCCGCGACCTCGACCTCGACAAGATCGAGGAGGTCCGCCAGACGTGGCAGTTCTTCCGCGACCGGCGGCCGGACGCCTACGACGACCTCGTCCGCCCGTAGGCCGATGCCGACCTCCAAACCGGGGCGCCGCCGATCGGATCGTGAGACGCATCTGCCCGTCCGGCCGGAGCGGCGGGGTGGCTGAACGCGGTCTCGCGGTCCAGCTCGTGCGGCGCGACGAGCGACGCCCCGCCAGCGGACTGCCGGTAGGCAGCATCGGCGAGGAGGCGTTCGCCGATCCGGGCGCCTGGGTCGGCGTCATCAGGCTCCCGCCCGGCGCCGTATCCGGCTGGCACCATCACGGCGCGTGGGACAGCTACGCCTGTGTGCAGCGAGGCGTGCTGCGCTGGGAGTTCGGACCGGCCGGCCGCGAGGCGATCGAGGTCGGGCCGGGCGACGTGGGGCGCATGCCGGGCGAAGTCGTCCACCGGGACGTGAGCGCCGGCGAGGAGGACCTCGAGATGATCCTGTTCCGCGCCGGGGAGGGCCCGCTCACCATGGACGTCGACGGACCGGACCCGGAGTGACCTCGGCACATGGTCGGATGCAGGCGACAGCCTCACACCGGGCGCGGGACCGGGGCCTGGTGGTCGCGGTGCCGGGTCAGAACCGCAGATGACAGAACAATCGAGCCGGTCGGCGCATAGCGCCGCCCTCAGCTGAATCCGGCGAGAGCACGCACGCGGCGAGGACGGAGGCACGGAACGCATGAAGTTCGGAATCACCCTCAGGCCGGACCATCGGTTCGACCGCAGCGTCGACCTGGCGAAGCGCGCCGAGGCGAACGGATTCGCGTACGGCTGGCTGTTCGACTCGCACGTCCTGTGGCGCGACCCGTACCCGCTGCTGACGCTCATGGGCGCCGCGACGGCCGACATGCGCCTCGGCACCTGCGTCACCAATCCGGCGACCCGTGACGTGACGGTCACCGCATCCGCCCTGGCGACCCTCAACGAGATCACCGGCGGGCGCATGGACCTGGGCATCGGGCGTGGCGACTCCGCGCGGCGGGTCATGGGCAAGAAGCCGACCACGGTGGCCTACATGGAGGAGTGCTGCCGGGTCGTCCGGGCCCTCACGGCCGGGGAGAAGATCACGCTCGACGGTACCGAGATCCAGATGCCGTGGCCCAGCCACGGGCCCGTCCCGGTCTGGGTGGCCGGCTACGGGCCGATGGCGCTCGCGGCCGCCGGCCGCGTGGCTGACGGAATCATCCTTCAGCTCGCCGATCCGGAGATCATCCGCTGGTGCCTCGGCTTCGTCCGTGCCGCCGCCGAGGAGGCCGGCCGAGATCCCGACGCGATCCAGGTCATGGCCGCCGCGCCGGCGTACGTCAGCGACGACATCGGCCTGGCGCGCGACAGGGTCCGCTGGTTCCCGGCGCTTGTCAGCAACCACGTCGTCGACCTCATCAACAGGTACCCCCAGGACGAGCTGCCCGAGTCGCTGTGGAAGTACGTCGAGAACCGCGAGGGCTACGACTACCTCCACCACGCCGAGGTCGGCAGCGACAACGCGCGGTTCGTGTCGGATGCGATCACCGAGTCGTTCGCCATCGTCGGGCCCGCATCGGCGCAGCGCGAGCGGCTCGAGCAGCTGCGCGAGGCCGGGGTCACCCAGTTCAACATCTACCTGATGAACGGCGAGGAGGAGGACTGCCTCGACGCCTACGGCCGCGACATCATCGGGGAGTTCGCCTCCGCACGCGCCGGGGCGTGAGCCCGGCATCGGCACGTCACGTGCACCGATTCGGGGCATGACCGCCACACCGACGACCACGAAGCTCGGCCCCGACCAGGCCTTCCTGCGCGACCTCATGCGCCGGCTGGCCGAGCTCGAGTGCATCGACGCGCCGATCCTGAGCGTCTACGTCGACACCCGCCCCGAGGCCCACGGCGAGCGGCCCGGCGAACGGAACGAGCTGACCCTGGTCCGCGATCGGCTGAACAGCGTCGCCGACGGCCTGGACGCCCACGGCGAGGCGCGCGACTCGTTCGAGGCCGACCGCCGGCGGATCGAGCAGCTGCTCGACGGCGAGGAGGTCAACGACACCGACGGGATCGCCGTCTTCGCCTGCTCGCACATCGGCCTCTGGGAGGCCATCGGCGCCCGGACGCAGTTCGACACGCAGGTCCACGCCGGACCGACCGCGGAGCTGTTCCAGCTCGCTCGCCTGCTCGACGATGCGGTGAGCGCCGTGGTCGCCGTGGTCGACACGAACACGTGCCGCCTGTTCGTCACGCGCCGCGGCGGCCTGGCCGAGCGTCGGGGGCTGGACGAGGGCACGGCCGAGCACACGCGTCACGACATGGGCGGCTGGTCGCAGGCGCGGTTCCAGCGCCACATCGACATGCAGGACAAGCGCTTTGCCGGGGAGGCGGCCGAGGCGATCGACCGGCTCGTCCAGCGCGAGAAGCCGGCCCACGTGCTGCTCGCCGGCGACGAGCGCGCGATCTCGGTCCTCGACCCGGAGCTGCCCGAGCGCGTCCGCTCGCTGGTCGAGCACGTCGCCCGGATCGACATGCGAGCCACGACGGAGGACGTCCGCGAGGAGATCGCGCCGATGCTCTCCGCCCTGGAGGAGGCCGATGGCCAGGACGCCGTCACCCGCGCCCTGGCCGGTCACCGGGCGGGTGATCTCGGGGTCGCCGGCGTGAATGCCACCATGGCCGCGCTCGAGGCGGGGCAGGTCGACGAGCTCGTCATCGACGAGACGATCGAGGCGGACGAGGAGCTCCGTGCCGAGCTCGTCCGCCAGGCGAGCCTGACCGATGCGCACGTCGAGGTCGTCCGGGACCACCCCGAGCTCGGCCGCCACGAGGGCGTCGCCGCGACCCTCCGCTATCGCGTCTGAAGGCAGCCCGAGGAGTAGGCTGCAGCGATGCGCATCAGCTTCGTGGCCGGCTTCGGCCCCATCATCCGCGACGCCGACCAGGCCCATGCCTTCTGGCGTGACGGGCTCGGCATCGGGTTCGCCGAACCGGCGCCCGGCTACTTCACCAACGACGATCTCGACGGCGTGAAGGCCTTCGCGATGTGGCCCCTGGCCCAGGCCGCGGAGGCGACCTTCGGGTCGGCCGAGTGGCCGGCGGACCTTCCGCAGCCGCAGGCCTGGATCGAGCTCGACGTCGACTCACCCGCGGCCGTCGCCGAGGCGATCGAGGAGCTCCATGACGCCGGGCACCACATCCTGCGCGACGCCCACGAGGAGCCGTGGGGCCAGACCACGGCTCGGCTGCTCAGCCCCGAGGGGCTGCTCGTCGGGATCACCTTCACCCCGTGGATGCACGAGCACACGCACGATCACGGCTGACCGTGGATCAGCCGCTGCCAGCCTCGCGCCGGGCCGCCTTGGCGGCGCGCTTCGTGGCCTGGTACTCGGCCAGCGCCCGGGCCGAGTCGACGTCGCCCAGCGTCGGGTGCGACGGCAGGACCTCGTCGATGCCCGGCGGGCGCACCCCGAGCCGGCGGGCCAGCACCGCGGTCAGCGAGGCGACCTTCATCTGGCCGAAGCCGGGGAGGGCGGCCAGGCGGCGCTGGAGGTCGCGGCCGTCGGACGCATCGGTCCAGAGGCGGGCGGCGTCCCCGTCGTAGGTCTCGGCCACGTGCGCCGCCAGCTCGCGCACGCGCCCGGCCATGGCTGATGGGAACCGATGGATCGCCGGCGGGCCCTTGGCCGCGGCCTCGAGCCTCGCCTCGTCCATGGCCGCCAGCGCGTGAGGGTCGAGCGTGCCGAGCCGCTCGAGGAGCACCTTCGGGCCGGAGAACGCCTTCTGCACCGGGACCTGCTGGTCGAGCGCGAAGCCGATGAGCAGGGCCATCGGATCCGAGACGAGCAGCCGGTCGGCCTCGTCGTCCCCGGTGAAGTGCAGTCGATCGGTCATGCGAGCATCCTACCGCTCGCCAGGGAGGGCGCCCGTTGTGGCGGGGCAGCGGCGTGAGCTTTCGGGGGTTCCTTCGCCGCCGTCAGTGGATATATCACTACTGATATAACGGCTGACAGGATGTGGACCGGGCGACCGGACGCCAGCGGAGAGCGTGCGGCTCAGCTCCCCGCACCCATCGGCGCGCTAGGATGGCGCCCTCGCGGAACGAACGACGGAGGAACCGATGCGGACGCTCATCAAGGGTGGAACGATCGTCAACGCCGACGCCACGACCGCGGCCGACGTCCTCGTCGACGGGGAGCAGGTCGCCCTCATCGGCGCGAACCTCGACGCGGGGGCGGACCGCACGATCGACGCGACCGGCAAGTGGGTCATCCCCGGCGCCATCGACGTGCACACCCACATGGAGCTGCCGTTCGGCGGCACCTTCGCCAAGGACACGTTCGAGACCGGGACGCGGGCGGCGGCCTTCGGCGGGACGACGACGATCATCGACTTCGCGGTCCAGGGCAAGGGCCAGAGCCTGCGCGAGGGGCTCGACGCGTGGCACGCCAAGGCCGAGGGCAAGGCGTGCGTCGACTACGGCTTCCACATGATCATGTCGGACGTCACCGACGAGTCCCTGAAGGAGATGGACGCCCTCGTCGATGAAGGCGTGACCGACTTCAAGCTCTTCACCGCCTACCCGGGCGTCTTCTTCTCGGATGACGGCGCGATCTTCCGCGCCATGCAGCAGACCGCCAAGAACGGCGGCCTCATCCTCATGCACGCCGAGAACGGGCTGGCGATCGACGTCGTGGCGGCACAGAACGTCGAGCAGGGCAACACCGATCCCTACTACCACGGCACCAGCCGCTCACCGGTGATGGAGGGCGAGGCCACGAACCGCGTGATCCGCCTGGCCCAGGTGGCCGGCGTGCCGGTCTACATCGTGCACCTGTCGGCGACCCATGCCCTCGAGGAGGTCCGGCGCGCCCGCGACGAGGGCCTGCCCGCGTATGCCGAGACATGCCCCCAGTACCTGTTCCTCACCCTGGACGACATGGGCAACGGCTTCGAGGGCGCGAAGTTCGTCTGCTCGCCCCCGCTCCGCCCGGCCGACCACGCGCCGGAGCTGTGGAAGGGCCTCGCCAAGGACGATCTCCAGGTCGTGTCGACCGACCACTGCCCGTTCGACTTCCACGGCCAGAAGGACCTCGGCACGGGCGACTTCCGCAAGGTGCCCAACGGCCTGCCCGGCGTCGAGGATCGAGTCGACCTGCTCCATTCGGGCGGGGTCGTCGAGGGCCATCTCACGCCGAACCGGTGGGTGGAGGTCATCAGCGCCGCTCCGGCCCGGATGTTCGGGCTCGCCGGGCGCAAGGGCGTCGTCGGCGTCGGCGCCGATGCGGACCTCGTCGTCTACGATCCCGGGGCCCGGCGGACGATCAGCGCGACGACGCACCACATGGACGTGGACTACTCGTGCTACGAGGGACGCGAGGTGACCGGCAAGGCGGAGATCGTGCTGTCGCGCGGCAAGGTCATCGTCGACGGCGACGAGTGGCTCGGCGCCGCGGGCGACGGCCGTTTCCTGAAGCGCGCCCCGACCGGCGAGCTGCTCTCCAGGACCTGATTCGCACATCGGCGCGGCAGCCGGTACCCTGCCCGCGCTCATGACCGACCACCGTCGCGCGCGGGGGGCGCACCTGCCCGCCGCCGCCATCGGCCTCGCCTTCCTGCTCGCCGCCTGCGGCGGAGAGCCGGCGTCGAGTGGCTGCCCGGCCGAGGCTCCGTCCCCGGCCCCCACACCGCCCTTCGCGCACGACCCGGAGCTGGCCGACCGCATCCCTGATGAGGTCGGCGGGCAACCGCTCGAGATCCAGACGGTGTGCGCCACCATCGCCGATCCCGGAGGGCTCCCGACGACGCCGCAGATGCTCGAGGCCGTCGGCGTCGAGCTGTCCGACGTGACCGTCGCCGTGACCCCGAACGTCGGCCAGGGCGAGAACCGCGTCGCCGTCACGGCGTGGCGGTACGCCGGCGCGGAGGAGGCCGCCATCCGCGAGGCGTTCCTCGGGCTGCTCGACGAGACCGGGATCCCGGTGGAGGAGGACACGATCGGCGGGACCCCGATCCATCGGGCGGTCTTCCACGTCTATCACGTGGCGGGCGACACCCTGTACGCCGTCCTCGCCGAGGACGCCGAGGTCGAGGAGGTCCTGGCCGGGCTGCCGTAGCCGGATCGGCCGATTCGCCGGAATCGGGTCCGGCCGCTATCCTGCATCGGCTGCTGTTCCATACCGAGGGTTTCCGATCCATGAAGCGCACCTCCGTCCTGCTCGCCGCCGTGCTCGCGCTCGTCCTGGCGGCCTGCGGGAGCGACCAGACCGCCGAGTCCCCGTCCGCCACGCCCACCGTCGAGCCGACGCCCGCGGCGACTCCCACGCCGACCGCGGCGCCGGAGACCTCCGAGCCCACCGACGACGACGATGGCTCCGGCTCCGGCTTCACCGGCGAGCTCAGCGACGCGCTGCCCGAAACGGTCGGCGGCCTCGACCTGCAGCCGACGCCGGCGGGGATGGACGACCTCATCGGCAGCATGCTCCAGGGCCAGGGCGTCGACGCGGAGGACATCGACTTCGCGTACGGCATGTGGGGCCAGGGGGAGCTCCTCGTCACCGCGTTCCGCATCGAGGGCATGCCGGACACGCAGATGGCGCTCCTCGCCCAGGCGATGTCCGGCATGGGTGGCACGGCCGACGGCGGCGACGTCGAGTCCGAGCAGGCGACCGTCGGGGGCAAGGATGTGCTCCGCATGACGATCTCCGGCGAGGGGCAGACCGGGACCGTCTACATCTACCAGTCGGGTGACGCGTTCTTCTCGGTCGTGACCGAGGACGAGGGCCTGGCCGAGGAGCTGCTCTCGCAGCTGCCCTGACGAGCGACGTGGAGGCCCGGCCCGCGGCGATCTTCCTCAACGAGGGCGCCGGCAGCGCGCGCACGAGCCGGACGAGGCGGACGGTCGAGCTGGCGCGCCGGGCGCTCGACGCCGACCTCCACGTCACCGCCACGCGCGACGCCGGCGAGCTGGCCGCCTGGCTGGCGGCCCGCATCGACCCCTACGCCACGGCGGTCATCGCCGGCGGCGACGGCTCGCTGGGCGTCGCCTACAACGTCGCGAGCCGGCAGCCCGGCGTGACGCTCGGGTACATCCCCGCCGGCTTCGGCAACGCGGCCTCGCACCTGCTGCGCCTGCCGCGCGACCCCGCGGCCCTGGTCGAGGTGCTGGTGCGGGCGGAGGCCCGGCCGATCGACCTGCTCGCCGTCGACGGACGCCTCGCGCTCTTTGCGGGGGCCGGCTGGGACGCCGTGGTCGCCGATCGCTACGCCCTGGCGGGGGCGCGGCGCCTTCCCGGATGGGCGGCTGCGGTCGCCCGTTCCGTCCCGGACCTGTGGCGCCGCACGCCGGTGGAGATCCGCGCCGACGACCGGCGCGTACACCGCGGGCCGATCGAGCTGCTCGTCGCCGGCACGACGCCGTTCTACGGTCGCGGGCTGCGGGTCAATCCCGGCGCGCGTCCCGACCGGGGCCGCCTCTCCCTCCGCGTCTACCCCGGGCCGGCAGCCGCCTTCGCGATCGAGGCGGCGCGCTGGGCGGCCGGGGTGCGCCCCCGGGCGGCCCGCATCGACGCCACGCGCATCGACGTCCGCACGCTCGACGGGCGTCCCTTGCCGATGCAGGTCGACGGCGACGTGCTCGGGTGGCGGTCGGCTTGGAGCATCGGCATCCGACCCGAGGCCGTGCGGCTCATCGGCCGCTGGGGCTGAGCCTGCGGACCGCGTCCAGCGCGGCGAAGGCCGCACGCCGCAGCCGTTGCGGCCCGGAGCCGTGGATGCGCAGCTCCACCGTCGGAAGCGAGACGGCCCCCGACACCGCGACGCGGACCCGGCTCCGGCCGTGTGCGTCCTGTGGCAGCAGGGACAGCTGGAGGACCGCCTCCGCCACGGATGGACCGGTCGGCGCGCCCGCGTCGAGAACCCCGCCCACGTAGCGGGCGGCTCCCGCGCGAGCCGGCGTCCCGGCCAGGATCGCGATCAGCGCGCCCTCCGTGTCGGCCTCCCACGACGCGAGGGTGCCGGCGCCCAGCGCGCCCAGGCGCGCGAGGGCGGCCGTGGCGAGGTCCTCGTCGTCGGTGCCGTAGGCATCGGCCCCGAGCTCTGCCAGCGCGGCCTCGGCGCAGCGGTCGAGCACGGAGGCGCCGCCGCGCGTGGAGAAGCGCACGTGGACGCCGTCGTCACGGGCGTAGATGCCGGCCTCGACGCCGGCGGGCGGCTCGGTCAGCATCGGTCCCAGTCGCTCGGCCATCGTCGACTCGCCGATCCCGAACGCCTTGACGGTGCGGGTCGCCAGCGGAGGCAGCGCGAAGCGCCGCTCGAGCCGCGGACGGACCTGCTCGGCCCACATCCGGCGCATCTCGGACGGCACGCCGGGCATGAGCGCGACCACCACGCCGTCCCGATCGACCCACCAGCCCGGCGCCGAGCCGATCGGGTTTCCCAGCGCCTCGGCCGATGGGATCCGCATCGCCTGGCGCCGGTTCGTGGCCGGCATGCCGCCGGCGCCGCCGAATCGCTCCTCGAGGGTCGCCATCAGCGCCGGGTCCTCGGCGAGCTCCTCTCCGAGCGCCTCGGCCACGCCCTCCCGCGACAGGTCGTCGTGGGTCGGACCCAGGCCACCGGTGGCCAGCACCACCCCGGATCGGCGGCGGGCCGCGGCGAAGGCGTCGCGCAGCACGGTCCGGTCGTCGGGGAGCACTTGCACCGCCGAGAGCGGCAGCCCCAGCGTCGCCATCTCGTGCCCGAGGAAGGCGGCGTTGGTGTCCACCGTCTCGCCCAGCAGCAGCTCGGCGCCGATCGAGAGGAGCTCCGCGGTGGCCATCGGGGCCGAGTGTAGGGCTACACTGGAATTCAAAGCGCCCATCAGCCGCCGACGCCGCCGTTGGCATCGGTCCTGCCCCTTCAAGGAGAACGATGAGCGACCCCGATCTGACCGTCCATGCCGTCCTCGACGACGACCTGCGCGAGTGGCTGGTCCGCGAGCTGCGCTACCCCGTCCTCGCCGTGAACACCGCCGATGGACCGCCCAGCCAGTCCGTGATGTGGTTCGACCTCGACCCCCACGAGCGTGACGTCGTCCTGATGAACACCATGGTCCGGCGGCTGAAGTACCGCCAGCTCCAGCACGATCCGCGCGTCAGCCTCCTGTTCGAGGACGGCCTGACGTGGGTCGCCATGCGCGGCACCGTCGAGCTGGACGCCGAGTTCCAGCCGGCGCTCGACCACATCATGTCGCTGGCCGAACGCTACGCAGCGGACCCCTCCCGCTACGAGGGCCAGGAACGGGTGATCATCCGCATGCGCGTCGAGAAGGTGATCCGCCATGACTGACGGCGTCCAGCTCGGCGCGCTGTGCTGGAACCAGTACGCCGACTGGGCCTCGCTGCGCGACGCCGGCATCCGGGCCGACGATCTCGGCTACGACTCGATCTGGACCTGGGACCACCTCTACCCGATCGTCGGCTCCGACGACGGACCGATCATCGAGGGCTGGCTCACCCTGGCCGCCTGGGCCGAGCGTACCGAGCGCGCCCGCATCGGCCTCATGGTCGGTGCGAACACGTTCCGCAACCCGGCGCTCGTGGCGAAGATGGCCACCATCCTGGATCACATCAGCGGCGGCCGGGCGGTGCTGGGAATCGGCGGCGCGTGGTTCGAGACCGAGCACCGCGCCTACGGGATCGAGTACGGCGGCTCGCCCGGCGAGCGGCTGCGCTGGCTCGAGGAGGCGGTGAAGATCATGCGCGGCATGCTCCACGGCGAGGAGCCGTCCGGCGACCGCTACTACCGGGCGAAGGCGGTGCGCAACGACCCGCCGCCCGTCCAGGAGCGCCTGCCGCTGCTGGTCGGCGGTGGGGGCGAGCGCAAGACGCTGCGGATCGTGGCCCGCTACGCCGACGCCTGCAACGTGGGCGGTGGCTTCGACAACGTGAAGCGCAAGGACGAGATCCTGCGGCGACATTGCGAAGAAGTCGGCCGCGACGAGTCGGAGATCGAGCGGACCGCGAACCTCGGGACCTGCGTCATCCGCGACGACCCGTCCGAGGCGCAGCGCGTCCTGGAGGACATCTTCCGCCGCAACGGCAACGCCAATCCGTGGAGGAGCCAGCTCGTCGGCACGGCGGAGCAGGTGGCCGACGCCATGCGGCCGTACCTGGGCATCGGCTTCCGGCA
>Ga0299913_10003888_pt1 | contig 12389 bp, 7 predicted proteins | sample RVTome_9_FD_201360 | JGI IMG/M metagenome (GOLD analysis project Ga0299913, IMG submission 201360) | Soil microbial communities from uranium-contaminated site in the Upper Colorado River Basin, Wyoming, United States - RVT155D38 (version 2) ... | reverse complement strand
GCGGCGACGACGGTGTACATGACGGCGTTGCGGACGACCAGGGCTTCTAGCACCGACTCGTTCGCCTCCTGCCAGGAGACCGCCTTGTAGCCGAGCTCCGCTTCGGCGCGCGTCGCGACCGCAGGGGCGTCGTACGGATCGCCCAGGCGCAGGCGGATGTCGTTGATGGCATTGGCGCGCTCGCTCAGAATCTGCGCGTTCTTGAGGAGGACGAAGGCCTCGCCCTCGTCGCGCGCGGTCACGCCGCTGTGGAACAGCCCGACGATCTTGAAGGAACGCGTGAGGCCGGTGGACGAGACCACGCTCACCGTCGTCCCGAGCGACGCCCCGAGTCGCTCGGCCATGCGGTCGCCGACAACGAGGTTGTTCCCGCCGGCGTTGAGGGAAGCGAAGCTGCCTTCGCGAAAGTCGTCGACGATCGAGGACACATGGGGCTCGGCCCGTGGGTCGACGCCGATGATGGTGGCTCCGACGTCGCGGCCCGCGTAACGGATAACTCCCTGGGTCTTCAGGCTCTGCGCCATCTTCCCGGGGACCCAGGCACGCAGTATGGCGAGCGCCGCGGTCGGGTTGAGGATGCCGCGGCGATCCTCCTTGGGCCGCAGCCCCGCGATCCTGACCGCGGCGAAGACCTCTTCCGCCGGCTGCCGCCGCGGTGTGCGCGTCTCGTCGGTGATCTGGACGTGCGGCATCGTATCGACGAGCTGGGCGATGAAGTCGTCCTGCGTGCCCTGCATCAGCGCGGCCATCGCGATCGAGAAGCCGACGCCGACCGCCACCCCGAGGACGGCGACGACCGTCTGCCGGCCGCGGCCGGTGAGGTGGGTGAGGGCTATGTCGAGGATCAGGCGCACGGCCTCAGTCCGTCGCCAGCTTCACCGGCGTGCCATCACGCAGGTCGGGCGGGAACGGCGCGATGACCCGGTCATCTTCGTCGATGCCGGACAGGACCTCGATCTCACGGGTGCCGCGGATCCCGATCTCGAGCTCGCGGCGGTGCGCGTGGCCCGCCTCGCCGACGATGTAGACGCCGTTGCCCTCGACGGCGCTCGCCGGCAGGAGAAGCGCATTCTCCTTAACCCGGACGACGACGTTCACCTCGACCGTCATGCCGATCAGGAGCGGCGTCGTTTCCGGCAACGCCAGGCGGACGCGGTAAGTCTTGGTCACCGGATCACCCTTCGGCGTGATGCTGTCGACCACTGCCTCCAGGCTGCGTTCGGGAAAGGCGTCGGCGCGCAGGAGCGCGCGCTGGCCGACCTCGACCCGCGGAATGTCCTCTTCGTTCACCTCGGCGACGACGAGGAGCGGCTTCGGCTGGCCGACCCAGGACAGGACGCTCCCCGGCTCGGCGATCTCCCCCACCTCGCCGTCCTGGCGCAACACCACGCCCCACATCGGGGCCTTCAGGACGTAGCTCTCGAGCCGCGCGGTCTGGCCGGCGACCAGCGCTTCCAATTGAGCGACTTCGGTGCTCGCCTGGCTGAGCGCCTGCTCGGAGGCGACGTTGCGTCCGGCAAGCGCCGTCAGCCGCTCGAGCTCCTCCGTCGCGAGCCGCAGGCGCGCCTGCAGCTCGGCGAGCGCCGCCTGCGCCTCGCGATCGTCCAGGCGCGCCAGGACCGCGCCGCGTTCGACCGGATTGCCCTCGCAATTGCACAGCTCCACGATCCGCTCGCGAACGAGGGGCGTCACCTTCGCCCAAATGCACGGCTCGACCACGCCGGTGGCGTAGACGACCTCTGCCGCGGCTCCGCGCGATGGCATGGTGATGCTGACGATCGGCGGGCGGAAAGCGAACCAGTAGACCGCCGCGGCGACCGCGGCGAGGACCAGTGCAGACAGAAGGACGCGCGTAAGTCTCAAAGGTCCTGATCCGCTGACGACGACAGGCCCCTGCCGGATGGCAGGTGAGCGCACCGCAAGGGACGCGCCTGTCGGAAATGATCTTCCGGCGCGTTCTCTACCATCCTATGAACCAAGCGGTTACCTCGATCGGCGGATCGTCGGTGAGCGGCTTGAGGACGAGCGGCTATCCACGCCGTCGCTGCTCAAAAGTCCGCCGGACCGTCACTCGCCAGCGCAAAGGACAGGAACGCCCTGCGCTTGCGCCGGCTCGGCAAGCGCACCGCGCTTGGGCTCGAGGACGACCTCTGGCTCGTCCTACACACCTGATGACCGCGGGCCGTCTCCACTGGCGCGAGCGAGGAGCGAAGCTCGTACGCGCTCTCGCCGCCTTCGATCGCCCGGCGGCAGCCTGGTGCTGAGCGAGTTCCGGCCAGAAGCGCGCCTCGCTGCACGTGGTCCAGGGCGAAGAGATGCTTGCCCGCGCGCGGAGATCAGGCTCTCCAGTTCAGCGCAATGCGGTCGTACTGAACCGAACCGTTCCGATCCCAGCTTACCCCGCCTGAGCGGGCGTCCTTCAAACCCATACCCCTTAGGGCTTGCTCTAACGCATTGATTTGCCGAGCTTTCGATAACCGTACCAAAATGGCGGTGGTTCGGTTGCGTCAGAGAAAGAGTGCGGAGAGAGGCGGAAAACGGCCCCAAATGGGCTTGTCAGCCGGTCCCGGGGTTCGGATATATGACCGCAAGGGCCCGCATTCTGGGGGGTTGCGGCCGGCGCCGAGACCAGGAAAAAGAATGTCCCAAATGGGCAGACTGGCGGAGGGAAGCACACTGGCACCAAACATTCTTTTGCGCGGCGGCGCAGCCAGCGGCACCTGCTGCCGATCGACGGTAGAACGGGACCACCTTGGGTCATATCCGTCAGGGCGGTGCATGATGGCGGTCGGTCGCCCGTGGCGGGGAGGATCGCATGGCGGGGCGGCCGGGCTTCTTTGATGTGGATGAGCGGTATGCGGCGTTATCGGCGGCCGGGGATCCGCTCGAGCGGCTGGGCGGCGGTGGTCGACGTCGAGCTCTTCCGGCCGGAGCTGGACACGGCGCTCGAGCGCTCGGACCGAGCCAAAGGCGGGCGGCCGCCGTACGACGCGGTCCTGATGTTCAAGATCCTGGTGCTGCAGACGCTCTACACGCTCTCCGACGACCAGACCGAGGATCAGATCCGAGACCGCCTTTCGTTCATGCGCTTCGTGGGGCTCGCGCTCGAGGACCGGGTCCCGGCCGCCAAGACCATCTGGCTGTTCCGTGAGCAGCTGACCCGTGCCGACGCCATCGAACGCCTGTTCGCCAGGTTTGACGCCGTCCTGCGCCGGCTACCTTGCCATGGGCAGCCAGATCGTGGACGCCACGGTCGTTCAGGCGCGCCGGCCGCGGCTCAGCAAGGACGAGAAGGCGACGGTCAAGGGCGGCGGCGTGCCCGCGGCCTGGTCGAAGGCGAAGCAGGCGCAGATGGACACCGACGGCCGCTGGACCCTGAAGCGCGGTCGCAAGCGATTGGCCGAGCGGAGCGAGCCGGACGAGTGGACCCAGAGCGAGCTCGCGACCCCGGTCTTCGGCTACAAGAACCATCTCGGCATCGACCGCCGGCACCGCTTCATCCGCACCTTCGCGGTCACCGACGCCGCCGCCCACGACGGCCGCCAGCTCGGCGCGCTGCTCGACCCCAGGAACACCGCGAGTCCGGTCTGGGCCGACACCGCCTACCGCTCGGCGGCCAACTCATCACTGCTGGCGCGGCGCGGGTTAGTGCCGCAGTTCCAGCGACCGAAGCCGCGCGCCAAGCCGATGCCGCCGCACATCGCCCGCGGCAACGCCAGCTGGGCGCGGGTCCGGGCCGCCACCGAGCACGTCTTCGCCGCCCAGAAGTGCCGGCTCGGCCTGATCATCCGCTCGGTCAGCTGGGCCCGCGCCACGACCAAGCTGGGACTCGCCAACCTGGTCACCGACACGCGCCGCCTCACCTGGTTCGAGACCCGAGCGGTCGTCCTCAAGCTCCCTGCGCCAGCTCGGCCCGGCAGCCCACCGATCCAGGCCGACCACCGACCCGAACCGCCTCCGACCGCGATCCTGCACTCCCGTCAGCGCTCTCTTAGATGCGGTAATCGGGCCTGGTCGCCGCCTCGGCCTTCTCTGAGAGGCGGCTGCCGCTCACGGTGATGGTGGAACGGGCTCCGGTGATCGGCCCCAGGCATCAGCATGGAGGGACAGCCATGGAGCACTATGGCGCGATCGATGTCTCGTTGGAATGGAGCAGCGTCTGCGTGGTCGATGCGGCCGGACAGATCGTCCGCGAAGCCAAGGTGCAGAGCGAGCGCGAGGCCCTGGTCGCGTTCTTTGAACGGAGCGGCCTGAGGTTCACGCGCATCGGGCTGGAGGCCGGTCCGTTGTCGCAGTGGCTGCACGCGGGGCTGGTCGAGGCCGGGCTGCCGGCGATCTTGATCGAGACGCGCCACGTCAAGGCGGCGCTCAAGGCGATGACCGTGAAGACCGACCGGAACGATGCGCGTGAGATGGCGCAGCTGATGCGCATGGGCTGGCTCCGACCGGTCCATGCCAAGGCGCCCGTGGTTCAGGAGATTCGAGCCCTGCTGACCGCGCGCAAGCTGCTGGTGGCCAAGCTGCGGGATGTCGAGAGCAGCATCCGCGGCATCCTGCGCGGCTTCGGGCTGAAGGTCGGCGCGATCAGCAAAGGCAAGTTCGAGGCCCGCATCCGCGAACTCGTGGCCGGCCAGGCCATGCTCGAGCGGGCCGCCGAGCCGCTGCTTCGGGCACGCGCCGCGCTGCGTGCCGAATACGCCACGCTGCACCGCGAGCTCCTTAGGACCGTACGGGAGGACGAAGTGTGCGGTCGACTGATGACCATCCCGGGTGTGGGGGCAGTGGTCGCGATGACCTTTCGGTCTGCCATCGACCAGCCCAGGTCCAGGGCGGTGGGCGCCCACTTCGGCCTGACGCCGAAGAAGTACCAGTCCGGCGAGATCGACCGGACCGGCCGGATCAGCAAGGTGGGCGATGCCATGGTGCGCACGGCGCTGTTCGAGGCGGCCAACGTGATGCTGACGCGCGCGGTGCGCAGCTCGGTGCTTAAGGCCTGGGCGCTGCGGGTCGCCAGCCGGCACGGCATGAAGAAGGCCAAGGTGGCACTGGCCCGCAAACTGGCGGTGGTGATGCACCGCATGTGGGGGTCGATGGCACGACCTTTCACTGGGGCAGGGCCCCGTGACCGGCGCCGCCTGAGCCGGCCGGCGCCGCCATCACCGCCTTGGCAACCAGGGGACGCATGGATCGGATGAAGCCGCAAATCCGGGAGTGGGAGGTTCTCCGGGACCGGACCACGCGTCTTAGATCGGCTCGTCCGCTCCATCTGATCGCATCATGTGGCGGCCCCCACGCCGGGCGCCAACCACGGACAGAAGCACGAGCCCCGCGACGCGATGCCGGAGCACAACGTGAGGGATTGACACCCACGGCCCGATTACAGAAGCGGGTTCTTCGAGGTGGCCACGGGGTTGAATTCTCCGTGCGCTTTCCTCGAAAATAGAACTTGAATGAGGTGGGAAAATTTGCATTCTTGAACTAAGCTTCGCTAGCTGACGCAGCTGCGCCCGTCTGACGAAGGGTGTGGTGCGCCAAGTATTCTGATGCTTCGGTGCTGTTTTTGTGTGGTTCGGCGTGGTTTCTGTTAGGCGCGCCCGTCGTCGCTACCCGGGCCAGCAGCATACCGAGGAGGCGCGATCATGCCGCTCGGCGTGCCCTCCTACCTCGACGGCGATCAGGTCAGGAGCAATCTCCCGGCGATCATCTGCGGGCCCATGCTGCGCCGGCTGACCCGGCACCAAGTCTCCGTATTCGCCGCGTTCTGCGTCGGCGCGCCGGTCACGCTGCACGTCAGGCAGGCCGGCGCCACCACCTCCCAACGCAGCGTCACCGTCCCGCCGCACCGGATCGGTCGCCACCTCTGGGTGGCGATGTTCACGATCGACGGGCTCGACGGCCCCGGCAACGACGAGTTCATCGCGGGCCAGGACTACGAATACTGGCTCGAGGCTGCTCCCCAGGACTGGCCCGGGGCGCGGCAGCCGGTCTGGAGCGACTTCGCGATCCTGAATCCGGCCACCGGCACGCCGTATCAGTTCCCGACGTTTCTCGGGCTGCCGGACGATTTGGCCGACTTCACCTTTTTCCACGCCTCCTGCCGGCGCTTGGCGGGTGGCCGCCGGGACGGCTTCGGGCAGGGCGCGCGCTGGCTGGCCGACACCGCCGTGCCGCGCCCGCACGCGATGTTCCTGCTCGGCGATCAGGTCTACGCCGACGAGATTGCCGGTTCCTTCATGGCGGTGCTACGGCAAGTCGCCCACGACCTGGTCGACCTCGACGAGTTCAGTTCGGGCAAGGTGTTCCATCCGACCCCTGAGGAGATCGTCGCAAACATCGCCCACGTGATGCCGGACGGGGGAACGCCGAAGCTCGGGGGGCGGCAGGAGCCCAACAAAGCGACGCTCAAGATGAGCAGCAGCGCCGCCAAGGACCACTTGTGGGCGCTCGAAGAATTCTACGCGATGTACCTTTTGGCTTGGTCGGACGCCCTCTGGCCGGCGCAACTCCCGGACTTCGACCCCGGCGCCGGCAGCGAGATCCATCTCGGGCTGCACGGCGGCAACACCGTGAAACACGAAGAGGCCTGGGACGACGAGCGGCACAACGTCAGCAACGCGCAGGCCGCGCTGCCCGGCGTCCGGCGCCTGCTCGCGAACGTGCCGACCCTCATGATGCTCGACGACCACGAGGTCACCGACGACTGGAACATGGACCTGAAATGGCTGCGCGACGTGCATGGTGTGGCCGGGGGCAAGCGCGTGATGATCAACGGTCTGATCGCCTATCTCCTGTTCCAGCACTGGGGGAACGATCCCGCGCGCTTCGCGGCACCCGCGAGCGGTGAGTTGCCAACACCGGAGCACAAGGCGCTGCTCGCGGCCGCTTATGTGGATCAGGACCAGCATCCGGTCGCCAATGCCGAGCCGGACGACCTGCACGAGCTGGTCGGGGTCCCGGTGAGCATCCCGAACGACGAGGACTTCGACGCCGCCAACGGCTATCACATGCGCGATCTGACGAAGTTTCGGAACCGTGAGGTCGTGCGCTACGATTTCCGGCTCGGGCCGGCCGAGGGCTACCCGGCGCACCTCGTCTTCCTGGACGAGCGCACCGCCCGCTTCGTGCCGAGCAAGGGACGCAAAGTCAGGGCCGCGCGGATCGGCCAAACCGAGCTTGACGCGATGTGGCCGGCGCCCGGGCAGGGCGTCGACCTCAACCGCCCGACCATCCTGATCGCCCCGGCGCCGGTGCTGGCGCTCGACATCATTGAGGACGTGCTGCAGCCGCTGATCGCCTTCATCGTCGAGGAAGGCGACCGCGACCGCGACTTCGAGAACTGGAACGGCCACATGCCGTCCTACCAGCACCTGCTGCAGCGGATCGGCGAGTACCGCCGCGTGATCATCTGCTCCGGCGACTGGCATTTCGCGCAGGTCAAGGAGATGACCTACGCAAACCCGGCCGACAGCGCGCCCCCAGCCCGCGCCGTCCAACTGCAGCCCTGTGCCGCCAAGTTCGCGTTCTCGCTCAGCATCATGCTGCACGTGGTGGGCGAGATGATGACGCAACTCAACATGCTGACCTCGCGCACCTTCTACGGCTACGACAGCGGCCCGGAGGGCGGCCTCGCCCTGGCCGACATCGCCCGACTCAAGCACGCCCCGGCCGAGCATCCGGTCCTGCCGTACGAGGACCTCGCGGACGTCGCGCTCGGCCGGGTGCTGCGCCAGGGCCTGGAAGCGCCCGCGGTCATCAGCAAGGAGGTCGCCGACGCCTACGGCCTGGGCGCGCCGAACTGGAAATACACGGTCGCGCACGTGACCGACGAGGGCTCGCCGATCCCGGTCGAGCTGGCGCCGGCCCTCGCTCAGGCGGCCGGCACCGCCCCCTGGACCGGCTGGGCCGCAACAAGTCGGTGACTATGCTCAAGGGGCAGCGGGCGGCCAACATCCACCGCTACGGACGCGCACTCATCGGCATGCCGGTAATGGGCCGGGTGTGGCTCGAGACCACGGGCGGCGGCGAGCTCCTCGTCTCGCACGAGCTGCGCAGCGCCCACGGCCACGACGAGAACGACCTCGCCCATAGCGAGGAGGTCCCGATGATCACCCAGGTCAATCTCGGCGCCGCCTAGACCGCTTTGGGCCGCAGTCATCCCGACCGCCAGACGAAGGCATCAGCGTCATGGCAAAAAGTGTTTTCAAGAAGATCACGGAGTGGATCATGGAGGCGGCGGAGAAGCCGCCCAAGAACCTGCCGGAGACGCCCGAGCCGTACGAGGACGACCCGGATAACCCGATCAAGCAGAAGCTGGACGGCCTGCTCGCCAAAGCGGAGCAGGTCGACGAAGCGACCGACCCGATCGACTGGGTCGTCAGAGTCGTCGAGTGGCGCAGCGAGCTGCTCGCCTTGGCGACTGCCCTCTACAAGGTCCCGACCGGAGATCCGGACACCCAATCCCGACGCGGTCAAATGGGCGCTCGACGCAAATGTCATCCGGGTGCTGCAGAAGAAGTCCGCCGAGCTTACCACGGCGCTCGGCGCCGTTGGCATCATTCAGATCGAGCCCGATCCGATTCACGAAGGTCAGACCCGGCACATATTCGACTACGACAAGCTGTTCAGCCTGATCGCCGATCCGGCCAGCACGTTCGCCGCCCCGGACCGGCCGAGCGCGATCGCCTACGACCCCACCGGCACCCGGCTCGTTCAGAGCAGCGCCGACTACCACATCCGCATCTGGGACCTCGGCGGCAGCACGAGCGATCCGATCAAGGACCTGCGCGGCCATCCTGGGCGCATCAACGACGTCGCCTTCAGTCCCGACGGCAGGCACATCGCCAGCGCCGCCGACGACCACACCGCGCGGATCTGGGACGCGGATCCAGCCGGGCCGAATGATCAGCTGCACGTCCTCGACAAGCACTTTCTGAGCGTCTGGTCGGCCTGGAACCACGACGGCACGAAGCTTCGCGAGCGGCAGCTCCGATCGGACCGTGCGCACCTGGACGTCGAACGGCGGCGAGGGGCACCGGCTGGTCGGCCACGAGGGCAAGGTGTTCTCGGTCGCGTACAATCCGGCCGGCAACCGCATCGTCAGCGCCAGCGCGGACCGGACCGTGCGCGTCTGGAACGCGAGCGCCGCCGACCCGGCGCTGCTGGTGCTGCGCGGCCATGCCGGCCCGGTCTGGTCGGCCGCCTTCAACCACGACGCCACCCGGATCGTGAGCTCGGGCGAGGACGGCACGGTGCGCACCTGGAACGCGACCACGGGCGAGCAGGAGCGGGTCTTCGAAGGCCATACCGAGCGGGTCTTCTCGGCCGCGTTCAGCCATGACGGCGTCGAGATCGTGAGCGCGGGCGAAGACCAGACCGTGCGGATCTGGAACGCGAACGACGAAGCCCAGCAGCCGATCGTGCTCGAGGAGCATCAGAGCCGCGTCTGGTCGGCGGCGTTCCGGCCCGGCGACCGGACCCAGCTCGCCAGCGCCAGCCAGGACAAGCTGGTGCTGACCTGGGAGACCGGCGGTCCGGGCAACCCGGTGACCTACGGCATGGCCGAGGACGTGATCGGCCAGCCGCCGGAGGTGTTCGCCGCGGTCGCGGTGCTGGCGCCGACGCTGGGCGCGAGTCTGCTCGCGGGCGACGTGACCGTGGCGGACCTCGTGCCGCCGCTCGCCGCTGACTCCGCCACGCCGTGGGGCAGCTTCCGCGCCGCCGCCGGACAATGGCTCTCGGCCACGATTCCCGAGATCGGGAAGAAGGAAGACGGCAACGGCGATCGCCCGTACCCGGAGAACCTGTTCGAGATCGCGAGCGGGGCGCGAGCCCGACTGCAGCGCCACCTGGGCGGTGCGCGCCAACCACTACACGGCGCCGGGCGGGGCGGATGTCAGGGATTTCGAGACCTGGCTCCACTTCACGCCGGAACGCGACGAGTGGGTGTTCGAGCTGCATAGCAAGGAGAACACGCTGCGCGTCGAGCCAGCGGTCACGGTCGGCTTCGGCTACGACGGCAGCACCCGGCGCTGGCATGGCGCCATCGCGCCCGAGCCGGGCTCGACGCACGCGCCCGCCACGCCCGATAATGCGGTCCTGATCCGCGTCGAGCGCGCCGTCGCGGGCGCGCCCGACCTGCTCATCGGGCCGACTGAAGGGATGCGGATCACGCTCCAGGATATCGCAGCGTCCCTCAGCATCTGGGACACCGATGCGCTCGCGGACCAGGCGGGCGATCCGGATGCCGACGTGAACGCCTTCGAAGCGAGGGGCGCCTCGAAGGCTTCAACTTCCACATCGATCCTTCGCTGTTCGCGAAGATCAAGGCCCTCGCCGGGAAGAACGGCGAACGCTTCCGTCACGGCCTGGACGTCGATCTCGAGGCCGACGTCACCTACAGCCCGCGCGACCGTCTGCGCATCAACGCCGACGCCGGGCTCGATACGCTGTTCGTCCTGAACGTCGGCCCCGAGTAGCTCAAGCTGCACAGCGTACGCCTGCGTGCGGACCTCAACGTCATCCTCAACGACCTCGAGTGGCGGGTGCTCCTCGCCACGGATCTCTCGAGCAAGGTGACCCTCGGCGGGACCGGCTACGTGCTGGTTCTCGACGGCCTCGGCGCCTGGTTCGGCAGCATGATGCGGCGCGACGAGGACGGCGCGATCCGGCTCGATGCGAACGGGGTCCCGGAACGATGGCACTGGGGCCTGATCTTGCCGTCCGGGATGGGGGTGGAGTTCATCGGCAAGGTCGTGCGCGGCGGCGGCTACATCTACCGCACCGACCACCTGCAGGCCGCGCTGCCGGAGAGCTGGGGCTTGATCGACGATCCGGTCTTTCCGGACGAGGAGCGCTACGCGGGGCTCCTGAACATCAAGATCCACGACTTCGAGGCGATCGCGTTCGGCATCCACGAGGTGCTGCCCGACAAGGCGACCTCGACGATTATGGGCATCCGCAACAAGCCGGGTATCCAGCTCCCGCTCGGGTTCCGGTTGATCGGCATCGGCGGCATCCTCGGGATCAACCGGCGCGCCGATCTCGACGCCTTCAAGCAGTTCATGTCGATCGGCGCGACCGGCAGCATCCTGATCACCGACGACCCGGTGCGGAACGCGCCGATCATTCTCGGCGATCTCGAGTTCCTGTTCCCGATCGAGAACCGCGTGTTCGTCTTCGGCCCGACCTTCCGGCTGGTCTGGCTGTCCGACGACATCGTCCAGATCGACCTCGCGCTGGTCATCGAGTACGGCAGCGGCTCCGCCGACGCGGCGAGCCAGGGGCTGACCAAGATCGTCATCTTCGGGACTGTGCGTGCCAAGAAGGAGGCCGACGGGCGCAAGCTGCTCAACCTGCAGATCGACATCCTGGGCGTGATCGACCCGGCGAAGCGGACCTTCGCGCTCGACGGCAACCTCGTCAACTCGAAGGTGCTCGAGGCGTTCAGCGCGACCGGCAACATCGGCGCGCGCTTCTTCGTCGGCGACAGCGACACCCTGCCCTACGCGATGATCGCGGTCGGCGGCTTCCATCCGCGCTTCAACCCCGAACCCGCGCGCTTCGAGAAGATGAAGCGGATCGGCCTCGCCTACAAAGGCCGCGGCTCGGACAAGATCAAGATCAGCGCCGAAGCGTACGTCGCGTTCACCGTCCTCACCCTCCAGCACGGCGCCAAGCTCACCGTGCGGATCAAGGCCGGCAGCGTGAGCGCCGAGGGTCTGGTCGCCTACGACGTCCTGATCCAGTTCATCCCGTTCTACTTCGACGTAGGGCTCGCGGCCAAGATCGCGGTCAAATACCGCTCGAAGACGCTGGCCGGGGTCAGCTTCGCCGGCGTGATGACCGGGCCGGGGCCGGTCACGCTGCAGGGCGAGTTCACGTTCGAGATCCTGTTCTTCGATTTCAGCTGGCGCGACACCTTCGTGATCGGCAACCACGCGGGCCAGGACGTGCGGGCGATCGCGAGCCTGCTCGATGTGCTGGCGCCGAGCATGACCGACCCGGACAACCTGGTCACCGAAGGGCCCGACGACGACCTGGTGATCGGCAACCCCGGCCGGCCGCCCGGCCAGTGTCCCGTCGTCGCCCCGAACGGGCGGCTGATCTGGAGCCAGAAGCTCTCACCCCTCGACTGCCTGATCGACCGGTTCGGCGGGGTACCGCTCGCCCGCCCGCAGGCGGTGGAGGTCAGCTCCCCGAGCACGTCCACCGCACGGCCCTACCGGGAATGGTTCAGCCCGGGTGCGTTCGCCACCCTCGAAGAGGCGGAAGCCCTAAACCGGGCAGCCTTCGAGAAGCTGGATTCGGGGCTCGTGTTCGGCATGGACACCGCCACCTCCGCGCCGGTCGGCCGCCTGATCACGGTCAACGTCTTCCATCTCCCGCGCGTC
>Ga0299913_10003887_pt1 | contig 12392 bp, 9 predicted proteins | sample RVTome_9_FD_201360 | JGI IMG/M metagenome (GOLD analysis project Ga0299913, IMG submission 201360) | Soil microbial communities from uranium-contaminated site in the Upper Colorado River Basin, Wyoming, United States - RVT155D38 (version 2) ... | reverse complement strand
GTAATGGCTGTCGCCGTGCACCAGCACGACAGGCTTGCGGAAGGCCGCAGTCTCTTTCTGCAGCAGCTCGCGCGTATCGGCGAGGCCGCTCGGCTCCTTCGGCTTTCCGCCGGGGATTGGTGGGTACTCGGAAAAGATATTGGCCTGTTGCATGATCATGACGGCGCGCGCGTCAGTCGTGCGCGCATGCGCGAATCCCTGCTGCAGCCAAGCGAGGTTGGCTTTGTTGCGCTCGGCATACTCGGCGTCGCCGTCAGGGGCGCGGCCGAGGCCGTTGTTACTGCCGACGACGTGGAGGGTAAGAAAGGTAATGCCGTTGATGTCCCAGCGCGCATTCTCGCGATAAGCAGCGAAAGCGGCGTCGCGGCTTTGCCGGGCCAGGGGAAACGTGCGCCGGCCGAGGGTGCTTTCACCCTCGAAGAACGTCGACCGCACCTTGGCGAGCCGCGCCAGCGGGTCGCCGTCCTGGACGGTCGGCGGATGGCAGTCGGCCCATTCGTTGTCGCCCGGGGTATAGATGAAGGGGTGCGCCGAGGCCTTGAACTGCGCCAGCCGGCGCGCCAGCAATTCGTCGGCGGCAGCGCGCTTTGCCGACGCGAGATCCCCGACATGGACAGTGAATCTGAGCGCCTCGTCCCGGTCGATGTCGGCGAGGAGGCGCGCGAGCGGCGGCTCCTCCGAGGCCGGATATCCGAGATCGCCGATCAGGGCGAAGGTGAAATCCGTCGCGGGTGCTTGCGCCGCTGCTGGCAGCGTAATGCCGGCGGCAAGCGTGCCCAAGGCTTTGCGTCGGGTGAAACGAGGCGCAGGCATATCGTCCCCCATAGTTGATCGCGCCGGCGAGGCCAGTGCGAGGGACAGCATGTGAAGGGGACGTGACCGGCGGATGAAGGCGGGTGTCTAGGCTTCCTCGCCGGCCGCAAAGGCATGGCAATGCTCGGGCGGAATAGCGACGTTGACCTGCGAGCCGCGCGCCACGGGATGGTCGACCGGTCCTTCCGCCTCGACCTGCAGCGCGCCGGCCGTGACGGTGTAGTCGAAATAGGTGCCGAGAAAGGCCGCCGTCTCGACGACGCCGGGGAAGGCATTGTTGCCTGCCGACTGACCCGAGGGATCAAGCGCGACACGGTCGGCGCGAAATGCCAATTGACAGGTCTCGCCTTGCCGGGGAGGGGAGGCCGAGCGCCAGCGCGCCGCCAGGCGTTGCCCTTTGCCGAGATCGACCTCGACGCCGCCGTTCGAAACGGCCGCCACGCGGCCGGGGAACACGTTCGAATAGCCGAGAAAACGGGCGGTGAAGGCCGTCGCCGGATTCTTGAAGATGTCCTGCGGCGTGCCGCTCTGCTCGATCAGCCCACGGTTCATGATCACGATGTGGTCGGAGAGCGACAGCGCCTCCTCCTGGTCGTGGGTCACGAAGATCGCGGTGAAGCCGAGGCGGGCCTGAAGCACTTGCAGCTCCGAGCGCATGCGCTCGCGCAAGTTCGCGTCGAGATTGGACAAAGGCTCGTCGAACAGCACCACGCGCGGCTCATGCACCAGCGCGCGCGCCAGCGCGACGCGCTGCTGCTGACCGCCGGACAGGTCCGCCGCGGATCGCTGCTGCAACTCGCCAAGGCCGACGAGATCGAGCACCGCGCGCGTGCGCTCCTGCGCTTCGCGCTTGCCGACGCCGGAAATGGTGAGCGGAAAGGAGACATTGCCGCCTACGGTCATGTGCGGCCAGATCGCGTAGGACTGGAACACCATGCCGATGTTGCGCCGCTCCGGCTCGATGAAGACGCCGCTTTCGGGGTCGCACACGACCTGATCGCCGACGGTGACACGGCCGGACGTCGGAACTTCCAGTCCGGCGATGCAGCGCAAGGTCGTGGTCTTGCCGCAGCCGGAGGGGCCGAGCAGGGTCACCGTGCTTCCCGGCGCCACATCGAAGCTGATGCCGCGCACCGCCTGCACCGTACCGAACGACATCACAAGCCGCTCGACCTTCACCGCAACCGACCGGCTCACGCTCACCTCTTACCTGAATGATGCTGGGGAACCCGAACGCGGGTCATGCATTGCTCTGCCGCGGGCTCGATACTTGCCGGATGAAAGCGACGCAGGCAAGCACCAGCACGGTCTGCAAGACGCCGAACGCCCCGGACACGCCGTAGGGCTCGTATTCCATGATCTGAATGAGCGCGATGGAAATCGTTTCCGTGCCGAAGGTGAACAGCATCATCGATGAGCTCACCTCGCGAATATAGGTCACGAACAACAAAAGCCACAGCGACACCATGCCGGGCGCGACCAGCGGCATGACGATGCGGCTCATGGCGCGCCACCACGAGGCGCCCGACATGCGCGCCGACTCGTCAAGCTCGCGCGAGACCGACTGCACCAGCGACTCGCTGTTGCGCAGGCCGGTCGGCAGATAGTGAACGATGTAGGCGATCATGATGATCCACAGCGTGCCGTAAAGCGGCGTGGTGATCAGCGCGATCAGGAAGCCGAGCCCGAGTACGATGCCGGGAACGGTCACCGGCACCATCGCGAGCGGCGCAATCCCCTCGCGCGCCGGCAGCCGCGTGCGGTGGATCACCAGCGCCAGCAGCATGCAGATCGCAACCGCAATGCTCGCGCCGACGGTGGAGATGAAGATCGAGTTGATCAGCCCCCGGTGCGCGATGGCGTCGACAAAAATGACCTTGTGGTAGTTGGCAAGCGTCATCCGGCTCCATGAGAATGCGCCGGTCCAGGCGTCCTGGAACGACACCAGCAAGAGCGCTATGAACGGCCCGATCACGAACAACAGGTACAGCGCATTCACGCCGACCGCCGCCCAGCGCCAGCGGCCGAGATCGACGCGGCGGGGGCGGTAGCCCTTGCCGGTCACGGTGGTGAACCGGCGTCCGCGCAGGATCCAGATCTGTGCGACCGTGAACAGCGCGGTGAATAGGAAGAGCGCGGAACTCAAAATTGCCGCTTTCGCGAAGTCCGCCGGATATTCGTTGATCGCCCCGTAGATCAGGGTCGACAGCGTGTGCACGCTGCCGGGAACACCCAGCACCAGCGGCACGCCGAAAATCCCGGCAGCGGTGACGAACACCAGGATGCAAGCCGATAGGATGGCCGGGGCCGAAAGCGGCAGTGTGATGCGTATCGCCGTCATGAATTTCGACGCGCCGGACATGCGCGCGGAATCTTCCAGCGAAGCATCCATGCTCTGCAGGCTGCCGAGCGTGAACAGATAGACGTAGGGCGTGTAGAACAGGCCGAGCACCAGCGCGATGCCCCAGACCGTATAAATATTGAACGGCGGCTCGGAAAAGAGCGGCTCGAGCAGGCTGTTGATGAGGCCGGAGCGCGGCGCCGCCACCACCTGCCAGCTCAGCGCGCCGACCACGCTCGACAGGTAGAACGGGATCATGTTCAGCGGGTCGAATACGCGCCGGAACGGCATGTCGGAGCGCGCGATCAGCCATGCGAGCGTGACGCCGACGACGCTGGCAAACAACACCGTCATGACGCTGATGATCAGCGTGTTGATCACGGCCTCGATGATGTTCGGGCTCGAGAAGACCTCCGCGATCTTGGCGGTGGTCAGCGCGCCGGCTTCGGAGAAGGACTGAATGAGAACGGCGAGCAGCGGGTAGATGACGGTGATCGCCAGCACGCCATAGATCAGCACCACGAGCAGGGGGCCCTGACCGAGGAACGAGGGGAGGCGAAGCGAATTGGACGTGGCCGACGCCAGGCTCACCGCAGCAGTCCTTTGAATGAGGAAGCGTGCGGCGCCCGGCGCGCCGCACGCTTGACCCACGTCAGATCACTTCTTGCCGATCCCGTAGGAGGCGGCCCTGGCGCGGAAGGCCTTGATCTTGTCGTTGGTCGCGTCGGTGTCCCAGTTGAAGGGGATCGCCTTCACCTCTTCCGAGCGCGGCAGGATGTCCGGATACTTCGGCTTCACGCCGGGGCGTCCGAAGAACAGCAGCGACCCCGCGTCCATCATGGTCTGCGTGCCGTGCGCGCTGCGCACGAAGTCGACGAACAGCTTGGCCGTGGCCGGATGCGGGGCGCTCGCCGGAATGATCGGCGCGAATGGGATCAGCACCACGCCTTCCTTCGGGAACACCTGGTTGACCGGCAGGTTGCGCGACTTGAGCGACAGGTGGTCTTTCGGGCTGTTGAACAAGGCGGCGGCGAATTCGCCCGCGCCGACCCAGTCGCGGCCCTGCGCTGCCTTCGAGTGCAGCGTCGGCTTCTGCGCGGCGATCGACTTGAGCCAATCCTCGCCCATGACCTTGCTGACGCCGTCAAGCACCGGCGCGGCCGAGGTCGAGATCATGACGTTGATCATCGCCAGCTTGCCGGCGAGCTTCGGATTGGTGAAGTCCTTCCAACTGGTCGGCTTGAAGTCCTTGATTCCCAATTCGGCGATGGCCTTGGTGTTGTAGATCGGTGCGAACGCGTAGGAGTCGGCGACCCAATAGCCCTTCACCGACATGCCGTGCTTATCGGACAGCGTGTAGTCCTTATAGTACGGCGACTCGTACTTCATGATTTCGCCGCGCTTGAGCAGGTCCTTGTACCAGGCCCACGACGCGTTCCAGACGATGTCGAAGTTGTTGCGCTTGGCCTTGAGCAATTGCTCGACGCGGGTGACGATCGCGCCGGTGGCGCCGTAGGTGTACTCGCCCTTGATGTCGTTGAGGCCGTAGTAGCGCTTGAATTCGGTGATGATCGGGTCGGCATGGCCGGGCTCGATCTGCACGCCGATCCAGGAAAGCGCCCCTTCTTTCTTCGCAGCTTCGATCAAGGCCGAGACACGCGCCTTTTCCGCCGGGTCCTTGATGGCGGCCAAAGCGGGAGCCTCCTGCGCCTGGGCAAGCGGCGCGGCGGCGAGCCAGCCTGCCAGGGCAAATGCGGCAAAGGCCGTCGTGCGAATTTTCTGAGAGCCGAGCATTCGAAAGTCTCCTCCGTCGGGCCGGCGGCGTCATGCGCCGTGTTGAACGTATGGGTGACCCGTCCCCTGTGCCCATTATTGGTCGCCGCGCGGGAATTTGCAAAGCGGCGCGTGGGCAACAGCCTTGCGGCATGATTGCACGTGGGAAATTGTCAAAGTCCATTGACGCGGGGCTGCCCGGCGCAAAACCGGTTGGATTTCACGTCCAGGACGGGCAATCTTGCGGTCCAAGCCGAAGGAAATAAGCCGGCATCGGAGGTAACCGCTTGAAGATCGGAATTCTGTTGGGCGACGACATTGGGCTCGAGGTTGTCCCCGAATGCGTGAAGGTCATGAAAGCGGCTGCGGCGCGGACCGGCTTTTCCATCGACTGGCACCCCCTGCCGATCGGCAAACAAGGGCACGAACAGCACGGTCATACCCTCCCGGCGGTCACCGAACAGGCCTTGCGCGGCCTCGACGGCTGGGTCATGGGGCCGATCGGCCACAATGCTTATCCGCGCGGCGATTCGACCTGGGTGATGCCGCCGGTGCGCAAGAAGTTCGAATTGTTTGCAGCGGTCCGCCCGGCGCTCTCGCACCGCAACGTGAAGTCGGTCCACGAAGATGTGGACATTGTGTTCGTGCGCGAGATCACCGAGGGGATGCTCTACTCGGAAACCGTGGTTGCCGGCGCTCCGGAGTTCCGCCCGAACGATGAGATCACCGTCGCTATGCGGGTCATTACCCGCAAGGGCTCGAACCGGGTTGCGCGCGAGGCGTTCGAGATTGCCCGCACGCGCAAGCGCAAGAAGGTCACCGCCGCGCACAAAGAGCCGGTGTACCGGCTGGCCTGCGGCATGTTCGCCGAGGAATGCCGCAAGGTCGCAAAGGAGTATCCGGACGTCGAATTCAACGAAGTGCTGATCGACACCATCTCGATGGAATTGGTGATGCATCCGCAGAAGTTCGACGTAGTGGTAACGACCAATCAGTTTGGCGATATCCTCACCGACATCGGCGCGGGACTGGCGGGAGGGCTGGGACTGGCGCCGGGGCTCGGTGTCGGCGAGAAGCAGGCGATGGCGCAGGCGACCCATGGTTCGGCGCCGGACATCGCCGGGCGCAACATCGCCAACCCGTACGCGATGATCATGTCCGGGCAGATGCTGATGGCCTGGCTCGGCCGCAAGCACAACGAGCCGAAGGCGACGCAGGCGGCGGAGCGCATTCAGGCGGCGGTGACCAATGTCATCGCCGAGGCGAAATATTTGACGGCTGATCTGGGTGGGAAGGCCAGCACCCAGCAGATGGGCGACGCGATCGCCGCTGCCGCGTCATGACCGGCGGAGACGAATCGTGAAGCACTGGCTTCGAGGGCGACATGAAAAACGTACTGAGGACGATGGCAGCGGCGCTTGGCGCTGCTTGCCTGATAGCAAACGTGGCTGCGGCCCAAAGCTGGCCGCAGAAACCGATCAAGATGATTATTCCGTTTCCCGCCGGCGGCGGGACCGACTTGATCGGGAGGTTGATGGCCAAGCACCTGTCGGAACGGCTCGGTCAGCAGGTGTATGTGGAGAACCGCGGCGGCGCCAATGGCGGCATCGGCCTTCAGGCGCTCGCGCAGTCGGAACCGGACGGCTACACGATCGCTTCCGCATCCGACACGCCGCTCGTGGTCAACCCGTCACTCTACGAGAAGCTGCCGTATCAACCGCTGCGAGACTTCCAGCCGGTGGCGGGAGTGGTGAAGTTTCCGGGGATGGTTGCGGTGCATCCGTCGGTGCCGGTCAAGAACATCGCGGAGCTTATCGCGCTCGCGAAGGCGAAGCCGGGAAGCCTTGCCTACTCGACCGGCGGTATCGGCAATTTCGGCCATCTTGCGGCCGAACTGTTCAGTCTCGCCGCCAACGTCAAGATGCTGCACGTGCCATACCGGGGTGTTGGGCCTGCGACCCAAGCCATCATTGCGGGCGACGTGCAGCTCACCTTCAGCAACATCGTGACCACCATGCCGCACGTGAAGGCCGGCAAGCTGGTCGCGCTCGCGGTCAACGAGCCGAAGCGCGTTCCGGCATTCCCGGATTTGCCGGCGGTGGCCGAGACGGTCCCGGGTTTCGAGATGGCGCCATGGGTCGGCATCATCGTGCCGGCAAAGACGCCGAAACCCATCGTCGAGCGGCTCAGCAAGGAAGTGCGCGCCGTAATGGCCGACCCGGCTGTCGTGAAGATTCTGGCCGAGCAGCAGGTCGCGATTAACGCGCTCGACACCGACGAACTGACCGCGCTGATCAAAAAGGATATGGAGAAATGGGCGGACGTGATTAAGCGGGCCGGCATCAAGATTCAGTAACCAGCGATCCGGGACAGGGCACTACATCCTGGCGCCCTGTTCCATCGGCCCAGAGGGTTCTTCGGAGGCAAACGGGATGTACATTCTTCATCTTTCCGCCGAGCAGTTGGAAATCCGCGACACCGTGCGAGACTTCGTCACGGGCGAGATCAAGCCGGTCGTGCTCAATGCCGACCGGCTCGACCGCGCCGACCGGACGCTGCCGCTCGACCTGCTCGACAAGGCCTCGCAGATGGGCCTGCGGACGCTCGCGCTTTCGGAAGATCTCGGCGGGGCAGGGGCGGATCGTCTCACCTCCTGCCTTGTCGCCGAGGAACTGGGCGCCGGCGACGCCGACATAGCCGCCGTGCTGACGGAAACCTCGCGGCTTGGGCATTTCCTGTTCGACCGGGCGATGACGGACGCGCAGCGGGACCGCTTCCTGCCGGCATTCCTGAACGACGACCGCTTTCATCTTGCCCTCGCCGACCACGAACCTGAAACCGACACGCGGCTCGGCGTGAACTATCACCGCCCGGTTCCCATGACGGCCGCGCTCAGGACGGAGGCGGCGAAGGGCAGCGACGGCGGCTGGGCCATCAACGGAACCAAGGACTGCGTCGCCAACGCGCCTATCGCGAAGCTGTTTGCAGTCACGGCGAACGTGCCGGGCGATGGCGTGCGTGTGTTCCTCATCCCGGCGGATACGCCGGGGCTGACGGTGCAGGCAAGCGAGAAGGCATGGCGGCACGGACCCTGCGGAGAAGTGACATTCAAAGACTGCCGTGTGCCGGCGGACAGTCTGCTCGGAGGACAGGCGGGCGCGTTGCTGGCAGCGGATGCGTCCGGGCGCGGCGCGCCGTTGTCCCAGGCGCTCAACATTGGCATCGGCCGTGCCGCTCAGGAGGCGGCGATCGACTACGCGCATATCCGGGTGCAGGGCGGACGCCCGATCGTCGAGCACCAGGCCATCGCCACCAAGCTTGCCGATAATGCGCTGCGGCTGGAGATGGCGCGCGGCGCGGTCTGGCGTGCCGCTTGGGCCGTGGATCATCCCGAGGCGATTGCCGACAGAAGCGTGAGCGATCTTCCGTTGCAGCTCATCGCGCAGGTCTACACGTCCGAGGCGGTCGTCGCGGCCTGCAAAGATGCTTGCGAGGTCTTCGGCGCGATGGGCGTGATGCGCGACATGCCATTGCAGAAATATCTCCGCGACGCGCGCGTGTGCCTGCACACGGGAGGCGGCAACGGGGATGCGCGGCTGCGCATCGCCGAGAGGTTGATCGACTATCGGCATCCGGCCGCCACGGCCGTCGCGGCGGAATAGGAGCGGACCCATGGACTTCAACCTGAGCAACGAACAGCGCGACTGGCAGATGACGGCGCGCAAGTTCGCCGAGGAAGAAATCCGGCCGATTTCGGTTGCGCGCGACGAAATCGACACCGCGCACGAGACCTTCGACTGGGAGATCGTCAAGAAGGGCTCGAAGCTCGGCTTCCGCACGCTGGCGGTGCCGAAGGAGTACGGCGGGGAGGGGACCGACTTCGTCACCCAGGCGCTGGTCATGGCCGAGCTTGCGCGCGGCGACAGCGCGATGTCCAAGACCTTCAGCCAGAACTGGAAGTGGAGCCACCTGATCTCGCAGGCCTGCACCGAGGAGCAGAAGGAGCGGTTTCTCAGGCCGTTCGTTGCCGACGATACGTTCCTGCTCGGCAAAGGCATTTCCGAGCCGACCGCAGGCTCGGACAATCGTCTGCCGCCTCCCGATGACCCCAAGGCCGGGCTCAAGTTGCGCGCCGAGCGTGACGGCGACGACTGGATCCTTAATGGCGAGAAATGCTTCATCGCCAACGCGCCGGTCGGCAAGCTGTTCTTCATCGACGCGCGCACCAATCCAAATGCGCCGCTGCGCCAGGGGACCACCATGTTCCTGGTGCCGCGCGATACGCCGGGCTTCCGCATCGGGAAGGTATTCAACAAGAGCGGCTGGCGCTTCTATCAGAACGGCGAGATGATTTTCGAGAACGCGCGCGTTCCGCACGCCAACGTGGTCGGGCCGGTCAACGGCTCGGAGATGAAGACGCAGACCGCGGGCGACCGCACCGGCGGCGACCTTTTCGGCGACCTCGAGCTGGCTGCCAACGCGCTCGGCGTCTGCACCGATGCCTGCGAGATGGCGCTCGCCTATGCCAAGGAAGCGCGCCAGGGCGGTAAGCCGCTGTTCGAGCAACAGTCGATCCAGCTCAACCTCAACAAGATGCACATGCTGACCGAGGCGCTGCGCTCGTACGTGATGCGGGTCGCCTGGGAGCACGATCACAAGATGCACTCCGCCAACGCCGGCCTGGCGATGAACTTCTCCACCGACGTGATCCAGGAGGTGACCGAGATCAACCTCGATATCCACGGCGGGGCCGGTTGTTCGGTCGATCCGCGCGCGGAAAAGCTGGTGCGCGACGGCTTCATCTGGAGCCATCTTGCCGGCGACTCGGTGCAGCGCATGAAGGTTGCGCGGCGGCTGGCAAGGTAGCAGTGAGGGGGCGTGTAGGGGCGGGCTATGTGCCCGCCCGCAACAGGGCGACCACAAGGGTCGCCCCTACGTGGGCCGCCTGCGGGTACCTGCCACCCCTATGAGCGGCCGCAGCAATTGAATATGATGCCGCACTTTCGCGAGACTGGAGGACACAGCCCATGAACACGCACACCAAGCCGACGGCCGCCGTGCCGGCCAACATGTCGCAGGCGGAATGGGATGCGCGCGTCGATCTGGCGGCGGTCTACCGGCTGCTCGCCCACTACGGCTGGGACGACGTGATCTACAATCATTCGTCGATGCGGGTTCCCGGCGAGGAGCGCAATTTCCTGATGAAGCGTCACGAGCTGCTGTACATCGAGGTGACCGCATCCAATCTCGTGAAGGTTTCCATGGACCAAGATCTCGACGAGCGCGCCGGCGTTAACCGGCCGGGCTTCACGCTGCACGGCGGTGTGCTCGGCACGCGTGATGATGTGAATTGCGCGGTGCATATCCATACCGACGTCGGCATGGCGATTTCCGGACTTAAAGGCGGTCTGCGCATGTGCTCGCAGCACGCGATCCGGTTTTACAATCGCGTCGGCTATCATGCCTACGAAGGCATCACCGAGGATTTCGCCGAGCGCGAGCGCATCAACAACGACCTCGGCAAGAACCGCGCGATGATCATGCACAATCACGGCCTGCTCACCGTCGGCAAGACGGCGCGCGAGAGCTTCGTGCTGATGAAGTCGCTCATGGAGGCGGCGGAGATTCAGCTCAGGATGCAGGCGACCGGCGACGGACTGGTCGAGATTCCGCCGGACATTTGCGAGAAAACCGCCGCGCAGTACGAGAAGCACGACTCAGGGCGCGGCTCGGCCGACTGGCCGGCCTACCTGCGCATGCTCGACAAGATCGACCCGACCTACCGGAATTGATTTTCGCGCCAGAGCACCGCAAACGCAGTCGTCCCCGCGAAAGCGGGGACCCATACTCCGTGTCCTTTCGATAGATTTGTGGTTATGGGTTCCCGCTTGCGCGGGAACGACGGCGGATGGCTTTTCCCGCTACTCCGTCAAACACAGCCCGTGCTCGGGCCGGAAGGTCAGAAACACCTTCTGCCCTGAGCTGAGGTGCTCGAAGTGGTCGATCTGGATGCCGACCTCGTGCTGCCCGACCTGCACGCGGCACTCGAGGAAATTGCCGAGATAGACGGTGTCGATCACGTCGCCTTCGAGCACGTTGCCGGCGGTGTCGTCCGGCGCCTTCAAGTGCAGCCTGATGTCCTCCGGGCGCAGGCTGAGGATCAGCCGCTGACCTTCGGTCGCGCCTGCTTCGCCCGCCGCCTGAATCCGCAACGGCGCATGGCCGTTGCCCAACGGAATCTCCATGCCGTACAGCTCGCCGATGCGTCCGAGGCACTTGCCTTCCATCAGATTGGCGACGCCGATGAAGCTCGCCACGAAAGTGTTGGCGGGGTTTGCGTAGATCGCCTGCGGGTCGCCGATCTGCTGGATCACGCCTTTGTTCATGACTACGACCCGGTCGCTCATCACCAGCGCCTCCGACTGGTCGTGCGTGACGTAGATCGAGGTGATGCCGACCTCGCGCTGCAGCCGCACCAGCTCGATGCGCATCTGCTCGCGCAGCTTGGCATCGAGGTTGGAGAGCGGCTCGTCGAACAGCACCACGCGCGGCTCGTAGACGATGGCGCGCGCGAGCGCGACGCGCTGGCGCTGGCCGCCGGAGAGCTTGGTCGCGAACCGCGCGGCGAGATGGCCGAGGCCGACCAGTTCCAGCGCCCGTGTCGTCCGCTCCTTGATCACGTTCCCCGGTGCGCGCCGCACCCGCAAACCATAGGCGACGTTGTCGAACACGGTCATGTGCGGCCAGACCGCGTAGCTCTGGAACACCATGCCGATGTTACGGTCTTCCGGGTAGAGGTGGACGCCGCGCTCGGCCGAAGCGACGACGTCGCCGCCGATGCGGATTTCGCCGAAGTCCGGCCGTTCCAGGCCGGCGATACAGCGCAGCGTCGTGGTCTTGCCGCAGCCCGAAGGCCCGAGCAGGGTGACAAACTCTCCCTGCCTCACGGCAAGATTGACATCGTTCACCGCCTTCTCGGCGCCGAAGAACTTGCTCAGGTGGTCGAGCGTGACCATCACGCCGTTGGTCGTGCTCATGGCTGTACCGCTGCGCTCATGGCTGCACCGCCAGCGTGTGATCTGGGTCGAGCCGCAGGTATACTTTTTCGCCTTTGCGCAGGCGATCGCGCGGGTGGGCGATGACCTTCCACTCGTACTGGCCCCAGCGAACCCGGCAGTCGACGTAATTGCCGAGGAAAATCGCGTCCAGCACCTCGCCTTCGAGACGTTGTCCGCCGCCGTTCATGCGCTCGGCGCGAACGTTCTCGGGGCGCACCGAGACGACCGCCTCGCCGCCCTTGTCGACGCCCTTGCCGAGCTTGCATGGCAGCTCTACTCGCATCCCGCCTTCCGCGACTTCGACCTTACCTTGTCCCGGCGCCGTCACGTCGATCACGCGGCCCTTGAGGAGGTTGGCGACGCCGATGAAGTTAGACACATAGGCGTTGACCGGGTGCGCGTAGATC
>Ga0299913_10003886_pt1 | contig 12392 bp, 9 predicted proteins | sample RVTome_9_FD_201360 | JGI IMG/M metagenome (GOLD analysis project Ga0299913, IMG submission 201360) | Soil microbial communities from uranium-contaminated site in the Upper Colorado River Basin, Wyoming, United States - RVT155D38 (version 2) ... | reverse complement strand
CGACTGCGGCGTCGTCGAGCGGGCCGAGCTCCTGGCGGTAGCGGTAGGCCTGCTCGAGGTGGTAACCGAGCACCTCCTCGTACTCAGCGACCCGATCTCCGGCGGTCCGCTCTAGCCAGTCGGCGAAACGCTCATGAAGGCCGACTCGCTCCTGCTTGGGCAGCGCGTCGTAGGCAGCATCGCGCACCAGCAGGTGGCGGAAACGGAAGGCGTCGTCGCCGGCGAAGTCCGATCGGTCCGGCCGCACGAGCTCCTTGCGCACCAGGCTGAGCAGCGACTGGCCGACCTCCGGACGCATCGGCTCGGGCGCCAGATCGGCGACCGCGCCGCGCCAGAAGACCTTGCCCACCACCGACGCCCGTTCGATGACCCGACGCTCGGGCACGGCCAGCCGGTCGATGCGCGCCGCCAGCAGCGAACGGATCGTCGGCGGCACGGCAACGCGCTCGACGTCGCCCTTGGCTAGCCACAGCTCGCCGTCACGCTGCAACACACCATCGTCGACGAGCATGGCCAGGAATTCCTCGACGAACAGTGGGTTGCCCTCGGCCGCCGCCGCCACGCGCTCGACCACCGGCCGGGCCAGCGCAGTGGCGCCGAGCAGGTTCTCGACCAGCTTTGCGACCTCCGCCTCAGACAGCGGCTGCAGCAGAAGCGTCGTCGCCTGCAGCTTGCCGCCCGACCACGTGGGCCGAGCTTCGAGCAGCTCGGGCCGGGCGACGCACACGATCAGGATGGGCGCGTCGCGCGACCAGTCGGCGAGGTGCTCGATCAGGTCGAGGAAGGTCGGCTCGGCCCATTGGATGTCGTCGAATACGACGATCAGCGGCTGATCCTCGGCGAGAACTTCGAGGAAGCGCCGCACAGCCCAGAACAGCTCGTCGTTGGTCGCTCGCTCTGCGCCCAGCCCGATCGTTCCCGCGACGTGGCCGGCAATGGTCGGCCCGTTCTGGGCGCCGGCAACCATTCGCTCAATCGCGGCGCGCGCCTCGGCCGGCGTGTCTTCCTCGCGCACACCGGCGAGCGACTTGACCGCCTCGGCCAACGGCCAGTAGGTGATCCCCTCGCCATAGGGCAGGCAGCGGCCGCGCACGACGTGCCCTCGTCCACGAACGCCGCTGATGAACTCATGAACGAGGCGCGACTTGCCCACACCGGCCGTGCCGAGGAGTGTGAACAGCACGCACGTCCGGTCGCGCACGGCCTGCTCGAAGGCGGCATCGAGCAGCTGACGCTCGCGCTCGCGACCGACCAGCGGCGAGTCGAGGTGGCGCGCCCGGCCGGCGGCATCACGCTCGACCGACGACAGCCGCCACGCCCGGACGGACAGCGCCTTGCCCTTGAGCGACAGCGCCGGCAGCGGCTCTGCCACGACGGCGTCGCGCACGAGCTGGTACGTCTCATCGCCGATCAGCGTCTCGCCCGGATCGGCCGCCGTCTGCAGCCGCGCAGCGACGTTGACCGCGTCGCCGGTCACCAGGGTCTCGGCCGAGCCACCCTCGCCGGCGACCACCGGCCCCGTGTTGATCCCCGTGCGTGTCTGGATCGTCAAGCCCCAGCCCTGGGCCAGCTCGTCGTTGAGCGTCGCCAGGGCGGCGCGAAGCTCGTCGGCCGCGCGCACTGCCCGCAGGGCGTCGTCCTCGTGCAACACCGGGTGGCCGAAGACGGCCATCACCGCATCGCCGATGAACTTCTCGACCGTTCCGCCGTGGCGCTCGAGCACGCGTCTGACCACCTCGAAGTAGCGCGCCATGACCGAACGCATGGTCTCGGGATCGCGTTGCTCGCCCAGGCGCGTCGATTCCACGACGTCGCTGAACAGTACGGTCACGATCTTGCGGCGCTCACTTACAGCGACCGCCGCACTCTCGAGTGGCGCGGCGCAGTTGCCACAGAAGCGGAACCCGGCCGGGCTCTGCGTCCCGCAGCGCGCGCAGGTGATCATGCTCAGGCTGGCGGCCGATTCGTCAGCAGGAATGCGGCGACGGCCAGCGCACCGAACACGACGGTGGCCACGACGCCGACCTGCAGGCCGACCGCCGGCCGGTAGCTGCCGCTGGCAAGCTCGCGCCGTGCGCGCAGGAACGAGTAGGCACCGGCAATTGCGAGCCCACCACCGAGCAGGACCAACCCGACTCCGATCAGCGTCTCGATCCCGCCGCTCGCCCCCTGCAGCGCCAGCCGGTCGACGATGAAGCCGAGGCCGATGACGGTCAGCGCAGTGCGGATCCACGCGAGCAGGGTGCGCTCATTGGCCAGGTGATCGCGCACCGACGGCGGCTCGATCGGGGAAGGCCCGCCCACTTCGTCGGCCGCCTCAGCCGCTGATCAGCTCGCCGCCGTCGACGCCGATGACGTTGCCCGTGATCCAGTGCGTGCCCTCGCCGGACAGCGTCACGATCGCCTGAGCCACGTCGTCGACCGTCGTCATCCGCCCGGACGGGTTCTTCTGGCCGTGGGCGATCAGGTCGTCGCGCTCAGGGATCTGCATCAGGGCCGGCGTCATGGTCACGCCGGCGCGGATGGCGTTCACGCTCACGCCGCTCTTCTGCTTGGCGAACTCCATCGCCAGCTGGCGGCAGTGCGACTCGAGCGCCGCCTTGGCCGCGCTGACCGCGCCGTAAGTGCCGATCACGCGCGTCGAGCCTTCGCTGGTCATGGCGTAGATCTTCGAACCGTCCCCGAGCAGGCCGGCATGCCAGGCGTCCTGTGCCCAGTAGACGAGGCTGTGCGCCATCACGTCGAGGGTCATGTCCATGTGCTTGCGCGAGATGGCTGCCGCCGGGTCGGCGGCCAGGTACGGGCGCAGCGTGCCGAAGGCGAGCGAGTGCAGCATCACCCTGACGTACGGCCGGGCATTGGCGCGCGCCGCGAAGCGCTCGCGCAGCTCGCCGATGACCTTGCCGCGCTGCTCGTCGTCGGCGGCGTTGCCGTTGAAGAAGAGTGCCTCCCGGCCGGCGGCCGCGATGCGCTCCTTGATTCCCTCCACCCGCTCCATGCCCTGGCGCCGGTCGAGGTGCACGCCGCAGATGTTGTAGCCAGCGCCGGCCAAGGCTAGGGAAACCGCCTCGCCGAAGCCGCTGCTTGCCCCCAGGATGAGCGCCCAGCGCTCGCGTTCGTCCGTCACGCGCGATCCTCCCTCACGCCGGCGATCCTATCATCGGCCCATGTCCGCCCAGCCCACTCTCCTCCTTGTCCACGCCCATCCCGACGACGAGAGCATCTCGACGGCCGGCGTGATGGCCCGCTACGCCGCCGCCGGTGCGCGCGTCGTCCTCGTCACCTGTACCGGCGGCGAGCACGGCGAGATCGTCGTGCCCGAGCTCGACACGCCCGAGAATCACGCCCGCCTCGCCGACCTGCGCCGCGAGGAACTGCGCCGCGCTCTGGCCCACCTCGGCCCGATCGAGCACCACATCCTGGGCTACGTCGACTCGGGAATGATGGGCACGCCCGAGAACGACGCGCCGGAATCCTTCTGGCAGGCTGGCTTCGACGAGGCCGTCGAGCGCCTGCTGCGCATCGTGCGCCAGGTCCGGCCGCAGGTGATGGTCTCGTACAACGACTTCGGCGGCTACGGCCATCCCGACCACATCCGGGCGGCGCTGATCACCAAGGCCGCCTTCGAGCGGACGGCCGACGATGCGGCCGACAACAGGCCGCAGAAGCTCTACGAAACGGCGCGCGACTGGGCCAACATGGAGCAAGTGCGCGCGCGGGCCGAGGAACGCGGTGCTGAGGCCTGGTGGTCCGATCCCGACGAGACCGACGAGCAGCGCGCCGCGCGCCAAGAGTTCATGGCCCGGATGGCCGCCGCCACCGGGCCGATCACGACCCGTGTCGACGTCGCCGACTTCCTCGCTGCCAAGCACGCCGCGATGAAGGAGCACGTCACGCAGCTGTCGCCGCGGATGACCTTCCTGGCGCTGACGCCCGATGACTGGCGCGAGCTGATGCCGAGCGAGGACTTCACCCTGCGCGTGGCGCGTGTCGGCGTGCGCCTGCCCGAGGACGACCTCTTCGCCGGCCTCGGCTAGTAGTCGAACAGCCCGCGCGAGCCGTCGCGAACGCGATCTAGGACGTCGCGCCCGCCGCGGTCGTACTCGAGCAGGTTGGGCTGCGCGGCATCGAGGATCAAGGTCGGGTGGAGCCAGGCCTGCACGAGTCGGCCGCGCTGGAAGGTCAGCTCGAGGACCAGGCCCTCCATCGTGTTCTCCGACCACGTCTGGTCGAAGATGAAGTTGCCCAGCGAGTAGAAGGCCAGCCCGTCACCGATCTCCTCGATCGCACCCGCCCAGTGCGAGTGGTGGCCGATGACCAGGTCGGCGCCGGCCTCGATCCAGGCCCGCGCCAGCCGGCGTTGGTTGGGTGCCGGCTCGAGGCGGTACTCGCGACCCCAGTGCGGTGCGACGATGACCACGTCGGCCTCGGCCCGCGCCTGGCGGACCATGTCGGTCGTCCGAGCGCGGCCGCAGCCATGGACGCCGATCCGGTCCGTGCCCGCGCGGAAGCCACCGATGGCCGTGCACGAGATGATCGCCACGCGCTGCCCGCCGACGTCGAGGATGGTGGCTCGTGAGGCGGCCGCCACATCGGCGCCCGCGCCGGCGTGGGCGATGCCGCGCTCGTCGAGCGTCTCCATCGTGCGCAGGATGCCCTGCCGGCCGCCATTACCGATGTGATTGTTGGCCAGCGTCACGAAGTCGACGCCGGCGTTGGTCAGCCCGCGCAGCAGGCGCGGCTCGCCGGTGAAGGTGAACCCGGTCGTGTGGTAGGTGGCGCCCGGGAAGACCGCCGACTCGAGGTTGGCCATCGCCAGGTCGGCCTCGGCGAACAGCTCACGCAGCGCACCCTCGTTGCCCGTCCGCCGCGAGATCGGGTACGGCCAGCCGAAGACCGTGCAGCAGCGCCGGCGCTGGATCGCCACCGTGCCGCCGTCCCACGGGAAGTCGGGGCCCTTGTCCAGCACGGTCGTCTGGCGCGCCACCCCGCGGTCGAGCAGGATGTCGCCGGCAGCGACGAGCGTCCACGTGTCGGCCTGCTCCCAGTCGAACTCGGCCAGCTCGATCGTGACCTCGAGCGGCCAGTCGTCGAGGCTCGCGACGCGAACGTTGCCGAACAGGCTCACGTCGTCGAGAGCGAGGGCACGGAACCGGTGGTCGACCATCGGCAGCGGCACCAGCCCGAGCGCGCCGTTGTCCAGCGCGCCCAGCAGGCCTGCCTCGTCACGCTCGGTGACGGTCGCGCCGGGCCGCCCCGCGCGCACCGCGTCGGCCATGCCCGCCGGAACTACGACCTGGCTGAACTCGCCGTCGGCGCCGCTGAGCGCGCGCTCCAGCTGAGCGCTGCTTATCGAGGTGGTGCCCGTCCAGAAGCCGACCACCGGCACGAGTGGCACGCTGCGGCGCGGCGCAGGCGTCGGCGCCGGGCTCGGGGTCGCCTGTGGCGGCGACGTTGGCGGCGAGGCCATCGGCAGCGGCGACAGCGTCGGCGCCAGACCGGCCCCGGTCGGCGTCGGCTGGGTCGCCGGGCTGGCGGCGGCAGTATCGGTCGCGCCGGGCGCACGGGAAGCTGTCGGGGCCGGCGGCCCGCCCAGTCCGAGCACCCCGGCAGCGCCGGCGACGAGCAGCAGCACGACCAGGACGAGCAAGACCAGCTGGCCGCGGAAGGGACGCACCGTCAACCAGTGTAGGAGAAGGGCGGGGACTGGCGGACCCGACCGGATTCGAACCGGCGATCTCCAGCGTGACAGGCTGGCATGTTGGGCCGCTACACCACGGGTCCGGGCAGCGAGGGACGAGGATAGCAGCGCCCGTCGCGCTTGTCAGTCGGGGAACCGGGCGCCTCCCGGGCAGTCGGCTGTGGTCCTCCCGGGTCAGTCGGGCGGGCCTTCGCGCACCTCGGGCAGCTCCACCGCCCGCTCGCGCGTGGCAATAAGCGAGGCGGCGATGGCGACGACCAGGATCAACAGGATCACGGCCAGCGAGGCGACGACGGGCAGGTGGACGATGTCGGACAGGAGCATCTTGGCGCCGGCGAAGACGAGGATCGCGCCCAGCCCGAGCTTGAGGTACTTGAAGCGGTCGATCAGGCCGGCGAGCAGGAAGTACAGCGAGCGCAGCCCGAGCACGGCGAAGGCGTTGGATGTGAAGACGACGAAGGTGTCAGTCGTGATCGCGAAGACCGCCGGCACCGAGTCGATGGCGAACATGATGTCCGACGTCTCGACCGCCACGAGCGCGACGAACATCGGCGTCGCCGTCCAGCGGCCGGCCTCTTTGACCACGAACGAGTGGCCGCGGTAGCCCTCGGTGACCGGGATCAGCCGACGCACCAGGCCGATCACCCGGCTGCGGCTCGGATCGCCCATCTCGCCCCGCGCCGTGGCCATGCGCACCCCGGTCAGCACCAGGATCGCGCCCAGGACGAAGATCAGGAAGTGGAAGGTCTCGAGGGCGTAGGTGCCGGCGACGATGAAGATCGCGCGGAACACGATCGCCCCGACGACGCCCCAGTAGAGGAGCCGATGGCGATGCTGCGGCGGCACGCCGAAGTAGGCGAACAGCACGGCGAAGACGAAGACGTTGTCCATCGACAGGCTGTACTCGAGGACGTAGCCGGCCAGGTACTCGGCGCCGGCCGTCCCGCCGCGAGTCACGAGCACCAGCACCCCGAAGGCGAGGCCGGCCGAGACCCACATCGCGACCCAGCCCGCGGCCTCGCGCAGCGTCGGTACGTGCGGCGTGCGGTTCAGGACGAGCAGGTCGAACGCCAGCAGGCTGGGCACGGCGACGGCGAAGACCGCCCATCCGATCAGTTGTGGATCCAAGCCAACCTCCGGCTGCACAGCGGCAGCCGAAGGTCTCTCCCAGCCCGCAGTCGCGACGGCAGGCCGGCGGCACCGAGCGAACGACGAGTTCGCTGTCCTGACGATGCCGCCACACAGGGATACTCCCCTTCGGCGTCGATGAATCGTGGGCCACGGCGGCGCATCGGTCAAGTCGCGCATCGCGGCCGGCGGACGACCCTCGCCTATACTCGGCGCCTGCTATGACCACTCCCCGCATCGACCTGCGCTCAGATACCGTCACCCATCCGACGCCCGAGATGCGCCGGGCGATGGCCGAGGCGGAGCTGGGTGACGACGTCTTTGGCGACGACCCGACGGTCAAGGCGCTCGAGTCCCGCGCCGCCGAGCTGACCGGCAAGGAGGCCGCCCTCTTCGTCGCCAGCGGCACGATGGGCAACCTCGTCGCGCTGATGGCGCAGGTGCCGCGCGGCGGGGAGATCATCGCCGGCGACGGTGCGCACAGTTTCGCCCACGAGGCGGCCAACTACGCCGTCGTTGTCGGCGCATCGATGAAGCTACTGCCCTGGGACGACGACGGCCGGCTGGACCCGGCGGCGGTCGACGCTGCCTTCCGCAACCCCGACGACGAGCACGATCCGATCACCGCGCTGGTGATGCTCGAGAACACCCACTCCGACTCGATGGCCCAGCCGCTGCCGGCCGACTACGTGCGCTCGATCGCCCGCGTCGCCCACGAGCGTGGCGTGCCGCTCCACGTCGACGGCGCGCGCATCTTCAACGCCGCCGTGGCGCTCGGCGTGCCCGTGAGCGAGCTCCTCGCCGACGCCGACACCGCGTCCTTCTGCCTGTCCAAGGGCCTGGCCTGCCCGGTCGGCTCCGTCGTCGTCGGCACGCGTGCCTTCATCTGGCGGGCACGCCGGGCGCGCAAGCTGCTCGGTGGCGGCATGCGCCAGGTGGGCGTGCTCGCCGCCCCTGGCCTGGTCGCGCTGCGTGACGGACCGGGCGGCATGATCGAGCGGCTGGCCGAGGACCACGCCCACGCACGCCGGCTGGGCGAGGGCCTGGCCGACCTGCCCGGCGTGACCGCACTCGACGCGCGCCGCATCACGACCAATTTCGTGTTCTTCGAGCTCGAGCGGCCCGAGCTGCGCATGTCCTTCCTCGACGCGCTCGCCGCCGAGGGCGTGCTGATGATCGACTACCCGCATGGCAACCGGATCCGGGCCGTGACCCACTACGGCATCGGGCCTGACGACATCGACCGCGCCATCGTCGGGGCGCGTCGGGCGCTGGCCGCGGTCGGCCTCGCGCCCACGGTCCTCGCGCAGACCGCCTGATCCGGCGCGCATTCGCGGCGCCCGGATCACCATTTCAGGAGCAACCCGTGTCCGACCAGCCGACCCCGACCAGGCAGCCGGCAGCCGACCAACCCGCCGGTCGCGATGCCGCGTTCGAAGCCCTCGTCCGGCGGCGATTCGACGCCATCCTGGAGCGTTTCCCGATCTTCGGCACGTACCTCGGCCTGAGCCAGTACGACGACCGCCTGGGCGACGGCTCACGCCAGGCGCTGGTCGACGACATCGCCGAGTCGCGCGAGTTCCTCGCCCAGCTCGAGCAGGTCGAGGCGGCGGAGCTCTCGCCGTACCACCGCTTCGAGCGCGAGCTGGCCATCTTCGCCACGCGCCGCCAGATCTTCGATGATGACGTGCGCCGGCTGTGGGAACGGCGCATGTCGGCCAGCGACGACATCGGCGACGGCGTGTTTCTGCTCTTCGCCCGCAGCGCGCGGCCGCTGGCCGAGCGCCTGGCGGCGATCAACTCGCGCCTCGAGCAGGCTCCGCGCGTCCTGATCGAGCACCGTTCCCGGCTGGGCGACCGGCCGCAGCGGCTGTGGAACGAGCTCGAGCTCGATGCCGCCGGCTCGGTGCCGTCACTCTTCGACGAGGTCCACACGGCGGCCGTTGCGGAGCTGGGCGAGGACCACCCCGAGACGCGGCGCCTGGAGCGGGCCGCCAGGTCAGCCTCGGCCGCGCTCGAGGAGTACCGCGGCTGGCTGCGCGAGCGGCTCGGGCGGGCCGCCGACGACTTCGCGCTCGGTGCCGACGGCTATGCCGAGCTGGTCGGGCTGCGCGCCTTCGACGGGCTGACCCCCGACGACATCCTCGACATCGGCGAGCAGCAGCTGGCTGAGAACAAGGCCGCCCGCAAGCGCGTCGCCGCCGAGATCGACCCCGACGCTGCCGAGGAAGAGGTGCGCGACCGCATCAAGTCCGACCACCCGCCGTCTTTCGATGCGGCGCTCGATGGTTACCGCCGTGCGATGGCCGAGGCGCGCGACTTCATCGTCGAGCACGGCATCGCCTCGATACCGGCCGGCGAGCAGCTGTCGGTTATGGCCACGCCGGAGTACCTGCGCAAGGTGATGCCTTTCGCCGCCTATTTCCCGGCGGCCAAGTTCGAGCCGGTCCGCGCCGGTGTCTACATCGTCACGCCGTCGGTCGACGGCGACAGCGGCGCGATGCGCGAGCACAACTACGCCTCGATCTACAACACCAGCATCCACGAGGCCTATCCCGGCCACCACCAGCAGCTGTCCGCCGCGCTCGACCACCCGAGCCTCGTGCGGCTGCTCGTCGACGCACCCGAGTTCATCGAGGGGTGGGCGATGTACTGCGAGCAGATGATGCGCGAGCAGGGGTTCGACACCGCCCCCGAGCACGTGCTGATGATGTACACCGACGCCATCTGGCGAGCGTGCCGGATCATCCTCGACGTCAGGCTCCACCGCGGCGAGATCGGCGTCGCCGACGCCATCGACTTCCTGGCCCGCGAAACCGGCTTCGAACGGCCCAACGCAACGGCCGAGGTCCACCGCTACACCTACACCCCGACCTATCAGCTCTCGTACCTGCTGGGCAAGGTGCTGCTGCTGCGCCTGCGGGCCGACGAGCAGCGCCGGCTGGGCGACCGGTTCTCGCTCCGCGCCTTCCACGACGCGCTGCTCGGGCAGGGCAGCCTGCCGATCAGCTTCCAGCGCCGGGCACTGGCCGGCGAGGGCGGCGACGGGCGCCTGCCGACCGGCTGATGCAGCTCATCCCGAGCATCGACCTGCGCGCGGGCAGATCGCGCCTCGTCTACTGGCCAGGTGCCAGCACCGGCCAGGGCACGCCGACGGATCGACCGGAGCGGATCGCACGCGCCTTCGTCGAGCTCGGCGCGCCGGCAATTCACCTCGTCGATCTCGACGGCGCCGTGCGCGGCGTGCCCGTCGCCAGCGCAGCGATCGCAGCCGTGGCGCGCACGGTGGCCGTGCCGCTCCAGCTCGCCGGCGGCGCCGATGGACCGGAGCAGATCGAGCTGGCCTTCGCCGCCGGTGCCACGCGCGTGGTAGTGCCGCTCTGGCGGGTCGTTGAGGACGATCCGCTGCTGGCGGCCTGCCTGGCCGTGGCCGGCGATTGGCTGGCCGTCGGTGTCGACGCCCGCGCCGACAGGCTGCGCGACTACCCCTGGCGCAGCGGCCGGTCGCCGGCCCTGGGCGACGTGCTGTCGCGCCTGGCCGACCGCGGCGTACGGCGCTTCGTGCTGTCACACTGGGCGACGGCCGAGCTGGAAGAGGTGGTCGCCATGGGCGCCGCCCGCGACGTCGGCCTTCAGCTCGCCGGCGGCATCTCCGGCACCGAGCGGCTGGCCGAGGTTGCCGCACTCGGCATCGACGGGGTCCTGCTCGGCGAAGCCCTCTTCAACGGCACGATCGATTACACCGCCGCCGCGACGATGCTGCGGCCGGCACCGGTCAGTGGAGCGAGTGAGGTCTGATGGCCAAGAAGCGCAAGTCTCAGCAGCACCGCGTCGAAGGGGCGCGCAGCGGGACGCCGACGACGCCGATCCGCTCGGCGCGGACGTCGCGCCGCCAGCCGCCAGCGCGGCGCCGCATGCTGCCGTACTGGATCGGTGGCGGCGTGGCCATCGTGCTCGTGCTGCTGATCGGTGCCTTCGCCTTCGGATTCATCCCCGGCTTCGGGCCCGGGGTTGGCTCGCCCACGGCGGGCACGGGACAGGCCGCCTGCCAGCTGCCCGAAGAGGGCCGGCCGATGGGACCGCCCGAGGTTGCGCCGCTGGCCAACCCGCCCGCCCAGCCGGTCAGCGACGGCACTCGCGCCCGCATCGAAACGGAGGAGGGCACGATCGTCGTCGAGCTGTACTGCGCTTCGGCGCCCGTGGCCGCCCAGAACTTCGTCAACCTCGGCGCCAGCGGCTACTACGAAGACGTCGTGTTCCACCGCATCATCCCCGGCTTCATGATCCAGGGCGGCGACCCCGAGGGCACCGGCCGCGGCGGTCCCGGTTACACGATCCCCGATGAGCGCGTAGTGGGCGATTACACGCGCGGCACGCTGGCCATGGCGCGGACAGCGCTGCCCAACTCACAGGGCTCGCAGTTCTTCATCGTCGTTGCCGATTCGCCCCACCTCCGCGGCGGGGGCTACACCATCTTCGGGCGCGTGGTGGAGGGCATGGAGGTCGCCGATGCGATCGTCGCCGGACCGCGCACCGGACCGCAGGACGACCTGGCAGCGGAACCGGTTGCCATCACCCAGGTGATCATCAGCCATCCCGGACCGTAACCGCCCGCTCGCTCCGAGTGGGTTACGTGCAGAATTACGGAACCTTAACTATGCAAGCTGCATAAACCTCTTGAGGCGGCTTTATCCGACCGGTAAACTAGGCGTCGATGCCGCTTCGGCGGTAGTCGCTGCCCCAGGCGCAAGGTCATGGGTAGGTTGGGTTAGGGTAGCCGGTGCAGCCGGCGTGATAGATGCCCTTGTGGCGTGGCAGGAGACCGGTGGCCATGTGTCGCTGGATCGGCCGGGACAGTGCGGCGGCCCCTCTTCGGAGGGGCCGCTTCGTTTGTCCGGTGCTAACCTCTGTCGGCGCGCGCCCGTAGCTCAGCGGATAGAGCGTCTGCCTCCGGAGCAGAAGGCCGTGGGTTCGAGTCCCGCCGGGCGCGCCATCCGTCTGCCGGTGACGCCCCGCGCGATCAGTTGCGCAGTGAGCCCTTGCGCAGCACGGCCACCATGCCCGTCGCCCCGAGCGGCTTGCTGAAGAAGAAGCCCTGCCCGTAGCGGCAGCCCAGCTCGGCCAGCCGCCACGCCTGCTCGCGCGACTCGATGCCCTTGGCCAGCGCCTCCGCGCCGCGCGCGTCGGCCAGGTTGAGCACGGCCAGCGCGAAGGCCGCGTCGGCCGGTGGCCCGTCGACGTCGATGACGAATTCGCGGTCGAGCTTGACGAAGTCGACGGTCAGCCGCTTAAGATCGCGCAGCGAGGTCACACTGCCGAAGTCGTCGAGCGCGACGCGCACGCCGGCCTCGCGCAGGCTGGCCAGGTTGCGCCCGATCTCGTCGGCGGCGGCGCCGACGCTGCCCGTCAACTCGAGCACGAGCAGCGAGGGCGCCAGTCCGGTGCCCATCACAGTGGCCAGGATCCGCTCTGCGGCATCGGCGGCGGCCAGCTGGCCGGGCATGACGTTGACGCTGACGTAGGGCGCCGGATCGGCCGGCTTGGGCCAGCCGGCCGCGGCCCG
>Ga0299913_10003884_pt1 | contig 12401 bp, 17 predicted proteins | sample RVTome_9_FD_201360 | JGI IMG/M metagenome (GOLD analysis project Ga0299913, IMG submission 201360) | Soil microbial communities from uranium-contaminated site in the Upper Colorado River Basin, Wyoming, United States - RVT155D38 (version 2) ... | reverse complement strand
TGGTGTTACTACTACCACCTGTGCGGCCCGATCCTCGAACAACAAGCGATGTTTGTCCACATGATCAGCCGTCCAGATCAACAATTCCGGAGCGGAACCGCTCAGTCTTTTGCGGCGAGGGCTATCGGCACTTCGGCGCTCGGGGTCGAGTGACCCTGATCGGATCTGCCTGCCAGGAGCACTCGTCACTTTCGGTACCGCTTCCTGATGCCCGCATCGCTGGCGTCTCGCGGGGGAACTGGTCACCAGAGAGTGAAGAGACCAAACGACGGCCTCCACCGAACCCGTCGGCGGTTGAAATCCAAGTCTCCGACATGTGGTCTGTCCTACGATTCCCCTCTGCGCTCTACTGTGATGCGCACCCGAGGGTCTAAGCCCGGGCCAAGATTCGAGCTAGTCCGCATTGACCCGGTCGCACAAAGGAAGGTGCGCTGGCCAGAATTCTGTGGTGCACCTGTGGTGAGCGTCGTGACGTGCGGATCCGCAAGCCCCGGCTCGGGCCGAACAACGATCGGGCATTTGCTGGTAGTACAAGGTGAAATTGTGGAGCTGGCGGGATTTGAACCCGCGGCCTTCTCGTTGCGAAAGATGCGGTCAAACCGCTGTGACCATGGGAAACAGCACGACTTGGCAGGTCTGTGGAGCGGCTGTGGGCCGAGCGACGTGAGACGTTGTGAGACGAGATGAGACGGCGCTGTCTCAGCCAAGGTCACGCTGGTCCCTGGTTGGGTCCCCGGCACCGAGTGTCGGTGCGACCAGGAACCGCCTTCGTCCTGGTCAGTTGGCTACGCGGTGACCTTCGAGCCTTACTTCCGCTGCGCTGCCTGCTTCGACACTCCCGACATCGTGCCGATCTCGGAGGCATGTGCGGTTCCCAACCTTTTTCTCGGAGGAGAGCGTGCTGGTCGAGTGCCAGGAGACTTTCAAACGTCGTACGGCGTGAAGTCGGGGCCACCCCGCACCATGACGTCCAGCTCCCGCCAGGACATCAGGCCGGAAACGTAGCTCCCCGTGACCAGCGGCGGGTCGATGTCGGCGAACACGGCAGTCAATCTCGGATCCTCGAGCATCTCCGTCGCCTCGGCCTGCAAACCGAATTGCCGCTCTAGTAGCTCCTGGTCGCTGGCCTGTTTGAACACTGTGTCATTTCACCATGGTCAATTCTCGCCGGGTCGCCCGCTCCCTCAATTCTTGCGATGGACGCGGTAGCGAAGATGGGTGACGAGTGGCGAGTGAATCGCCTCCGCGATCTCGATTCCGATTCGGTCGCTGTCGAGGCCGCCGAATAGCGGTGTGCCGCCGCCGAACACCACGGGCGCCATATCGATGGCCAACTCGTCGACAAGACCGGCGTTGAGATACTGGACGATGACGTTGGCGCCTCCCGAGATCCGGATGTCGCGTTCGCCCGACACCTCACGTGCCTGCTCGAGGGCACTTTCTATCCCATCGTTGACGAAGTGGAAGGTGGTGCCGCCGGGACGGACCCAGGGCTCACGGACCTCGTGGGTGAGCACGAACACCGGCGTGTGGAAGGGCGCCTCCTCGGGCCACATCCGCTCACCCAATTCGAACATCCGTTTGCCCATCATGCTCACACCGGTGCGCTCGAACGTCCTGCGCACGATGTCGTTGTCCACACCGGTCTCGCCACCCTCGCCCAGCTCCAGATTCTGCCGGAAGAACTCCTGGTGGAAGATCCAGTCTTGAAGCTGGGACCACTTCGCCATCCAACCCAGATACTCGGGATCGTCGGCATGGGCGATATCCATCCCCTCCGGCACCATGTAGCCGTCGAGGGTCATACCGACGTTGACGAAGACCTTGCTCATGATGTCCTCATGTTTCTCTCCACATATTCAACGAGACGAGAGAGCGTCTGCTCGGCGCCCTCGATGGCGTGGTAACGGTCGACAGCGCGATCCCGCCATCAGATCAGAACCCTCCGCGTCACGGACCACATGGCGGGCGGTGACGAGAAACTGGTTGCCCCGCTCTGACTCGACCGTGAACCCTGAAGCCACTCCTCCTTTCCCGAGCCTATGGACACACTTGCGCTCGGTGGCGGAGACACTTGGTTTAGGTGTGGATTCTCAGAGGCGAGTCTCGGCGACTCCGCTACAGGCGGCGAGCAGGGTCAGGCCGAGCATCGCAGCCGCCAACCGCGCCTTGGTTGTCACTCGAGTCGGGAGAAGAAGTCGATTATGGCTTGGGTGTCGTCGGAGAAAGCCCAACGTTCCGTCACCTTTCCCCCCTCTACATGGGCTATCTCGGCCATCCGATAGGTGAAGGCGTCGTCTCCGATACGGACGCTGGCCGTCACCAGGCCTACGACATGGTCGTCGTTGGCGAGCACATCGTGCAGGTCCACCTCGAAGTCGACTCCCTTCATCGACTCGAGAAATGCCTCTTTGCCTCGCACTGGTTCCGGCGAGCCAATCTGCCACCAGACCACGTCATCGGCGAGGGCGGCCTCGAAGGCACTCATGTCACCCTCGCCCATCCCCTCCATGACCTTGCGATACAGCGCGGCGTTTGGATGCTCGTCCATGACTCCACCTCTCGGACCGGGAACGCGGGCAAGGCTACACGGTTGATCGATTGGCTAGGCCGAACCTTTGCCAAGCAGTTCTTCCGAGATCGTGATGGCTTCATGTACGCGGTCGAGTCGCTCGTAATCTCGCAATTTGTGCACCGGAAATTCTTCGACCCTCCCCCGGAGATATCATTGTGCAGTGGAGGTCGGCACCCATTACGCGCGGCTGGAAGACGGCCGGATCGCGTACCAGGTGGTAGGTGCGGGTCCACGTGATCTCGTGATGTCAGCCGGTACGTACGGCAGCATCGATCTCGATTGGGAAGACCCCATGGTTGCCGCCATGTATCGGCGTCTCGCAGAGTTCTGTCGGTTGATCCGCTTCGACCGTCGCGGTTCGGGGGTGTCCGACCCGCTGCCGCTTGACGCCTTACCCCCCTGGGAGTCGTTTACGGCAGAAGTCGTCGCTGTGATGGATTCGGTTGGATCCGAGCAGGCGACTGTGATGGGACTCTTCGATGCGGGGCCGATGGCGGCCATGTTCGTGGCCACAAAGCCGGAACGAGCCGAGGCCCTCATCCTGGCGAACACGTCGGCGAGAATCCTTCGAACGGAGGATTACCCGATCGGAGCGCCTCTGGAGCGGGCCGAGCAGGCCGTCGATGAGGTAGTGGAGACTTGGGGAACTGAGAACCAGGCCTGGATGCAAGTCCCGAGTCGCGCCTCTGATGAGCGGTTCCGACGCTGGTTCGCTCGGTATACCCGTAGCATCGCGAGCCCTACTGCGATCAAAGCATACCTGGGTGCGATGTTGGAAGCTGATGCCCGTTCAATCCTGCCCGCAGTCCATCGCCCCACGCTGGTGCTTCACCGTTCCGGTTATGCGCTCTTCCCCGTGGATCACGGTAGATATTTGGCCGAACAAATCCCGGACGCTCATTTCGTCGAGATCCCGGGTTCTGACGGTCCGCTCCCTTGGGAGCACGCTGATCTCATTGTTGACCACATCGAGGAGTTCATGACCGGGGTCTCAAAGAAGGCCGAGCCCACGAGGGCTGTGCTGACGGTGTTCTTCACCGACATTGTCAAGTCCACCGAAAGAATCGGTCAAATCGGAGACTGGCAGTGGCGCCACCTGCTCGATCTCCACGACGAGAGATCGAGACGAGTCATCGAGGCATTCGGGGGGAAAGTGGTGCAGACAACCGGTGACGGTGTACTGGCTACGTTTGAGGGTCCAGGCAGAGGAATACGCGCGGCATTTGCACTGCGCGACGAACTGAGGGATCTCGGGCTCGATGTGCGTTCTGGCCTTCACACTGGTGAGGTGGAACTCCGCGATGAGGACGGCATTGGGGGACTGGCAGTGCACATCGCGGCTCGGGTCATGGCCGCCGCTGGTGGGGGTGAAGTCCTGGTGTCGCGCACCATTCGGGACCTCACTTTTGGCTCGCGAGTTCGCTTTGAAGACCGAGGGGCGCATCGTCTGAAGGGGGTGCCCGGCGACTGGCAGCTATTTGCTGTCGCCCAACCCTGAACTCTACGTTGCGCTCGCGACGATTGCAGACGCCCGGTGATGAATTGGAGTGCCGCGAAGTCAGCCGCACAAAGCCGAGGGCCGGCCAATGAGGTCGGCGACGAGCAGTGTCACACACAGGATGACCTCGTCACCGTCTCGATCGACACATTCGAGGCAAAGGCCACACTCCTGTAGGGATTCATGGGAACTGCTCCTGCAGGTCGAGGTGCGCAAAAGCATCGACCCAACTCACCGGGAGGGAAGACCCAGGAACGGTCCATTGAGTGAACTTGGTGGTGCTCATCATGTGGGCCTGCAGGTCCTTCATCACCTGAAGATGGGGCATTGTGCGGGTGAAGGCGGCCAGTGCCTCCCGGCCCTCCCATGCCGACAGCGTCCAGAACGTCTTCGCAATGGGCCGAGCGAGGAGGCCATAGCCAATCAGTCCGGGGGTGTGCTGCAGTTGCCGTGCGACCACCAGTGTCAGTCGCATGAACTTGGGGATGCGTAGATGTGATCTCAACGGCAGCCGCGACGCCATGACAAGATATTCACGGCCGGACTCGATCGGGGACAGGTTTCTCCAGGGGATTGCGGGCATGTGAGGATTCGCTTTAGAGGTCTGAGTCGAGGTCAGACCTGGGCGGTGACATGGCCGCTACCGATGTCGCTGCGCGGTCGCTGCGATGTCGCCGGGCCCGCCCTGACTCCTTCAATTCAAGGTTGCGCAAGCGGTTGAGCTCCCATTCGGCGACAGCCACAAAGGCGATCCCACCGGAGATCGCTAGCCACGGCCACGGCAGAGGTACCGCGGAGGCGTAGCTGCTGAAGATGAGCGATGCGCCACCCAAGACGATCACTGGCTTCACACCAGGATGGGCCCGGAAGATCCGGGCCACTGCGGCCGTGCGGAGAGACTCAGGTGTCATGTCGGCTCCTTAGCTCGCGCTGGATGCGTTCTTCGCTTATCGGTCGCCAGTCAATGAATACGGCCGAGGCATGCGCTATTAGGCCGATCCCCCACCCCAGCATCCCCCAGCCTGGCCAGAAGTATCCGGTCCAGGTCATTGCCCATATCACCACCAGCAGAACATTCGTGGTGACGTAGAAGCCAAGGTGTAGCCAGAAGCCTCGCTTTGCTCTGATTCGCCTGATGGCCTGTTCTCTCTGGATGTCACTCATGGCCAGCTCCATGAGAAGCGCTTGCTCGTGCACCGGCTTGGATGCCCCAGCTCGAAGCGCGGTGTTGCTTGGGAAGCATCAGAATCATGACGCTGTGGCGCGTGTGCGGCTGAGGACCCCTTCCCGGGCCACTAGCCAGATGAAGGCAACCCCGCCGACGGTGGCCAGCCAGGCCCACCGAGCCGAAACGGCCGATGCATAACCGCCGAGCAACAGGGCGGCGAGACCAAAGATGCTCAACCCCAACCCGGCGGAGAATCCGGCCATCCGATAGGTCCTGGGGCGTAGGGCGGACAACAGCCCGAGAAACAGGATCGCGGTGGAATAGAAGGAAGCCTCCACCCAGTGAAAGAACTGGCTGTGTTCGTCGCCAGCAAGGGTCCGCTGCAACTCCGCCTGTCCCAGGGCGTAGACCATGAGCGGCACAGCCCCAGCCACGACAAGTAACAGAAGGCTCCAGCTTGGTGGCTCGTGCTGTCCTGTCCGTTCACTCGATGGTCGGATGGTCCAGAGCACGCCGGTGAAGACCACGAAGGGCAGGGTGAACGGGTCGACCGTCAGGCTGGCAGCCATGGTGATCAGAGCCGCCGCGGATAGAACGGTGAGCGTTATCAGTGGTGCATTGGACTGGTCCGGCCGACGCGCTATCGCCAAGGCTGGAGGCGCCGATAGAACGAGCAGTAGTGCTGAGACCACGGCGTTGTGGAAGCCGTGGATCTGCTGGCTTTCCGCCACCACCCCAAACACCACCGTGAACACCCCGAATAGCACTGCCGAGCCGGCCATGAATCCGGCAATCCACCGAGTGATCTTCGTTCTCCGGCGGGATCGGATGTTGATGTCGACTGCCTGCCCCTGTCTCGGGAGTGCTGCTCTACGGACTGACATGATGATTCTCCTTGCTCTGTGCTGACGGTTCAGGATGAGACGACGGTCACCGTCCCCTTCATCCCGGGATGCAGGTTGCACCAGTAGTCGTATGCCCCGGGTTGGTTGAAGGTGTATGTGAAGGTGCCGTCGGTCTGGATTGCGCTTGCGAAGTTCAATCCCACGACGTCGTGCGCCACGCCTCCGGCCCATTGCCATGTGACAGCGGTGCCGGAGTCGATGAGCAGATCGGCCGGTTCGAAGCTGGTCGCTTCGATGACCACTTTCTGTCCGTCGCGCGTGGGACCTGAAGGCTGTGGGGATGCACCTGCGCCCGACGCGCATGCAGTCAACGCCAGGACGAGCGCCAATGCCGACAGCCCACCCCTGCCAACATTTCGGCTTTCAGCGCGGTCCCTGTGTTGCATCAGTCCTCCTTGCTGGCATGTCTCACCGCGGGATCATCCGGTTTTGCGCCGGCCGTCGAATCGGCAAAGTCACCAGTCTTGGGCCGACGTCTGGGGTGGTGAGGAGGTTGGTTCCCGGCTCAGGCCGCTGGGGATCTCATTTCAGAGGGCTGGATGCCGGTGTTGGCTGGGCCGATGCCTGCCACTGACGACAGGCCTGTAACGGCGAGAGCGATAGCGGCGACCATGATCCAGCCGTAGCCGAAGACTCCCGCCAGGGAGACGCCTAGGGCGCCGAAGAGGTCGGCCCAGATGATCGCCCAAGAGGAGAGGAGGGCGTAGTCGGTGCCAGCCAGTTGGGGGCGGGCCCAGTCCATATTGATGGTGAAGACGGCCGCTCCGGTGGCCGCGTAACCGACATTGAGAAAAAACACCGCAGCCAGTCCGGCGACGGGATGAGAAGAACCAATAGCCAGTGGAACGGCAGCCATGATGGCAATGAGTTGCGCCACGCCCAGGACAACCAGGACGGTCCGTCGTCCGTGTCTTCTCAGAAATATTCCCGCTCCGAGAGCGGCGAGCATGGCGACTACTCCACCGCCGATCGATGCCACGGTGCCGATCCGTCCCAGCGGCCAACCGGCGTCGACCAGCATCGGGGTGATCATCCTGGTGGGGAGTGATATTCCTAAATAGAAGAAGGGGACGACCGCCCAGATCCATCGGCCCACGCCAGGTTGTCGGAAGAAGGCAGCGATAGCACTGAACGAAACCCTCACTCCGTCGTCTCCGGTGCGGCTGATCGTTTGTGGCTTGAGGAATGAGATGACGGGGACGAGTGGCACCGCGGTCAACACGGCGAGGGTACCGATTGCCGCATACCAGCCCAGGTGGTCGTAAACGAGAAGGAGTCCGCCTCCGCCAATGAGGACACCCAGATTGCCGGCCGCAATCTGAATCCCATTGGCCGGTCCACGCTCCCTTTCTTCAAGCAGTCGGACCGCGACCGCATCCACTGCCACGTCCTGGGTCGCGGAAAGAAGAGCGATGACGGCCACCAGCGAAAACAACAGAAACGGCTGGCTAACGGCATCGACCGGCATCAGCGAGATCACACCGACCACCATCAGGCTCTGGAGCACGAGTAGCCATCCCCGGTAGTGGCCAAGCCGCCCCCATCCGTACCGGTCGATTACAGGTGCCCACAGGCTCTTGAGTACCCAGAGAACAGCCAACAGATAGATGAAACCGATCCGCTCCAAGGACGCCCCCTGCTGGCGCAGGATTGCGATGAGAGCGAAGAAGAAGAAGCCGAGTGGCAGGAATTGGCTCGTATACAGCGACGCCAACAGCCAGTAGCGCCGGTTCATCGCATGAGATTAGCTCCGGCGGGTGCCCCCGGGCTTCGGCGACAATAGGCAGCTCCGATGTTGTATGGACGAGCCGAGGAGCTAGCCACGCTCACCACCATGGTCGATTCGGCTCGTAGCGGCCGAGCCGCAGCGATCGTGGTCCGCGGTGAGGCCGGGGTCGGAAAGTCGGCACTGGTCGATGAGTTGACGAGTCAGGCTGAAAACGTCGAGGTGCTCAGGACCCGAGGCGTCGAGTCGGAGGTCGACTTTGCCTTCGGAGGCCTCTATGAACTTCTCCGGCCGGCAATGCCGCATATCCGCAGGCTTCCGCCAGGTCAAGCTTCGGCGATGAGGAACGCGTTCGGATTGGAAGCGGGTGCCGTCACCGAACCCTTGTTGGTCTCAGTAGGGGCCCTGAGCCTGATCGCCGAACTGGCGGAGGAGACACCGGCCTTATGCGTGGTCGATGATGCCCACTGGCTCGATCAGGCGTCGGCCACGGCCCTGGCCTTCGTAGCCCGTCGGCTAACTGCCGAACGAGTGGCAATGGTGTTCACCATCCGGGATGAAGAAGCACACCGCATCGACACCGCCCCAATCAGCGAACTCCAGTTGAATCGGTTGGATAAGACCGCCAGCCGGGACCTTTTGGTCTCCAGGTTTCCTGAGGTTGCCTCCGCAGTAGCCGAACGCCTCTTCGAGAACACATTGGGCAATCCCCTCGCTCTGGTAGAGACGGCCGGGGGTCTGAGCGAGCAACAACTTCAAGGTTCTATTCGCCTGCCCGATCCGCTGCCCGCAAGCGGGGGTCTCAGCGACGCCTTCCTGGCGCGGGCTCGAAGACTCAGCGAGGCGGCTCAGCGGCTGCTGCTGGTAATCGCGATCGACGACACCGGAAACCTCAGAACTGTTCTCGATTCGGGTAGTCGACTCGACATTCCCCCGGAGGTGTTGGACGAGATAGAAACAACCCGATTGGTCGACATCGAGGACAGCCTGGTCCGTTTCCACCATCCCCTCATTCGCTCAGCGGTGGTCCACGGCAGTTCCAGACCAGAACGGAGAGACGCTCAAAAAGCGCTGGCGGCAACCTACCGGGCGGCCGGAGACTTCGAACGGGCGGCTTCGCAAACAGCTGCTGCCACCGATGGCATGGACGAAACGGTGGCGGCTGAACTGGAGGAAGCCGCCATTCCGGCCAGGCGACGTGGTGGGTTCGAAGCGGCCAGTCTAGCACTAGAGCACTCCGCTGCTCTCACCCCGGACCAAGACACAAGAGCCCGGCGCCTGCTAGTCGCCGCGGAAGACGCATGGACGGCTGGCTTGATCGATCGGGCACGGAGACTAGTTGAATCCTCTCGGGCACTAACCGCCGAGATAGGCGTTCCTGCCGAGTTGGTCCGCCTCCAGGCATGGATTGAAATGATGGAAGGATCGGTGGCAACGGCCCGAGAAGTCCTCTTGGAGGGCGCGAAGGGGACCATCTCAACCGACCCCGACATATCGCTGGAAATGGCCGCGGCCGCGGCCGAGACGGCGTGGGTCCAATCAGACTTCAACGTCTTGAAGGAAATAGGCTCGTCGCTCGGATCGTTTGAACCAGTTGCTTCCGGGAGCAGTTACCACAGCCTTCTACTCACGGGATTCATCGCCCACGCCCATGGCGATTCCCTCGGGGGTACAGCGGCGCTGGCCGAAGCGACCAGGCTCGCCGAAGACCAGGACGACATCGACCTTCTCAACTCGGCCGGACATGTTGCCTTCTACACGGGAGACGATGCGGCTGCACTTCGCATCAACACCAGAGTGGCAGCAAGAGCCCGGGCCAACGGGTCTATAGGCCGACTTATCAACGCATTGGGGAAACAAGCGCCAGCTGAGATCCTGACGGGGCGGTGGGCGCTCGCCGCTGCCACTCTCGAGGAAGCTTCCGGTCTCGCCCAGCTCGTTGGACGCCAGTCGCCCCTCGCTCTGGCCACCGCATGGCAGGCATATCTATCGGCTGTGCGCGGCACAGGAGAATTCGAAACCCTGATCACCCAGGTTGAAAACCACCTAGGCATCCGAACGCTAGGGGTACAACGTCCCCTCTTCGACAGCGTTGTCTCATGGGCCCAGGCGACACTGGATGCAATCGATGACAGGCGGGCCAGCGCTTTTCAGCGCCTCACGTCGATCGACCACCCGGCCATTCGAACGATGGCAGCCTTCGACCTGATCGATGTCGGGCTTCGTTCAGGACTGAGCAACGAAGCGATGCAGACAATCGATTGGGCCGAGTCGCTCGCGTCCGCCGGTGGGACGGACTGGGCATCAACACTCGCCGCCTACGGGCGAGCACTCATGTCCGAGGAAGACGCCGAATTGCATCTACGACAGGCGCTTGAACCGAGCGGTCCAAACCAGCGACCGTTTGATATAGCCCGGATCCGTCTCGCGTTGGGGACACACCTCCGACGCAATCGCCGGCGGATGGAGGCCCGACCGCACCTCGAGGAGGCGTTGGCTACGTTCGAGTCGATGGGGGCCAGGCCGTGGGCAGAACAAGCCAGCCGGGAACTGCGGGCATCGGGCAAGACGGCGCGTGCGAGGGACCCATCCACGATCTTCGACCTGACACCTCAGGAGCTACAGGTGGCGAGGTTCGTATCTCAAGGCCTGACCAACCGCGAGGTAGCCGAGCGTCTCTTTCTCAGTCCACGCACGGTCGACTACCACCTTCGCAAGATCTTCGTCAAGCTCGGGATCAGTTCCCGGAGCCGCCTCAGTCAATTCACCTTCGACTGAGCCGCGACTGGCGGTTTTGCGGATGCGACGCCAGCGGGCACCGGCCCATGATGCCTAAACACCAAGACGCCCAATTGGCGAGGTGGACTTTCGCGTCGGTGGCCTACAGAAGGATGGACATGAGAGCCTTTCGAATACTTCAGGCGGGAATGATGCTTCAGATCCTTCTCGGACTGTGGCGGTTCCTGGCGGCGTACGCGGGCCTCCCTGTAATCCGACCCCTTTGGGGGATCCATCCGCTGCTCGGAATAACGATCGCGTTGGTTGCCCTCGTACTCTTCCGACCCCGCGAAGACGTAGGCGCCACCCCTCAATGGACCGCCAGTCGGTATGTGGCATTGGCCCCGCTGGCTCTCGGGCTAGCCATGAGATACGGGGTAATCACCGGCCTGATAGCGATTGTGACTCACATGGTTCTCGGCCTGATGGCCCTTGGACTGATCGACTCGGCGATCAAGAAGGAAGGTCTCCGTCGTTCCAGAGCCACGACTGACAATCAAGCACCGTCAGAGACTCCTCAAACGGTCTGACATCCTTTAATGACCTCCACTGGAATACCAGCCGGGCACTCAGTCGAATCCGAAGAGGTGGCCGATCGTCTCGATCGTCTCTACTGCTATCACCTGATGATGGTTCAATGGTCGATCGCCGTCGGAAGTCGCCTCACCGATTCTCCGCAGCTTCCTCTGGCTGATCTCCACCGAGATGCCCAGGCTCACCTCGAAGCCGCCATCCGACTCGCAAGCCGAGTCGCTGAACTGGGTGGGACGGTCACCGCGGACCCGTCCGACATTGTCTACCGGGCTCCGATCGACTCCGTTGAGCTGCCCGACAACCCCGCGGACACACATCGGACTCTTGTGCAATTGCGTCGACTAACCACAGCTGCGATTACTGCCTACCGCGCTCTCCTCGAGACCGTTCGGGAATCCGACCCGGCCAGCGGACAGGTTGTCGAACCTCTCCTCGCGGTCGCCGTCGATCGAGCTGCCGATCTTGCGCTACTGACGGCTGATGACTTGCTCCAAGCGACGAAACAGCCTGTCTAAGCAGGCAAAACCCACGATGAGCTGGAAACACCATGACGGGTTCGGCGTGTCCGTCAGCCGACTCTCGACCCGCACGGCATCGGACCAAGTCAGCGCATGAGGAGCGTCATGTGGACGCGTTGTGGATGCGGTCGTCCTTCGCCGCGTTCATCGATCGGCGATTTCGCCAACAACTAAAAGGAGAATCTCAGTGGAGCTGGCGGGATTTGAACCCGCGGCCCCCTCGTTGCGAAAGATGTGGTCAAAACTCTGTGACCAGGGGAAATGGCAAGCGCAAACACGGTTGTGGGGCGGCTGTGGAGCGAGTGAGGTGAGGAATGGTGAGACCTCGTGAGACCTGGCGATGCTGGACCTGGGTCCGCAGGCCCAATGTCACGGTCTAAGGGACGGTCTCACGCCGAGGATGGGGCCGAATCCGGCGGACCTCATCGCCCTCGACCTGTTGGGCGTGGTACAGGCCCCATCGCATCTGACCGTTCATCCGCGTGTTACCTCAGTGATAGTGGACTATCTCAACGTCGACCGGACCCGAATCCGTCCATCGGAAATAGATCCGATATTGGTCATTGATCCTGATGTTGTGCTGAGAACCTCATTGGCCGTCAGTTCAATACTGTGGGCCGCCCCGTTGGCATACGCGTCCCGGTAGGTGTCGCTGCCAAGCTCTTCCTCCAACTGAGCGAGCAGCGCTTCGGCTGCTTG
>Ga0299913_10003883_pt1 | contig 12402 bp, 10 predicted proteins | sample RVTome_9_FD_201360 | JGI IMG/M metagenome (GOLD analysis project Ga0299913, IMG submission 201360) | Soil microbial communities from uranium-contaminated site in the Upper Colorado River Basin, Wyoming, United States - RVT155D38 (version 2) ... | reverse complement strand
GAAAGGCCTACCTGGGCGAGGAGTAAGTCACTACTATTCACGGAACCGTCCGTGCCGTCCTGGAGGGGGAGAGAGATGAGAACTGACAACCGGCGCTGGCTTCGCCTGCTCGCCGTGCTAGCCATGGTTCTGCTGCTGGGAGCCGCGTGCGGCGAGGATGCGCCCGACACCCAGCCCTCGGGCGGCGGTGAGGAGACCGAAAGCGAGGAGCCGCAGTTCTCGACGATCGAGGATGGCGTCCTGAAGGTTGGCTCCTGCCTCGACTACCGCCCGTTCGAGTTCGTCAAGGGCGGCGAGGAGATGGGCTTCGACGTCGAGCTCTCGGAGGCCATCGCCGAACGCCTCGGTCTCGAGATCGAGTGGGTCCGTGCCAACTTCGACACGATCTTCACCGCGGTTGCCGGAGGCGGCCAGTTCGACATGGTGGCTGCCGCGTCGACGATCACCGAGGAGCGTCTCCAGACCGTCGACTTCTCCGATCCCTACTTCAACTCCCGGCAGGCTCTCACGATCAATTCCGAGGAGACCCCGGACATCGCCTCCAGCAGCGACCTAGGTGAGGGTGACGTCGTGGGCGTCCAGAAGGGCACCACCGGGAAGGCATGGGCTGAGGAGAACCTCGCTCCCCAGGGGGTCCAGATCAAGACCTTCGAGGCCGTTCCGCAGGCGTTCACCGATCTCGAGGCCGGGGCGATCGCGGCCGTCGTCAACGACGAGGGCTCCTCGATCGGCGAGGTCGAGAACAGGCCGAGCCTGGAGGTCGTGGAAGCTATCGACACCGACGAGAAGTACGGGCTCGCGTTCAGCCAGGACAACCCGGAACTGACGGAGGCCGTGAACGGGGCGCTCGCCGAGATCATCGCCGACGGCACCTACGAGCAGATCTTCACCAAGTGGTTCCCCGACCTTCCGGTTCCCGAGGAGTTCGCCGCCTCCTAGAAAGGGCTCAGGCCCACTAGATCCAGTGAGCACAGCAGCAGGGACGCAGGGCGGACCGCCGGATACGCGCGGCCCGACCGCGCCGCTGCCGCTCGGCATCCTTGCCGCGGGCATCGCCGCGCTGGTCGTGCTACTCGCCGGTTCTGTCGTCGTCCAGGTCGCCCAGGCGAACAGCGGGAACGTCGTCACGCAGGAGTGCGAGGCCGAAGGCGTGCGTGCCGAGACCTCCGGAGGCTCACCCGTCAAAGGGGCGGTTGGGGTCTGCAACATCGTCGAGGCGATCCGCTCGCGCGCGCAGACACTCATCTGGGGTTTCGGCGTCGCGGTGGGCGCGGCCGCCTCGGTCGCCGGGTGGACCTTCTACCGGCGGATGCCCAGCAAGCGTCAACGAGAACAGGCGATCGCAGGAGCCGTTCTCGGGATCCAGGCCGTGGGCCTGGGCCTGGCTGCCTTCTGGTTCCGCTCGGGGAATGTCGGCACCTTCGCCCGGAACTTCTTGAACGCCGAGATCCTCGAGGGCTCGATGGACGGATTCATGCGAGGCATCGTGAACACTCTGAAGCTCGCCTTCGTCGGAGAGTTCGGTGGGATAGTGATCGGGATCGTGCTGGCCGTGCTCGCCATCTCGGCCCGCCGCACGGTGCGCGCACCGGCGCGCGTCTATATCAACTTCTTCCGAGGCACACCGTTGATCTGGCAGCTGTCCTTCTTCTATTTCCTTTTCCTCTTCGGCTTCGACATCCAGGTTGAAACGTTCACGGCGGCGATGATCGTGTTCTCGCTGAACACCGGGGCGTATGCCGCCGAGGTCTTCCGGGCAGGCATCCAGTCCATCGAGCGCGGGCAGGTCGAAGCCGCCCGCTCGCTGGGGATGACCTACCTGCAGGCGATGCGATATGCAGTCATCCCACAGGCCGTCAGGCGCGTCATCCCACCTCTCATGAACGAGTTCGTGATCCTGATCAAGGACACGGCGCTCGTTATCGTCCTGGGGCTCACTGCGGAGAACTTCGAGCTCTACAACTATGCGCGCGAGATCTACTCCGACACCCTGAACGCCTCCGCGTTCGTGGCCACGGCCTTCGGCTACCTGGCCATCACCCTGCCTTTGATCCGCATCGTCAACGCGGTCGAGAGCCGCCTGCGCAGCGGGTTGACCGGCGCGATCGGAGCCCACTGATGCCGAACGAAGACGGTTCCCTGGTTCGCCTCGAGAACATCCACAAGTGGTTCGGCAACGTCCACGTGCTGAAGGGCATCTCGGCATCCATCCAGCAGGGCAACGTCGTCACGATCATCGGTCCCTCGGGGTCGGGCAAGTCGACTCTGTTGCGAACGATCAATTGCCTCGAGGAACCCACCGAGGGCCAGGTCCACTTCGACGGCCGAGAGATCACCGACATCCGCACCGATCTGAACCAGGTACGCACGGAGATCGGGATCGTCTTCCAGGCGTTCAACCTGTTCCCGCACAAGTCCGCCAAGGAGAACATCAAACTCGCCCTGGAGAAGGTCTTGAAGAAGAACTCCGGGGAGGCGGAGGAGATCGCGATGAAGGAGCTCCAGCACGTGGGGCTCGACCACAAGGCGGACAGCTACCCCTCGCAACTCTCCGGTGGCCAGCAGCAGCGCATCGCGATCGCCCGCGCCCTCGCCATGAAGCCGAAGCTGATGCTGTTCGACGAGGTCACCTCGGCCCTCGACCCGGAGCTGGTCAAGGAGGTCCTCGACACCATGCAACGACTGGCGGAAGAGGGCATGACCATGGTCATCGTCACGCACGAGATGGGCTTCGCCCGTGAGGTGGGCACTCGACTGATCTTCATGGACGACGGGAAGGTCGTCGAGGACGGGGACCCGCAACAGCTCATGCGCGACCCCAAGGACGAACGGTTCCGCGCGTTCCTCTCACACGTCCTCTAGATGCGCCGGCTGCTCCCGCTGGTCCTGGTCGGATTCGTCGCGTGCAGCGGAAGCGAACCCGACTCGAACATCGCTCCAGGCAAGCTCCAGCCCACCACGGGTCCTTACGTCAGCGTCGCCGTAGACAACCACTTCCATGACGTTCATCCCGACGAGAGCATCGAGATCGCGGCCGACCGGCCCTTCGTCGTCGACAACCAGGGCCGCAACCTGCACAACGTCACCTTCATCGGACACGACATCGCGGAGGACATCCGGCCGGGGGAGGAGTTCCGGATCGACCGCGTCGGCGACCTGGGTCTGGGACTGCAGCGCTTCATCTGCAAGTACCACCCCGACAGCAAGATGCGCGGCGAGTTCGTCGTCGTGGAGGGATGAGGCGCTTCAACGCTGGCGAGCTCGGGTCTTCGCGTCGCGGTACAGCTTGTCCCACTTCCGGGCCTCCTCGCGCGCCAGACGCTTGTCGACCTTGCGCGCCATCGCCGCCGCTTCACGCACCTGCTTGCGATAGGCGTTCAGCCTTTCGTTGCTGACGGTCCCGCGTACCGCACAGTCGGGCTCGTGCTCGTGGCTGCAGTCGGGGAAGCGGCATCCCGCGGCGAGGACCGCGACGTCCTCGAAGGCGACTTCTATCCCGTGCTCGACGATCGCGAGGCCGACCTCTCGCAGGCCGGGGGTATCGATCAAGGCGCCACCGCCGGGCAGGAACAGCAGCTGCCGGTGGGAGGTCGTATGGCGGCCCTTGCCGTCCTCTCGCACCTCGGCGGTGGCAAGGACGTCCTCGCCCATGAGGCGATTGATCAAGGTCGACTTCCCCACGCCCGACGGCCCTAGAGCCGCCAGGGTCGGGGTTCCCTCCAGATGCAGGGCCAGCTCGTCGAACCCCTCGCCCGTCACGTTGCTGACGCCCACGACGGGAACCGTGCCGAGAGCCGTTTGAGCATCTCTCACCACGCGCCCGGCTTCGGGGATGAGGTCGACCTTCGTGAGCACGACGAGCGGGGGAGCGCCTCCCTCCCACGCGAGCGTGAGGAACCGCTCGATCCTGCGCAGATTCACCTCGTTGGTCACCGAGGCCACGACCAGCGTCGTGTCCACGTTCGCGGCGAGCATCTGTATCTCGGAGCCCTCGCCCGGCAGCTTGCGCACGAGGGCTCCGGTTCGGGGCAGGACGACCTCGATCAGACCGGTCCGCAGGCCCACCCAATCTCCGACGACGGGAAGGTCTTGGGGGCCGGAGGCGTGGTGCAGGAGGGCTCCGGCGGTCGCGGCCCGGCCCGGTCCATCCCCGGAGATGAACTCGTATTCGCCGCGATGTTGGGCGGTGACGCGCGCGGGCTGCAGGTCGGGGCGCGCGAGAGCGGCCCAAGCGGCTTCGAGCCGCAGGGACCACCCCAGCGATCTCAATACGGGTTGCAACTTCGTGACCTCCTTCAGGAAAAGAAGAAACGGGCGCAAGCGCGCCCGTCGTCGTGTTCCTAAGGAGAACGAGAGGAGGCGCGCTAGATGAGAACCGACCTTTCAGCGATCATCCATGTCCTCCTTCCGTCCGCCGACAGAGGCGGAGCGATACCCCAGTATCGCGTGCGGCCGAAGGAGCGTCTAGATGCTCTCTACGATGCCGGAGACGACCAGCGCGAGCGGGATGGCCGGCAGAAGGTTCGCCACCGGTATCCGGATGAGGTTCAGGAGACGGAAGGCGATGCCCAGGATCAACAGGCTCCCGGTCGCGCCCAATTGCGCCAACACCTCTTCCGTCATCACCGGCTCGATCACCACCGCGAGGGCGGTAAGCGAACCCTGTACGACGACGATCGTCACCAGAGAGCCGAGCACGCCCCACCCGTACACGGCCGCGAAGCCGGTTGCGGCTATGCCGTCGAGCGTGCTCTTGATCGCCAGGAGGCGGATGCTCAGGCCGAGTCCATCTTCGACCGCTCCGAGGATCGTGAGCGGCCCCACGCAGAACACCGTAGACGCGACCACGAAGCCCTCCACGAAGTTCGACCCGGAGTCCTTCGCATCGAAACGACTGCGGAGAGCTTCACCGGCGTTCTCGAGACGCGTCTCGAGTCGGAGGGCTTCACCGACCGCGCCACCGACGATGATGCTGGCGATCATGATCACGAACCTGGTCAGGCCCTGGTCTTCGTCGTAGAGAGGATCGAAACCGACCACTCCGACCGCGATCGTCACGAGTCCGAGTCCCTGCATGATGGTCCGCCGGGTGCCTTCGGGGATGCGATGTCCCGCGAACACCCCGAGCAAGCCGCCGGCGGCGACGGTGAGCAGGTTGATGATCGTCCCCAGGCCACGCATAGGCCGGGGACGTTACCGCTCGAGTGCGCTTTCCTCTCGTTCTACAACGCTGAACGTTGTCAAACGAGAGGAGAGTTGAGGGTTACGGCTGGAGCCTGCCGGCTCCTCGCACGTCGCCTGCCCCCAGCGTCGTCTTCCTCATCTCGCCCCGCTCGATGCGACCGAACATGGTCAGAGCGCCGTGAGGATCGTAGAGATCGTCAAGACCGATCTGATGGCCGAGCTCGTGGGTGGCGACGTTCACGATCTGGAACTTGTTGCGGCCGCCGTCCCGGTTGGTCCACGGGTAATCGGTCCGGTTGAAGCGAAGGTCGACCTCGAGGATCCGGGTGCCGGTGTACCAGGTGTAGTTGATCGCCAGGGCTCCGCCGCCCAGCCGTCCGAACTCGACCGAGTTGACGCCGTCGTACTTCACGCCCTTGCGAGTGGGACCGCCGAAGTCCCAGTCGAAGTCGATCTCGTCCGAATCGGTGCAGCGGCTCTTCGAGGTGGACCAGATCGAGTGAGCCTCGCGGAGCGCCTTCTGGGTCCTCCACGGGCCGACGCCGTCGGGGGTCGAGCCACGACGGAAGCGCCATACGACCGGAAGATCCGACCCCTGCCACGAACGGCCGGTGGGGGCGAAGAAGTTGTCGGTGCACTCGGGGGCCTCCGGTCCGGCCTGGGCCGAGGCAGGCGTCGCGCTGTGCGTCTGGACGCCGCCGTCCGAGGTCACGCTGGCGGTCAGCGACGTGAAGCCGAGGCCGTCGACCAGAAGAGGGCTCTCGACGGGGAAGTCCGCATGGATCTCGAGGTTCACGCCGTCGGGCGGGAGCTCGACGCCGGCGATGTCGAGGAGGGCATCGGCATCGAGGGACGGAGGCTCGAGGACGGTCGAGGAGGCCGAGGGTGCGGCCAGCGCGGCCCCCATCAGTCCACCCACCAAGACCAGCGCAGCGAAACGGCTCTTGCGTGCCATCCCAGTGTCCCTCCCAGTCGGGTCCGCGATAACTCAGCGTGGTGGGATTTCTACATAGAGCGATGCCTTCCTGCTCCCCGGGCGATACTTCCGCGGATGTCTTCCGCGGCCCTCACCGATCTGCTCGCCGAGGTCGTGTCCTGCCGTGCCTGCCCCCGTCTGGTGGCCTGGAGGGAGGCGGTCGCGGCCGAGAAGAGGGCGGCCTTCGCGGACCAGGTCTACTGGGGCCGACCGGTCCCGTCCCTCGGCGATCCGGAGGCGTCCATCGTGGTCCTCGGCCTGGCCCCGGCCGCCCACGGAGGCAATCGCACCGGCCGCATGTTCACCGGCGATCGCTCCGGTGACTGGCTCTTCGCCTCGATGCACAGGACCGGGCTCGCCAACCAGCCCACCTCGCGCCACGCCGACGACGGCTTGCAGCTTCTGGACGCCTGGATCACCGCTGCGGTCCGCTGCGCACCCCCTGCCAACAAGCCGCGGCCGGCCGAACGGGACAACTGCTTCGGCTACCTGGTGCGCGAGCTACCGCTTCTCACCGAGGCCCGGGTAATCGTGGCCCTCGGCTCCTTCGCGTGGGATGCGGCGCTCCGTGCGGCCAGGGCTCTCGACCAACCTGTGCCGCGTCCGAAACCGCGCTTCACGCATGGGGCCGAGGCCGAGCTCGGCCGCTACCGGCTGATCGGCTCCTTCCATCCCTCGCAACAGAACACCTTCACCGGAAAGCTCACCGAGGAGATGCTCGACGGCGTGTTCCTGAGGGCGCGCGAAGTCGCCGCGCTCTAGGCCACGTCCGCCAGGAAGCGGCGGAGGACGCCGAGATATCGCTCCGGTGCCTCGAGAAGGGGCATGTGCGAACAACCTTCGAAGACCTCGATCCGGGAGTCCGGCACCAGCGAGGCGAAGTGGCGCGTCGCCGAGGGGGTGGCCTCGTCGTGCTCGCCACAGAGGAACAGGGCCGGGCAGGAGACGCGGGTCAGGTCCTCGCTCACGTCGGCACCAACGAGCGTGCCCGTCGGGTGGAACTCGCTCGGCCCCCACATCGTCTCGTACATCTCGCGGCTCGCCTCTTTGAAGCTGCGTTCCAAGGGATCGGGCCACACCTCGAGACGGCAGACGTGGCGTTTGTAGAAGACGAGGTAGGCCGCGATGTACTCCGGGCATCCCGTGTACGCGTTCTCCTCGTGATGGTCGAGCACGCGTTGCACGTCCTCAGGCAATCGAGAGCGGAGCCTCCGGGCGTCGTCGGTCCAGCGCGCCACGCTGATCAAGGGGCTCGCCAAGGTCAACGATGCCACCCCACTCGGTCTGGTGCCCATGTAGGCCGCCGCGACCATCGCGCCCCACGACGTCCCGTGCAGATGGACGCGTTCGAGATCGAGCGACGCGCGGAGCTGGCCGATCTCTTCGACGAAGCGCTCGATGGTCCAGAGGCCCGGGTCGTCCACCCGGTCCGAACGACCGCATCCGAGTTGGTCGTAGAACACCACGCGCCTCTCGCCGAGCTCGGCGAGTCCGACGGAGGCGTTGTGCGTCGTGCCGGGCCCTCCGTGCACGGCGACGAGGGGAACCCCATCGCCCTCTCCTTGGATCGAGTACCAGACGCGCCCGCCGGTGACCTCTACGTACCCTTCCTCACCCACGGACGGGAGGTTACGCCGGAGAGGTGGTGGTCCCCTCGAAGAGCGCCTCGAGCCGCGCGACCTCTGCGACCGGTGCTACCCGCTTGAAGAACCCACTCAGTTCCTCCCACCCGTCGAGGATCGCCTCACCGAGCGGAGATCCGGTCGCATCGCGATGGCGCACGAGGACGCGGCGCAGGGACTCCAGCTGACCCTCCGTCGGGTCGTACGCGGCGACCAGCTGGGGATTGAGCCGGGTCTCCAGCTCGTCCTCCGGGTCGTAGACGTAAGCCTCTCCGCCGCTCATCCCGGCACCGAAGTTCCGGCCGACGGGTCCGAGCACGACCACCGCTCCCGAGGTCATGTACTCGCACGCGTGGTCGCCGGTCCCCTCGACGACCGCGACCGCTCCGGAGTTGCGGACCGCGAACCGCTCGCCCGCGCGCCCGGCTATGAAGAGCTGGCCACCGGTGGCGCCGTAGAGCACCGTGTTCCCCACCAGGTAGGGATCGCCGGCATCGTTGGCAGGGGGCTTGATCGTGATCCGGCCCCCACCCATGCCCTTGCCGACGTAATCGTTGGCCTCGCCGGTCAGTACGAGCTCGACGCCCTCCGACAGGAACGCGCCGAAGGACTGTCCGGCCTCACCTTCGAATCGGGCGGTGATCCGTTCCGACGCGCCGGGCCGGCCGAGCTCGTGCGCGATCCCGCATCCGAGGCGTGCCCCCACGGTGCGATCCGACGTCGAGATCGGATAGTCGAGCTCCGCGGATCGCGCCTCGCGCAACGCCGCCATCCCGTCCTCGTAGAGGCGATCGCCGAGCTCCGAGCGCGGTGACTGGATCGGAACGGAGGCCCGGAACGCCTTCTCGCCCTCGAGCTGCACCAGCAACGGGGACAGATCGAGAGAGTCGGAGCGCTCGTCTCCCGTGGCCTTCTGACGAAGCAGATCGCTGCGGCCGATCGCTTCTTCCAGGGACCGCAGGCCGAGGCTGGACAGCAACAGGCGAACCTCCTCGGCCACGAGCAGCAGGTAGCGCGCGACCATCTCGGGCGTACCCGCGTACTTGGCGCGCAGCTCTGGGTTCTGGGTTGTGATGCCGACCGGACAGGTATCGCGATGGCAGGTGCGCACCATGATGCAGCCTTCCGCCACGAGCGCCATCGTGCCGAACGAGTACTCGTCCGCACCCAGGAGCGCTCCTACGAGGATGTCGCGTCCGGTCTTGATGCCGCCGTCGACGCGCACGCGCGCCCGCGACCGCAGGTCGTTGGACACGAGAGCCTGTTGCGTCTCGGCGAGTCCCGTCTCCCACGGCATGCCGGCGTTCTTGATCGACGAGAGGGGGCTCGCACCGGTGCCTCCGTCGCCTCCCGAGATATGGACCGCGTCGGCCAGCGCCTTGACGACCCCGGCGGCGATCGTCCCGACGCCTTCCGAGGACACGAGCTTGACCGAGACCTTCGCGCGCGGGTTCGCCTGTTTGAGGTCGTAGATCAACTGCGCCAGGTCTTCGATCGAGTAGATGTCGTGGTGCGGTGGGGGAGAGATGAGAGCGACTCCCGGAACCGTGTGGCGAAGGCGCGCTATCTCGACGGTGACCTTCTTCCCGGGGAGCTGGCCGCCCTCGCCCGGCTTGCTCCCTTGCGCCATCTTGATCTGGAGCTCGTCTGCGTACGCGAGGTACTCGGGCGTCACTCCGAACCTGCCCGATGCGACCTGCTTGATCGACGAGTTGCGTTCGTCGCGGTAACGAGCCGGATCTTCGCCACCTTCACCGGTGTTGGCACGGCCCCCGAGCATGTTCAACGCGATCGACAACGTCTCGTGAGCTTCGGCGGAAAGCGCGCCGTGACTCATCGCTCCCGTCGAGAAGCGCGTCACGATGGTGCTCGCGGGCTCGACCTCTTCCAGGGGAACGGCCGGGCCCGCGGGGACGAGGTCGAGAAGATCGCGCGGCTCGGTCGGAGGCCGTTCGTTCACCAGGCGGGAGAAGCGCTCGTAGGCGGGGTCGTCGCCGCGCACCGCCTGACGCAACTGATGCGCCTCGGCCATTGCCGCCTCCTGCAAGGAATCGATCACGTCCGGGTTCATCGCGTGGTACTCGCCGCCCTTCTTGAACTTGATGAACCCGTGGGTCGCGAGGGCCGGCTTCGCGGCGTACGCGGCCTCGTGGCGCGCGATGACGTCGCGGCCCAGCTGCTCGAAGGAGAGGCCCCCGAGGGGGGAGGCAACGCCCGGCAGGCAGAGCTCGATCACGTCGGGGCCGAGCCCGATCGCCTCGATGATCTGTGCGCCTCGGTAGGAGTCCAACGTCGAGATGCCCATCTTGGACATGATCTTCAGGAGCCCATCGTGCAGGGCGGAGAAGAGGTTGCGCTGCGCCTCGTCCGCCGGAACGCCACCGCCGAGTCGTCCCGAGCGGGCCAGTTCCGCGACCGAATCGAGAACCAGCCGGGGACAGACCATGTCGGCCCCGTTGGTCAACAGGCACGCGACGTGGTGGCTCTCGCGGGGGTCGTCCGCGTCAACAACGAGGCCGACGCGCGAACGCAGCCCGGCCTCGACGAGGCGATGGTGCACCGCCCCCGCGGCAAGCACCGACGGGATCGCGGCGCGTTCCGGGCTCGCGGCCCGGTCGCTCACCACCAGGTACGGTGCGCCGCCCCTTACGGCCTCCTCGGCACGGGCGGCGAGGGTCTCGCACGCGCTCCGGAGGCCCGATGCTCCGGCACCCGCCTCGAACGTGGCGTCGAGGGTTGCGGCTCCTTCGGCGACGAGGTCGTCCACCCCGGACGCGTACAACAGGAACGTCTCGTACTCACGTAGTGCCGCCGCCTCTGGTCGCTCGAGCAACAGCGGCGCGCGGGGGCCGAGCCGCGTGGAGATGGACATGACCGCGCGTTCCCGCAGGTGGTCGATCGGTGGATTCGTGACCTGGGCGAAGCGCTGTTTCAGGAAGTTGAAGATCGGGCGGCCGTAGGACGCGAGGGGAGGTTGGGCCGTGTCGTCTCCCATCGACGAGGTGGGCTCGTGCCCTTCCGTAGCCATCGGGCGGATCACGACCGTGAACTCCTCTTTCGAGTAGCCGGCCGCGACCTGGCGTGCGGTGACGTCGGTCCCGGAGGCGGCGGTAGGTGTTCCGTTGGAGGACGGCCGGATGCGCTCGGCCACCCAGTCGCCGTACGGCTTGCGCCGGGAGAGCCGTGCCTTGATGTCCTCGTCCTGCACCACGCCACCCTCGCTTGGGTCGACGCGGAAGGAGCGGCCGGGTCCCAGCTTCAGCCGGCTCACGCGTCCGTGCCCGCGGGTCGACACCGCGCCCGCCTCGGAGGAGCACGCGACCAGGCCGTCCTCACAGACCGAGATGCGAAGTGGACGGAGGCCGTTCCGGTCGAGCGCAGCCCCGACGCGTTCGCCGTCTGCGAACACGAGTCCCGCCGGACCGTCCCAGGGTTCGATCAGACATGCGTGGTAGTGGAAGAAGCCTTCGACCTCCGGATCGGTGCCGATCACGTGCTCCCACGCGGGAGGCACCAGCATCGCGGCCGCGTGGTTCAGATCGCGGCCCCCGCGAACCAACAGTTCGAGAGCCTGGTCGAGGATCGCGGAGTCCGAACCTTCGGGATCGACGACCGGTTGCAGTAGTTCCTCCGGCGCCAGATCCGTCGCTCCGAGGTCGCCCTCGCGCGATCGCATCAGCGCGACGTTGCCCCTGATGGTGTTGATCTCGCCGTTGTGTCCCACGAGACGGAAGGGCTGAGCGCGTTCCCAGGTCGGGGTCGTGTTGGTCGCGTAGCGCTGATGGAACAAGGCGAACCATGCCTCGTAGGACCCGTCGGCCAGATCCGGATAGAAGGTCGCCAGCTGGTCGGCCGCGCAGAGTGCCTTGTAGGTGATCGTCCGGAAAGAGAAGGAACACACGTAGAAGCGCACTCCCTCTCGACGGGCGAGAGCCTCGGCGCGTCGTCGAGCGCGGAAGGCGCGCCTCTCGCCGTCCTCCGCGTCGCTTCCGAGGGGTCGCCGAACGAGGAGCTGCTCGATGTGAGGTTGGGCGCTCCGGGCCGCATCTCCGAGCGCGGCCACCTCGACGGGGACCTCGCGCCATCCCACGACCTCGAGGTCCTCCGCGGTGGCTGCGGCCTCCAACGCGGCGCGGCCTCGTTCCGGCGCGGCGGGGTCGAGGAAGGCCATCGCGACGCCGGTGCGATCGTCGGCACCGAGCAGCGCGTGGGGGAGCGGTAGCAGAACGCCGGCGCCGTCGCCCGTCAACTCGTCGGCCGCGACGGCACCCCGATGCTTGACCCGGCACAGGGCGTCGAGGGCGGCGTCGACGATCCCGCGCGACGCGCGGCCCCGGGCATCGGCGACGAAGCCGATGCCGCAGGCGTCCCGTTCCTCACCTCGATAAAGCGTCATCTCATGCCTTTCCGGACAACGAAAAAGCGCCCCGCGGATCGCGGAGCGCCGTTGCTCTAGGGGAAGTCTGCCGCACCGTACCTCTGCGCCGATCCGGGGTCAACGAACCAAGGCATTTGCGCCTTTGGTTAGGGTCGCCTAACATCGCCGCTCCGAACGGCAAATGTTCGGTAGACCGAAGATTCTGGGAGGCAGACTTGCGGGCAGCAGGAACACTGGGAGCG
>Ga0299913_10003882_pt1 | contig 12402 bp, 11 predicted proteins | sample RVTome_9_FD_201360 | JGI IMG/M metagenome (GOLD analysis project Ga0299913, IMG submission 201360) | Soil microbial communities from uranium-contaminated site in the Upper Colorado River Basin, Wyoming, United States - RVT155D38 (version 2) ... | reverse complement strand
CACGACCCCGACGCCTTCAACTCGCACTTCTGGTTCGAGAAGCACTACATCCGGTCGCGCCGCGTGGACGGCACCGAACGCCGCGAACCGACCGGGGCCGAGGTGCGCCTCTGGCTGACCGGCGACCTCCACCACTACGCGCGGTACGTCGAGCGGCTCGACGACGGCGCGGATCTCCCCGACGGCGCCGCCCGGCAGATGGTCACCTGCGGGCTCGGCGGGGCCTTCCTGTCCGCGACCCACCACCTCAAGCCGGAGTACCGGATCCTCCCGAAGCTCTCGCGCAGCTACCGGGAGGGTGACGAGTTCACCGACTTCCTGCGGGAGAAGACGCTCTACCCGAATGAGGACGACTCCCGGGCGCTGGCCCGCGGGTTGGCGAAGCCGTGGCGGTCCACCTTCCTGCTCTGGCGCAACCCCGGGCTGCTCCCGGTCATCGCCGGCGTGCACACCCTGCTCTTCCTGCTGTTGCTCCTGCTGTTCGGCCAGGGCGACCTCCCGGAGCAGGGCCAGCACGGCCGGGTCGTGCAGTCCTTCCTGGAGGCCACGCCGGGAGCGGCCTTGGCGTTCGCGGGGAAGGTCATGTCGGTCGGGCTGGTCGGCGCCGCCCTGGTCTGGCTCCTGCCGACGGTCCGGCGGCAGCGCCCCGTCGTCCGGCTCAGCGTCCTCGCCGCCGTGCTGGCCCAGGTCGGCGTGTTGGCGGGCGTCTTCATCGCCATCCAGAGCTCCGCTGGCGCCTTGGACGTCGGCTCCTGGTTCGACGTCGTCCTGATCGCCGGGTGGGCGGGCCTCGCCGCGGCGCTGGGCGGGCTCGTCGGCGGGCTGGTCCTCGGGATCTCGATCGTGTGCTTCCGGGCAGGAGGTCCGCTGACCTGGCAGATGTCCGGCCAGGCGATCGAGGACCACAAGGGCTTCCTCCGGATCCGGATCACCGACGACGGGGTGCTCACCGTCTTCCCGCTCGTCGTCGACGAGGTCAACCGGGACTGGGCCATCCGGCCGTTCCAGACGCCCACCGACTCCACCACCGGAGAGGTGGGCCCGCCGATCCAGGTGCCCCGCGCCGCCAACGGGCTGCCCACCCCGCGGCTCATCGAGGAGCCCTTCCACATCCGCCGTACGTCGGGGGTGCCGTCGTCATGAGCACCACCACCCGGCCGACCACCCGCGCCGACCACCGGACCGAGCTGCACCCGTTCCCAGCGCTCGACGGCCGGCCGCTGAGCCTGGTCCACGTGCGTGGCCGGCACGAGCCCACCCGCGGGCCGGTGATCGTGGTGCACGGTGCGGGCGTGCGCGCCGAGCTCTTCCGGCCGCCGCTGCCCCGCACGTTCGTCGACGCTCTCCTCGACGACGGCTGGGACGTGTGGCTGCTCAACTGGCGGGCCTCGATCGACCTCGAGCCGACCAGCTGGACGCTCGACGACGCCGCGGCGTACGACCACCCGGCGGCCGTGCGCCACGTCGTCGCCGCCACCGGCGCCGACCGGGTCAAGGCGGTGATCCACTGCCAGGGCTCCACGTCGTTCGCGATGGCGGCCGTGGCAGGGCTCCTCCCCGAGGTCGACACGGTGGTCTCCAACGCGGTGTCGCTGCATCCCGTGGTCCCCCGGCTGTCGACGCTGAAGATCGGGAGGGTGGCACCGCTGGTCGGAAGGCTGCTCCCGCACGTCTCGCCGGCCTGGGGCGACCAGCCGCGCGGCCTCGTCCAGCGGTCGATGGTGGGGTTCGTCCGCGCCACGCACCACGAGTGCGACAACAGCGTGTGCAAGATGGTCAGCTTCACCTACGGCAGCGGCTGGCCGGCCCTGTGGTCCCACGAGAACCTCGACGACGCGACGCACGACTGGATCCGCGGCGAGTTCGCCGAGGTGCCGATGACGTTCTTCGCACAGATGCACCGCTGCATCCGCGCCGGCCACCTGGTGCCCGTCTCCGAGCGCCCCGGCCTCCCTTCGTCGTACGTCGACCAGGCGCCCCGGACCGATGCCCGCTTCGTGCTGCTGGCCGGGGAGGACAACAAGTGCTTCCGCGCCGAGAGCCAGGCCAGGACGTTCGAGTTCCTCGAGCGGCACCGCCCCGGGCACGACACGCTGCACCGGATCAAGGGCTACGGACACCTCGACGTGTTCCTCGGCCAGCACGCCGCGCACGACACCTATCCGCTGATTCTCGAGGAGCTGGCCAGATGAACAGGATGCTCGCGGCCGTCGCCCGCGTCGCGCTACGCCTCACCCCCGACCCGGTGCCGAGGCGGCAGCGCCGCCTGACCGGGCAGAAGGCGCTCGTCGACGGCATCACCTTCGACATGCCGGTCAACTCCCAGGACACCCCGGCGCTGATGGCCGCCTTCCCCTGCGACGGGGACGCCGTGGCCCGCATGCTGCCCGGCAACGAGCTCCACCCGGTCCGGCTGCCGGGAGGGAAGGGCCTGGTCGTCGTGACGGTCGTCAACTACATCACCACCGACATCGGCAAGTACGTCGAGTACTCCCTCGCCGTCGCCTGCACCCACGGCCGGAAGCCCGCTCCCCCGCTGCTGCCCGGGCTGCTCATGGGCCACTACGGCACCGGCCAGTTCGTGGTCGACCTGCCGGTCAGCAGCGAGATCAGCGTCAAGGGCGGCAAGGGCATCTGGGGCATGCCCAAGCACCAGGCCAACCTGGACTTCACGATCACCAACACCCACGTGTCGAGCCAGTACGAGGTCGGCGGCCACCTCGCGGCGTACGTCGAGATCGAGCGGCCACGGCCCACGCGGCTGCCGCTGCGGGTCGGGGCGGCCAACTACTGCGCGTTCCGCGGCATGCTGATGAAGTCCGCCATCTACTTCGAGGGCAAGGCGGACGTCGCGCTGGGCAAGCAGGCGAGGGCCCGGCTGGTGCTCGGCGACGCCCCGCAGGTCAAGGCGCTCACGGAGCTCGGCATCGAGGAGAAGCCCGTCTTCACGGCCTTCCTGCCCGAGACCCACGGCGTGCTCGACGACCACTTCGAGGCCTGGTTCCTGACCTCCGACGACCCGTCGTCCGGAGGCGGCGAGCCGCTGGAGAGCGTCCTCGGCCTGACCACCTCCGAGGCCTGGCTCGAGCCGCCCCGGCTCGACCCCGATCACTACGACCGCGGGCCGAGGAGCTGAGCGACATGAAGGAATGGCTGCTGCTCGCGAACTCGCTGTACTTCCTGTTCGGCGCGACGATGTACGTCGGCACGATGTGGGTGCTGCGCTTCTTCCTCTACCCGACGTGGAAGGTGCTGACCCCGGAGAACGTCGACGACCACTTCGGCGTGCCGACGACCCTGGCCACGAAGTTCTTCACCGTCGTGGTGCCGCCGATGTTCGTCTCCGGCGTGATCCTGGTGTGGAGCGAGTGGGGCGACGCGCTCGTCATCCTCGCCGCGGTCTGCCTCGGCGGGATCCTGCTGCTCACCTACGTCGGGCAACGGCTCATCATCCCGGTCAACAAGAAGGTCCGCGGCGGCGACTACGACGGCCCTGCCGGGCTCTCCGTCCTGCTCAAGCGATGGATGTTCCTCAACGACATCCGCTTCGTCGGCTCGACCGTCACCTGGGTGGCGATCGTCTGGTACATCGTCGCCAAGGGCGACCCGCCCTGGTCGTTCTCGTGAGCGTCAGGTTCGGCGGTGACCCGCTGCGCCAGGTGGTCGCCGCCATCGCGGTGATCACCGTGGTGAGCGGCGGCGTCCAGCTGCTGGCGCCCGGGTTCGTCCTCGGGGTCATCGACGGCGAGTCGACGGCCGGGTCGCGGCACTTCTTCGCGATCGTCGGCATGTTCATGGTCGTCGTGGGCGGCCTGCTGCTGCACGGCCTGCTCACGCCGCCGCTGCCGGCGTACGTCGCCCTGTGGACCGGGCTGCAGAAGCTCGGGGCCGCGACGGCCGTCGGGCTGGGCGTGGCCAACGAGGTCTTCGGCGCCCTCGCCCTGCTGGTGGCCGGCTTCGACCTGCTCAGCGGCGCCCTGATCGGGCTGCTCTGGTGGCGTCTGCGGGTGGCGTCATGAGGTCCCTGGTCCTCGCCGGCGGGGGGATGCGCGTGGCCTGGCAGGCCGGCGTCGTCAAGGCGCTGTCCGACGAGGGGCTGGAGTTCGACCACGTCGACGGGACCTCGGGCGGGATCATGACGGCCGGCATGCTGCTGTCCGGGCAGACTCCCGAGGAGATGGCCGAGCGCTGGTCGACGCTCGAGGTGAGGGACTTCAGCTCGCCGCTCAGCGTGGGCGACTACCTCAAGGGCCCGTGGAACCTGCCCGGGCTCGCCGACACCGACGGGATCCTGGAGAAGGTCTTCCCGCACCTGGGCATCAGCCCCACGAAGATCTGGCAGTCGACGACGCCGGGGTCCTTCAACGTCGCGGACTTCGTGACCAAGACCTGTGTCGCGGTGCCGCACACGGAGGTCGACGTGGAGCTGCTCGCGGCCGGCATGTCCCTGCCGCTGTTCATGCCGCCGTTGCGGCGCAGCGACGGCATCTGGACCGACGCGGTGTGGATCAAGGACGCGAACATCACCGAGGCGCTGCGCCGCGGGGCCGACGAGGTCTGGCTGGTCTGGTGCATCGGCAACTCGCCGTACTGGGGAGACGGTCCGCTCGAGCAGTACGTCCACATGATCGAGATGAGCGCCGGCGGCGCGCTGCAGGCGGAGCTCGAGGCCGCCTCCGCCAGCGGGCGCGAGTTCGTGCTGCACGTGGTCAGGCCGGCGCACCCGCTGCCGCTGGACCCGGAGTTCTTCTCCGGGCGGATCAGCGCCAGCAGCCTCGTCGACATGGGCTACCGCGACGCCCAGGCCTACCTCGACGTACGTCGACCCGAGGGCGTCCCGCACGAGCCGGGGTGCACCGCGATGGTCGACCTGCCGCCCGGGGTCCGGTTCACCCAGCGGCTGCAGGGCGAGCTCGGCGGCGCGCCGCTGACGCTCGAGCTGACGGTGGAGCTGCCGATGCCCGGGGACCACGGGATCAGCCCGCGGGTCGCGGGGCACCTCGACCACGCACCCTGGGGCGGGCGGGTGCCGCTCGCGGACGGGACCCTGAGCTCGTCCCGCAAGAGCCTGTCGTTCCACGGCCGGGCCCGGCTGGACGGCGAGTGGGTGCCCGTGGAGCTGACCACGCCCCTGTCCGGAGACCTGGACTGGGACGAGTGGCTGCGGCCGCGAGACCCACGGCTCACGGTCGGCGGGCACGCGACCGAGGTCGACGTACGCCTCCACGACGCCATCCGCACCGTGCTCGGGGCGGAGCCGTTCGGCGTGCACGGGCTCAAGGAGCGCGCGTCGATGCTGGCCCGGTTCGGGCTGGCGGGCCCGCGAATCCCCAGCGCACGCGCCGCTTCCCGGCCTAGGATCCGAGGATGAGCGACAACATCGTCCTCGAGCTCGCCTCCGACGACGACCCGGAAGAGACCGAACGGCTGACCCAGGCGCTGCGACGCGAGCTCCTGCTGATCCCCGAGGTGGAGACCGTCCGGGCAGCGCCCGGCGGGCCGGCACCCGAGGGCACCCGCGGGATCGACCTCTCCGCGATCGGCGCACTGGTCGTGACCGCGGCGCCCACGGCGCAGGTGCTCACCAAGCTGGTGGGCGTGATCCGCGGGTGGCTGTCGCGGGGTGGCGGTGGCGGCGGAGCCACCATGACGTTGACCGTGAACGGACACTCCATCGTGCTCGTCCCCACCAAGGAGCAGAAGGACGCGCTGGTGGCGACGTTCATCGAGGAGGCCAGCCGCCCGGCTCCGTGAGCCCCGGGCGACCTGCTCAGCGGCTTCCCCACGCCGGCGGACCGAGCCCTCCGGGCACCGACAGCTCCCGTGAGTTCCCACCGGCGGCGCCGGTCCACAGCGCCATCCTGCTCGAGTCGGCGCCCGAGGGCTGCAGCCAGACCGCCGCGCCTCCGTCGGGGGCGAGGGTGGGCGACTCGATGTTCCCGGTCGTGGTCAGCTGCTCCTCGCGCCCGGAGGGCGTGAGCTGCCAGATGTCCCCCTCGGACGTCGACCCCCCGACCGGGGACCGCAGGAACAGCAGGCCGCTGTCGGACCAGTCGGGATGGCTGTCCCAGCCCAGCTCCCCCGCGGTGAGCCTGACGGCCTTCGCGTCGGCGCGCTCGTCCCGTGACCACAGCGAGGTGGGTTGCCCGGCGCCGTCGGCCGCCGCGGCGAAGTAGATCCGCCCGTCCCCTCCCCAGGTGGGCGCGCCGACCACGTCCTTGCGCGGGACCACGCGGCGCCCGAGGTCACCGCTCTCGAGGTCGACCAGCCAGATCCCCCGGGTGCTCCCGTCCTCCCCGGCACAGGTCACGGCGAGCGTGTCCCCGGCCGGGTTCCACGCCGGCCGGGCCGTCCGCGGGCACTCCTGCCGGGCGTCCTCGCTGAGCAGGGCGCGGTCCTCCGAGCCGTCGACCCGCATGAGGCGCGGCTCGCGCGCCTCCGTCAGGTAGGCGATCCAGTCCCGTTGCGGGGAGACGGTCGGCAGCCGGTACGACGACTCGCCGATCGCCTCCTGCTCCTCGGTGTCCACGTCGACCGCGACCAGCCTGATGGCCGACCCCTCGTCGCTGGTCAGGAGCACCACCGACTTCGGCAGCGTGAGCGTCGAGGGACGCTCACCGCCGCCGCTGTCCGTGCCGTCACGCTGCACCGCCCAGAGGGTGACCAGCAGGGCCAGCACAGCTGCCGAGGACACGACCGGGACGACCCGTCGCCGGTGCTCGGTCCAGAGCGCGCTCCATCTTCCGCCGCCGCCGTTGCTCCCGGTGGCCGTCGACCGTTCGGTCCGGTCGTCGACCTGCTCGTCGGTCCGGTCATCGGTCCGGTCGTCGACTGCCTCATCGAGGTCGGTCCTGGCCTGATCGTCGAGGTCGACGTCGGCCTGGTCGTCGGTCCGATCCTCGGCCCGGTCGTCGGTCCGATCCTCGGCCCGGTCGTCGGTCCGGTCATCGGTCCGGTCGTCGACTGCCTCATCGAGGTCGGTCCTGGCCTGATCGTCGAGGTCGACGTCGGCCTCGTCGTCGGCCCGATCCTCGGCCCGGTCGTCGGCCCGGTCGTCAGGCTCCGGAGCCTGGGCCAGCGCCTCGCCGGCGGCGTCCCTGACGCTGACGGAGTCGTCGTGCGCGGCCATGTCCTCCAGGGCGAGCCGGGCCGCGAGCGCCTTGCCGGGGTGGTCACCGGTGAGCAGCATCCGCAACGGCTCCACCACCGCCTTGCGCTGCCAGGGAACCAGGCTCGCCATCGACTCGCGGATCTCGGGCGACAGCTCGCTCGGCGTGGTCACGGCGGCGCCGCGGCGGGCGAGGTACACGTCTCCCTCGATGTCGAACGCCCATTTCTTCGGCGTCTGGTTGGGGTTGACGCGGGTCACCTCGTCGTGGACGTAGGCATAGAGCTCGTCGAGGGAGACCCAGCCGTCGAGGTCACGGTCCGCGTCGCCGGAGCGGAGCCCCCGCACGAGGGCGCTGGTGAACACCGACGGGTTGTCCGCCTCGGCCGAGGAGTCCGTGAGCACGTGGTCCTCGAACGCGTACTGCAGGGCCGAGGACGCCGTGATCACCGCGCGACCACGGCCGCCCAGGCGGTCCTTGATGTCGACGACCGAGGTCGCCTTGGCGGTCATGCCGCTCGCGAACGCCCCCGAGTAGCAGCAGTCGAGCAGCAGCAGGATCCGGCCGGCCCGCGACTTGTCCATCGCCTTGTTGACGAACGACGACCCGACGGCGCTGGCCTCCAGCAGGTCGAGCGAGGTGTCCGTGGCCGCGAAGTAGAGCTCCCCGCTGTCGTCCTTGACCCCGTGACAGGAGAAGTGCACCAGCAGCAGGTCGTCCGGGCGGCCGCTGGCGAAGAACCTCGCGACGGCCCGGCTGACGGCGTGCCACGGCTGGTTGATCACCGGCTGGACGTCGAACCCGCCGATGCCCGGGTCGCCGAGCACGTCGGCCAGCGCCTCGGCGTCGTGCTCGGGTGCGCGCAGCTCGGTCAGCCCGGGATCGTCGTACTCGTAGGTCGCGACGATCAGCGCGCGCTTGCGGGTACCTGCCATGGCACCTCCGGGGAGTCAGCACAACGAGACGCGCACCCGTCGCGAGCGGGGGCTCACTCCTGAGGATCCTCGCGCTGCAGGCGGGCGTCAATGACGCGAACCAGCCCCGCGCCCCGTCGGTCCGGACGGCCGACGACCTCCGCGAAGTCCGAGGGCCGGTGCAGCGCCGTCTCCGCGAAGCCCGCGGCAAGCAGCTCGGCCCGCGCCGCGTCGGAGTCTCCGAAGTGGAAGTGCAGCCGCCCGCGCACGAAGGCCCTGAGCACCGCGGTGAACCCGCGCGCCGCGGCGCCCTGGTTCTCGCCCTGGAGGTGCAGGTCGGAGAGGTAGAGGCCGTTCGGGTGGGCGGCCAGGCCCTCGGCGACCCCGCCCCAGAGCCGGCGCACGTCGTCGGTGGCCAGGTAGTTGAGCAGCCCCTCGCTGACGACGGCGACACCGGCGGAGCGGTCGAGCCCGGCCAGTACCCCGGCCAGGCTGCCGGGGCCGGTGCCGAGCGCGTCGGCGGCCTCCACCCGGTGGTGCGACGACAGCCTGCCCATCGCCGCGAGCTGCTCGCGCTTGCGGGTGGCCATCGCGGGGAGGTCGGTCTCGACGTACGTGATGCGGTCGCCGTACTTCTCGGAGAAGCGCAGGCCGCGCGGGGACATGCCGGCCGCGATCTCCACGACCTGGCCGACCTCTCCGCTCTCGATCGCCTCGGCGAGCAGGTGGTCGATGAGCCGGTGCCGGGCGAGCAGGAGGCCCTCGAGCGTGGGGCCACCGGCCAGCCGCGAGGCCAGCATCGCGGGCTGGAGGGCCGCGTGCAGGGCCACGCCCGGCGCGGTGCGCAGCTCGGCAGGAGCCAGTCCGCTGCGGACCCACACCTCACCCGTGTAGTACGCCGTCGGGCTGACCGCGGCGGCACTGCGGCGCAGCCTCACTCGGCGCCCTCGCTCCGGGAGCCCAGGATCCGGCCCAGGTAGCGGCCGCGGACCCCGTCGTCCACGCGGGTGATCACGGCGTCGTCCTTGAGCAGGTGGCGCACCCGGCGCATCACGCCCTCGGGCGCGAACGGCACGAGCGAGCTGACCGTCCCGAGGTAGCCGGGCACCGCGATCTCGGCGGCACGGGTCCGCACGGACCTCACCACCGCGGCGGCGATGTCCTCGGGCTCCACCCTGGGCAGCACCCCCAGGTCGATGCCCGACGAAAGCTCGGTGTTGACCGCGCTGGGCAGCACCGTCGAGACGCTCACGCCGGTGGCCTCGAGCTCCATGCGCACCGCGGCGCTGAGCCCGACCACCGCGAACTTGCTCGCGTTGTAGACCGCCAGCCCCTTGAGCGGGAACTTGCCGGCCAGGGACGCGACGTTGACCACGTGGCCCCGGCCGCGCTCGACCATGCCCGGAACGGCGAGCCGCATCCCGTGGATCGGCCCGTGCACGTTGACGTCCATCATCAGCCGGTCGACCCGCTCCTCCCCCGCGAGGAACGCGCCGTTGGGCATCACGCCAGCGTTGTTGACGAGTACGTCGACGGGCCGGCCGTGGGTCGCCTCGGCCGCGGCCAGGAACGCCGCGAACGACTCCCTGTCGGTGACGTCCAGAGCGTGGCCGCTGGCGCCGAAGCCGAGCCGCGCGGCGGCCTCCTCGGCCAGCTCGCCGTCGAGGTCGCCGAGTGCGACCAGGGAGCCGGCCCTGGAGAACTCCTGCGCGGTGGCCAGGCCGATGCCGCGGGCGGCGCCGGTGATGACGACCAGGGCGCCGTCGAGGTCGATCGAGGGATAGCGGCTCATGCGGAGACCTCCACGGGCTGGTTGGTGGTGATGGTGAAGTCGGCGGGCTCGAACCGGCTCACCCGGCGGACGAGCTCACCGGTCGACCAGGGCCAGCTGAAGCTGTTCCGGCCGTTGGCGTCGACGTAGTAGCTGTGGCAGCTGCTGGCGTTGTAGGCCGTACCCGCCAGCGCGGCCTGCACCTCGTCGACGTACGCCGCCTGCACCTCGGGCCGTACGTCGAGCGCGCCCCAGCCCTCGCGGCGGGCCGCGGTGACCGCGTCGACGAGGAACGCCACCTGCGACTCCGCGATGGCGAACGCCGAGCTGTGGCCGGTGCCGAGGCTGGGGCCGAGCACGACGAAGGCGTTGGGGAAGCCGGAGACGACCGTGCCGAGGTAGGCCTCCGGGGAGCCGTCCCAGTGCTCGGCGAGGGTGCGGCCGTCGGCGCCGCGGACCAGGTCGGCGACCGGCATGTCGAGGATGTGGAAGCCGGTGCCGAGGATGATCGCGTCGACGTCGGCGCTGCTGCCGTCGGTGCCGACGACCGTGCTCCCCCGCACCTCGGCGACGCCGGTGGCGTGCACCGCGACGTTGGGCTTCGTGAGCGACTGCAGGTAGTCGTTGGAGAAGAGGAGGCGCTTGCAGCCCAGCAGGTACGACGGGGTGAGCTTCTCCCGCAGCTCGCGGTCGCGGACGACCGCGCGGAGGTAGGCTTCGCCCACCTTCTGCAGCGCGTGCATCAGCGGCTTCGGGCGGTGGAAGGCGGCACCGACGACCTCCATGGCGGCGTACTCGGTGCGCTTGAGGCCGGCGTGCATGAACGGCACGCGTCGCAGCGCCCACTTCTCGATGCCGGGGACCGCGTGGTCGATCTTGGGCAGCACCCAGTGGGCGGTGCGCTGGAAGAGGTGCAGCCCGGCGACCTGCTGCTGGATCTCGGGCACGAACTGCACCGCGGAGGCGCCGGTGCCGATCACCGCGACCCGCTTGCCGGTCAGGTCGTAGTCGTGGTCCCAGCGGGCGGAGTGCCACACCGCACCGGGGAACTCCTCGAGCCCGGGCAGGTCCGGAACCCTGGGCTCGTTCCACGGCCCGGCGGCGGCCACCACGAAGCGCGCGGTCAGCTCGCCCCCTTCGGTGGCATCACTGGTCGTGATGCGCCAGTGGTCGGCCTCCCAGCGGGCGCCGGTCACCTCGACCCCGAAGCGGGTCACCTCCTCGAGCCCGTGGTCGCGGGCGACCCCGTCGACGTACGCGAGGATCTCGGGCTGGGTGCCGTAGAGCCGCGACCAGTCGCTGTGGGGCGCGAACGAGAACGAGTAGAGGCCGGACGGCACGTCGCAGGCGCAGCCCGGGTAGGTGTTGGCGCGCCAGGTGCCGCCATAGGTCTCGGCCTTCTCGAGGATGACGACGTCGTCGACGCCCGCCTCGCGCAGCTTGATCGCCGCGGCGATGCCGGAGATGCCGGCGCCGATGACGACGACCTCGTGGTGCTCACTCATGCACAGACTCCTTCTCGGTGGTCGAGCGTCCTTCGGTGGTCGAGCTTGTCGAGACCACCTCCGCAACCCGTGCCGGCAGCGCCCGCCGGGCCGCCGCCAGCGTCGCCGGACGCCGGGTGAGGTCCATGAAGGTGCCGGCGTACCCCTCGCGCGTCGCGCCCTCCGGCACGTAGTCGAGCAAGTGGGGGCCCATGGCGGCGAGCTCCTCGGGACCGGGCTCGACGCGCACGACCCGGACCCCGGCGGCGCGCAGCCGGGCGACCTCCCGGTCCAGGCCGCGGGTCATCTGCCCGCGGAGCAGGCGCTCGACCCGGTCGAGGCCTTGTGCGGGAGCGCCGCCGTGGCTGGTCATCGGCGCGAATACGACGACCTCGTCGACGTCGGCGTCCAGCAGCAGGTCGGCGGAGACCGAGGAGACCGAGCCGCCGTCGACGTGGTCACGGCCACCGATGCGCACGGGCGGGAACCAGCCCGGGATCGCCCACGACGCGGCGACCGCCTCGCCGAGGGAGGCGGTCGGGCTGCCGGGGGCGCCGAACGCCACCCGCTCCCCCGTTCGTGCGTCGGCCGCGACCAGCCAGGTCGCACGGTGGGGGGCCCAGCCGTCCGGCCGGGCCAGCGCGTCGCCGTACTCTCGCAACCAGGTGGCGTCGCCGCGTCCGCGCGGGAGCAGGCCCGCGAGCGCGGTGTACGCCGCCCTCCGGGCGAGGCCGGCCCGGACCAGGCCGAGCCCGGGGAGGGCCGGTGCCGGGAGCGGCGGCAGGTGACCGGGGTGCGTGGCGACGTGGCCGGCGAGCACCGGATCGACGTCGGTGGTCGAGCCGGCCCCCTCGGTGGTCGAGCCTGCCGAGACCACCTCCAGCGCATCCAGCAGGTCCTGGGGCGTGCGGCCGGAGCCGAGGGCGGCCACGATCTCCGCTCCCGCGGAGGTGCCGACCAGGACGTCGGCGGTGCGGGCGTCCCAGTCCAGGGCCTGCTCCACCGCGCGGAGGGCGACCGCGGTCCAGGCGAAGCCGAGGGTGCCGCCACAGCCGATGGCCAGGGCGCGTCGAGTCGTCATATTTGGGATACTAACGGTATTCGAATACTAACGGTAGGCCGAA
>Ga0299913_10003881_pt1 | contig 12402 bp, 13 predicted proteins | sample RVTome_9_FD_201360 | JGI IMG/M metagenome (GOLD analysis project Ga0299913, IMG submission 201360) | Soil microbial communities from uranium-contaminated site in the Upper Colorado River Basin, Wyoming, United States - RVT155D38 (version 2) ... | reverse complement strand
ACCCCGAACGCCGCCGGCCCCGCGTCTATACTGGCCGCCCGGCCGCCCCGAGTGGAGGTGCCGCGCAGCACGAGGGACGATGACGCAGGACTACCCGTACAACGGACGTCTCAGCCGCTGGGAGGAGGTTGCCCCCGGCCTGGCGATCGTGGGCGTGGAGGCGCTCGAGTCACCGTTCCCCTTCGAGCCCGGCCAGTACGCCACCCTCGGCCTGATGGGCCCGGCCGGCAAGCTCGTCCAGCGGCCGATGAGCATCAGCTCGTCAGCCGACGACCTGGGCGAGTACGAGTTCTTCATCCGGCTCGTCGAGGGCGGGGCCCTGACGCCGCTGCTGTGGGAGCGCAGCGTTGGCGATCCGATCAACATCAAGGGCCCGAAGGGCAAGTTCCTCCTCCAGGACGACGGGCGGCGATCGCTGTTCGTCGCCTCCGGCACGGGCCTCGCGCCGTTCATGAGCATGATCGAGACGCTGCGGTCCCGCGACCAGACCCGCGACATCGTCCTGCTCCACGGCGTGAGCTACGACTCCGACCTCGCCTGGCGCGAGACGCTGACCGAGCTCCAGGACGGCGACGGCTTCCCGCTGCGCTACGTCGGCACCGTGTCTCGTCCGCAGCACTGCCCGGAGTGGACCGGCTGCACCGGCCGGGTCGAGGCGATCGTCACCGACCAGCTGAGCGAGCACGCCCTCACCCCGGCCGACACGACGATCTACCTGTGCGGCAACCCGGACATGATCACCGCCGTCGACGAGGTCGCGACCGAGCGCGGCTTTCCCGCCGAGCAGGTGCGCAAGGAGCTGTACTGGCCCAAGGGCCGCAGCCACTGAGCTTGACGAGATGACCGATCGCGACCCGTATTACCTGACCACGGCCATCTTCTACCCCGCTGCGAAGCCGGCCCTGCACTCGATGTTCGAGGCCATCGGGGCCGACGCCATCGCGCGCTACCAGCGCCTCCTCGGGCGCGACGTGCGCTTCCTGACCGGTCTCGACGAGCACTCGGCCAACGTGGAGCGCGATGCGCGGGAGGCGGGGATCGAGCCACGCGCCCTGATCGATCCATGGGCCGAGACTTGGAAGGCGGTCTTCGACCGCTACCGGATCAGCGCCGATCGCTTCATCCGCACGACCGACCCGGACCACGCGATCGCGGCCAGCGAGATGGTGCGCCGGGCGATCGCCAACGGCGACGTCTACCAGGGCGTCTACTCCGGCTGGTTCTGCAACGGCTGCAACGAGTTCAAGACCGATCAGCAGCTCGTCGACGGGCGCTGTCCCGACCATCCGACCGTCGACCCGGTGTGGCTCGAGGAGTCGAACTACTTCTTCCGCCTCTCGGCCTACCAGGAGCGTCTCGAGCGGCTGTACGAGGAGAACCCGGCGTTCTGCGAACCGGAGCACTTCCGCAACGAGGTGCTCGGCTGGCTGCGCGACGGCCTCCGAGACTTCAGCATCAGCCGATCCGGCACGACCTGGGGGATTCCGTTCCCAGAGGACGAGTCGCACCGGATCTACGTCTGGTTCGACGCCCTGACGAACTACCTCACCGGCGTCGGCTTCCCCGGTGACCCCGCCGAGTTCGAGCGCTGGTGGCCGGCGGATCTGCACGTCATCGGCAAGAACATCACCCGCTTCCACTGCCTGTACTGGCCGGCGATGCTGTGGAGCGCCGGCCTCCCACTGCCAACGCAGATCTTCGCCCATGGCTTCCTGCTCGACCGTGGCGAGCGGATGAGCAAGACGCGCGGGAACGTGCAGGATCCCGACGACGCGGCCGACCTGTTCGGGGTCGACGGCGTGCGTTACGTCGTCCTGCGCGAGGTGCCCTTCGAGCGCGACGCGGACGTCACGGTCGACGGCTTCATCCGCCGCTACAACGCCGACCTCGCCAACGACCTGGGGAACCTCGTCAACCGCACGGTCAGCATGACGAACCGATACCTCGACGGCGCCCTGCCGTCGATCCGCGGGTCCGACGCGCCCGCCGATCGCGAGCTCCGGGCGACCGCCGAGCGCGTCGTGGCGGCCTACCGCGCCGGGATGGAACGCCACCACCTCGCCGATGCGCTTGCAGCGATGATGGAGCTCGCCGGCGCGGCGAACGGCTACGTCGAGAGCCAGGCCCCCTGGGCCCTGAACAAGGCGGGGGACAGCGAGCGCCTCGGCCAGGTTCTCGCCGTGCTGGCCGAGGCCTGCCGGATCATCGGACACCTGCTGGCCCCGGTGGCGCCCGCCGGTGCACGGCGCATCCTGGAGCAGCTCGGCATCGCGGTGCCGTACGACGAGCGCGGCCTCGGCGGTCCCGGACTGGAGCAGCTCGTCGCCTGGGGCTCCGGCCCGGCCGACTGGCACGCCACGTCGGCGACCCCGATCTTCCCGAGGATCGAGGTGGAGGCAGCGGGCTGAGCCGCCGTCGCAGGCCCGAGCGGCTCCCTGGGCTGGTCGACTCGCACGCCCACATCCAGCACGCGCGCTTCGACGCCGATCGCGAGGCGGTCATCGAGCGGGCCGCCGAGGCCGGCATCGAGCGGATCCTCGTCCCTGGATGGGACCTCCCCTCCTCCGAGGCGGCCCTCGAGCTCGCCGCACGCCACTTTCCCCTCGTCGAGGCGGCGATCGGCGTCCATCCGCACCACGCGGCGGAGGTCGACGAGGCCGGCTGGGCACGGCTGGAGTCGCTGGCGGCGGGTGGATCGGCCCGGGCCATCGGCGAGATCGGGCTGGACCACGTCCGCAACCTGTCGCCGCCGGAGATCCAGCGCGAGGCGTTCGAACGCCAGCTCGGGCTAGCCGCGCGTCACGCCCTGCCGGTCCTCGTCCACGACCGCGACGCCCACGCCGACGTCACCGAGCGGCTCCTCGCCTGGAGCGGTGTCCCGGACCGCGACGTCCGTGGCGTCCTGCATGCCTTTTCCGGCGATGCGGCGATGGCCGAGCGGGTCGTGGAAGCCGGCTTCCTCATCAGCTTCGCCCTGCCCCTGGCTTTCCGCAGCGCGACCGGACCGCGGGCCGCCGCTGCACGCCTGGCGCCGGGCAGCTTCCTCGTCGAGACCGACGCCCCGTACCTCGGTCCCGACCGGGATCGGCGCAACGAGCCGACGACGGTCCTGCGCGTCATCGCCGAGCTCGCCTCGCTGCGAGACGTCGCACCGGAGACGCTCGTCGAGCCGGTCGCCGACGCGTACCGGCGGCTGTCCGGGAGCTAGCAAGCGCTCGATCGACCTCCCGACAGGGGTTGGCACGCCGGTTGCAAGCCTGTCGCCCGAGGCCGATCCGGCTGACGAAGCGAGAACAACCTCAGGAGGAGGGTCCCCAGATGGGCCAGGTCAACGTCAACAGCGGCGGCAGCGAGCCGGTCGGCGAGCCCGCCGGCAGCGGCGGCGCCGGGATGATCCTCGGGATCATCATCGCGATCATCGTGATCGCCGCACTCGTGTACTTCTTGGTGCTCGGCGGTGCCAACGGCAACGGCGATGGCGGGACGGACGTCGATGTCGACGTGCCGGGTGCCACCGACGGCGGCACGGAGCCCACCGACGCCGGAGCATCGCCGAGCGGTTGGAGGCTGGTCGACATCGCCTGACCTCGGGGAACGCCCCGATCCGTCTCGACGCCTCGGCCAATGCGGCCGGGGCGTCGTCTTCGTGTGCCGCTCGCCTTGACACTCGCGAGCCGAGAGTGCTACCTTGCCGCTGGCACTCTCGTCGGTCGAGTGCCAGTCCAGACGGTCGAATCGGCCGCGGACTGGCCTCCCGGGGAGAGGGCCTTCAATCGCACCCATCCGCATCGGTTCGCGCATGAAGGAGGCACCACGCACACATGACCAGCACGGTCACCGGCACGGCCGCCGGGCTCAAGCCCCTGGGGGACCGCCTCGTCGTCAGGCCCACTCCCCGCGAGGAGATGACCAAGAGCGGGATCGTCCTGCCCGACACCGCGAAGGAGCGCCCGCAGGAGGGAACGATCCTGTCGGTCGGCCCGGGTCGCACCCTGGACGACGGGTCCCGCGAGGAGATGGAGGTCAGCGAGGGCCAGAAGGTCCTCTTCCAGAAGTACGCCGGCACCGAGTTCAAGCTCGATGACGAGGACCTCCTGATCCTCTCCCAGAAGGACATCCTGGCCGTCATCGAGTAGCGGCGGCATCCAGCACCGATGCGCCGCAGACGCGGCGCTCACCTAAGGAGGAATGATAAGAACCGTGGCGAAGCAGCTGCTGTTCGAGGAAGAGGCGCGTCGCTCCCTGAAGCGCGGCGTCGACAAGATGGCCGACGCCGTCAAGGTCACGCTTGGCCCCAAGGGTCGATACGCTCTCCTCGACAAGAAGTTCGGCGCACCGACGATCACGAACGACGGTGTGACCATTGCGCGAGACATCGAGCTCGAGGACCCGTACGAGAACATGGGTGCCCAGCTGCTCGAGGAGGTCGCGACCAAGACCAACGACGTGGCCGGCGACGGCACGACGACCTCGATCGTCCTGGCGCAGGCGATCATCACCGAGGGCCTGAAGAACGTGACCGCCGGCGCCAGCCCGATGGGCCTGAAGCGCGGCATCAGCAAGGGCGTCGAGGCGATCGTCGAGGAGATCAAGCGCCTCTCGAAGCCGGTCGAGACGACCGACGACATCGCCCACATCGCGGCCATCAGTGCCCGCGACACCGAGATCGGCGACATGATCGCCCAGGTGATGGACAAGGTCGGCAAGGACGGCGTGGTCACCGTCGAGGAGAGCCAGGGGCTCAAGATGGAGACCGAGTACGTCGAGGGCATGCAGCTGGATCGCGGCTACATCAGCCCGTACATGGTCACCTCGACCGACGGCGGCAAGCTCGAGGCGACCCTCGACCAGCCGTACATCCTCGTCACCGACAAGAAGATCAGCGCGGTCGCCGACATCCTGCCGACCCTGGAGAAGACGGTCCAGACCGGCAAGCCGCTCCTGATCATCGCCGAGGACGTCGACGGGGAGGCGCTCGCCACGCTGGTCGTCAACAAGCTGCGAGGCACGGTCAACGTGCTCGCGGTCAAGGCGCCGGGCTTCGGCGACCGCCGCAAGGCGATGCTCGAGGACATCGCCACCCTGACCGGGGCGCGGGTCATCAGCGAGGAGGTCGGCCGCAAGCTCGACAGCGTGCAGATCGAGGACCTCGGCCAGGCACGGCGCGTCACGGCCAACAAGGACTCGACCACGATCGTCGAGGGCAAGGGCTCCGAGGAGTCGATCAAGGGTCGCATCAGCCAGATCAAGCTGCAGGTCGAGGACACGACCAGCGACTTCGACCGCGAGAAGCTCCAGGAGCGCCTCGCCAAGCTGTCCGGCGGCGTCGCGGTGCTCAAGGTCGGCGCGGCCACCGAGGTCGAGCTGAAGGAGAAGAAGCACCGCATCGAGGACGCGCTGTCGGCCGCCCGTGCCGGCGTCGAGGAGGGCATGGTCGCCGGTGGCGGCTCGGTGCTCATCCACGCGCTGCCCTCCCTCGACAAGCTCGAGGTGCTCGGCGACGAGAAGATCGGCGTCAACATCCTGCGCCGCGCGCTCGAGGAGCCGCTGCGCCAGATCGCGATCAACGCCGGCATGGAGGGCTCGGTCGTCGTCGAGGCGGTCCGCAAGCTCGAGCCGGGCAGCGGCTACGACGCCCTCAAGGGTGAGTACGTCGACCTGTTCGCGACCGGCGTCATCGATCCGGCCAAGGTGACCCGTTCGGCGCTCGAGAACGCCGCGTCGGTCGCCGGCCTGCTCCTGACGACGGAGACCGTGATCACCGATCTCCCTGAGAAGGACAAGGCCCCGATGGGCATGCCGCCCGGTGGCGGCGGGATGGACTTCTAGAGGGTCCATTAGAGTCCGGCGGTGTACGCCACCGTTCGGACCTGAGCACGAATCCACGCCAAGAGGCGGGCTCCCATCCGTGGGGGTCCGCCTCTTATGCTGCCAGGATTGCTACCAGCGGATGCGAGAGACCAGCCGTTGCTACCAAGTTTCCGCAACCCTGGTCAAGATCGACGGAACCACCGTCGGTCGGTCAACAGTCGGTTGGTTTCGTCAGATAGTGGGTCAGTGCCTAGCATCGTGCGCACGGACTGGTGGTAGGACTGACGGGCTCCGTGCATCGACTTGGTCGGGGCGGTGGCGTTGGCCCTCAAGGCATCGGCGATAGACGAGAAGTAGGCGCTAGCCGCCTCAATCACCTCAGCAGGAAGTACCGGGACCCAGGCGTATAGGGTCGTCGAGCACTCTCTGATGAGTCTCAGCGGCTCATCCCAGACCGCGGTCGTCGCAGCGTACCCCTCGCCGTATGCCTCCGCGATCGCGGGGTGTTCTTCGGCGGCGGTCCCACCCGCATTCGGATCTGGGTCCGACCAGCCGGCGGCCGACCCTACTTCCATGGCCTGTAACGTCGCGCTCGCGGCGCGCTCGATGGCTCGACCTATCTCATCGGCTGCCTCCAGCCGCGACCGATACAGTTCCGTGCGCAAGTCCGCCCGTCGGCTCCTTGTGACTGCCACCACAGCAGTTATTGCAGCGATGATTGCAGCGATGTCCCCAACGTCGATGACGCGTCCGAGCATACGGGAGCCGCCGCTATCCCGACGCACCTTCCCGACTAGCCCCTTGACGCGCGGTAGGCCTCCGCATCGACCATCTCATCGCGAATGGCCCGCGCTTCCTGTATCGCGCCGGCATCCAAGCTGAAGGCGCCGATCGTCTCGATGCAGTACGCCATCATCGAGCCGCCGATGCGGCGCAAGTCTGGGATGCCAAGATGGACCCGATCACCCAGGAACTGAGCCACGGTCGGCGCGACCATCTGGGCTGTCCCGTCGAACGACGACACCTCGGTGTGCACCCACGGGCTCACGGCCCGGAAGGCGATAACGTAGGACTGTCTCAACGCCCGTCGGTGGCCGGGGATCGCCTTCACGACCTCGTCCACCATCTGCGCCAGGGACGGGCCACCGCGGTCACCGTAGGTGCGCCCAGCCTCTTCAGCGGCCTCTTGGCCGTCTGCCTGTTCGGCCGTGAGCACGGCCGCCCGCTCGTCGAGACGCTGTTGCTGTTCCTCGGTCAGCGGGCCTAGGTGCCTCCTCACGTCATTGACAAACGCGAGCCCAGAGGTTGCGGATAGGGCGCCCAGCATGCGTCGGTGAGCGTCGGGATTGATCGAGTACCACTTGAGGCGGATCGTGGCCTCCACGAGCGGCCTCAGCGCGACGGCGATCGTCGGCTCCGAAGGGCCGTCCAGGGCGTGCAGAAAGCCCGCGTAGAGCGATCGCGCGCGCGCGGCCATGATCAGCGCCGGGACGGCTCCGTCCAGCGTCTCGCGCGGCGTCGCAGGGTAGCTGGCCGACATGTCGAGCAGGCGGCGCTCAAGCTCGACCTGCCGCTCGTCTGTCGTGGGCATGTTCCCGAGCATACGGAAGCCGCCGCTATCCCGACGCACCGATCCGACCGTCTAGACCAGTCGGGCGGATATGGCCGGGCTTCGCGGCGGCTCCGATACCCGGGTGCTACTCCGGGTCGCTTACCTGGCGGCTCACAAACCGCCGTCAAGCTCGCGTAAGCCCTTTCAATCGGGCAGTGCGACGGTGAATGTCTCTTGCTCGGCGCAGTGGTCGAAGCTGCCACCATCGCCGGCGGTGATTGTGGTCACGTCGGTGCAGACATCGAATGTGGCAGCGCCGTCCTCAGCGACCACTCGGCCCCGCGTGTAGGCACCCTCAAGCTCGGACGGGTCGGCGCTGCCGTAGGCGAAGACCGTCACCTCGTCTGCCTCGTCGGCGCGGCTGCGGATGATCTCAGCCAAGGCCGCCACGATCTCGTCCGGGTCGCGGCTGCCGATGGCATACCGGAAGACCATGCGGTCGGAGCCGCCGAAGGATATGTCCTCGCTGCTGACGAACTCGGACTGTCCTTCGCAGGCCGCCACATCCTCCGCATCGGTGAGCGGCAGGACGCACTCACCCCCACCTCCGCGCCCCAAGAAGAACCACCACGCACCGATGAGGAGGAGTCCGAGGACGGCCGCGCTCAGCAGGCCAGGCTTCCCGTCATCGGATCGCGTAACGGGGACTGACTTCGCGTCCGCCGTCGTGGCGGCGTTGCCCACCACCACGCCTCGCGCCTCAAGTTGATCGAGGATTCGCACCGCGCGGTCGTATCCAATGCGGAGGCGCCGCTGCAGAAGTGCTGGCGACGCCTTGTTGGTGCTCCGCACGAGTTCGAGTGCTTGCGGGAGCAGCGGGTCGTCTTGGGAAGCGGGCATGCCGAAAGCATACGGAAGCCGCCGCTAGCCCGGACCTGCTTACCCGTCGCTCATCGAGCGGTCACAATGCCCGCCAATGGCCGCGAAGGGACTTACGAGTGCTGGCGATCGGCAGCCGCGGCGAAGCCGTCCGACTGGACGATCCGTGGCGTGGTCTGCGGGCCGCGTGAGGTCGATCCGGCAATCCCCGGCTCGGGATGGTGGCGTGGGCCACCGGGCCGAATGGTGAGCGGGTCCAGGGCGAGGGTGAATCACCGAACGACGCGCTCACCACGCTTGCCCTCCGGCTGAAGGAGCTGACGTAGTGCGCAAGGCGGTTGCCTGGAGCGCGATGATCGTTGGAGGCGTGCCGGCAATCACCCTGCCGCAAATGCTCGGCATGCCAGCGTGGGTGCCGGTCGTGTCGTTTGCGGTTCTCCCTCTGGGCGGCGCGGCCGGCTTCTCGTAGACACCGGACTTCCCGACCGCGGCACGCCCGTTGCATCCGGCGCAGACCATGCCTCCCGAGCTGATTGTGACCATCGTGATCCTCATCGGGATCGTGGCGATCGTGCTCATCATCCTGGGCCAGTTCGACCGGCGACAGTAGGCCGCGGGCGGGCTCGTGTGGTGCGTGCTCATGCCACGTCCCGGTGCCCGCGGCGCGTGGGCAGGGACCATCGGACCATGGTTCGGCGCACCACAGCATCGCATGATGCCCGATATGGCGGCGGATACGTACCTGCTCGGCCAGCTACTGACACTGGCCGGTCTGATGGCGGGGACCTGCGAGTACTCGCAGGTCATCCGGCGCCGTGCCGTGAGGCGCGGGATAGATGCCAACCGCCGCGCATTGGAGTCAGAGGGGCTGACGGGACTGGTCCGCGTCTTCCTGGTCGACCCCGACCACCGGCGGCACTAGTCACGCCTCTGGGGCACTTCATCTTGTCGAGCAGGTCCATTAGCTCGCGGTAGTCGGGATGGGCAGGACCGGCCATCTATGCGCCCTCCGATCTCATTCCCGGATCCTCGTCGGGCAGCCACCAGTTGCAGTGGTCGCAACCGAAGTACTGCTCGTCGCACACGCGGCAGGTCGCCGCGCAACAGCCGTGATGGTGCAGGCCGCCAGGGCACACGCCGCAGTCATCGCATGGGCCGTCGGCCGGCTGCGGTAGCGTCGCCTCGAAGGTGCAGGAGCTGCCGTCCATTGGCCGCCGACACTCCGGGCACATGACCACCGGTGGCAGGATGAGCGGCATCATCGGGGCAGCGTGCAGCCGGGCGGCCAGCCGGCGCCATTTTTTTGCAACGTTCGAACGTGTCCACGGCCGGCAGCCGGCCGAACGTACGGCGGGGTACTGCATCGCACCGCACCAGGGCGGCGTGGCGACATTCGGAGACGGCGGCTCGATCCGGGGAAGTACGAGCTCGTCATAGGCGGGTGGGACCGCGACGCGCATGCTGCGGCCATGGACTCGGTGGGAGTGGCGGTGGGTGAGTAATCACGCTAGATCACGGCCGGATCGACTCAACGCGCATACCGCCACCCCCACCGGTTCCGATTTGTCGAGCCGCAGCCGCATCGGTTCGTCGTAGGGTTCGAGCGGGCGCCCCGAGCGCCGCCGGAACAGCGGGAGACCGAACCGATGCGCTACGTCCTGTTCAATTGGCTCAACCCCGACGACGCCGCGGCCTGGGAAGGCATGAGCCCCGAGCAGCAGCAGGAGGAGGTCGAGCGCCACGTCGAGTGGTTCGCCACGCACCGCGAGCACGTCCTGGGGGGCGAGGAGCTCGACGAGCCCGCGACGGTCAAAACCCTGCGCCCCGGGCGCCAGGGCGACGGCGTCGTCGTCACCGACGGCCCGTTCGTCGAATCCAAGGAGGTGTTGGGCGGCTTCGTGATCATCGAGGCAGCCGACATGGACGAGGCCGTCCGGATCGCGTCCGACTGGCCGTCGCTCGTGACGATGCCGAACGCCACCGTGCAGATCCAGCCGGTCTTCACCCGGGACTGATCGACCAGGGGGGATGGTGATGGTGCCTTTACGCACCACGCCCGCCACGGCCGGCGGGGCTGGCACGCGGGCTGCATTGAAAGGACGGCATCATGGAACTTGCCATCGTGATCATCGTGCTGTCGGTCGGGCTGATGCTCGAGCACGGCCAACGCCGAGCCCGCCCGGTTCGCGTTCGCTCCGACGACCGCCGCTGACGCCGATCTGCGTCGGGGCCTCCGCGCTCGTAGAATCGGGGCGATGCCCGACGCCAAGCCGACCGACGCCCGCGCGCGCCTCGCGCCCCAGGAGATCCTCGAGCGCCTGAACCCGCCGCAGCGCGAGGCGGTCGGGCACCTGACCGGGCCGCTCCTCATCCTCGCCGGCGCCGGAAGTGGCAAGACCCGCGTGCTGGCCCACCGCGTGGCCTACCTCATCGCCACGAGCTACAAGCCGTGGCAGATCCTGGCCGTCACGTTCACGAACAAGGCGGCCGGGGAGATGCGCGATCGAATCGCCTCGCTGATCGGCGCCGATGGCGCGCGCGAGGCGACGATCGGGACCTTTCACGCCATCTGCGCGCGGGTCCTGCGCCGCGACGGCGGTGCCATCGGCCTGAGCCGCAGCTTCACGATCTACGACCGGGCCGACCAGGTCGCCCTGGTCAAGAGCGTCCTCCGGCGGCTGGACCTCGACGAGAAGCGCTTCAGCCCGAACGGTATGCTGGCCTGGATCGGGCAGCGCAAGGACGAGCTGGCCGACGTGGCCACCGCCAAGCGCCAGGCCGCCAACTACTATGACGAGACGGCTGTGCAGGTCTACGAGGCCTACCAGCGCCAGCTCGGCGAGGACGACGCGGTCGACTTCGACGACCTGCTCATGCGGACCGTGTTCCTGTTCGAGCAGCATCCCGACGTGCTGGCGAGGTACCAGGGCCGCTGGCAGCAGATCCTCGTCGACGAGTACCAGGACACGAACCGCGCGCAGTACCTCATCTGCCGGCACCTGGCGGCCAAGCACAAGAACCTCGCCGTCGTGGGGGACGACGACCAGAGCATCTACTCCTGGCGTGGGGCCGATCTGCGCAACATCCTCGACTTCGAGGCCGACTATCCCGACGCGAAGGTCGTCAAGCTCGAGCAGAACTACCGAAGCACGCAGACGATCCTCGACGCGGCCCACGCGGTCGTCAGCCGCAACGCCGGCCGCAAGGACAAGCGCCTGTGGACCGATCGTGGCAGCGGGACGCAGATCACCCTGTTCGACGCGTACAACGAGTACGAGGAGGCGGAGTTCGTCGCGCGGCAGATCGAGAAGCTGGTCGGGGGCGGCGGCCGCGGGTCGATGTCGCGCCTGCTCACCAGCCGGGCCGACGACGAGGAGGGCTCCCTGCGCTACGGCGACATCGCCGTCGCCTACCGCATCAACGCCCAGTCCCGTGTCCTCGAAGAGTCCCTCATGCGCTTCGGGATCCCGTACCAGCTCGTCGGCGGCACCCGGTTCTACGAGCGACGCGAGGTCAAGGACGCGCTCGCCTACGTCCGCCTGGCCCGCAACCCGGCCGACCGCGTGGCGCTGGGCCGGATCATCAACGTGCCGGCGCGCGGCATCGGTTCCAGGACCGTCGAGGAACTCGGCGCCTGGGCAGAGTCGCGCGGCGTGACTCTCTGGGAGTCGGTCCAGGCGGCCGGGGAGAACCCGAACCTCGCCCCCCGGGCCCGCGGCCAGCTGGGCGCGTTCGCCGAGCTGATGCGCGGCCTGATGGCGATGGTGCCGAACGAGCCGCCCTCGGCGATCTTCGACGCGGCGCTCGAGCGCTCCGGGCTGCAGGCGGCGATCAACGACGGCACCGACGAGGGCGAGGAGCGTTGGGCCAACGTCCTCGAGCTGCGCGGGCACGCCGCCGAGTTCGACGAGATCGCCGCTCCCGAGGGCCTGGCCCGCTTCCTCGAGGAGGTGGCCCTGGTCAGCGACCAGGACGAGCTGGAAGACGTCCCCGACCGGGTCACCCTCATCACCCTCCACGCCGCCAAGGGACTCGAGTTCCCGGTGGTGTTCATCGTCGGGCTCGAGGAGGGGCTCTTGCCCCATCGCCGCGCGCTGGAGGACGAGCGCGAGCTCGAGGAGGAGCGTCGCCTGGCGTACGTCGGCATGACCCGCGCCAAG
>Ga0299913_10003880_pt1 | contig 12403 bp, 15 predicted proteins | sample RVTome_9_FD_201360 | JGI IMG/M metagenome (GOLD analysis project Ga0299913, IMG submission 201360) | Soil microbial communities from uranium-contaminated site in the Upper Colorado River Basin, Wyoming, United States - RVT155D38 (version 2) ... | reverse complement strand
GGTCGGCGGCGGCCGTCGTGCCGGCCATGGCTGCCGTCATCCACAAGAAGGTGGACCCGAACAGGAACAGTCCGAGCGCCACCACGCTACTGAACGTCCACATCCCGCCTCCCCTCAAGGTTTGGACCGGCGGGTCACTGAGCGATCTCGGGGTCGCCGTGTGGGCCGACCGGTCGTGCGGTGACGACTGCGGGGTCATGCTCGTGGGGTGGTGAGCATCGAGGTGTGGCTGAGCGTCGCCCTCGAGGCAACGGGCGGATCGCCAACGGACACCCGCGACCGACGGTCCGACGGCTCATACGGGTACGGTGTGGCGTTCCGGTTGGACAGCGGCGGCCGTGCTGGGGCGCTGGTGCGGTGGCAGCGGCACGCCGTGGACGACGGCGGCCACGTGCAGCAGCGCGTGCCCGATGACGGGGGCGAGGACGCTGCCGGTGGTCAGGTAGGCCACGGTGAGCGCCCCGCATGCCGCGATCGCGGTCAGCATCTGCCGATTGCGGAAGTCCCAGTAGCCGAGGTGGTGGGTGACGATCACCACCACGGATCCGGCCAGGGCGCGGGCGCCGACCCCCACCTGCGACGCCCAGCCGCCGACCCATCCGGCGGCGTCCGCCGCCTGCCAGACGACCAGCGCCGGCAGCGCAGACAGCAGCGCGCCTTCGGCGATCCCGTAGACCACGCCCTCCCACGCCCACGCCTTGACGGAGCGTCGACGCGACAGCGGGGTGGTGGCGGGCAGCCTGGCGATACCGCGGAGGAGCGGGACGATGACGACCACCCCGGCCAGGATCCCCCAGCCGGCGTTGTGGACCAGCGCGGTCCACGGGTCGGTGCCGGTCCACACCAGGTACCCGACGGCCAACGCCCCCGTGACGACGGTCAACAAGGCGACGTACGGGGCTTGGCGCATCCTGGCGATGTCCGTCGCCAACCAACTTACGGCGAAGCTGACGACCACGATCGCGGCGAACCACACACCCGCGTCGACCCACGACAACCCATTCGGAGCACTGAGCATGTCGACCACCTCCACCCATATTCTCCGCCGAAGGCAGCAGCCGGTCAGGGTCGATGGACCCGCCGCGGGAGCCCATTCGGCCAACGAGTTACTCAAGTCGCGCCAGTTCTCCGGCCGCCTCGCCGCGTTGCGGACCCGTCAAGCGCCCCGCGAGCAGGCAACGGTGGGCGTCGATCGCGTAGCAAGCGCATCACGCCCTCACGTCGACGAGACACGCGGTCCGCGGTCCATGACCCCGCCCCTTCGACAGCCCCACAGGAGTCGCGGACGGCTCGACGTCGGTGGCGCGACCGGTCGTGACGTCCGTCATGCGGGCGTCGGCCCGCGGTCTCACACATGCTCGGCGAAGAACGCAAGGACGCGCTGCCAGGCGTCCGCCGCGGCGGTGGGGTGATGCACGGGCATCGTGTCGTTGAAGAACGAGTGGTAGGTGCCCGGGTAGACCTTGATGTCGTGGGGGATGCCAGCGGCGGTCAATGCCGACTCCATGACCGCGGCGCTGCGAGTGGTGACATCCCTGCCGGGCCACGAGCCCACGACCGGGCACATGCGGCGGATCGCCGCCCGCGGTCGCGGCAGCGTGCCGTAGAAGGGGGCGACCGCCGCGAGCCGATCATCGGTGCACGCCCACGTCAGGACGATGGATCCGCCCAGGCAGAAGCCGACGGCACCGAGCCGGTCAGCGTCGACATCGGGGTGAGCTGAGAGTCGTGCCAGGGCGGCCTTCAGTTCAGGGACGCCGACGTGGTCGAGGTTGCCGGCCATGCCCCCCGCGAACATCTGCGCCATGCACACCACGCGGTTGCGGCCGTGGAACAGGTCCACGCCCAGCGCCGCATAGCCTGCTGCGGCGAACCGCCGGCAGATGCTCCGGATGTTGTCGTTGAGCCCCGTCGCCTCGTGGACGACGACCACCCCCGGATGCGGCCCCGCGGCGTCGGGCACGACCAGGTACGCGCCGTCGAGAGCATCGACCCTCATGATCGCGCCGTTCGCATGATCTCGCCTCCACGGGTTCACCGCATTGGCTCCAGCCGCACCGCGACAGGCAAAGCATAGCCCCGGGTGTGGCGGCGGGTCTGCGAACCCATCGTCCGAGCCGTTGGGACCTTAGAGGCGATGACGCGCATGCCGGGTAGCGGTCGGGCACGGTGATCCCGTTGCGTCCCCGCGCGCCGAGCCCAACCGCGGGACCTCGCCCTTGATGACCCTGGTCGCGCGGACTCATCAGACACCCACCACTCGTTGCCACGAGTTTCCTTCTCGTGTGCCATGGGTGTGCCATGCATCGGTTCGTCGGCGCCGACGGGGAGTCGTCACAGCATGCATCGCCGCAGGTCAGAGCACGTATCCGCGCACACACCGGCTCACCATGAGGCGTGAACTCGTAATCAGCAGGTCCGGGTTCGATTCCCGTCCCGGCTCCAAACCCCTTGTGACCAGGCACTCTTGCTGTTTCTCCAGATGGCACGCCGTGACTCCGTGGAGCCGGATTCGGGACCTTCGACCCTGGGCAAGCGCGAGCTCGGTCGGCATGGTCGGCCCATGCGTGTGGTCATCGAGCGCGAGAACCGTCCGACGGCCGCGGACATCGTTCGCGACTGGGGACAGCTCGACCCGTGGGCGCCTCGTGGCCTGCGCGGCACGCGGTTTGGTGCAGGCGCTCGAGGACGCCGCCCGTGTCGGAGCGCTGCAGTGACGACCGCCGGCTTCCGCGTGGGGCGGGTCCCTCTCGAGCGTCTGCCGACACTCGAGCTGACGCGTGTCCTGCGGCGGCGCAACCCGATGTATGGGCTCGTGGAGGTGGACGTCACCGTGCCCCGGCGACGCATCCAGGCGCACCGGGAACGCACCGGGGAGCAGTTGTCGTTCACCGCCTTCATCGTGGCGTGCCTGGGCCGTGCGGTCGGCGAGCACCCCACGGTCGCGGCTTTCCGCTCCGGGCGGCGCCTGGTTGTCTTCGACCAGGTCGATGTCGCGACGATGGTGGAGGTCGAGGCGGAGGCAGGGAGGTTCCCGTTGCCCTATGTCGTTGGGGACGCCGGGCACAAGACCGTGCGAGCGATCAATGACGAGATCCGCGGGATCCAGCGAGGAACGGCGCTGCTGCAGCGCACACGAGCGCTGCTGCGGCCCCTGCCGTACATCCCGAGGCCGGTCCGTCTTCTGCTCTGGCGCCTCCTGGCTCGTTCTGTCCGTTTGCGGCAGCGCCTCGGCGGCACGGTCGCGGTCACCTCGGTCGGCTCCTTCCTTGGGGGGCCAGGTTGGGGGCTCGCGCCGGTCGCCTACCCGGTCACCCTCATGGTGGGTGGCATCGCACGCCGCCCGGTTCTCCGCGACGGGGCGATCGAGGAGCGCGAACACCTCTGCCTGACATTGGTGCTTGACCACGAGGTGGTCGACGGTGCCCCCGCCGCCCGGTTCGGAGCGCGACTGCGCGAGCTCATCGAAGCGGGCGCAGGCCTGGAAGCGCTGGAGCAGGAGGCCAAGAAAGCCCGACCTGCAAGCACGCGCACACCGCCAGCCGCTGGTGAACCGGTGGCTGACATGGCTGCTGCGGGCACAGGTGTCCCGGCTGGTTGACCGCAGCCTGGTGCTGCTGTCGGTGACCGGTCGGCGCAGCGGACGCGTCTCCACGTTCCCGGTGCAGTACGCCCGGCACGGCGATGCGCTGTGGATCTACGTCGGCGATGGTGCAGAGAAGACGTGGTGGCGCAACCTCACCAGCCGGGCGCCGGTTCAGGTGCTGCTGCGCCGTGCGGTGCACGAGGGTATGGCCCAGGCCTTCCGCGGCCGACGGCGCCCGCAGGAGGTGGGGGAGGGGCTGCGCGACTACCGCGCCCGCTACCCGCGGGAGGTTCGACGGGTCGCGTCCGAGGCGGACGTGGTCATGGTCCGCGTCGACCTCCGCCCGGACAGCCCACCGGCGGAGGCCACACCATGAAGGCCCCGGCCGATGACATCGAAGCGGTCGCTGAGCGGATCGCTGAGCACCTGCACGTCCTCGTCGACCTGATCGGGGCGCGACCGCCCGGGTCGCCGGCCAACCGCCGGGCAACCGACTACCTCGCGGAGGTTCTCGACCCGACCGGGTTGCCGGTGCGACACCAGCCGTTCGCGTGCAAGTACTGGAAGCCGGGGCTGGGACGCCTCGACCTGCCAACCGGACCGGTCGCCGTGTCTCCGAACCCCTTCAGCGCCCGCTGCGACGTACGTGGCCGACCGGTGTTCGTCGACAGCCGGGAGCAGCTCGACGCCGTGGCGGGCTCAGGTCTGGTTCTCGTGCTCCACGGTGAGCTCACCAGTGAGCCGTATTTCCCAAGGCCTTCCCGTTCGTCCAAGCGCAAGGGCAGTTGACGATCATCGACGCCGTTGAGACCGCAGCCCCCGCGGCCGTCATCGCGATCACGGACACCGGGTGGCCGCCGATCTTCGAGGACGCCGACCTCGCCTTCCCCTCGGCCACGGTGGCAGCCCCCGTGGTCGCAGCGCTCGCCGCTGCCGAGGAGGTGGGCCTCCACCTGGAAGGAGACGTCCTCGATGGGACGGGTGTGAACGTGTCCGCGGGCGCCAGCCGCGCGGAGCCCCGCATCGTGCTCAGCGCGCACATCGACACGAAGGCCACCACCCCGGGCGCGTTCGACAACGCCGCGGCGTGGCGGTGCTTCTGGCACTGGCGGAGACCGGCCTCCCGGAGGGCGTCGAGCTGGTCTTCTTCAACGGCGAGGACCACTACGCGGCGCCGGGCGAGCAGGCCTGGCTGGCCGAGACCGACCTCGACGCCGTGCGCATGGCCATCAACCTCGACGGCGCAGGCGTCGCCGGCCGCCAGACCTCGGTCGCAGCGCTGGCCTGCCCGCCCGACGTCGAGGAGCAACTCGGTCGCCTGATCGTGGGAAGGCCGGGATGGGTGTTGTCGGCACCGTGGTTCGAAAGCGACCATGCGATCTTCGCGATGCGTGGCATCTCCAGCCTCGCGATCACCTGCGAAGGCGCCCACGACTTGCTCGCCACGGTGGCCCACACGCCCGCCGACACCCTCGACATGGTCGACGCGCATGTCCTTGCCGACGTCGCCAGCTTCACCGCGGACTGGCTTCGGCTCCTCGGTTCCGAGGCGCTGGTCTGAACCGGTCGAGTCCGCCGGGTCGTCGCTGGCTCAGTCCGAACGGGCCAGGAAGGTGTCGATGCGCGTGCCCACGAGATCCGGCTCGTCGTAGAACATCAGGTGGCCCGGCTGGGGCAGGATCTCGATCCGGAAGCCGGTGACGTGGCTGGCGAGGCCGAGGAGGCGATCGCCTTCGACGGGTCGGTGTTGTCGGACTCCGAGATCGGCGGCATCGTCGGGTACGGCGCCGATGGGCAACCCGACCGCGAGGGCACGGTCAGGTTCGCCAGCTTCGCACTCGACGGTGAGTCGTTCGCCGCGATGGACAGCGCACGCGTCCACGCCGCCGGGTTCAACGAGGCGATCTCCATCATGGTGCGTCGCGAGGACCACGACGAGGTCGACCGCTACTGGGACGCCCTGTCCGCGGTGCCCGGGGCGGAGCAGTGCGGCTGCTCGAGGACGCGCTACGGCCTGTCGTGGCAGATCGTGCCCACCGCGGTGGGCGAGATGCTCGCCTCGGGCACCGACGAGCGGATCCGGCGGGTCACCACGGCGTTCCTTTCGATGAAGAAGTTCGACGTCGCGGCGCTCCAGCGCGTACGACGGCACGCAAGCTCCGATGGGAGGCTGACAGATGACGACGCTGCACACCTATCGCCAGGCTGGAATCTGGTCACTCGCCGCCTATGGCGCTGGTTGCGGCCGGGGGCCGCCGATCCCATCGGTGATCATATTGGGGTCGAGGAAGGCAAACCGGCGAGGCGAACCGCGTAGCCTGAGGGCGAGGGAGGTTGACTCTACTCGTGACGACAGACATCGCGGTCGTGTCACCCCACCTCGACGACGGCGTGCTGTCCATCGGCGGCCTCATCGGTCGGGAGATCGCCGCCGGTCGCGCGGTCGAGGTTGTGACGTGCTTTACCGCCGGTCCGCCGCTGGACACGGTCCCGCCCGGGCGCCGCGTGTTCGCCGACTACAAGGCACGCCGCGCGGAGGACGAGCGCGCGCTCGGGGTGCTGGGCGCGTCGCACCGCTGGCTCGACCTGCGCGAACGGACCTGGCGTGATCCGCCGCTGCCGCGTCCGATGCACGCGTTCCGCACGCCGCCGCGCCTGGAAGGGTTCGCCGAGCTGCGCGCGGTCCGCGCCGCGATCGGCGACCTGCTCGATCGGGACGTGCTCGTGTACGCGCCGCTGGGAGTGGGCAACCACGTCGATCACGTGGAGGTTGCCCTCGCCGCCCTGCAGGAATTGCTCGAGCGCGGGGCACTGGCGCGCCTTCGGTTCTACGAGGACTCATACGCGATGTCTGGGGCGTGTCGACGCCAGCACTTCGTCGCGCGGCGGCGGATGTGGCGCCGGTTCGGCGCACCGGCGTGGGCGAGCCCCCGGGTTGGCGCGCTGCTGCGGGTGGTCGCCTTGGCCGCACGGGGCCCCGGGATCGACGACTACGTTCCCGAGGCGGCCCGGCTCGACTGGACCTGCGAGCCCGCGCCGATGTCCACCACCGACGAGGAGCGCAAACTCGTGGCGGTCGGCGAGTACGGCTCGCAGATCAAGACGTTCGGCGGTATCGGCCGGGTGCGTCCGTTCCTGCGCCGCGGCCACCGCGTGTTGGGCGGCGAGCCGATCTGGACGGGCCGCCCCGGTAGCCAGCGGTGATCACGGGCAGTCGTGCTCCGCGACGGTAGCGCGAGTGGCGGTCGACACAGTCGCGCACGTCCCGTCACACGCTCGGCGGTCGGCTGCCTGGTGCGTCTTGTCCGTATGTTGCACCGGTCGCCTCGACGGGCACGCCGATCACGCGGAGCAGCCAGGGTCTTCAGGCCCTCGCCGGTGTACTGGCGGATGTCCACCGCCAGCACCTCGGCCGGGTCGATCTGCTCGCTGAGAACTCCGCGATGCGGCGCAGCTCGCGCGGGACCTCATCGGCGACGAACACTCTCTTGGATCGGCTGGGCATGCAGGTTCGGGGGTACTCGGTCCCAAACCTCTCGGGAGCCACAGCGTCGCCGACGAACTGCGTGACCGCCGCATCGGGATCGTGCCCGCGACGGCACGTTGCCCTGGTGTTCCACCGGGCAAGGCACGGCTCATCGACCGGCACGGGTACGAGGATCGTCTAGAGCTTCGCACGGCGGAGTTCGGCTGCCGCGGCCTGGCGCCGCGGTTGCTGTGGCGCCGGTTCCCGCCATTGTGGGCGGGGTTGCTCTTGGGGTAGGTGTGGGGGTGTGGCATGCGCCAACGCTCTGCTACCGGGACGCGTCAGAGCGCGTGGTCGGGTCGCGAACCTGGGCTGGTCACCAAGGATCCAGAGTCGGCTGTCCACGCGGCTGGATGATGCCGGCCGCGATCACCCACGGGGCAGGTGTCCGCGGTGCGTGGTCAGGGGGACGGGGCGGTGCCCAGCGGCTGTCGTCGAGCACGTCCTAGACGTGCCGGGGGACCTTTCCGGTCCAGGTGAACAGCCGACGCATCACCTTGTGTCCGGTGTCGGCGCACGGTTCGAACATCAGCGGGCAGCCACCGTCGATGACCGTGATTCCGTGCTGCCGGCCGTAGGCGGTCGCCGTGTCGGAGACGCTGCCGCTGCCGAAGGACCGGTGCATCCACACCTGCCCGATGCCCAACTGCACGCACTCGCGCAACGTGGCTTCGGCGGTCGACGGGCGCGTGCCGATCACCACCGCGTCCACTCCACCGGGGATTGACTTGAGGTCCGCCCAGCACCGATCACCCTCCACCTCGTCGGCGTTGGGATTGACGGCGAACACCTCGTAGCCGCGGTCACGCAACCGCTGGTAGACGATGTTGGCGCCGTGGTTGGCCGGATTGCGCGACACTCCGGTCACGGCGATGCGCCGGTTGGCCAGGAACGCGCTGGCCGCCTGTTGGATCTCGATCACGTCGGTTCCTTTCTCGCTCCCAGCGATACACGTGTTCCTGCTGTTGGCTGGACCGCCACGCCGGCGCGACGTGGCGGGTTGGAAGGCGACCGGTCGGTGGCCCACTCCTTGAGCCAGTGCCGCCGGAGGAGTCCGCGCTTGATGGACGGGTCGTTGGCCACGAGGTCGCTGGCCTCGTCGGGTGAGCGCGCCTCGAAGATGATCATCCCGCCGGTCCGGTCGGCGAACGGTCCGCCCAGATAGCCGGGTAGGGACAGGTCGTGCCAGTAGCCGGCGTGGTCGGGCGCCGCTTGTTGCACGCCGGCGGTGTCGTCGCCCATGAAGTAGAAGTAGACGAAGCGCATCGCGATCAGGCCTCCCGCTGTCAGTCGTCGCCGGGTGCCGCGGCTTACTCGGATCTCGTCTCCGAGTGTTGTGAGACTGCGGCAGCCCGTTGTGGTTCGGTTCCGCCGTCCAGTTTGATCCGAACGATGACGGTGTCGGCGCGGTCGAAGGCGTCCCCGCCGTCGGGTGTCATGCCCAGCCGCCGGGCTACGCGTGGGAACCGGTCCCCGTACCGACGCAAGCCTTCGTGCACGACGTCGCGGTCGGTGTCGGGCGTGTAGGCCGTCGCCCAGCCCAGGTGCGTACGACGACGCAGCAGCACGTGCACGGGTGCGCCGCCGATCAGGTTGCGCCACCAGGTCTTGCCGGCGCCGCCGGCGTACACCCACAGCGTCCGACCGTCCTGGACGTACTGGACGGGCAGCGTGTAGCGACGTCCACTGTGACGCCCGGACACGGTCACCAGCATCAACCCGCGGTCCACGAGCCGCGAGAACGGCGAGCGTAGTACCCGGATCATTGCCCGGTTGATCAGCGGGGGATTGCGCCGTGCGGCGTGGCGGGCTCGGGTGATGTTCACGGCGCCCCCTCGGTCTCCTTGAGGCGATGGCGCTTCAGGGTGATGTTGCCTGCCGTGGCTGTTGCTGTGGAGGGCCGAAGGTCCCGCGTCGAGCGGGGCGGACGCCGAACGTCCTGACGACGGGGGTCGTCCGCCTCTTGAGGCAGGCATGGTGGCGGTGTTGGCTGCCTGCAATCGCGCGTCGGCGTGGTGAGGTGGCGGATCATGGCGGACGAACCGCGGGACCGGCATCAGATCCTGCGGGTTCCTGCGGAGCGGATCCCGCAGATCGAGCTGAGGCCGGTCCTGGCGCTGCGTAACCCGATGCACGGGTTTCGAGGTTATGTGACCGTTGCCCGACGGCGGCTTCAACAGTTGCGGCAGCGCGACGGGTTGCGGTACCGCAACCACGCGGAACGGCACCTGCGAACGCTCGGCCACCACGTCCACCGTCGCACGCGTCCTGGCGAGCGACGCGACCGGCATCGAGTCGTTGACGCACGCGAGCTCCAGATCGCACGGCTCGTCGTGGACCGCAGGACGAACCGCGAGGTCGCCGCCGAGCTGGTCGTCAGCCAGAAGACGGTCGAGACCCACCTGCGCAACATCTCCACAAGGTGGGCGTGGCGTCACGGGGCCTCCCCGTTCAAGTACAAGCTCGTCACCGCGTGCGGCATGTTCGACGAGCCGCCGCTCGGTGTCGTGACCAACGTCGACCAGTCGTCGCTGGTGGCGAGGTCGGTGAGGTCGCTGGCCATCCCGGGCACATTACCGCGTGCTACAAGTGTCCTGACACCAGGTTGGCGCCAGCACTGCCCGGTGCTCGGTTCGGGCGCAGCGATAGAGCACCGGCCGCCTCGTCGGCAGAGCTGCGATGGCCGGCTGCGGCTCGCCTCGGCGCAGGTGCACGCTCGGGCGGCTGCGGCGAGCTGGTCGAGGTAGCTCACACCGAGTAGCTCTAGCCGCAGGCGCGAAGCCACGAACCGTGGTGGTCGGGTCCAACGGCCGTGCCTAGGAAACCTAATGGCCCCGCCTACGAGATGCCAATGACCATGGGCCGGACAGCGGTATCGCCCTTGGATGGGCCTCATTGCGGTGGCGGACCCGCCACCGGAGACACCAGACAGGAAGGGGGCGAGCCATGAGTACCGTGGCTACGCCGAGACTCAGTCTCGGTAAGCAGATCTTCCACTTCGTTCGCCACTTCGGCGAGATGTGCATTGTGATGTGCGTCGCAGGAAGCGCTCTGTACGCAGCGTTCTTCGCGGCCGCCGGGCTGGTCGGGTATCCAAACCTGCCTCAGCAGTCACCCGCGCTGTCTGTGCTGCTCACGGCCTTCGTCTACGCGTTGCCCATGGCCGCGTGGATGTGGTTCCGTGGGATGCAGTGGCGGCCGACCTTGGAGATGTCGGGCGCAACGATCGGCGTTGGCGTCGCACTGATTGGTCTGGCCTGGACAGGCGTTCTGTCGAACGCAGGTCTGAGCGACTGGGCCACCCCGAGCTTCTGTGGCCCGGCATGCGCGGTCATGCTGCCCGTCATGCTGTTCCGCCTCGATCTCTACGCCGGGCGAGCGGGCCACCACATGGCCGTCGGTACGCAAGCGGCCTGAATCACAAGGACAGAGGCCACCATGCCTGCCAGAACACAGACGTGGTGGTCTTCGTCGTTCCTTGCCGGAACGCACAGGTCCGCAGCGGCCTCGGGGGTCAGCTCGCGGGCAGCAGCAACTCGCGTCGGTCGTCATAGGTAGTGGTCATTGGCGTCCAGGCTCCGCGGGGGAAGGGATGGACGGGGTGGACGGGTCCACTCTTGCGCCCGAACGGTGGTCACTACGCGTAGTAGTAGGGGAAATTGGCACGGAGCGTAGCGCCCTGGCTTCACATCTCGACGACACAGAGAGTGATCGGCTCCTGGCGGGGATGAGAGTGGAAGGGGTGGACGGGTCCCACCCCTCCACCCCTTCGGCGGCGGTGCTCACGATGGCTCCGACGCGCCCCGGCCGCACCGCCCGCTTGGGCTACTCAGTGTGGCTCAGCTCGGCTCGTCGACCTCGACGACCTACCCCTTGGCTACCGCCTGGTCCGGGGCGTCGTCAACACGTCGCGGTGTCGCCGCATGTCGCGGTACAAGGCGTTATGCGTCCACCGGTCGGGCTCGGCCCAGACCTTCCCGGCGAGCTTGCGCGCGGCGTCGACCGTCCGGCGACATTCGTTGGCCGCCTCGACGGCCACCTCGGTGTCGATGCGCTCGGCGGCCCGCACCTGGCACCGAACGCTGCTGGACGGCGAGCGTAATGAGCCGCTGCTGCGTAGCATGCCGCGTCGGGGACAGCGCGCGTGGTCCATTCCTGCTATCGGTGGTCCGCCCGCTCGCCGGATCGATCAGATCGCTCTTTCGATCAGTGTGCGAACGGCCCTTGAACGGCCGCTTTGGGGGAATGGCGTCCACGCGCAAACCTGCTGGTCAGCACGGCTTTCGTAGCCCGTCGGGAACAGCGTGACCGTACTGCTCGTAATGAGCCGGTTCGACGCTCGTGACCTGGTGCCGGACGACGACGTGACCAGGCGTTTCGCCCGAGCCGTTGTGGCGGCGTGTGGCCTGCGACGCTGGTACCGCTGCTGCTCGTTACTGCTGGTGGCGAGTCGTTGCCGTCCCTGTTTCGATCCGTGGGCGAGGAGGTGGTGTGGGACGCGGGGTCGGTCGACGGCTGGCGGCCGGGAGCGGCGAGTACGATGGCGACATGCGGTTGACGGCAGCGATTACCAAGGACGGCGACTGGTTCGTCGCCCAGTGTCTCGAGGTCGACGTCGCCTCGCAGGGCCGATCTGTCGAGGAGGCCCGCGCGAACCTCGCCGAAGCGCTGGCGCTGTACTTCGAAGACCAGGACGCCGAGATCGGCGAGGCGCCGATCATCGCGCCGGTCGACGTCGCGGTCTGAGTGCGGACGTACTCGGCCCGCGAGGTGCTCGCCGCGTTGCGGCGAGCGGGCTTCGAGCAGATCTCCCAGCGGGGCAGCCACGTCAAGCTGCGGAACCCTGCAGGGCGCACGGCCATCGTCCCGAACCATACCGAGATCGCGCGGGGCACGATGCGGTCGATCTTGCGGCAGGCTGACCTAACGCTCGAGGAGTTCGAGAAGCTGCTGTGAGCGCACGATTCTCGCCCGGCACGGGTCGAACGGGAGTCGGCCACGCGGCTTGCGGACGGTCCCTCTGGGGTTGGGCGACGGCGTCGATTTGCAGCCACAGTTGCAGCCACAGGAATGAACTGCGGCGACGTCGTACGCACCGGCGTGAACACCGAAATGCCGCTGACCAGCAGAAGTACACTGATGTGAACTGCTGTGAACGGGCTCACGTCCATCTGAAAATCGTGAGGTCGGCGGTTCGACCCTCCCCCTGACCTCGCACGCCACCGCACGACATCAGGATCACCCGTCCAGGGGTCAACCTTCGACCGTTGCCAAAGGGTCAGTATTCAGAC
>Ga0299913_10003879_pt1 | contig 12403 bp, 13 predicted proteins | sample RVTome_9_FD_201360 | JGI IMG/M metagenome (GOLD analysis project Ga0299913, IMG submission 201360) | Soil microbial communities from uranium-contaminated site in the Upper Colorado River Basin, Wyoming, United States - RVT155D38 (version 2) ... | reverse complement strand
GCCGCGTGCAGGCCAAGGCGGATCGCCCCCTCGGCGTGATCGGAGCGGAGCATCACCGCGTCACCGATCCGCTTGATCGGGACCACTCCGAGCTCGGGCGCGACCGCCTCGATCTGCTCGCAGAAGGTGGCGGCGACGTCGGCGGCCGGCGTATCCCCCATCGCCTCGGTCATCGCGGTGAACCCGGCGAGATCCGCGAAGACGAAAGTGTGTTCCACCGCGCCCCCGTTCACTTGCTGGTCAGGTGGAAGCGGTCGCAGACATCGCAGCGGTAGTAGGTCATCCCGAAGCGGGCCGCCTCGCGCTTCGCCACCTGTTCGGTGACGTAGCCGCGCTTGGGCCTGCCGTCCTTGTTGAAGTGGGAGCCGACGATCCTCCGCGCCATCGCCGGCCGAGCCTAGCGAGAGCCCGGAGGGGGTTAGGGGTGCGCTAGGGGTGATTCCCAATTGCCGGTGGGCGCGCCAGCGGTCATCGTGCAGCCATGGCCGAAAAGAAGCAGGACCCCAAGACCGAGGAAGCGAACGACCGCGCCGAGGCCCCCCGCCGCCGGCTGCTCCGCTCACCACGCGAGCGCGTGCTCTGGGGCGTCTGCGGCGGGCTGGGCGATTACCTGAACGTCGATCCCACCTGGGTCCGGCTCGGCTTCGTCGCCGCGGTTCTGTTCGGCGGCTTCGGCCTGCTCGCCTATCTGGTGATGGCCGTCGTCGTCCCAGAGGACGACGGCAGCGGCAACCCGGTCAGCGGCCAGCGTCCCCCGACCTGGGCCCTGGTGCTGCTCGGACTCGCCGTGCTGTTCGCCCTGCCCGGCCCCCTCTGGGGCTGGGGCTGGGGAGGACCTCACTGGTGGTGGGACTTCGCCGGCGCCTTCTGGCTCGGAGTCCTGATTCTCGCCGGGGTGCTCGCCTACCGTGCCCTCAGCGGCCGGCCGCTGGACCTCTTCCGCAGGCGGGGCGGGGACGATCCAACCAAAGCGAAGGCCAAGGCCGCGGACGAGCCCGAGGCCGGCGGGGGACCCCCGCGGATCGCACGCGCCCTCGCCCTGATCGCGATCGTCTTGATCGGCTTCTCCGCAGCGGCGGCCATGGCCGTGATCAGCGGCTGGGCCACCGCCACCGGCAACGGAGCGGTGATCGCCGGCGTCGTGATCGCGCTCGGCGTCGCCCTCGGGGCGACCGCCTTCTTCGCGGACTCCCGGCAGGCCGCGCCCTGGCTGCTCGGCCTCGCCCTGATCCTGGCCCTGCCGGCCGGCGCCGTGGCGGCGGGGGACGTCCGCTTCGACGGCGGCATCGGGCAGCGCGACCACCGACCCACCGTCGCCACCGACATCCCCGCCGACGGCTACGAGCTCGGCATCGGCCAGCTGATCGTCGACCTCCGCGACCTGCCCTGGAGCGAGGGCCAGGTGGTGCCGCTGCGGACCGAGCTCGGGATCGGCCAGCTGATCGTCGCCGTCCCGACCGAGGTCTGCGTGACGGGAGAGGCGGACATCAAGGGAGGCGAGCTCCTGGTGCGAGGCGACGCGACCGGCGGCGTCGACGCCGAGTTCGATCGCGGAACCCCGGCCGGGAACGCGCCGCGGCTGGAGCTGGACGCGGAGATGCAGTTCGGACAGCTGGTCGTCACTGACGACGATCCCGACGAGGTCGACGACGAGCACGATCGTCGCGGCGACGATGAGGACGAGATCGCCGCGGCCGAGGAGGCCTGCCAGCGATGAGCCGCCTGCAACTCGCCACCCTCGCCTCTGGGCTCGCGATCGTCCTGCTCGGCGCCCTGCTGCTGCTCGAGGCCGAGCGCACGATCGAGGTCGGCTCTGGCTGGCTGGCCGCCGCGGTCGCCGGCCTCAGCGGCGGCGCCCTGGTCGCCAGCGGGGTCGGCGCGCGCGAGCCCTAGGCTCGCCGCTGCCGCCAAGATGCAGTCGTGAGCAACGGCCGCAACGAGCCCTGGCGTCGCGATCCCGCCCGCGGGATGCTGGGCGGCGTCTGCGCCGGGATCGCGGATCGCTACGGCGTCGACCCGCTGCTGCCGCGGGTGGGCCTGGTGGTGATCACGATCGGCAGCAGCGGCATCGCCGCCCTCGGTTACCTGCTCGCCTGGGCCGTGATCCCGGTCGCGGGCGAGGCTCCGGCGCGGCGCCGGGGCCGAGCCCGGGGCAGGCGGGGCAGCTGGCGGATCGCCTTCGGCGTCGCCCTCCTCTCGCTCAGCCTGCTGCTCGTCTTCCGCGAGCTCGGCGTCTGGTGGTCGGACAAGCTGGTCTGGCCGCTCACCCTGGCCTGCTTCGGCGTCGCCCTGCTCTGGAGCCTGTCGCGTCCCGAGCCCGAGGAGGCCGACGAGGCCGAGGCGCCGGAGCCCGCCGCCGAGCCGGGCGAGCGCGCGAGAAGGATGTCGCGCGCGGGCTTCGGCATCTCCCTGGTGGTGGCCGCGGCGCTGATCTCCCTCTGGGCGAACGGGGTCCTCGACGCCGCCGGCGACGCGGCCCTGGCGGCGCTGGTGGTGACCTTGGCGATCGCCCTGATCTCCGCCCCGCTGTGGTGGGGGCTGCTGCGCCGGCTCAGCGCCGAGCGCGCCGCCCGGATCCGCTCCCAGGAGCGGGCCGAGCTGGGCGCCCACCTGCACGACTCGGTCCTGCAGACCCTGGCGGTGATGCAGCGTCGGGTCGACGACCCCGCCGAGGTCGCGAAGCTGGCCCGCCGCCAGGAGCGCGAGCTGCGTTCGTGGCTCGGGGGCTCCCCGCCGGCCCGTCCCTCCGAGCGGCTCGCCGACGCGCTCCGCAGCGCCGCCGAGGAGGTCGAGGAGACCCACGGCGCCCTGGTGGACGCCGTGGTCGTCGGGGACGCCCCGCTCGACGAGCGGCTCGGCGCCCTGGTCGCCGCCACGCGCGAGGCGCTCACCAACGCCGCCAAGTTCGCCGCCGAGGGCGGGCCGGTCCGCCTCTACGCCGAGATCGAGGAGGGGACGGCGCGCGTCTATGTCGACGATCGCGGCCCCGGGTTCGACCCCGAGCGGGTCCCCGCCGACCGCCGCGGGCTGCGGGAGTCGATAATCGGGCGCATGGGCCGCCACGGCGGGACCGCTGAGGTGCGCAGCGCGCCCGGCAGCGGGACGGAGATCGAGCTGAGCATGGAGGCTGCCGAATGAGCGCGGCGACGCCGAGCGTGGTGATCGTCGACGACCACCGCATCTTCCGCACGGGGGTCAAGGCCGAGCTCGGGGAGCTGGTCGAGGTCTTGGGCGAGGCCGAGACCGTCGAGGACGCCGTCCGCGAGATCGCCGAGCGCGAACCCGACGTCGTCCTGCTCGACGTCCACATGCCCGGCGGCGGCGGGGTCGAGGTGATCGGACAGGTGGCGAAGCAACGGCCCCAGCAACGCTTCCTCGCCCTCTCGGTCTCGGACGACCCCCAGGACGTGATCGCGATCGTCCGCGCCGGCGCCCGCGGCTACGTCACCAAGACGATCACCGGGGAGGAGCTGGCCGACGCCGTGCGCCGCGTCCGCGACGGCGACGCCGTCTTCTCGCCTCGCCTCGCCGGCTTCGTGCTCGACGCCTTCGCCGGCGACCTCCCCGCCGAAGAGGTCGACCCCGAGCTCGACCAGCTCACCCCCCGCGAGCGTGAGGTCCTGCGCCAGATCGCGCGCGGCTACATGTACAAGGAGATCGCCCACCGGCTCTCGATCTCCGTGAAGACGGTCGAGGCCCACGTCAGCTCCGTGCTGCGCAAGCTCCAGCTCTCCTCCCGCCACGAGCTCAGCCGCTGGGCGGTCTCCCGGCGCCTGGTGGACTAGCGGTGGCCGCACGAGTCGAGCAGGGGGAGGCCCCGAGCCTCCTCGGCGCGGCCTCGGGCGCGATCGCAGTCGCGCTGTTCGTCGCCGGCGCGACCGCGGTCGGTGACCTCCCTGACTTCGATGCCTCCGGGTCGGAGATCGCCGCCCATGTCGGCGAGCACCGGACCGGGATCCAGATCGGCGCCGCCCTCGACGCCGCTGCGATCCCCTTCCTGATCTGGTTCCTGGCGACAATCGCCGGGGTCGCGAGGACAAGCGGCCCGGCGCCGAGGCGGGCCGCCGCAATCGCGTTCGGGTGCGGGGTCGCCTACGTCGCCGTGTTCGCGGTCGACATCGCGACGCTCGCGGTCAGCGCCCTCCATCCGGAAAACCTCGCCGACGCGCCCGAGCTCGCCCGCGCCCTGCGCGACTTCGAGTGGATCGCGATCGGGACCGCGACCCCGCTCGGCGTTGCGATGCTCGCCGCGCTCGGGGCGCTGCCTCTGCGCCACGCGGCGGTCTGGCCGCGGTGGATCGGGTGGCTGGCCGTCGGTGCCGCGGCCGCCTACGCCTTCCGAATCGGCACCCTCTTCACGGATAGCGGGGCCTTCGCGGCCGACGGCGTGCTCGGGCTGATCCTCCCGGTCGGGGCGATCCTCGCCTGGGTCCTCGCAGCCAGCGCCTCCCTTGCCATCGGGGCTCGCGGCGGCGCCTAATCCACTGGAGCGCGTGGAGCTGGTCTTCGGGGACGAGGTACCAGCCGCTCAGCGCGGCTGCTCGCCGCGCCCGGTGAACTGCATCACCAGACCCAGCACCAGGCCTGCGATCCCGGCGATCATCATGATCAGCCCCACCGTGGGGAGGTCGACCGTCGACCAGACGTCTTCGACGGCGTAGCGGAGGATCGCCCCGGTGGCGATCAGGAAGATCGAGCCGCCGATGGTCACGGCCCGAATTCATATCACCTGGCCTGTGAGCCGGCGGGTCGCCCTACAGCAGCGGCAGGCCGTCGCGCAGGGAGGCGACGGCGGCGTCGGCGCCGGCCTCAAGGAGCTGCTCGACCGTGTACTCGCCCGTCGCCACCCCGACCACGCGGAGCCCGGCGCCGTGGCCGGCCTCGACGTCTCGGGGGGTGTCGCCGCAGGAGAAGCAGGAGGCGAGGTCGAGGCTGCGGCCCGAGACGAGCTCGGCTCGCTCCAGCGCCTTCTTGGTGAGCTCGGTGCGGTCGGGCGAGTCCGAGCCGTAGCCGCCGAAGGAGAAGAAGCGGTTCAGCCCGGCGCGCGAGAGCTTGATGTGGGCGGCCTCCTCGACGTTGCCGGTGGTGAGCCCGAGCAGGCGGCCCTCGTCGATCAGGCGCTCGAGCAGGTCGGCCACCCCCTCGTGGACCTCGAACCCGGGGCTGCTCTCGACCTCCTCGGGGAGGTGATCGAGCCTCCGGCGCATCAGCACCTCCGCCTCCTCCTCGCTCGGCTCCCGGCCGAGGGCGGCGAGGAACACCTGCCGCCCGACCTCGGGATCGGGGATTCCCTTCCCGGTCACCGCGGGCACGTCGACGTCGACGTCGTGCAGCTCCTTGAAGGCGCGCTTCCAGGCGCGGTCGCTGGCGCCCCCGGTGCTGACCAGGGTGCCGTCGATGTCGAAGAGGATGGCCTGCCCGGTCGCGGGCATCAGGGCGCTGACTGAGCGGCGGCGAGGACCTGATCGAAGAACTGCCGCACCTCGGTCAGGCGGTCCTTGTCGTAGCCGATGCCGACGTCCGTGCCGAACCGATTCTTGATCAGGATCCCGCGGCCGAAGCCCTCGGTGATCTCGATGTCCGCGATTCCCTTGATGTGGAACCGGCTGGAGACGCTGCCGGCGAAGACCTCGAGGATGGTCCCGTCCCAGGTGACCATCTCGTCGTCGCTGGGCTGAAACTCGATCCGCTCGGCCACTCGATCAACGCCCTCGTCGCGGCTCAGCCATCGCGGCCGGCGCGGTAGCGTCGGATCAGGGAGTTGGTGGAGCCGTCGTGGGCGAGCTCGGGCTCGGCGGCGGCCTGGAGCTCGGGGATGATCTTCACCGCCAGCTGCTTGCCCAGCTCCACCCCCCACTGGTCGAAGGAGTCGATCCCCCAGATCGCCCCCTGGGTGAAGACGCTGTGCTCGTACAGCGCCACCAGTGACCCGAGCGTGCGCGGGTCGAGCCGCTCGGCGAGGATCACGTTCGAGGGGCGGTTGCCCTCCATCACCCGGTGGGGCACGACCGGGTCGGCGGTGCCCTCGGCCTTCACCTGCTCCGGGGTCTTGCCGAAGGCGAGCGCCTCGGGTTGGGCGAGGACGTTGGAGAAGAGCAGGTCGTGGTGGCTGCCCCCCTCGGCCGGAAGCGGGTTGAGCGAGCGGTGGAAGCCGATGAAGTCGCAGGGGATCAGGCGCGTCCCCTGGTGGATCAGCTGGTAGAAGGAGTGCTGGCCGTTGGTGCCGGGCTCGCCCCAGTAAATGGCGCCGGTGTCGTAGTCGACTCGGGCGCCGTCGAGGGTGACGTGCTTGCCGTTCGACTCCATGGTCAGCTGCTGGAGGTAGGCGGGGAAACGATGCAGGTACTGGTCGTAGGGCAGGACCGCCTGGGTCTGGGCGCCGAAGAAGCCGCCGTACCAGACCGCGAGCAGTCCGAGGATCGCCGGCAGGTTCTCGCCCAGCGGCGCCTCGCGGAAGTGCTCGTCGACCGCGTGAAAGCCGGCCAGCATCTCGGCGAAGGCCTCGGGCCCGACCGCCAGCATGGTCGAGAGCCCGATCGCGGAGTCCATCGAGTAGCGGCCGCCGACCCAGTCCCAGAAGCCGAACATGTTGGCGGTGTCGATCCCGAACTCCGCGACGCCGTCGGCGTTGGTGGAGACCGCGACGAAGTGCTTGGCGATCGCCGCCTCGTCACCGAGCGCATCCAGCGCCCAGCTCCTGGCGGTCTGGGCGTTGGTCATCGTCTCCAGGGTGGTGAAGGTCTTCGAGGAGACCACGAACAGGGTCTCGGCCGGGTCGAGATCGCGAGTCTTCTCCGCGAAGTCGGTCCCGTCGACGTTGGAGACGAAGCGGAAGCTCATCTCCCGGTTCGCGTAGTGCCGCAGCGCCTCGTAGGCCATCACCGGCCCGAGGTCGGAGCCGCCGATACCGATGTTGACCACGTTGCGGATCGGCTTTCCGGTGTGGCCGGTCCAGTCCCCTGAGCGGACCCGCTCGGCGAAGGCGCCCATCCGGTCGAGCACCTCGTGCACCTGCTTGACGACGTCCTCCCCGTCGACGACCAGCGAGCGCTCCGGGGGCATCCTCAGCGCCACGTGCAGGACGGCGCGGTCCTCGGAGACGTTGATGTGCTCGCCAGCGAACATCGCCTCGCGTCGCTGCTCCACCCCGCACTCGCCGGCGAGCTCGACCAGCAGCCGCAGGGTCTCGTCGCTGACCCGGTTCTTGGAGTAGTCGAGGAAGAGGCCCGCGGCCTCGGCGGTGAGCCGCTCGCCCCGGCCCGGGTCCTCGGCGAAGACCTCGCGCAGGTGGCGGTCGCCGATCTCGGCGTGATGGCCCTCGAGGGCCTTCCAGGCGGCGCCGCTGCGCAGGGAGGGAGAGTTCAACGCGGCAAGCTTATGCCGCGGCGCCGTCACCGGACCGGCCGGGCGACGGGCGGCTCGGCTCGGATACCTTGTCGTCGCGATGAGCAAGGCCGCCGAGGAGACCTCCGCCAACGAGATGCTCGACTTTCTCTGGCCCTACCGGGAGCGCTACGAGACGAATCGCAAGCTCCCGGCCGAAGGAATGGACCGCCGCACCCTGCTCGAGCAGGTGACCGAGATGGCCGAGCGCGAGGACGCTCCAGCGCGGGAGGGGAAGATCTCGGGCTCGCTCTACCACGGCGGCGCCGATCACTTCGCCTTTCTCTCCGAGGTCTATCGGCACTTCGCCCACGTCAACGTCCTGCAGCGCGATATGTACCCGAGCGCGACCAAGTTCGAGGGGGAGATCCTGGCGATGGCGCTCGACCTGCTGCACGGCGGGGCCGCCACCGCCGAGGGCGACGCTCCCTGCGGGGTGATGACGATCGGCGGCTCGGAGAGCCTGATCAACGCGATCTTGGTCTACCGCGAGCGCGGCCGCGAGCGCGGCATCTCCGAGCCCGAGGTCGTGCTCCCGGTCACCGCCCACGTGGCGCTGGAGAAGGGCGCGCACTACCTCGGGGTGAAGACCGTCCACGCCCCGGTCGACGATGACTTCCGCGTCGACCTCGACGCGGTCGCCGAGGCGATCGGCCCCAACACCGTCGCTCTGGTCGGCTCGGCCGGGACTTACCCGCACGGGGTGATCGACCCGATCGAGGCTCTCTCCGAGCTGGCGCTCGAGCACGAGCTCGGGCTCCACGTGGACGGCTGCCTCGGCGGCTTCATCCTCCCCTGGGCCGAGCGGCTCGGCCGCGACATCCCGGTCTGGGACTTCCGCTTGCCCGGGGTGACCTCGATCTCGGCCGACACCCACAAGTACGGCTACGCCCCCAAGGGGACCGGGGTGATGCTCTACCGCAACCCGGATCTGCGTCACCACCAGTACTTCGCCTACACCGAGTGGCCGGGCGGCGTCTACGCCTCGCCGGGAGTCGCCGGCAGCCGCTCGGGCGGCCTGATCGCGGCCACCTGGGCGGCGATGGTCGGGCTCGGCGAGCGCGGCTACCTGGAGCTGGCCGAGCCGATCTGCGACACCGCCGACCGTTTGCGTGAGCTGATCGACTCGACCCCGGAGCTGCGCCGCTTCGGCCACTCCCCGTTCATGGTCGCCTTCGGCTCCGACGAGCTCGACATCTGGCACCTCAATGACGCCCTCCAGGACCGCGGCTGGCGGATGAACGGCTGCCAGCACCCCGCCGGGGTCCACTTCTGCGTCACCCGGCCGAACACCGAGCCCGGCGTGGTCGACGCCTTCGCCGAGGCCCTGGGGGAGGCGGTCGAATACGCCAAGGACCCGCCCGACTCCCCGCCCCGCAGCGGTGCCCTCTACGGCGCCGGGGGCGGGGGCGGCCCCGAGCCCGGCGACCTGCTCGTCGCCTACCTGGACGCAACCACCGCGACTCCCCCCGAGGGGTGAGCGCCGCCGGGACGGCGGACGGCCCCGACCACGTCCTCGCGGTCGACATGGGGACGGGGACGGCGAAGGTGGCGCTGGTCTCGCGCGAGGGGCGGATCGCCGCCTCGGCGATGCGCCCGATCGAGCTGATCCAGCTTCCCGGCGGCGCCGCCGAACAGGACCCCGAGGAGTGGTGGGCGGCAGTTCGGGAGGCCGCCCGCGAGGCGATCGCCGCCGCCGGGGTCGCACCGGAGCGCGTGGTCGCGGTCCGCTGCGCCTCGCAGTGGGCGGTGACCGTCCCGGTCGACGCGAGCGGCGCCGCGATCGCGAACGCGATCTCCTGGATGGACACCCGCGGCGGGCCTCACGTCCGGAAGCTGGTCGGTGGGCCGCTCACGATCTCCGGCTACTCGCCGCGGAAGCTGAGGCGCTGGATCCGATCGACGGGCGGCGCCCCGGTGCGCTCAGGGATCGATGCGCTCGGGCACATCCTCCACCTGAAGCACGACCGCCCCGAGATCTATGCCGCCGCCGACAAGCTGCTGGAGCCGGTCGACTACCTGAACCTGCGCCTGACCGGCCGGGCGGTCGCCTCCTACGGCTCGATCTACCCCTACTGGCTCACCGACAACCGCGAGGTCGAGTCGATCGACTACGACCCGGTGCTGCTGCGATGGACCGGGATCGACCGCGCGAAGCTACCGGAGCTGCTGCCGATGGACGCCGCGGTGGGGACGCTGCTGCCCGAGGTGGCCCGGGACCTCGGTCTCAGCGAGCGCACCCCGGTCCTGACCGGGCTCACCGATCTGCAGGGGGCGGCGATCGGCGCGGGCGCCGTCCGCAAGAGCGACGGCTACTTCTCGATCGGGACCACCTCCTGGCTCTCCTGCCACATCGGCCGCAAGAAGACCGACCTCCTCCACCAGCTCGCCACCATGCCATCGGCGCTCCCCGGCCGCCACATGGTCGTCGCCGAGCAGGGCGCCGCCGGGCGCTGCCTGGAGTTCGTTCGCGATCAGATCCTGTTCGGATCTGGTCCCGGCGACCCGTCCCCGCCCGAGGACGCCTTCGAGATCCTCGAAAGTCAGGCGGCCGAGATCCCGGCCGGCAGCGACGGCCTGATCTTCACCCCGTGGGTCAACGGCGTCCAGGCGCCGGCCGAGGATGTCTTCACGCGCAGCGCCTTCTTCAACCAGTCGCTGCGGACCACGCGCGCTCACTACGCCCGGGCGGCGATGGAGGGGGTCGCCTACAACCTGCGCTGGCTCCGCGATCACGTCGAGCGGTTCACCAAGCAGCGGTTCGACCCGCTCAACTTCATCGGCGGCGCCGCCCAATCGGCAGTCTGGTGCCAGATCCTCGCCGACGTGCTCGACCGCGAGGTCCGCGCCGTCGCCCAACCCCGCTTCGCCAACGCGGTCGGCGCGGCGCTGTCTGGCTTCGCCGCGCTCGGCAAGCTCGAGCCCGAGCAGATCCCCGCGACGATCGAGATCGGAGCCACCTACCGACCCGAGCCCGATGCGGTCGCCGTCCACGACCGGCAGTTCGACCGCTTCCTCGAGATCTACAAGCGAAACCGGCGCATCTACCGCCGCCTCAACGCCGCCGCCTAGCTCGCCAGCTTCTCCGCCTCGTGCGAGATCGAGTCGATCAAGTCGTTCCAGGAGGAGACGAAGGCCTCGGCGCCTTCCTTCTGGAGGCGGGCGGCGAGGGCCTCGACGTCGACGCCGGCGTCGGCGAACTCGCCCAGCACCTGCTCGGCGTCGCCGCCGTCGGCCGCCATCGGCTCGCCGACCTCGCCGTGATCGGCGAAGGCGAGCAGCGTCTTCTCCGGCATCGTGTTGACCGTGTTCGGCGCCGCGAAGGCCTCGATGTAGAGGGTGTCGGAGGCGTCGGGGTCCTTGGTCCCGGTCGAGGCCCAGAGCAAGCGCTGGGGACGGGCGCCCTCGCTCTCCAGCTTCTGCATCCGATCTGAGTCGAGCAGCTCCCGGTAGCCCTTGTAGGCGCGCTTGCCGACCGCCACGCCGAGCCGGTTCTTGAGCTCGGCGGGCACCTCCTCGGCGACGGCGACGTCCCAGCGGCTCATGAAGATCGAGGCGACCGAGCGCACGTCGGGGTCGAGCCCGGCCTCTATCCGCTTCTCGATTCCCTTCAGGTAGGCGTCCGCTGCGGCCAGGTACTGGTCGCGGTCGAACAGCAGGGTGACGTTGATCGGGATCCCGGCGAAGATCGACTCGGTGATCGCGGGGAGCCCCTCGGTCGTCCCCGGGATCTTGATGAAGATGTTGTCGCGCTCGCCCTTGGCGTAGAGCTCGGCCGCCTGCTTGATCGTCGCCTCGGTGTCGTAGGCGACGTCGGGCGAGACCTCGAGCGAAACGAAGCCGTCGACACGGTCGGTCTCCTCGTGAACGCTCTTGAAGAAGTCCGCGGCGCGGCGCAGGTCGGCGATCGCCAGCTCGAAGAAGAGCGGCTGCGGCTCCATGCCCTGCTCGCGCAGCTCGGCGATCTGCTGGTCGTAGTCGGTGGAGCCGCTCACCGCCTTGTCGAAGATGGTCGGGTTCGAGGTGAGCCCGGTGACCGAGAGCTCGCGGACGTAGCCCTCGAGGGTGCCGTCGTCGAGGATGCCGCGGGTGATGTAGTCGAGCCAGAGGCTCTGGCCGAGGTCGTGGAGCTGCTGGGTGGGCTTCATCCGTTCAAAACCTCCTTTGCGGCTTCCGTCACCTTGTCTGGGGTGAAGCCGAACTTCGTCTGCACATCCTTGAGCGGCGCCGAGGAGCCGAAGGTGTGCATCCCGATCTTGGCTCCATTCTCACCGACGAACCTGTCCCATCCCAGGGTAGAGGCTTCCTCAATCGAGACCCGGGCGCTGATCGCGGGCGGCAGCACCTGGTCCCGGTAGTCCTGTTCCTGTCGCTCGAACAGCTCCAGGCAGGGGAGACTGACCACCCGCGAGCGGACCCCCTCGGCGGTGAGCTGCTCGTGGGCGGCCACGGCCAGGGCGACTTCGCTGCCGGTGGCGAGCAGGATCACCTCCGGCTCGCCGTCGGCGGGATCGGCGAGCACGTAGCCGCCCCGCCGCAGCCCCTCGGCCGAGGCATAGCGAGTGCGATCGAGGGTCGGCACGTCCTGGCGGCTCAGTACCAGAGCCACCGGCTGGTGGTGGCGATCCAGGGCCTCGCGCCAAGCCTCGGCCACCTCGTTGGCGTCGGCGGGCCGGATCACGTCCAGGCCGGGGATCGCCCGCAGCCCGGCCAGGTGCTCGACCGGCTGGTGGGTCGGCCCGTCCTCGCCGAGTCCGATCGAGTCGTGGGTGAAGACATGGATCACCGGCAGCTCCATCAAGGCCGAGAGCCGGATCGCGGGCTTCGCGTAATCGGAGAAGGTGAGGTAGGTGGACCAGAGCGGGCGCAGCTTCGCCAGCGAGAGCCCGTTGCAGATCGCCGCCGACTCGTGCTCGCGGATGCCGAGGTGGAGCTGGCGGCCGCCGCGGCTGTCGGGCTCGAACGCCGCCTCCCCCTCGAGGCCGACCGAGGTCGATCCGGTCAGGTCGGCCGAGCCCGC